>Ga0310691_10000323_pt1 | contig 95414 bp, 85 predicted proteins | sample 176DNAGHGlowgp2_FD_203887 | JGI IMG/M metagenome (GOLD analysis project Ga0310691, IMG submission 203887) | Sheep rumen microbial communities from Palmerston North, Manawatu-Wanganui, New Zealand - 1766 DNA GHGlow gp2 (v2) (version 2) | ecosystem: Host-associated > Mammals > Digestive system >...
AGGACTAAAATCAGGTCATTCGCCGAAGCGCGTCGGCTCATTGATGACTATATCTATTTCTATAATCATCAGCGTATTCAACTCAATACAAAACTGACTCCGCTTGAGCTGCGGAGCCAGTTCAGTGATTAATTCATTTTGCCATAGGTGGCTTTTTGTGCTGTCCGTACAAAATGGGGCGGTGTATCTTTTGCAGGGGCTTCCTTTTTTATCATCATTTTCCGGCCTTTAGCATTACCGATCTGCTTACCATTCAGCCGAGCTGTTTCAATACCTTCCTTCGTTCGCTGCCGGATATCCATAACTTCTTTTTCAGATTGCTCAAAGGCAAGTTCGATCTGTTTTGCCGCAAGCAGCTTCAATACCTTGTTGGTTGCTTCGATATATACATCGGCTATATCGTTGCCTACAAGTTCAACACCGCCGTTCAGAGCCTGCTTGTAATTCTCGGTATTAACATAAGGCTCTTTCAGGAAAACAAGCTCAATACCTTTGTCAAGCAATTCCATATACTGATCTACGCCTTCTTTAGCGTTACGACTCATTCTGGAAACGCTATCGAATACAATAGTGTCTCCCTTTCGTACCACTTTGCAGAGCTTCAACCAAGAAGCACGATTTATAACAACTCCGGTGTATATTTCCTTATAAATAACAGCAGTTGGAAAGTGAGAAATGATGTTTCTCTCTTGCCGGTCAATATTCTGAGTAGGCTTTGATATACGACAATATCCGTAAACCATATATAATGCCCTCCAATCATACCAAATTTAACGAGTGATAAATTTACTACTTAATTATAATATGATTTTCTATAAAAGTCAACACGGTTTTAATACTTTTTGACTCGACATCAAATTTGGTATAAAAAAGGCGTTGATACTTGTATCAACACACGAAGAAAAAGCCGTTCACCCGGACTTTCCGGGCGAACGGCTTATAGGTAAGAGACTGGAAGAAATAAGGAGCGTCATTGAACAGTTCATAAGTGCTTCCTGAGTTACCTCGTTGATACTTGTATCAACTACAAAAGAGGCTCCTGTTTCACGCAGGGGCCTCTTTCGTTCTATAGATTTTCTAATACAAAACAGAAACAGGGCAACCAAATTGAAATGGCTACCCTGTTTTCTCTTGCTTTTATGGGAAGCTTTAATTTATCATACATCGATATGATAGTCAAGCTTTCTCAAATTGTGATACTTGTAGCACAATTTATCTTCTACTCTCCACTTTCATGTAGTACGTTGATACTTGTATCAACGTTACAATCAGCGTAATACAGGCATATTCTCAGATTTGCCTGTGCAAAAAATCATTGATAATCGAGTAAGAGACGGATTTCACCCGTTAGATAGTGCCGTGTCGGGCGAACATAAAAAGCGCCTTCATTTGAAGGCGCTTTTTATGTTATTTGGCCCTATATTCAGGCGTCGGCACCCACTCTGAATGCCATTTGCCATTATCTTTTCTATAATCTACTCTACAATATCCTGTATATCTTCCGTAATAATACTCCTTATAAACTCCTTGTACATGCCAGTCATAGCTCTTCATTGTTCGTGTAAGAATTGTGCAATAACCGTAAGTGTAAGCAGAATTAGCCTCTGCAACAAGAGTGTTTGTTGACTGGAATGTAGTTGTGTTTGAAGAGATTACGGTTCCTGTACCGAGCAGAGCGAATGAAAGAGCAACGGCTGAAACTTTTTTGAGAATGTTTTTCATTTGTGTTACTTCCTTTTTGAAATATATTTAAGGACGCTATCACATCCTTATGTTACTTATTATACAATACTCTTTTCAGATTGTCAATACTTTACAAAAAATTTCGACGTCATTCAATTTTATGTTACTAATCTGAATGTATCATGATTCATAATCGTCAACATTTGGTGAAACGTTTATTAAATGGAACATATCTCAGACGAGAGCAAGGCAGTAGCAGATATCAACGGTGACGGCCTTGTGGATTCAAGCAATGCATTGGCAGCTCTGCTTTTATACGTTGTACATCACTCAAAAACATAACAATCGTCCCATATAAAATAGAATTGACCTGGATGTTCTGAATCAGCTCCAAACGTTAAATACACATATGCATTATACTGTTTATCGTATCTATAAAAGAAAAACGGAAAACCTGACAGTTTATATTTATCGCGTGTTTTTTTACACTCTTCATAAGACATAAGTAAAGTTTCAAATGCCATAATCTTCCCCCTATCTGTCCCTTTTATATTACCATGAATTCCGGGATGTGTCAATATGCGAAATCTAATTTATATGGGACGGTTTTTGAATGTCCCGTTAGGGTACACTCTAAAAGATTACATAACTGCTGATTTTGAAAAGGAAAAACGACGGTATCACTACCGCCAGTGGATACGTAAGCATATATTCTCGGTGGCAGTAAATAGCTTTTCAGAGAACGTGAAAACCAGTTTCATTATTTTTCATCGCCGTTCAAACATCAGAATACAAATCAGCATTGAAAATCAGAAGAATATGATTAATGTTTTTTTCAAAAATTTCCAAGTGATTTTTCCCTTCACAGTGAAGAAGTTTCCGGAATTCGCACATTACCATATGTTATATTATTATCAATAAAAACAAACATTCGGCAATCGTTATTATATGTGAGAAGAGGCTCGCATGAGCTGAGTTGTCCTCTTTCTCATAGCCGAAAGTAGGGTGCTTTTCAAAATCGAAATCGGCAAATCGTTATTATTAGTAGGAACAGTTCCAAAATCCAAAACAAAGGAGGGGATAAACCATGAAAGAATACGCTTCTGAATCCACAAGTTCCTTGCAAGTGTTTGCCACTATTCAGTTTATTAAGTTTATTATTTTTCATTAAGGAGGAATTTCAATAGCATTCACATTATTCACGTCAAGCTGTGTTAATGACGAAAGGAATACGCATTATCCAAATCAGGTCAGGATCAGATCTATAGATAATCTGAAAAAAGCTATCATATACGATCATGTTTGTGCACAGTACAAAAACAACATCAGAAATAATAGTAATTTTCAGTATTCAGATGTTGTACCGATTTTCTACTACAAATGGTTTCCTTGTCTATAGTGGAATTAACTGGATCGAATCTGAACATGCCGCTATACAAAAATCGATGCTCCACACTGATGTGCAGCTTAAAGAGACTAAGCGTCGAGTGGATGATCTCTTCTGTGAAATGGAAAAGTTAGGAATCCCCAGAGCGGTGGCTTCAGCCGGAGGAAAGAAATTCCGTGATAGCTTAAATGACGAGCAGAAGGCGGCCTATTTAAAGTTTTTATCCGCAGAACAATACAACAATTTTGTATTGAAATATAGAAACACAATTAATGTAGATAGCTGATTTCTCATGATTCGTTGTTCAACTGATTCCCTTCACACTCTTATCACCAGTTGACGACAAGGTGACGACTTTTGTGTGGTATATTAGTATTTAAGTGATGTATCAGAGTTCATGCAGGGATATCCACTGCATGGCTCGGTTCATAGTTTGAAAACTGCCGGTATGGAACGCCGGCTGCTGTGCTGGTAAATTATGGTTCTGCATGATTCGGCTTGATTAGCCATGTCTTGTGGTTTATAATAATATCAGGCAGCAGTATCTATTCATCTGCTTTTTTCGTACGCAGCGGTCAACCTGCCTGCTCCCGACTCATGATCATATCTATCAATCTGGCGAACTGTTGTTCTGATATCTTTTTCTCAGACAAAAGGTATTTTGCCCATACTGTGAATAACGACGTTTCCATCTGATCACCTCATAAGCTATTATGGGCAGTTTCAGGAATTATAAGCATGAGCGGCCGTATTTCACGGTCTGAACTGAAAGGAAGTGCTGTTATGGATATATACGATATCGCTAACAAGCTCAAATTTGAGCATAAAACCATTCATGATATACCTTTAAAGGTAACATTTTACGCAAGAGTATCCACCACAAGAGAAGAACAGGAAGAATCTATTGAACATCAGATAGATTTCTTCACTGAAATGATACAGAATAATCCTAACCGGACTAATGTTGATGGTTATGTAGACCGCATCCGTGGAGAATCAGCTGCCAATCGTAAGAACTTCATGCAGATGATATCAGATGGTAAATCCGGCAAGTCTGACCTTATCCTTACCAGAGAAGTATCAGGATTTGCAAGAAATACCATTGGCAGCCTTTCCTACACAAGAGAATTACTTAGAGCCGGTGTCGGTGTATTCTTCCAGAATGACGGTATCTGCACTATAGATACAGACAGTGAACTAAGATTTACTATTATGTCAAAAGCTTTCTCAGCGTGTTCACCGGGGCCGGATGCGTTAATATGAAAGTCCGATTTTGTTCCTGAATCTGATGACATCTATTTCCTGTCATAACACTCCAGGCATGAGACATACTACAGTCACGGCATCAAATCAATCTTTACTAAGGAGAAATAACTATGAGCAACGGTAATTCAGGTTCTTCAAACAAGGGCGTTATGACACAGAAGGGCAGAGATGCTCTCAACAGATTCAAGATGGAGTCCGCAAACGAGCTCGGCGTTGATCTCAGCCAGGGCTACAACGGCGACCTCACTTCAAGAGAGGCCGGATCTATCGGCGGACGTATGGTCCAGAAGATGATCAATTCCTATAAGATGCAGTAATGCAGAAAAGGGACTGCTCCGGCAGTCCCTTTTTCTGATATTTTATATTATTCGTATCACTTGTTCTTTCTGCGTACTACGATGCCTACGACGTCGGGGCCTATATTGGATGATACCACGCCTCCGATGCTGCCGAACATCTCAGCCTTGCGGCCGGTACGCTTTATCAGTTCCTTCTCGACCTCGGCTGCGATCGTTGCATCCCTGCCGTGCACCATGATATACGGTGTCTGCGGCGTCATGTTCTTCTCTGCGATTTCAACCAGCTTGGAGACTATATTCTTCTCTCCCCTGATCTTCTCAACTGTCTCAGTAGTGCCGTCTGCAAAGAGTATGACGGGCTTGAGACCAAGAAGCTCGCCTGCGAAGGCTGCGGCTGCTGATATACGTCCTGATTTCTTGGCATATTTGAGACTGTAGGGCACAGCATAAACGCCGCATACATTGAACCAGTCCTCAAGATAAGCAACTATCTCTTCGGCTGTTGCGCCCCGGCGTATCTTCTTTACAGCCTCGATTATGGGATATCCGTAGAATACCGTATAGCACTTTGAATCAAGGTTGAATATACGCACCTTGTCCTTGTACTCGGGAGAATTCTCAAAGAAATCCTCCTTTGCGATAATTGAATTATTGTAAGTGCCGGAGCCCTTTGAGTTGATGGATACGCATATTATATCCGTCGCTCCGCTCTCGGCAAGCTCCTTATAGGCCTCCTCGAAACGCAGGGGGGATATCTGGGAGTGCTTCGGGATATCCGGGCACCTTTCCATCATCTCATAGAATTCCTGTGTTGACTTGTCGAAGATCTCCCGGAAGGTCTCGCCATCCAATGTGATCTCGAAGGGGAGCACCTTAATGCCGAGCTCCTCTATGGTCTCCTTCGGCAGATCACAGCAGCTGTCGGTGAGTATTGCTATCTTTGACATTTCTTTTCCTCCTTGGTTTAGTCCTGCCATGTGTAGTCCCTGAGCCTGCCCTCTGTGGACAGCTCCGGATAATCCCACTGGCGGAGCACCTCATACACGCCTATGGCTACGGAGTTGGAGAGGTTGAGACTTCTCAGCTCCGGCCGCATCGGTATCCTGATGCAGCTCTCAGGATTCGCATAGAGCAGGGATTCCGGAAGTCCGGCGTCCTCTCTGCCGAATACGAGATAGCTGTTGTCGGGATACTCCACATCGCTGTGTACGTGACGCCCTTTGGTTGTGAAATAGAAGAATCTTCCGTCGGGATTGCGCCGGAAGAAATCCTCCAGTCCGTCGTAATATGTTATGTCGAGCTTGTCCCAGTAGTCGAGGCCTGCACGTCTGAGATACCTGTCGCTCACCTCGAAGCCGAGGGGCTTCACAAGATGCAGTCTTGCACCGGTCACCGCGCAGGTACGGGATATATTTCCTGTATTCTGCGGTATCTGTGGTTCTACAAGGACAATATTGAGTACTTTCATCATATCTCCTTTGTTTCTCCGGAACTGCTCTGCTGTCAGGTATAATATCTTCTGTAACGCAGAGAATAACCTTGTCCCAGCGGACAAATAATTATTCCGGAGTGACCTATGGATAAGAATGCTATTATCAAAGGTGCGGCTGTGGGAGCGGCTGCAGGGCTCGCCTGCTATGTTTTCTCCTCCGCCGGACCTGTGCGAAAGAACAGTATCAGGAAGAACGCCGGCAGGACTCTGAAGGCTGCCGAAAGTCTCCTTGACGACCTTGCCGCTGTATTCAGGTAAGGCCTGAATTACGGCGGTACCCGAGATAGCTCTCGAGTATTATGACCGCAGCGACTGCGTCAACTACTGCCTTGCGCTTTTTTCCGCGTGTATTCGTGGTGTTGAGGTAGCCATGAGCTGATACAGTGGTATTGCGCTCATCCCAGAGCTTTACCGGTACACCTGTCAGCTCTCCGAGCTTTTCGGCAAATAGAGTGCATTTCTCAGCGCGCTCCCCTACTGTGCCGTTCATATTCTTCGGATAGCCGACCACGATTTCCTCCGCCCTCTGCTCCTTCGCAAGGGCGGCTGTTTTTTCGATACATTTCTCGAAATCCTTTTCAGAGATGACACAGACCGGCGAGGCCATGAGCTCGCTCTTCCCGCAGACTGCGATGCCTGTTCTTGCATCTCCGAAATCTACTGACATTATTATCATCCTACCATGCCTTTACTTATAGTATGCCTTGATACAGCAGTTCTTCGGCTCGTACTTTACGCCGATCCTGTCCGCTGTATCACTGTCGGCAAGATCGAGCCATTCTTCGCCCACTTTGACGTAGGACTGTCCGGGTTCTATCACTGCCCTGCATTCTCTGTAATCGCTGTTCCATTCTGATTCCAGAGGAGCATCTCCGCCGTAGCGCACAACGACTGCACAGTCCGTGACGCTGAGCGGCTGATCCAGGTCTGTGATGTGCCAGCCCTCGCCGGTCATCTTCGCCTTCTGACTGTACAGCAGTTCACTGAATGAGGCATCATATATCTCTATGATTATGGATTCGGAGTCGCCGTTGCAGAATGTTCCGACTGCGGCAAGAGTTCCTGCCCTGTGGAAGACGTTTGCAAGATCGGTCTCTTTGCCGAGGTCTAAAGTCCTGCCGAAGAAATTACCGGTGTCATAGCTCTCGCAGGCGGAATACTTATCCGTTGCAGATATCACCGCCATCTCATCGAATGATGTGTCATAGGATATATAGTAATAGCCGAATTCACCGATATTGCTGTTATAAGCGATCCATGCGCCGTTCTGCTCCGCCTTCTTCTTGAAGTATGACTTCGGGAAGTTATCGTCCCAGCCGATTATGAGCAGCTCGTGGTCGGGCTTTGAAGGCTTGGGGTTGTTGAAGGTGAGATAGCCGTGACTGAGCTGTCTCTTGCTGGCGGTCTCATTGAGCGAAGCTATGACTCCGCCGTAATTCTTTATAGCCTCCTTGACAGTCTCCGTTTCGTCCTCTTCGATATAGAAGGTATCGGCTGCATATATTCCATTATATCCGGAACTGAAAACATCGGCGACTAATTCCCAGCTGCCGCCTATATTCTCTGCGATACATCCTTCCTTGATGAATATGCCCTCGTTCTTGTCAGGGCCGTACACTCTGCTGACAACAGCAAGAGGATCTATCTCATGCTTCCTGCCGGCATTCAGAAAGCAGGAATTCTCTATGGCGGCTGTTGAGGCAAATGCCCAGCAGGTACCGCTCTTCTGCATCCTCAGTTCAGTCGGGACTGAGGTATCTGCGATACAGAAATAGCCGTCAGCGCCGTGGACATAGTCTCCGGTGAAGTCGGTCTCCGGCTCGGTCGGCGGCTCGGTCGGCGGCTCGGTCTTGTTCTGCTTTTCTCTCAGCTCTGCAAGAAGCGACTCAGCTTCTTCCTCTGATATTGTAGGCTTTACAGGCGGTTCTGTCGCACGGGAGGAGGTCGCCTTTTCTGTGTGCGGCTCAGTACGTGAACTGCCGGCTCCCCTCTGGAACTGTTCAGCCTTGTTACAGGACGACAGCAGCACTGCACATAAAAGCAGTGCTGCCGCCATTGGTCTTCTTTTCATTAATAAATGTTCCTCCGTTACCACGGCTTTACTGTGCCGATGATCTCTCTTACAGAGGCTATTCCCTTGCTGTCAAGAAAATCGTTCATCTCCTGTACTATACGCACAGGGGCAAGAGGATCGGTGAAGACAGCCGCTCCGACCTGTACTGCCGAAGCTCCGGCCATCATAAGCTCTATGGCATCACGGCCGGAGGATACTCCGCCCATGCCGATGACTGGTATGCTGACAGCGTTGGCGACCTGCCATACCATACGTACAGCTACGGGGAACACAGCGGGGCCGCTGAGTCCGCCGACGTTGTTGTGGAGCACCGGTCTTCCGGTGTTGATATCTATACGCATACCGAGAAGGGTGTTTATAAGGGATACTGCATCTGCTCCGGCTGCTTCAACTGACTTGGCTATCTCGGTTATGCTGGTAACGTTCGGCGAGAGCTTCACCACGAGCTTCTTGGAGGTCGCCTCGCGTACTCTTCTTGTTACCTCTGCTGCCATGGCGCAGTCGGTGCCGAAAGCTGCTCCGCCCTGCTTTACGTTCGGGCAGGATATATTCAGCTCTATCATGTGGACGTCTGTATCCTCCAGCTTTGCTGCGACCTCGGCGCACTCCTCCGGAGTTGAACCGGCGATATTTGCAAGTATCACTGTATCCTTTGTGAGAAGATAAGGGAGCTCGCTCTCAATGAAGTGATCGATTCCGGGATTCTGGAGGCCTACTGAATTGAGCATACCCGCAGGTGTCTCTGCTATACGGGGAGCGATGTTACCGGTGCGCCTGTGCAAGGTCGTGCCCTTGGTGGCGATGCCGCCGAGCTTGTTGAGCGGGAAGAGCTCCTCGTACTCCCTGCCGTAGCCGAATACTCCGGAGGCCGGGATTATGGGGTTCTTGAATCCTACTCCGCATACATTTACAGAAAGATCAGCCATCACCAGATCACCTCCTCAGCACGGAATACAGGGCCGTCCTTGCATACATGGGCGAAGTATTCCTCATCGTTGCGCTTTGTGCGGCAGGCACAGCCGAGACAGGCTCCGATACCGCAGGCCATTCTCTCCTCGAGGGATATCTCGCAAAAGATGCCGTTCTCAGCGCAGATAGCAGCTATGCCCTTGAGCATGGGCATAGGACCGCAGGCGTAGACCGCATCTGTTCCGCCTTTCTCAGCAAGCTCCTTCAGCGGCTGTGTTACGAAGCCGTGTATACCGGCAGAGCCGTCATCAGTGCAGAGTATCGTCTCAGCTCCGGCCGCACGGAAATCCTCCTGAAGGATGACTGCCGAGGAATTGCGGAAACCGGATATCATCACCGCTTTGCTGCCGTACGCCCTTGCAAGGGGGAGCATGGGAGGATTGCCTATTCCTCCTCCGACAAGGATTACCCTGCTGAAGCTGTCGTCAACAGTGAAGCCGTGTCCGAGGGGGGCGAGCATATCTATAAGGTCGCCCTTATTGAGGCGTGCTATCTCCTCTGTACCCTGTCCTCTTATCTCGAAGACTATCCTCAGGGTGCCGTTCTTACGGTCGATGCCGCAGATACTGATAGGTCTGCGGAGAGTGAAGCCGTTTGCTCTGATATGTACGAACTGCCCGGGCACAGCAACTGCCGCGACCTCAGGACAGACTATCGTGAAGCTGTAGGTATTGCGCGCAATAGCCTCCTTAGCCGATATGATGAATTGTCCCTGTGTGTATTTCATGACCTCTCCTTCCGGATACTGCGGCTCAGACTCTTCTCTGCCTTCCGCAATCCTTGCATTTCTTCGTGAACACTCCGCCTATCGGGCCGCCGCAGTATATACACCTGCGGAGCCTTGCCCTCTCCCGTACTACCTGTGCGCAGTTCGGGAACAGATGCAGATACTCCCAGTCAAAGACCGCAGTTTCTCCGCAGCTGTCAAACACACCGTCAAGCAGCTTGGATATGCTCTTTCCGATGCTGACGGAGGTCAGGTTCGTGCAGCCGGAAAAGGCGGAGGGGTGTATATTGATATACCTCTCCTTGTCCTTTTCCGCTTTTGTGTTTATCTCAACGGCATTGAGACCTGTGCAGCCGCCGAACGCTCCCTTGCCGATACAGAAGTATATCTTCAGCTTGGAGGCGATATAGTCGGCAAGGCCGGTTATGGTGCCGTTGTCTGAATAGCCTATGCGCGGTATATTGATACATGACAGTCCTGTACAGCCCAGAAAGGCATAGCTGCCTATGGCGTTGACGCTCTCGGGCATATATACATAGGTCAGCTCGGTATGGTTCTCAAAGGCATGGTCACCTATGGTAGTTACCGTATCGGGTATCACGACCTCCGCAGAGCTTCCCCTGTAGCTCCTGAGAACACCGTTTCTGATGACGAACTCGCTGACAGCACCGTTGAAGCTGTTGACTGCTTCCTCGGTATTGAACGTACTTCCGCAGTAACGGCACTTCCATGCCGATACTTCATCATCTATCGTCAGTATCTCTCCGCATTGTAAACATTTCGCCTTTACAAAAGGCATACTATCCCCTCTTTCCTATATCAGCAGGACTTACTTCTCCTTCTTCCAGCCGCAGCCCCTGCACTTATTCAGTACGTTGTACCTACCGCCGCATCTCGGGCAGAGTCCCTGTGAACGGAAATATGAGGCAAGTGAGCCGTATTTGAAGACATCTGCTGCGTTGTATTCAGTCCCGCGGAATATGATCTTTGATACTCCGTGGCCGTCGCCCCTGCGGTCGACATTGAAAGCGGGCTCGAATTCAGCATTTCCGATATCCCATGAAGTATTGACGTTGTCAAGTATCAGCTCCTGGATACCGCAGTCCAGTGAGCAGAATGCGATCTCAATGACTGTTCCGGGAACAGAAAGGCTTCTGAGATTCTTACAGTTGTAGAACGTCTTGTAATCTATCTTGGCGATACTGCCGGGAAGTCTTACGGAGCTGAGCTCTGTGCAGTCCTCGAATGCGGATTTTCCGATATCCATTACACTGTCGGGGAGCACTACGGAGCGCAGCTTTGTATTGCCCTTGAATGCGCCGGGGCCTATCTTTCTGATGCTGCTCGGCACTTCAAGATCTATGGCATCGCCGTGATACTGCTTGAGTGTGATGAAATCCATCTCGAACTCGGGAACAGCAGGGGCCTTCTTCTCAGGCTGAGCAGGTGCAGCTTCGGGAGCCTTGGGAGCTTCCTGTGCGGGTGCTGCTGCCGGTGCCTTGGGTGCTTCCTGTGCGGGAGCGGGTGCTGCTGCAGGTGCCTTAGGGGCTTCCTTTGCAGGAGCGGGTGCTGCTGCAGGTGCCTTAGGGGCTTCCTGTGCGGGAGCGGGTGCTGCTGTAGATGCCTTGGGTGCTTCCTGTGCGGGAGCGGGGGCTGCTGCAGGTGCCTTCGGAGCTTCCTGTGCGGGAGCGGGTGCTGCTGCCGGTGCCTTCGGAGCTTCCTTTGCAGGAGCGGGGGCTGCTGCAGGTGCCTTGGGTGCTTCCTGTGCGGGAGCGAGGGCAGCTGCAGGTGCCTTGGAGGCTTCCTTTGCAGGAGCGGGGGCTGTTGCAGGCGCCTTGGGAGCTTCCTGTGCGGGCTGATGGATCGTGCCCGGTACCTTATTATGCTCCTGTCTGAGATGGATATTCAGCGGCTGCTTTGAAGATTCCTGCTGAGGATATGTAGTATTGAAGGGAACTCTCGGTGCGTCCGGATTTGTTACCGGAGCATTGACTGCCGGAGCGGGTATCTCCTGCTTCGGAGCGGGAGCGTTCACGGGTGCCTTGGGGGCTTCCTGCTTCGGGGCAGCGGCATTCACGGGTGCCTTGGGGGCTTCCTGCTTCGGGGCTGCGGCGTTCACGGGCGCCTTGGGAGCTTCCTGCTTCGGGGCAGGAGCGTTCACGGGTGCATTGGTGGCTTCCTGCTTCGGGGCGGGAGCATTCACGGGTGCCTTGGGAGCTTCCTGCTTCGGGGCGGGAGCATTCACAGGTGCCTTGGGGGATTCCTGCTTCGGAGCAGCGGCGTTCACGGGTGCCTTTGGGGCTTCCTGCTTCGGAGCAGCGGCGTTCACGGGTGCCTTTGGCAGTTCCGGCATAACAGGAGGAACGCTCACAGGTGCCTTGGGTATCTCCGGCTTAGCGGCGGGAGCTGCCACAGGTGCCTTGGTGTTCTGTGCTGCGGCAGCCTCCGGCGGCTGGGCAGCGGGACGTTTCTTGAGTTTGATAACGACCTTTTTCTTCTGAGGCGGGATGACCTTCATCTGCTCGCCGCAGTGACCGCAGTACCAGTATCCGAGACCTTTCTCCGCATAGATCTGTGCACCGCAGCTGTTGCAGTTCAGACGTATATAATCGTTAACGTTCATAAACAATGACCTCCCTTTATAAAATTTCTATTATACATTATAACATATCCCGGTATGAAATGCAACATATAATATATGAATATTATCCGATAGAATACAATATGGAAACATTATTACATATTTTCTTGACAAACGCTGATGTATCGTGTAAAATGTATGTTGTAAAGTTGTATATACTTTGACTATTACTTATATAGTATATGGAGGTTATTATGGATCCTAAACAGAACAGACCGCGCGGAAGAGAAAAGAACGTTACTTCCGGCGGAACCGGCGCACACAGACGCGGTGAAGGACTCGGTACAGGCAAGGTAGGTTCCAAGGACTATGAGAACCGCAGACCTGCCGGCGGCGGCGGAATGAAGCGTGCCGGCGGTATCGGCGGAGGCTCTCTTCTCCTCATACTCGCTTTCATATTCCTTCCCAAGCTCCTCGGCGGCGGCGCAGGCGGCTCAGGCAGCGGCGGCGGTGCAGGTGATCTGCTCGGCGGTCTCCTCGGAGGCGGAAGCAGCTCAAGCAGTTCGAGCAGCGGCGGTGCGGGAGATATACTCGGCGCCCTCCTCGGCGGCATGGATACAGGCTCTGCTCCGGCAGGCTTCGATTTCAGCGCAGGAAACACCAGCACAGGCGGTCATACTGCAAGCAGCGATGTTGCAGTAAACAACAGCGTAGCTTCCGGCTCACGTGCAAAGAGAACGAACATCATTGGCAACAGTCAGGATACAGTTACCCTGATGGTATATATGTGCGGTACTGACCTTGAGTCCAAGTACGGCATGGCTTCCTCTGATATGCAGGAAATGGCTGCTGCGAAGTACGGTGATAATGTAAACATCATCGTTTACACCGGCGGCTGCTCACAGTGGAAGATCCAGGGCATCAGCAACCAGAAGAACCAGATCTATCAGATCAAGGGCGGCCAGCTCAAGCAGCTCGAGGCTGACATGGGCAGCGGAGCTATGACCGATCCCAGCAATCTTTCCACATTCATCAAGTACTGTGCAAAGAACTTCCCTGCAAACAGAAACGAGCTCATCCTCTGGGATCACGGCGGCGGATCTATAAGCGGCTACGGCTACGATGAGAAGAACAAGGCAAGCGGCTCCATGAATCTCGCCAACTTGAGCAAGGCTCTCAAGGCCGGCGGCGTGAAGTTTGATTTCATCGGCTTCGATGCCTGCCTCATGGCTACTGCCGAGACTGCCCTCATGCTCGATGAGTATGCTGATTACCTCATCGCTTCTGAGGAGACAGAGCCCGGCGTCGGCTGGTACTACACCAACTGGCTCACAAAGCTCGGCAGCAACACCTCCATGCCCACTACCGAGATAGGCAAGAACATCGTTGATGACTTCGTGGCTACCTGCGCTCAGCAGTGCAGAGGTCAGAAGACCACTCTTTCCGTCATCGACCTTGCCGAGTTCGCCAACACAGTTCCTTCAAAGCTCAACGCATGGGCAAAGTCAGTCAGCAGCAAGATCGCTGCCAACGATTATCAGTCTATTTCCGATGCGCGCTATGCTACCCGCGAATTTGCCGAAAGCACACGCATCGATCAGGTAGACCTTGTGAACCTTGCAGAGAATACTGCAACACAGGAGGGCTATGAGCTTTCCAAGGCCATCAAGGATGCTGTAAAGTACAACCGCACCTCTTCAAATATGACAAACGCTTACGGCGTTTCCATATACTTCCCGTATAAGAGAGCTTCCTACGTTGATTCTGCCTGCAATACATACAGCCAGATCGGCATGGACAGCGAATACAGCAAGTGTATCCGTCAGTTCGCCAAGCTGGAGACCAGCGGCCAGATCGCTGCAGGCGGCACAGGCTCGCCTCTCGGCTCACTCTTCAACCTCGGCGGCTCAGGCTCCTCAAGTGCCTCAGGCGGTGCTGATATGATCGGTTCACTGCTCGGCGCCTTCCTCGGCGGCGGTGCAGGCGGACGTTCTATCGCAGGCCTTGACAGCTCCAACACCTCCTTCATGGATGAGAGCTCCGTATCACAGGACAGCGCTGCTGAGTACATCTCAATGAACTACTTCGACGCCTCCAAGCTCGTATGGACTAAGGAAGGCGACCAGTACAAGATGACTCTGCCCGAGAACCAGTGGTCAATGGTACACTCCCTTGACCTCAATATGTTCTACGATGACGGCTCAGGATACATCGACCTCGGTCTCGACAATGTATACACCTTCGACGATGACGGAAACCTCATTGCCGATACTGACCGCAACTGGCTCGCTATCAACGGACAGACCGTTGCTTACTACCATACTGATACCACCGAAGCTGACGACAAGTGGACTATCTCCGGATATGTTCCCGCTCTTCTCAACGGCGAGAGAGTAAAGCTCGACATCATCTTCGATACGGACAACCCCAACGGTTACATTGCAGGCGCTACTCCGGACTATGAGATATCCGGCGATACAGATACCATCGCCAAGGAGACCTCCGAGCTCCAGAAGGGCGACAAGATCGATTTCGTATGCGATTACTACACCTATGACGGTGACTATCAGGATACCTATATGCTGGGTGATACTCTCACAGTCGGCGACAAGCTGGAGATAAGCAACTCCGATGTCGGTGACGGAGAGGTAAGACTCATGTACTGCTTCACAGATATGTACGATCAGGAATACTGGTCTGAGGCTATTGTAAAGTAATAATGCACCAACGGGGGTGTGTGATGAAGTTTCTTCGTCACGCGCCCTCTTTTATTATCCTGCTGTCCCGGACGCATAGAGTGCGTCATCCCCTGCGTTCACGGCAGTTATCAGATTGAACACTTGTGCTGCCGGGGATCAATGCAGCGGATATGGTCCGGCAGAATATAATCAAAAGAAAAATCTTTTTGAAAAAGGTAGAAATTTCTGAGCGACTATGTTATAATAAGATTTGATTGGAGTTTTTTTCGGTCATTTGCCGCTTATCTCCCGGATCTGTGCGGATAAGGGTAAATGACTGAGAAAAGCACATGACCGGTCTGCTTTCTGCAGATCCCTAAAATATACACAAGGAGGAGCGTACATGAAAAAAGTACAGCTTACAGAGACCATCCTTCGTGACGCAAATCAGTCACTGATGGCGACACGACTGCCCTATTCAGACTACGAGGGTATACTCGCAGACATGGACAAGGCAGGCTACTATTCCGTAGAGTGCTGGGGCGGAGCTACATTCGATTCCTGTCTCCGTTACCTTAACGAGGATCCCTGGGAGAGACTCAGAGGCCTGAGAAAGAACCTTCCCAACACAAGGCTCCAGATGCTCCTGAGAGGCCAGAACCTTCTCGGATACAAGCACTATCACGATGACGTAGTTGAAAAGTTCATCGAGCTTTCCATAAAGAACGGTATCGACGTTATCCGTATCTTCGACGCTCTCAATGACTTCCGCAATATCGGTACTGCTCTTGAGTCTGTAAAGAAGTATGCTAACGAGAGGACTGTTGCTTCAGGCTGTATCTCCTACACTCAGAGCCCTGTACATACTGTCGAGAAGTATATCGAGATGTGCAAGGAGCTCAAGACCATGGGCTTCGATACTATCTGCCTCAAGGATATGGCAGGAACCATGAGCCCCTACGAGGCTGAGCACCTCATCAAGGGCATCAAGGACGCTATCGGCGATATGACTCTTATCCTCCACACACACTGCACTACCGGAATGGCTTACATGACACTCACAAAGGCTATCGAGTCCGGTATAGATGTTATCGATACCGCTACATCATGCTTCTCCGGCGGTACATCACAGCCCGCTACCGAGACTATGTTCTATGCTCTCCAGCAGTACGGCATAGATTCCGGTCTCAATGAGGATATCATCAATAAGGTAAACGATTACTTCAAGCCCATCAAGCAGAAGTACATCGACAACGGTCAGCTCAACCCCAAGAGCCTTGCTACAGACGCTCAGGCACTCGTATACAAGGTCCCCGGCGGTATGCTCTCCAACATGATCGCAAACCTTACCGATATGAAGGCTATGGACAAGTTCGATGCAGCCCTCGCAGAGATCCCGAAGGTAAGAGCTGATATGGGCTATCCTCCGCTGGTAACTCCCCTTTCACAGATGGTCGGCAACCAGGCCGTTACCAATGTGCTCGTGGGCGAGAGATACAAGAACATCTCCAAGGAGATCAAGAACTACATCAAGGGCGAGTACGGCAATCCCCCCGCTCCTATCGCACAGGAGCTCGTTGACAAGGTGCTCGGAGACAGCGAGCCCGTTGACTGCCGTATCGAGGATCAGAAGCGCACCGGTGAGGACTTCGCCGCTGCTAAGGAGGCTCTCGGAGACCTCTGCCGCTGCGAGGAGGACATCATGAGCTATATCTGCTATCCCGATCAGACTGTAAAGTTCCTTGAGAACCGCAAGGCAGCCGAGGAGAACGAGGCTGTATACACAATTCAGGCTATGGACTGAAGAGAAGGAGGATATGATCTATGAATCCTGTCATACTCTCACAGGTCTCTGCAAGCGGTGAGAAGATCAGCATAGGAGATGCTGCTGTTACAGCTATCTTCGGTTACTGCGTGGTCTTTGCAGGACTCTTCATACTGATGTGCGTTGTTACCGGCGTAGGTGCTTACTTCAAGAGCAAGAACCAGAAGGCAGCAGATCAGGAGAAGGCCGTTCTTGAGAACATCGCAAAGAAGGTAGAGGATAATCCCCTGACTATCGTTCCCGCAGAGGCAAAGAAGGCCCCCGGCTCAGCCGGAAAGATAAAGCTCCACAGTGTTCCCGACAAGGAAGCTGCTATGATCATGGCTATCGTTGCAGATGCAATGCAGAAGCCTATCAATGAACTCCACTTTATTTCTATCAAGGAGGTAGAAGACTAATGAAGTATAAAGTTACTCTTAACGGAAAGACATACGAGGTCGAGGTCGAGCACGGCAAAGCTGTTCTCCTTGACGAATATGAGGCTCTTGCTCCTGCACCCGCTGCCGCTGCTGCTCCGGCTCCTGCCGCTGCTCCCGCTGCTGCTCCTGCACCCGCCGCTCCCGCTGCTCCCGTTGATCTTGCCGCAGGCGAGACAGTTGCAGCTCCTATGCCCGGAAACATCCTCAGAGTCGATGTAAAGCAGGGCGATACAGTCAAGGCCGGTCAGATCCTCGTTATCCTCGAGGCTATGAAGATGGAGAACGAGATCGTTTCTCCCAAGGACGGCACTGTTGCTCAGGTCGTTACAAGCAAGGGCTCAGTTGTTGACACAGGCGCTCCTCTGGTCATCATCGCATAAGGAGGGGCAGCATGGATATTCTTGAAACACTGAAATCTCTGTGGCTGGATTCCGGCTTCCAGAGTTTCTTCGTGAACGGAGGATGGAGGAACCTGGTAATGATAATCATTGCCTGCGTTCTTCTCTACCTCGGTATCGTTAAGAAATTCGAGCCGCTCCTGCTCGTAGGCATCGCCTTCGGCTGTCTGCTCGTTAACCTCTCCTACTTCGGACCGGAATCGGCAGATGCCCTCTACCATATCGACTTATGGGACAACTTCCTTAATCCCGAGCATCCGGATTATCACAGCTACGGCGCGATAATGGCACACGGCGGATTGCTCGACATACTCTACATCGGCGTAAAGGCCGGTATCTACCCCTCACTCATCTTCATGGGCGTCGGCGCTATGACTGACTTCGGTCCCCTCATCGCCAACCCCAAGAGCATGCTCCTCGGAGCTGCTGCCCAGATGGGCGTATTCCTTGCATTCTTCGGCGCTGTTCTCCTCGGATTCACAGGAAATCAGGCCGCTTCAATCGGTATCATCGGCGGTGCTGACGGTCCTACCGCTATCTTCCTTACTACAAAGCTCGCTCCCGAGCTCCTCGGACCTATCGCTATCGCAGCTTACTCCTACATGGCTCTGATCCCAATGATCCAGCCCCCGATAATGAGGCTCCTCACAACTGAGAAGGAGCGTAAGGTAAAGATGGAGCAGAACAGAAACGTAACAAAGACAGAGAAGATCGTATTCCCGATCATCGTTGCAATGTTCGTTATCCTTCTCCTCCCCTCTACTGCTCCCCTCATCGGCTGCCTCATGCTCGGAAACCTCTGGAGAGAGTGCGGCGTTACTGAGAGACTTTCCGATACAGTTCAGAACGCTCTTATGAACATTGTTACTGTATTCCTCGGAATCTCAGTAGGTGCTACAACAGTTGCTTCACGCTTCCTTTCACTTGAGACCATCAAGATCGTTATTCTCGGTCTCACCGCTTTCTGCTTCTCTACTGTCGGCGGACTTCTTGTCGGCAAGCTGATGTACAAGCTCACAGGCGGAAAGGTAAATCCCCTTATCGGTTCAGCAGGCGTTTCTGCTGTTCCTATGGCTGCACGTGTATCACAGATGGAAGGTCAGAAGGCCAACCCCACAAACTTCCTTCTCATGCACGCTATGGGCCCGAATGTTGCAGGCGTTATCGGTTCAGCAATCGCTGCCGGATTCCTTCTTGCAGTATTCAAGTGATAACACTGACGGAGACAGTTCGCTGTCTCCGTTTTTTTGTGCAGGAACAGCTTTTCATAAAGCATTTCTTATTGACCTTTAAGCAATTATCTGATATAATTAAAGTATAAACACAAAGGAGGGACGATATGACTGCTTCACAGACAATACAGGAGCAGGTGGACTACGCCTCTGATCTGTTCTCGGACATCGCCGGGCATCTGAAGGCCGCTGCTCCGTCCATCATAGCCGCACTTATCATACTCGTCACGGGTTTCCTCGTCTCAAAGCTCATCGCTCACATAGTCTCAAAGGCCATGAACAGGTCGAAGATAGACGGCAGCGCAAGAAGCTTTCTGGTATCCGTCGTCAGGATCTTCCTCTATATCATAGTCATAATCATGGCGCTTTCCATGCTGAAGGTGCCCATGTCTTCCATACTCACCGTCCTCGGCGCGGCAGGTCTTGCTGTCAGCCTTGCGCTTCAGAACTGCCTTTCAAACCTCTGCGGCGGCTTCATCATCCTCTTCTCGAAGCCCTTCGCCTCGGGAGATACTGTTGAGCTGGACGGCACAGTGGGAAAGGTATCGACTATCGGTATACTCTACACGAAGATAATAACGCTCGACGGAAAGACTGTATACATCCCCAACGGCAAGGTCTCGGAGGCAAAGATAATCAACTTCACCGCCGATTCCTCACGCCGCATAGATCATACATTCACCATCGCATTCTCTGCTGATCTTGACAGAGCAAAGCAGCTCATCCTTGAGTTCATAAAGAAGAGCCCCCTGCTCCTCGACAGCCCGGCACCTGTGGTACGCATGAGCGGACAGACCGACAGCGCCGTGACTATCGATACTCTTGTATGGACCGCAAACGAAAACTACTACAATGCCCGTTACGATCTTATCGAGGGCGTGAAAGCCGCCTTTGACCGCGAGGGCATTGAGATCCCCTATCCCCAGACAGACGTACATATCATGAACAGCTGACACTGACCGGGAAGGAGGCTTACTATGGCTTCATCGTATGGTTACAGAAATCATCCGGCAAAGAAGACACACAGAACAGCACGGAAAAAGCATCCTGTACTGCGGAGATGCTTAGTCCTTGCTGCGGCCTTTTTCCTCTGGTGGTACAGCAACTACACACTTAAAACCACATATACTTCCCTTGATTCCGACAAGATAACCGAACCCTTCAGGGCTGTCATACTCTCAGACCAGCACGCTACGGAAAACGGTATTTCCAACGATGTGATACTTGCCCGCATCGACAGGGCTGAGCCGGACGTCATCTTCGTCCTCGGCGATATGTATTCCCGGAACAGTACATGGGAGGAGATAAAGAAGCCTATCGGACTGATGTCAGACCTTACCGCAAAGGGATATCCCGTTTACTTCGTCAGCGGAGACCACGACACGGGCAGCGACTACCTTATCGCCCTGCGTTCAGCAAAGATAAGAGTCATGAGCTACCTGTCCGATACGGTCGATATCAAAGGCAACAAGGTGCAGATCATGGGTATCAACAACGTGAACTACAGCCCGACCTTCGATCTGTCTACCGCATTTGTCAGGGATGATAAGGCTTTCAGCATCCTTCTTGCTCACATACCCAACTATAAGGCGTTCTCCTCTTTCGGCGCTGATCTTACACTGTGCGGCGATACTCACGGCGGTATGACAAGACTGCCCTTCGTCGGCCCCGTGCTCGATACCAAAGAAATGATGCTGCTGCCGAAGCTGAGGAGCGAGGGGGAGATCTACGACAAGGGCTGGTTCGACTACGAGGGCGGTTCCATGTTCATAACCTCAGGCATCGGTGCTGCACCCCTGCCCGTCAGGTTCTGGAACAGGCCGGAGATCGTGGTCATGGATCTCAGACCGCTTTGACAAGGAGATACAATGATAGATATACTTATTATAGGCGGAGGTGCCTCCGGACTGGCGGCTGCTGTTTCTGCCAGACAGACCGCTCCGGCTGCGGAGGTCGTTATTGCTGAAAGGCTGCCACGAGTTGGAAAGAAGATCCTTGCGACCGGCAACGGACGATGCAACCTCGGCAGCCGTTTTCTTTCCGCGGAGCATTATCACGGCTCCGTGGACGCAATGGATGTCATATCACGCACTCCGGCTGCGGAGGAGTTCTTCCGCAGTCTCGGAGTGCTCACATATTCCGACGATCAGGGCAGGCTCTACCCGTACAGCGGTGCGGCCGCTACCGTGCTCAATGCGCTGAGACAGCGTGCGGAGGCTCTCGGAGTGCGGGAGGAATGCGGCATGACCGTATCCGGCATCGCTCAGAAGAAGGACTGCTGGCTGGTGACGGCTGAGGACGGGAGGACGCTGAAATGCAGGCGGCTCATCATAGCTGCCGGCGGTCACGCAGATCCGAAGTCCGGCACTGACGGCACTATGCTGCGTATACTGCGGGATATGGGCTACCCGGTCGCTGAATGCTGTCCGGCTGTTGCTCCGCTGAAGACCGACCCGGCTCTCCTGAAAGGCCTGAAGGGCATAAGGGCAAGATGCCGTGTCGATGCGCTTGCGGAGGGAAAACTCCTGCACAGCGAGGAGGGTGAGATACAGTTCACGGAGACCATGCTCTCCGGTATATGCGTCTTCAATATGGCGTGGCTGTGGGGCAGGTACGGTGAGAAGCTCCGTATCAGCGCCGATCTTGCACCGGATATGAGTCATAAGGAAGTCTGCGCCTATCTCCGCGAGATAAGAAGGATATCAGGCGGCGCTCCGGTGAGCGAGCTGCTCGGCGGTATGTTCCGCAAGGAACTGGCACAGTACATCATCAGAACAGCGCTGCGCAGGAAGGACATATCCGAGATAAGCCGTCTCACAGACAATGACCTTTCTCACGTCGCAGACTTCATCAAGGGGCTCTCCTTCCCTGTCACAGGCTGTGCGCCGTGGCAGAACGCCCAGTCCACATACGGCGGTGTGAAGGCTTCATGTATCGGGAAGGATATGGGCTCGATGAAGCACAGGGATATGTGGCTCTGCGGCGAGATCGCCGATACTGCCGGAGACTGCGGCGGATATAATCTCCAGTGGGCGTGGTCCTCCGGTATACTTGCCGGAACGAATGCTGCGCTCTCACTGAAAGGCGGTAAACGATGATAAGAGTAAGCGGGATAAGCGTCCCTCTTGATTTTGATTTCAATAAGCTCAGGGAGCTCTGCGTGAAAAAGCTCAGCATACCCGAAAAGAGCATAAAGGAAGTTCGGCTTTCAAAAAAGGCCGTTGATGCACGTAGGAAATCGGACGTACACTTCTCAGTATCCCTTGATATACAGGCTGCCGGAGAGGAAAAGCTGCTGAAGCGGCTGAAGAATGCCGCCCCGGTAAGCGAGGAGGGCTACACCGTCCCCGTGCCGGAGAGTCTGCCGGATAAGCCGCCCGTTATCGTGGGCTTCGGTCCGGCCGGTATGTTCGCGGCACTCGTTCTTGCTATGGCCGGAGCAAAGCCTGTTGTGCTTGAACGGGGATACGACGTGGACAGCCGTGTGAAGGCCGTGGAGGAATTCCAGTCGGGCGGAAGGCTCGATCCGGAATGCAACGTGCAGTTCGGTGAGGGCGGCGCAGGCACCTTCTCGGACGGAAAGCTGACTACCGGGATACGGGACAGGCGCATAGGCTGGGTGCTCAGACAGCTCGCAGATGCCGGAGCACCAGAGGAGATACTCTACCTTGCAAAGCCACATATCGGCACGGATAAGCTGCGTGAATGCGTGAAGAATATACGTGAGCGCGTTATCAGTCTTGGCGGAGAGATACGCTTCGGGGCAAGGTTCTGCGGATATACCGAGGAAAACGGCTGCATCACGTCCGCAGCATACAAGGACAGTGACGGGCAGCACACCATAGAGACCGGTAAAGTGATACTTGCATCGGGACACAGCGCCCGTGATGTTTTCGAGCTGCTGCACAGCCGCAGAGTATCCCTCAGCCAGAAGAATTTCTCGGTCGGTGTCCGCATAGAGCACCTGAGAAAGGATATAGACAGAGCCATGTACGGCAGCTTTGCCGGACATCCCGCACTGAAAGCCGCCGACTACAAGCAGGCGGTGCATCTGCCGGACGGCAGGAGCCTTTACACCTTCTGTATGTGCCCGGGCGGCTATGTCGTCGCAGCGGCATCGGAGGAGGGCAGGCTCGCCGTAAACGGCATGAGCTGCTTTGCCCGCGACGCTGAGAATTCCAACAGCGCTCTCCTGGTCGGCATAGGTCCGGCGGACTACGGCAGCGACCATCCCCTCGCAGGAATGTATCTGCAGCGTGAACTGGAGGAAAAGGCCTTCATCGCAGGAGGCTCGGACTACTCCGCTCCCGTGACCACTGTCGGAGGTCTGCTCGGCGGATATCTGCCGGATAGCTTCGGGAAGGTTAAGCCTTCCTACCGTCCGGCTGTAAGATTCGCAAGGCCGGAGGAATACCTGCCGGACTATGTATGCAGCGCTCTCCGTGAGGGCATAAAGGAAATGGGAAAGAAGATACAGGGCTTCGATATGCCGGACGCTGTTCTTACCGGCATAGAGAGCCGCAGCAGCTCGCCTGTGCGTATCGACCGTGACAGCAGTCTGCAGTCGCTGTCCCTGAGGGGGCTTTATCCCTGCGGAGAGGGTGCAGGCTATGCAGGCGGTATCGTATCGGCGGCGGTAGACGGGATAAAATGCGCTGAGGCTGTACTCGGAAAGGCTGAGATATGAAAATACTCGTGACCGGCGGTACGGTCTTTGCAAGCAGATATACCGCAGAATACTTCCGCGACAAGGGGCATCAGGTCTGTGTCCTGAACCGCGGGACAAGAGAGCAGCCTGAGGGCGTCACCCTCCTCAGAGGCGACAGGCATGACTGCCGTGAGCTGCTGAAAGGCCGCAGCTTTGATGCCGTGCTCGATATAACCGCATATAATGCCGATGACGTGAACGGTCTGCTGGACGGGCTCGGAGACTTCGGGGAATACATCCTCATAAGCTCAAGCGCTGTTTATCCGGAGACCGCTCCGCAGCCCTTCACTGAGACGGAGGAATGCGGGCCTAACAGAATATGGGGCAGCTACGGCACTGACAAGATCGCTGCTGAGAGAGCACTGACAGAGCGTGTACCGGGGGCTTACATACTCCGGCCGCCATACCTCTGCGGAAGGATGAACAACCTCTACCGGGAGGCCTTCGTGTTTGAATGCGCCGGGAAGGGACTGCCCTTCTATGTGCCGGAGGACGGAAAACTGCCCCTCCAGTTCTTTGATATCGGTGACCTCTGCCGTTTCATGGAGATACTGCTTGACAGAAAGCCGGAGCAGAGAGTCTTCAACGTCGGAAACAGGGAGACCGTCACGGCTGAGGAATGGGCAGTGCTCTGCTATAAAGTCCTCGGAAAGGTGCCGGAGATAAGATACGTCAGAAGCGGTATCCCGCAGAGGAGCTATTTCCCCTTCCACCCCTACGCCTATAAGCTCGACGTCAGCGCAATGTACGGACTGATGCCGGAGACTCTGCCGCTTTATGAGTCTCTTTGCGGCTCATATGAATGGTACAGGGACAACAGGGACAGGATAATCCGCAAGCCCCTGCTGGACTATATAAACTCCAATACTGATAAAATGAGGTGATATTATGCTGAAACTGAGACCTTACAAGGAATGTGACGCAAAGACCATAGTGAGCTGGCTGAGGGATGAGTATTCCTTCCGTCAGTGGGGAGCGGACAGGTTTGAGAGCTATCCGCTGACAGCCGATGCGCTGAACGCACACTATGCCGCTTTCCGGGATACGGATACACTGTTCCCGTTTACAGCATACGATGACAGCGGCGTTGCCGGACACATGATAATGCGGTTTACAGACGAGGAGAAGAAGGTCGTGAGATTCGGCTTCATCATCGTTGACTACGACCGCAGAGGCACAGGCCTCGGCAAGGAGATGATACTTCTTGCGGAGAAGTACGCCTTTGAATTTCTCGGCGCTGAGAGGATAACTCTCGGGGTATTCGAGAACAATCCGGCGGCATATCACTGCTACCGTGCGGCAGGCTTCCGGGATATCAGTGCGGAGACGAAAGAGACTTACCATATCTTCGGTGAGGAATGGAAATGCACAGAAATGGAGCTCAGCCGCTCCTGATAAGGGCACACGCCCGCAAAAGATAAACGAGACACAAAAACCATTATCCACAGAACGGAGGAGAACTATGAAGATAAACGTTATAGGCGGCGAGATGAGCCGTGCAGAGATCGACCAGTACCTTGAGTACGCCAGACAGAAATACATCGGCAGACAGATCTGTCAGATGGACATCATCATCGACGGCGAATTCGTTGACCTGAAATTCGTTTTCAGCGATACGGATTTCCAGCGCGCATACAGATCGGCGGACTACCTTGTCAACACCATGGACAAGCTCAATGACGCCAAGCAGAAGGAGTTCTCCGAAAAGGAAAGACACCCGGCTGTGGAAGAATAAGGAGAGTATATAATGAAAGCAAAGAACATCATCGCTGCTGTTATGGCAATACCGGTCATTTTCGGCTGCACAGGGGCTTTTCCTGCTTCGGCCGGATCATTCATCCCTGAAGTGGTTTCTGTCGAGTCATGGACATACCCATATTACATCGACGGAGATACTTCAAAACCGTATGATGAGCTGGAGTGCAGCGCTGAGATATATAACGACGGCAGCGTACGGGTATACTTCCGCAATCTTGCCGACCTGAGCAAGCTCGCACCGGACGACAACGAGGAACACACAGTTACCATAAAGGGCTATTCACCGGACATCATGGCTTTCGCGTTCGCGAATGGTTTCCTCACAGCTTCCACCAACAGCGGTATGACTGATGATGAATACATACCGATCAGCAAAAAGATGTTTGAGGAAGGAACTGCCAGAAACTGGACCGAAGACGACAAGAACTTTACCTTCTGGGAGGCTTTCGATGCGGATGATTTCGCCTTCTATCCTACGAATTACAGGATGATCTGCAACAGCAACAACGATTTCACCCTTCAGCCGACAAGAAGCTATTACTACGGAACAGTTGATAAGAAGGACTGCAATGAAGCATCCCTCTTCCAGTTTGAATACAAGGGCACTCTTGACGGACTTTCAAAGAAAAGCTCGGTCATCACCTTCCGTCCTAAGGAAGTGAGCAAGGAAGACAGCACTCTGGTCATTTTCGGTAAAAACATCGAAGTATTCAGCGAAATGCTCTCTGAGGAGCTCTTCAAGCCAGGATACGATGTCACAAGAAAGGTAGATGAGCTTACAGCGAGATGCGATGAGCTGGAAGCAGAAAATGCCACACTCAAAGCCCTCAACGATGCCGACAGCATCCTCAGGCTCGATGCCAACTGTGACGGTATCGTTGACTCCAATGATGCTTCCATACTGCTCACTATCTACGCCATCAACTCCACAGGCGGCAATATCTCGAAGTTCTCGGAGCTGCCGGAGTGAACGGAGGAAAAATGAACCTTACCAACATAAGCACCGTGAAGGATGTTCTTTCACGTCACGGCTTCAGCTTCTCAAAGGGGCTGGGGCAGAATTTCATAATCAACCCCGATATCTGTCCGAAGATAGCTGAATACGGCAACGCAAAGGCCGGATACGGCATACTTGAGATAGGCACAGGCATCGGCGTGCTCACCAAGGAGCTCGCCCTGAGGGCAGACAAGGTCTCCGCTGTTGAGATAGACACCCGCCTTCTGCCGGTGCTCGCCGAGACACTCGACGGGCTCGATAATATCAGGATATACAACGAGGACGTCATGAAGGCCGACCTCCGCCGCATCATAGCGGAGGACTTTGCAGGGCTCAGGGCAGCGGTCTGCGCCAACCTCCCCTACTACATCACCTCGCCTGTCATCATGCTCCTGCTTGAGAGCCGTCTGCCCATAGACTCCATAACCGTCATGGTGCAGAAGGAGGCAGCCCAGAGGCTCTGCGCCGCTGTGGGCAGCCGTGAGTCGGGAGCAATAACCGTAGGCGTCAACTACTACGGAGAGGTGAAAAAGCTCTTTGATGTCTCCCGCGGCAGCTTCATGCCTGCACCCAACGTGGACTCGGCTGTCATACGCATCGACCTGCACAGGGAGCTCCCCCTCAGCCCGGAGGACGAGAAGTTCTTCTTCTCCCTTGTCAAGGCAGGCTTCTCGCAGCGCCGGAAGACGCTCGCAAATGCACTTTCGTCAGTCATGGGGATACCCAAGGAGAAGGTATATTCCGCCCTTTCCTCTCTCGGACTGAGCGAACAGTCACGCATCGAGGCCCTCACCATGGAACAGCTCACCGCGCTGTCCGGAATACTGAAGGCAGAATAATAAACAGCGCCCGTACATCATAAAGGCTGCGCTTATATAGAAGTTTTAAGCCATACTACTTCTTATCACAGGTCAGAAGTACTACGGCGTTTCTATTGACAGGCATTCAATGCTGTGTTATAATTGCTGCTAACAAAAATCGGAATTTATTAATCTATGCATTGTAAGAAATTATCAACCGGAAGAAAAATACAATGCAGGAGTTCGGAGGTTAAAAATGAATTATCCTTATACAGTAGGCTTTGGCAAAGTCGATGAAGAAAATAAGCCTTATTGGAACGAAGAGGCACATGAATATCTGATCATCACTGCCGATGAAGATCAGACCTGCTACAGTCGCACGATCAACGGGATACAATCTAATTATTGGACTGATAGAACCGTTCTCGGGCATATAGACCTGACCACTGGTGAGCGATACAGTGGGAAAGATGCTGTTTTGTGGGAAATGACTCCCGAAGAACACGATACGGAATTATACAAAAACCTGTTCAAAGGCGGTGTCGTTTATCATATCCGTGCTGCAATGCAGAAGAAAAATGTCGTTCTGTACCCGATTGAGGTCCTCGGCATTGCAGACAGCGAGCCTTTTTTGGAACAGCTATATGCTGCATATGTTGAGGAACGTGACCGTCCTGTATATCTTCAGACAAAACTGTTCGGAGACCTGCTGCTCAACAAGAGGTACAACAGTTTTGACGGGACTTTTGAATATATGGGACATAAAATTGAATTCAGCATCGACAACAGCGATGACGCTACAAAAACTGTTTCCAAACTCGAAGCTTTTGTTCAGGATTTCAAAGCTCATAATGAGAAAATGCGCCGTTTCGCAGCAGAAAAGCTCACTTCTCTTGCAAATGAATGGGCAGATGAAGAAGGCGAAGCACACATTACCGAAGAAGAGTTTTATTCGCTATTAGTTCCGGAAGGTATAGATATGAGGAGCACCGGTCGGTATATCGTATACTATACGGACGGAGGAGCATTCGGCGGTCATTCCGTAGAAGTAAGCGGTAATTCAAAGGGACCTACTAAAGCTCAAATAACTGGCTGACAAATTCTGATTTAGCTTAGTAACAATAAGTACAATGCCCCTGAGCACTTTGAAATGCTCAGGGGCATAACTTCTATATGAGTACCCGCCATAAGGTGTGCGGGCGCTGTGCTGTACATATAAACAAACTGAACTCCGGGACAAAAGAAAATCCCGGAGCTGTTGCTCCGGGATTTCGGGGTAATGTTGATTACACTGGTCTGAGTGACGGGACTTGAACCCACGGCCTCTACCACCCCAAGGTAGCGCGCTACCAACTGCGCCACACCCAGTCAGTCGTACCGTTTTCGGTATTCGTCGTAACCAACGATATATATTATATCACGCCAAGCAGCATTTGTCAAGGGTTTTTTGAAAAAAATCAGGAATTTTTTTGTTTTTTTCTGCGTGCCTATATACCGTCATATCCGCGGGGTGAATGATGGCCCGGCAGAAATAAATCATCACAAAATGCAAAAAATCTTTTATCCGGTTGACTTTGGAGCGCCGGTGCGGTATAATTAAGATGTATATATAAATACGGTATGCTGCATACCGGAATTGCAGCACGCAGACGCTTTCCCTCCCTCTGTCATAACCGGCGCTGCGTAATGGAGCGATCTATGAGTATCTTCAATCTTTCAGAGAATCCTCCGACTCTGAGTCATGACTGGCAGATCTTCCAGCAGTTCATAGGCAATATAGGCGCCTTCACCTATCTCGCGCGTGAGAAGGCCGCTTATCTCGATGAAACGGCGTGCAGGATGCTTTCCTGCTCGGGCTCGCGCCTCAATGAATTCGAGTTTTTCAACCTGCTCGAAAAGATCTCGAAATGTCCGGTCGAAGGACAGAAGCACATCTACCGCTTCACCAACAACGGCGTAACAAAATACATCAAGATGAACATATACGAGAGCAGTGAGGAATGGCTCGGGTTCGTCCAGGACTTCACCCGCCAGTTCACGGAAAGGACTGAGCTGAACAGTTATGTGGACTATGATCCCATTACACGCCTTCCCTCCTATCCGTCATTCTCTCAGACGGTGAAGAAGCTCCTCCCGGATGTTCAGTCCTCCTGTCTGGCGACGCTTTACATCAACGGCATCGAGAAGCTCGGCTCCTTCCTTACGGTCGACAGCACGAACAGCTGCATAACCTCCGTTGCCGAGGCTCTCAAGGGCTTTACGGGCGAGAACGTCATCATGGGAACCAAGTCCAACTATGAGCTCTTCGTATTCTTCCGCGACTGCGATAAGATGCAGATATACAACCTCCTCAACGGCATGGACGAGGCGGTGCAGAACTGCGTCCTCACAGACGATTTCGGCGAGATAATCGATATTTCCGACAAAAGCAGGCTCTCTCTGTCCATCGGCTGTTCTTCCTATCCGGACGAGGCCACGGATTTCAATATGCTGGTGAACTATTCTGAATTCGCTCTCTATGAGGCAAGGACAGACCGCAGGCACGTTATCAACTGGTTCTCTGAGGAGAACTACATACGCGAGAAGGACTCCTACAAGAACGCCCAGCTCTTCTCACGCATAGTCCAGGATAATATGCTGATGTACTGTCTCCAGCCCATAGTCGAGACGCAGACGGGAAACATCGTGGCCTATGAGGCTCTTATGCGTACTACCGGAGATATCAAGATGGCGCCCCGCCAGATACTCTCCATAGCCGAGAGCCAGAACAATCTGTATGCTGTTGAAAAGCTGACATTCTTCAACACGATGAAGCTGCTGAGCGAGAACCAGCAGTTCTTCACGGAGAGAAAGCTGTTCATCAACTCTATGGCAACGAGCCTCCTCTCCGATGACGATTTCAACGAGCTCTACCTGACATACGGCGAACTGCTCGAAAAGATCGTCATAGAGATAGTCGAGGACAGCGCTGCAAATGCTGATGCTATCGAAAGTCTCCGCAAGCGCTGCGCCTTCATACACGCACAGCTCGCTATCGATGACTACGGCACGGGCTATTCCAACAGCTCCAATCTGCTGAAATACTCACCGGACTACGTAAAGATTGACCGTTCTCTCATAAGCGATATCCAGAACGATATGAAGAAGCAGCAGCTCGTTACCCAGATAATCGAGTTCTGCCGCGACAATCAGCTCACCTCTCTTGCCGAGGGCGTAGAGACAGCGCAGGAGATGAAGACTGTTATCAGGCTCGGTGTTGACCTCGTACAGGGCTATTACACCTCCAAGCCGAAGCCGGTGTTCCTCGACAGCATATCCAAGGATATCAAGGACGAGATAATCCGTACCAACCTCGAATCACGCCACAGCGGCATGAAGAAGATCTATGCCGCAAGGAACGATCAGGAGATAGACCTGCTCAAGCTGGCACTCGAGAAGTATACCGATATACATATCTATCAGAGCAGCCTTACCATTGTCGGCGATCCCGACAAGCAGGTGAAGATGAATATCTCCGTCATGGACAACCACAGCTGCGACCTCACGCTGAAGAACGTGAACATCATAAGCGGCAACAGCAAACCCACTATCACTGTGGGCGAATATGCACGTCTCTGCCTAAACGTGAGCAAGACGAACCGCATCAGCTATTCTGGTATCAGCGTTCCTATGGGAAGCCAGTTCGAGCTTACCGGCAAGGGCAGTCTCATCATCGACTGCAACGCCTCCGAGGGTATCGGCATAGGCACTGACTTCGACCACAGCTACGGCGATATAAAGATCGATATGCAGGGCTCACTTGAGATCATTTGCAACAGCACAGAGGCTGTCTGTATCGGCGGCGGCATGAACGAGGATGCTTCGGCGATCGAGCTCTCTTCCGGCAAAGTCAAGATCAATATGTATACCCACAACGGTCTGGCTGTCGGAAGCTACAACGGCGATGCAAACGTAAATATCTCCGACGGCTGCGACCTTGATATCACCTTCTCCGGCATCAATGTCGTCGGTATCGGAAGCTGCAAGGGCATAGCCACTGTCTCCTCGTCTGCCGAGCTCACGCTCTCCGGCACAGGAGCGCAGGCTGTCGGCATCGGTGCTCTCAGCGACGGCGAGGGAAGCGTTCTCATCAACGGAGGACGCATAAACCTCAAAATGCGCGCCGCACGTCAGACCTGTATCGGCGCTATGGGCGGCAGCGTGAACACCAAGATACGCAACGCAGAGATCATCATCGACACCGAGGGCGATGACGCTACCGGTATCGGCGATGCACAGGGCAACGGCAGCGTTGCTATCATAGACTCAAAGATAAGCATCCGTATGTTCGTCGGCAATCCCCTCGACATCGGAAGCGCTTCGGGCGACGTTGAGATCACCGGATCGGATATCAACTCGGTCGTAAACAACAGTCGTATCCAGCACTGACAGAAAGGCCGGGTGAACCCGTCCGGTCTCTCAATATAAGATAAGAAAGGTTTTGTAAAAATATGAAGTTAGGCATGGTAGGCCTCCCGAATGTAGGCAAAAGCACACTTTTCAACGCTCTCACCAACGCAGGTGCAGAGTCCGCAAACTACCCGTTCTGCACTATCGAGAAGAACGTCGGTATCGTATCAGTACCCGATGAGAGGCTCGATAAGCTGGCTGAGATGTATGATCCCGACAAGTTCACTCCGGCTACCCTTGAATTCGTGGATATCGCCGGTCTTGTAAAGGGCGCATCAAAGGGCGAAGGACTCGGCAACAAGTTCCTTGCGGATATCCGTGAGGTGGACGCTATCGTTCACGTTGTACGCTGCTTCGAGGACGCCAACATCGTTCACGTTGACGGCAGCATCAATCCGCTCCGCGACATAGAGACTATCAATCTTGAGCTGATATTCTCCGATATTGAAATGGTGGACCGCCGCATCGACCGTGCGAAGAAGGCTGCCAAGAGCGACAAGAAGTATCTTGCCGAGGTGGATTTCCTCGAGAGACTCAAGGAGCATCTTGAGAACGGCAAGTCTGCAAGAGGCTTTGACTTCACTGACGAGGAGCGCGAGCTTATAAAGTCAACTCCCCTGCTCTCCGCAAAGCCCGTCATCTATGCCGCCAATCTGAGCGACAGCGACTTTGCCAACAATATCGACACCAACGAGAACTACCTGAAGGTAAAGGCTCTCGCAGAGGAGGAGCACTCAGCTGTACTTCCCATCTGTGCCCAGACTGAGGCTGAGATAGCCGAAATGGATGAGGAGGACAAGAAGATGTTTCTCGCTGAGCTGGGACTTGAGGTCTCCGGTCTCGACCGTATCATCAAGGAGGGCTATGCTCTGCTTGGCCTTATCTCCTTCCTCACAGCAGGAAAGCAGGAGGTCCGCGCATGGACTATCACACGCGGCACTAAAGCTCCGCAGGCTGCCGGAAAGATACATACCGACTTCGAGAAGGGCTTCATCCGCGCTGAGGTCATCTCCTATGACGACCTTATGGAATGCGGTACTATGGCCGCAGCAAAGGACAAGGGCCTTGTAAGGCTCGAGGGCAAGGAATACGTGATGCAGGACGGAGATATCGTCGTTTTCCGCTTCAATGTCTGATAAGCGTCCTCTTTAAGGGCGATGTCTGCATAGTAGTTTATACGTGCTATCGGGGGAAACCTTTCTGAGTAAAGGTCTCCCCCTTACCCCTTTCCAAAGACTTTCAATGAATTTTGGCCCATAGGTCTAAAGACCTATGGGCCAAAATTAGCTGGAAGTTTTCCTCAATAGAATGTGCAAAAGCTGCTATACAGACACCGCCTTCAAGGAGGGCGTTTTTCAGGTGTTGTTATCCTACAAAGTCGGTGCCGGAGAAATCACCGTTTATGTTGGCATCCAGCTCGAAGGCATGACCGCCGAAAAGGTCGCCTTCCTCGAAAAAATAAATCCTGATGCTGCCGTCTTCTTCTATGGTGAGATCGGAGAAGCTGAGCATCTCCATGAGTTCCTCTTCGGTGAAGGGCTCGTCACGCAGCTCCCATTCATTTACCATGTCTATATTCTCTCTGACGACGTACCTGCGGAATCGGTCGTCCCAGCCGGGGATATCGGCGGCGAGAGTTCTGAGGTGTTCCAGAGCTTTGCTGGCTGTATCTCCGTCAACGCGGTCAGTCCCGAGATTTACGGATTTCTTTTCACCGAGCCAGTCTATCTCTCCCTCGAACCATGAATACTGCCTGTCGAGGTCGAACCGGCCAAGCTCCGGATCGTCAATGAATACGGTTTTTTTATAATTCTCAAGGAGCTTGTCAAGGCGAGGATCGGAGAGTCCGTCGTCTATAACATCGGAAACTACGATATTATAATGGTAGCCCTTCGGCTTCTCTCCGAACACGGCATAGCCGCGGATATGATAGATGTTGTTGCTGAAGAAATCGAAGCCCCAGCTGCGTCCGCGTCCGTTATCGTCTTTTATCAGCCAGTGAAGGACACCTTTGCCCTCGTGCAGCTCTCCGGTACTGAGGTCGACCACCGCAACAGCAGTAGTTGTTGGGTGGAGTATCTCATCCGAATATACATGAGCACCGTTTGTGTCAACTACAGTGAGGAAGATGAATTCCTTTTCCTCTCGCGGCATATTGTACTTGTCGATCAATTCTTCAAATGCTTCGCCGGATGTGATAACATATTCATTCATGGCAATTAACCTCCGCTTCTTTAAATCATACCAAAACTATGCGTTCAGACAGTGAGCGTATCGTTCCATGTTTTGGGTTTATAGTTTTAATTATACACTACGGAGACTGGAATGTCAATAAAAAATGGCAGCATCGGATATGCTGCCGTGTGCTTCTATTCTGTATGAGCCGCCTTATTTTTCTCAGGCAGGTTCAATATCACAAGGGCGGCAAGTATCAGGACTATGCCGGCTATCTTAATAGGGCTCCTGTCCTCTCCGTAGGCTGTCATGCCGAGGACTGCCCCCACAAGCGGCTCGACTGATACGAGTACCGCTGCCTTCGAGGGCTCCATACGTGATAGTCCCCATGTATAGAGGAAATAGGGCAGCACAGTACATATCACGCCTATACCGAGACACCAGAGTACGAGGCTGCCGGAGGATGCTGCGATCTGCACGGCGGAGGCCGGACGGCTGACAGGAAGAGCTCCAGCAAAGCCGAGTATAAAGGTCCAGACCGTGACCGTGAGTGAGGGATAGCGTCTGAGGGCGACTCTTCCGAATATCGTATAAAGGCCGTAGAACAGGCCGGAGGCAAGACCGGTGAGGAGTATTGGCAGAGTTATGCCGGAGCTGTCGGAGAGACCTGCAACGAGCACGCATCCGGCAAAGGTCATCACTACTGCGGCAGTCTTGACCGCCGTTATTCGCTCCCTGAAAAACAGCGCCGACATAAGCATGATGAATACCGGCGAGGTATAGAGCAGGACCACCGAAACGGAGGCCTGCGAATGTATCATGGTGTAGAAGTAGCAGATATTGAAGAGAACGATGCTCACTATGCCCGTTCCGGCAAACATCCATATATCACGGGGACGTACCTTCAGTTCCTTGTGTGCAGTGAGGAGGACGTAAAGCGCAAGCACGGGTGCGGCGACCGCAAGGCGTATCAGCGTTATCTGCATGGCGTCAAGGCCGGCGGCACTGAGAGCGCGTATGAACAGGCTTATTATGCCCCAGAGCACTCCTGCGCCTGTGACAGCAAGTACGGGCAGTATCTTCTTCATTTCATTCCTCCCGGGGGATCGTGTTCCTGTTAAGTATACTCTTTTCAGCTGAAAATGTCAATGCTGCTGATATCTGCTATTGTTTCTCGCGTATCAGGCTTTATCCGGCCACGGGACTTGACAATTACTTGAAATAGTGTTACAATAAAATGTATTATTATCGCCGGGGCTAAAGAGAACGGTCACGGCAAAGAAAAGGTGAGTGAATTATGAAATACGAAGAACTTGCAGGAAAGCCGGATATATCCGCTATCCAGGAAAGCGTACTGAAATTCTGGAAGGACGAGAAGGTCTTTGAGAAGTCAGTCAACAAGGAAGGCGCTCCCGAAGTCGTCTTCTACGACGGACCTCCCTTCCCGACAGGCAAGCCGCATCACGGTACTATCCTCGTTTCCTTCATCAAGGACATGATCGCAAGATACTGGACTATGAAGGGCTACAAGGTACCGAGAGTATGGGGCTGGGACTGCCACGGTCTCCCCATTGAGAACCAGGTCGAGAAGGATCTCGGTATCGATGACAAGAACTATATCGAGAATGAACTCGGTATCGACGTATTCAATGACAAGTGCTTTGAGCTGGTATCAGGCAACAACGAGGCATGGAAGGAATACGTTGAGCAGATGGCTCGCTGGGTAGACTACGACGGCGCTTACAAGACCATGAATCCTACCTTCATGGAGAGCGTTATGTGGGCTTTCAAGCAGTGCTATGACAAGGGACTTATCTACCGCGACTACCGTGTAACCCCCTACTGCACACACTGTGAGACTTCACTTTCCATATCCGATACAAGAGAGTCTGACTCCACACGTCCCCGTCAGGACAGATGGATCATCGCCAAGTTCGCCACAGAGGAGAAGATAGACGGCAAGCCCGTATTCTTCCTCGCATGGACAACTACCCCCTGGACTCTCCCTTCAAACCTCTGCCTCGCTGTAGGTGAGGAACTTGACTATTCCTTCGTTGACGTGGGTGAGGAGATCTTCATCGCCTGCACCAACGTACTTCCCAAGTATGAGAAGATTTTCGGCAAGGAGCCCGTTATCGTGAAGTCCTGCAAGGGCGCTGACCTTGTCGGACGCACCTACGAGCCCCTCTTCCCCTACTTCGCAGACCTCAAGGACAAGGCTTTCAGAGTCGTTACTGCTGATTATGTAGGCTCCGACGAGGGTGTTGGTATCGTACATACCGCTCCTGCCTTCGGTGAGGACGACTACTGGACCTGCAAAAACAACGGCATCCCGCTGGTCAACCCCGTTGACGCAAAGGGCCGCTTCACAGAAGAGGTAACAGACTTCTATGAGCCCGACGGCGAGAAGAACGTTATCGAGATGAACCCCACCGTTATCCGTTTCCTCTATGACAACGGAAAGGCTGTTGCCGACGGTACTATAGAGCATAACTATCCCCACTGCTGGAGATGTAAGCGCCCGCTCATCTACAAGGCTATGGACGCATGGTACTTCGATGTCACCAAGATCAAGGACAGGCTCATCGAGTGCAACGAGGAGATCAACTGGGTGCCTGAGACTGTAAAGCACGGCAGATTCGGCAAGTGGCTGGAGAATGCCCGTGACTGGAACATCTCACGTAACCGCTACTGGTCAACTCCTATCCCGATCTGGGAGTGCGACACCTGCGGAGACAGGACCGTACTCGGCAGCATCGACGAGATCGAGCAGGCAAGCGGTATCCGTCTCACCAACCTCCACCGCCAGTACATGGACAAGATAACATTCAAGTGTAACTGCCCCGGCTGCAGCGGTACAAAGGTGAGAGTTCCCGAGGTACTTGACTGCTGGTTCGAGAGCGGATCCGTTCCCTTCGCCCAGAAGCACTACCCCTTCGAGAACAAGGAGTGGTTCGATTCACACTTTCCCTCTGACTTCATCGTTGAGTACACCGGTCAGATCCGCTGCTGGTTCTACTACCTCCACGTACTCTCCGTTGCGCTGTTCGACAAGCCCTGCTTCTCCAACTGCGTAGTACACGGAACGATCCTTGCAAAGGACGGAAAGAAGCTCTCCAAGTCCTCAAAGAACTACACCGATCCCATGCTGCTGATGAAGAAGTACGGCACTGATGCTTTCAGGCTCTACCTCTATCAGACAAACGCTATGCTCATCGGCGATCTGCTCTTCGACGACAACGGTATCCAGGACGCTTACCAGCAGATGATACTTCCCTACTGGAACGCCTGCAACTTCTTTATCTCCTATGCTAATATCGACGGCTACCGTCCGGAAACTCTCACAGCCCCCGACACAAACAACCAGCTCGACCGCTGGATGCTCGCCAAGCTGTATGAGGCTACCGATACTATCACAAAGAACATGGACGCATACTTCGTAAACAAGTATGTTGACAGCCTTATCGAGCTGGTGGATGGTCTTACCAACTGGTTCATCCGCCGCTCCAGAAGAAGATTTTGGGAGAAGGGTATGTCCGCTGACAAGAAGAACGCATACGATACCCTGTACTACGTTCTCGTCAACATGACAAAGCTCTTCGCTCCCGTTGCTCCCATACTCTCCGAGAAGCTCTATCAGACTCTCACAGGAAACTTCTCCGTACACCTTGATTCATGGCCGGAGATCCCCGAGAGCTTCAAGGATGACGAGCTCCTCTCACAGGTAGAGCTCGTCAGAAACGTCATCTATCTTGCACGTTCCATCAGAAGCAAGAACAACGTCAAGAACCGTCAGCCCCTTACTTCTCTGGGCGTGGCTCTCTCCGACAACTCCGGCATCCCCGTTATCGAGGCATTCCGTGATATCATCGCTGAGGAGCTCAACGTCAAGACTGTTGAGGTGCTCGACAGCGTTGAGAGCATCGCTGAGGTGAAGTATGCTCCCAACTTCAACGAGATCAGGAACCGCTACCCCGACAGAGTGCCGGATATCATCAAGGCTGTGAAGAGCGGCAAGTTTGCTCTTACTGCTGCCGGCGCAGAGCTTGAGGTCAACGGTGCAAAGGAAGTATTCGACTCCGAGATCATTCTCGTTACATATCAGGCCAAGGCCGGTCAGCACGTTGCAAGTGAGAAGGGCATAGTCGTTTCCCTCGACCTCACTATCACCGACGAGCTCCGCGAGGAGGGCTTCGCACGCGATATCGTTAGAAGCATCCAGGATGCACGCCGTCAGATGGACTGCGAGATCATGGACAATATCACCCTGAAGCTGGAGGGAGATATCCCCGAGGCATGGGTTGACTATATCTGCTCTGAAACACTCAGCAAGCTGGGCGATGCAGAGCCTACCATGACATTTGAAGTGGCCTACGACGACAACAGAAAGGTCACAGTAAGCGTTACAAAGTAATATCCAGCCGATACCGTACAGGTCAGCCTGTACGGTATTGCGGCAATTGAAAGGAATGATATGATGAATCACGATCTGCCAAAAACCTATAATCCCCGTGATGTTGAAAAGCGGATCTATGAAAAGTGGGAATCCGACGGATGCTTCAGAGGCATCATCGATCCCTCAAAGAAGCATTACTCTATCGCTATGCCCCCTCCGAACGTTACCGGTCAGCTCCACATGGGACACGCCGTTGACAATACCCTTCAGGATATCCTCACACGTTTCAAGAGGATGCAGGGCTATGCTGCCCTCTGGATCCCCGGAACAGACCACGCCTCCATCGCAACTGAGGCCAAGATCGTTGAGCAGATGCGTGAGGAAGGCCTCACCAAGGATGATCTCGGAAGAGACAAGTTCATGGAGAGAGCATGGGCATGGAAGAACAAGTTCGGCGGAAGGATAGTAAAGCAGCTCCGCACACTCGGCTCCTCCTGTGACTGGGAGAGAGAGCACTTCACCATGGATGACCAGTGCTCCGAGGCCGTACTCAAGGTATTCACAGACCTCTATGAGCAGAAGCTGATCTACCGCGGAAACCGTATGGTAAACTGGTGCCCCAAGTGCAAGACCTCCATTTCCGATGCAGAGGTCGAGTACGAAGAGCAGGCAGGACATTTCTGGCACATCCTCTATCCCGTTAAGGAGACAGGAGAGTACCTTGAGATAGCTACAACACGTCCGGAGACTATGCTTGGTGATACTGCAGTTGCTATCAACGCTGAGGATCCCCGCTACAAGCATCTCCACGGCTGCCATGTTATCCTCCCCCTGATCGACAAGGAGATCCCCATCGTATGCGATGAGCACGCCGATATGGAAAAGGGTACCGGCGTTGTTAAGATCACCCCCGCTCACGATCCTAACGACTATGAGGTAGGCCTCCGCCATGAGCTTCCCATGGTACGCTGCTTCACCTATGACGGCCACATGACCGGCAAGGCTGACGTTGAGGAGTACCTGGAGGCTGAGAAGGCAGGACGTCTCACAGAGGGCGAGGCTGAGGTCCTCGACTGCGGCAAGTACGCAGGCATGACCACAGCAGAGGCAAGAAAGGCTGTACTGGCAGACCTGGAAGCCCTGAACCTCCTCAAGGAGACTGAAGACCTGAAGCATGACGTTGGTACCTGCTACCGCTGTCATACAACTATCGAGCCCATGATATCAAAGCAGTGGTTCGTTCGCATGAAGCCCCTGGCAGAGCCTGCTGTAAAGGCTGTTGAGGACGGCGAGCTGAAGTTCGTTCCGGAGCGCTTCACAAAGATATATCTCAACTGGATGAGAAATACCCGTGACTGGTGCATTTCCCGTCAGCTCTGGTGGGGACACCGCATCCCTGCATGGTACTGCGCTGACTGCGGCGAGACCATCGTTGCAAAGACAGCTCCCTGCAAGTGTACAAAGTGCGGCAGCACGAACCTCGATCAGGATCCCGATACTCTCGATACCTGGTTCTCCTCCGCTCTCTGGCCCTTCTCCATACTGGGCTGGCCGAATACGGATGCAGAGGACTACAAGTTCTTCTACCCCACAAGCACTCTCGTTACCGGATATGATATCATCGGCTTCTGGGTTAGCCGTATGATCTTCTCCGGTCTTGCATACACCGGCAAACTCCCCTTCGATACTGTTGTTATCCACGGTATCGTACGTGACAGCCAGGGCAGAAAGATGTCCAAGTCTCTCGGCAACGGCATCGATCCCCTTGAGGTCATAGAGCAGTACGGCGCTGACGCTCTCCGCTTCATGCTCGTTCAGGGAAGCTCTCCCGGAAACGATATGCGCTACAGCGAGGAGAAGATCGTCGCTATGCGTAACTTCACCAACAAGATCTGGAATGCTTCACGCTTCCTGCTGATGAATATGTCCATCGACAGCTTCAGCATCCCCGCCGAGCTCGAGCTGGAGGACAAGTGGATCCTCTCCAAGCTCAACACCCTCATCAAGGACGTTACCCACAATATGGAGACCTTTGAAACAGGCGTTGCAGCTCAGAAGATCTATGACTTCATCTGGAGCAGCTTCTGTGACTGGTACATCGAGCTGGCAAAGATCAGACTGAACGGCGATGACGAGGTCAAGAAGAACAACGTACAGAACGTTCTCTGCTACGTGCTCACAGACATCATGAAGCTCCTGCATCCCTTCATGCCCTTCATCACTGAGGAGATCTATCAGGCTCTGCCTCATGAGGAAGGCTATCTGATGCTCCAGAGCTGGCCTGAGTACACTGACGCTCTCAACTTCCCCGAGGATGTTGCTAAGATGGAGAGCATCATGGAGGCTGTAAGCAAGGTACGTGAGACACGCGCCAACCTCAATGTTCCCAACTCACGCAAGGCTCACGTTACTATCGTTACCGACAAGCCCGATTCCTACGCAGAGGCAAAGGACTTCCTTATCCGTCTTGCAAGCGCTTCCTCCGTTGACATTGTATCTGAGGAGACCGGCGACACAGCAGGAATGGTAAGCACAGCTACTGCTGATGCTAAGATATTCCTCCCCCTCGCAGAGCTGGTCGATACCGAGAGCGAGCGCGCAAGGATCAACAAGGAGCTCGCGAAGGCTTACAAGGAGATGGAATTCGTCAACAGCAAGCTGAACAACGAGAAGTTCATGTCCAAGGCTCCCGAGAACGTTGTTGCTTCCGTTCGTGAAAACGAGGCCAAGACCAAGGCACTTATCGAGAAGCTGGAGCAGATGCTCAAAGCTCTCTGATCACTGACAATAACCGAGGGCGCTCCGAAAAAGAGCGCCCTTTGATGCATCACGGAGTTATACTATGACACATGACAAGACATCATTCAAGGATATACTGAGCCGTATACGCGAGCCCCGGAAGCTCTCCGCAGGAAGGGCGGCTGCCGGAACTGCGGCCTCCGCACTGACCGGCATAATACTCGGAGTATTCTCCAAATGGCTGGATAACCTGGCTCTCGACAGCGGTATATGGTGGCACAGGACAGCAGAAAGGCTCGGCCTCGGCATCTTCTTTTCCGATATGGCGATATGGCTGCTCGCAGCCCTTATTATCGCTGTATCCAGCGCATCGGCAAGGAGAGCGGCGCTGAACGTATTTGTTTTCTTTACCGGTATGTGTGCCGCCTACCATATCTGGACCATTGTTTTCAGCGGCTTCGATCCCGGCTCCTATATGATGATATGGTACGGGTTGACCGTAGTCTCACCCTTGCTTGCCGTGCTCTGCTGGTACGCAAAGGGCAAAGGGATACCGGCTGTGGTGATAAGCTGCCTTATCATGGCGGTATTCACGCTGAGCTGCTTCAGCTTAGGCTGGATATACCTGTCTCCCCGCGGCATCCTTTACATCCTCACATTCATCGCAGCTGCGGCTGTGCTTTACCGCTCACCGAAACAGACTGCGATATCCCTCCCGGCAGGCCTCGTGCTTGCGTTCCTGCTGCTCCCGCTCTATCCGTTCCGTTAAGACCGAACAGAGGTGAAATAATGAAAAAGCTGTCTCTTTACTGGCGAATCCTCATCATACTCGCTGCTGCTGCCGCACTCATGGCACTGACCGGCCTTTTCCCGAAGGCCTGCGACTTCTATACCGACCATATCTACGGATATCTCTGCGACGGCATGAGCCGTGTCACTGCGCTCCTGCCTTTTGCCCTCGGTGAGATAATGATGTATACCGGCATAATCATGGTGATACTCTCCGTGATATTCCTGCTGCTCCTGATATTTCTCAGGAAGAAACAAGGATACAGGAAATACTGCGCCGGATATTTCAAGACATTTCTCATGGCACTTGTGATAGTCGTATTTCTCTATATGCCCACATGGTTCGTGCCCTTCCGCGGAACCCTTCTCGGCAGGGGAGGAAACGACGAGCACAGGGATTACACCTATCAGGAGATGCGTACCCTGCTTGAGTTCATCACCTACTGTGAGAATGCAGCTGCAGAGGAGATAGAGATATCGGAGGACGGCAAGGTGGATTTCCCTACTGCCGGGGAATACCAGCCGAGGATAGCTGAGGCTATGAGGAATCTGTCCGGCGATTTCCCGAGACTGAAGGGCTACTATCCGCCGGTAAAGAAGGCCCTCTGCTCCGATGTACTCGACCGCATGAACATAGGCGGCTACAACTATCCCTTCACCATGGAGCCGACACACAACAAGTATCTTTCTCCTTTGTTCATGCCTCTGCTTGACGCACATGAGCTCTCCCACCACAAGGGATACTACAAGGAGAACGAGGCCAATTTCCTCAGCGAGATAGCTCTCTCACGGAGCGCTGATCCCTTCCTGAGACTTGCAGCCCTCAACGATATGTACTACTATGTGTACGAAGACTACACTAACGCTCAGACAGAGCTCCTTGAAAGGATGATACAGAACGGCGAGGTCGATCTTTCCTTACCCATCGAGACAAAGGAGGAGTTCCAGAAATTCGTGGATTTCTGCAACCAGACCTTCGGACCGGATCCGAGACCGAGCCAGCGCGTTGTCCAGATCTTCAACGCCGCCAATGATATCGAGCAGCAGATATATGAGGCTGACTCTCACCCGATAGACAACATACCGCAGGCTGATGAGGTCATCAGCGATGTGGCCGATACCGGCTGGAGCGTTCAGGAGGAGGTGCTTCAGGACAACTACTACAGCGACGTTGTTCTCCTCCTTCTGGAATACTACGACGGAAAGCTCTATTAAACACAGACACCTCACCCTCCGGATATTTCCGGCGGTGAGGTGTTTTTCATTATCCTGTTATGAGAGGCAGTACCTTCTGTTCGATGAATTCCACCCTGTCGAATATCCTCGGCCTGAATGTACCGTTCACTCCGACAGCTATGCCCTTGTCAGCGTCGGCATAGATGATATTGCCGCCGTCGCCGATGGCGGCGAATACGTTTCTGTTCCTGTGCGGTCTGTACCAGAGATAGCCGTACTCCATATTGCCGAAGCGCTCGTCAAGCGGGACATGAGGCGAGGTCATATCCCTTATCCACTCGCCGGAGACCACTCCCCCGCCGCCCTCAGCCACCATGGCGCCGATAAGAGCCATATCCCTTGCTGAAAGGCAGAGCCCCCAGCCGGCGGTGACCACGCCCTGCGGATCGGAATACCATTCGTTCTTCCTCGGAGCCTTGTTCATAAGGAAGTCAAACTGATCCTCCTTGCTACTGTCGCCGTGAATGGTATGCTCAGGAATACCGAGAGGAGCGAAGAGGTAACGGTTGGCGAAGTCTATGCACTTCATGCCTGAGACTCTCTCTATGATGCCGGAGAGGAGCTGTATGCCCAGAGTGGTATACCTGAACTCACCTGTAAGGCCTGCGCGGCCGCCCAGCAGATCCAGAGCAGCCTTTGTCCAGTCATCTGAGGTGCAGACCTTCTTCCATGGCTCCGACCTGAACTTCCACGGAGCTGTCATGGTGAGAAGATGGCGGAGAGTGACATCGTATATGGTCTTTTCGCCGCGCTTTACCGTGTAGCCGGGGAAGAAGTCAAGCACCCTCCTGTCAGTCCCGCTTATGAAGCCCTTGTCGGCGGCTATGCCTGCAAGGAGCGCCATTACGCCCTTGGTCACCGAGTTGACGTTCACTGCATCCTCTGTTTTATAGCCGTGAAAGCAGTCCTCAAAGACGCATTTTCCCTCCTTTATCGCATATATCTGGCATATATTGCTCTCGTTGCCATTGCTTTCCGATATATATGTATGAAGCTGTTCCTTAGTCATTGTGTTTCCTCCGTAATATCAGTATATCCCATGGAATAGTCTTATTATAGTACAAAAGATTTTAAATGTCAATATAATTAATAATATTTTTCTTGACAAAGCATTTCCGCTGTGCTATAATGGTCTCAGCGGAGAGATATCCGCATATTTCACTCTAAGGAGATCGTTGTTTGAAAAATAACAGAACTGAGATAGCAGCGTAAACGGAAGGTTTGCGAATACTATCACCAACACAAACCTCCCGTTAGCCGGTCAACTATTTCAGGAGGAAAAAAATAATGAATAACAATGACTGCATCATTCGTCTGGAAACAGAAAAGGACTATCATACCGTTGAAAACCTTGCCCGTGAGGCATTCTGGAACCTCAGTGTCCCCGGATGCAGCGAGCATCTCTTCATGCACGCTCTGAGACAGCACAAGGCCTTTGTGCCTGAGCTCGACTATGTTCTCGAAAAGGACGGTGAGATAATCGCAAGCGTTATGTATTCCGAATCAGAGCTCGTTGATGAAAACGGCAGCAGAAGGACTGTCCTCACCATGGGACCGCTTTGTGTGCTCCCCGGATATCAGCGCTGCGGATACGGAAAGGCTCTGCTCGAGCACACCTTCGCAAAGGCTCTGGATATGGGCTATGACCTTGTCATCAACTTCGGCAATCCGGATAACTACGTCGCAAGAGGCTACAAGAGCTGCCGGAAGTACAACATCTGCTTTGAGGGAGATTTCTTCCCTGCTGCGCTCCTTGTCAAGGAGCTGAAGGAGGGTACGCTTGACGGCAGAAAGTGGTTCTATCATCAGAACGACGCGGACGCAATATGCGATGATGAGAAAGCCGTTGAAGAATACGACAGGCTCTTCCCGCCTAAAGAAAAGGCATGGCAGCCCAGTCAGGAGGAATTCTACATCCACAGTCATTCTGCCATCGTGCGTGAATGACAGCTGTTTTCTGAACAGATAAATGATATCGGACAGGCAGGCGGATTCGCCTGCCTGTTTTTTCGCCGGACATTATACGGCTCTTGTCAAAAGATACAATATATGTTATAATAGCTTTACCGGACTGTCGCTCCGGTAATTCTGTCTGCGCCGTGTATTACGGTGCATAGAGGAGAAAACTGATGATAACAAGAAACTATAAGATAGCGGGCAAGGTCATCGCGGTCAGCTCTATCCACAATGAGGTGCATGATTACTGTGCTGATTACCTCACTGATGAGGAGGCTGATTTCACTGTGACCACATCTCAGGAGGATATCGATCACGAGCGTGCTAAGTCGGCAAGAGAGGCTCAGGTCGAAGGGCTCCCTGTATATGACTATCAGGACAGCTACCTTGAGGAGCTTGCGGTATACCGCAAGATAGCCGGGAAGATGACCGAATATGATACCATACTTTTCCACGGCTCAGTCATAGCTGTTGACGGAGTGGGATATCTCTTCACAGCCAAGTCAGGCACCGGAAAATCCACACATACAAGGCTCTGGCGTGAATACTTCGGTGAGCGTGCAGTCATGGTCAATGACGACAAGCCGCTCCTGCACGTAGCGGAGGACGGTGTCACAGCCTACGGCACTCCCTATAACGGCAAGCACGGTCTCGGCATGAATACCTCTGTCCCGCTGAAGGCGATATGTATACTCACCCGCTCGGCAGAGAACCATATAGAGCCGATCACAAGGTCGCAGGCCTATACCATGCTGCTCCAGCAGGTATACCGTCCGTCCGAGGTCAGCAGAGTGGCGCATACCCTCTCACTTATCGACAGACTTGCGGATAAGGTGGGACTTTACCTCCTTGGCTGCAATATGGACATATCTGCCGCAAAGGTGGCCTATGAGGGCATGAGATGACGAGATTTGAAGATATCATCGAGCGTGACGGAAGGCTTGTCTACACCAATGTCGGCGACAGTATGCGTCCGCTGATAAGGCAGGACAAGGACCTTCTTATAATAGAAAAAGCGAAAGGCAGACTGAAAAAGTATGATGTTCCGCTGTATAAGAGAGACAGCGGTCAGTATGTCCTGCACAGGATACTGAAAGTGCGTAAGGACGATTACGTTATCTGCGGTGACAACCGCTACCACAAGGAATACGGCATAACTGACAGGCATATCATCGGCGTGCTGACAGCCGTTGTCCGCAACGGCAGGGAGATACCCGTGAGCGACCGGCGATACAGAGCCTACGTTCATCTGTGGTGCGACCTGTTTCCCATAAGAGCATTCATACTCAGACTGAGATCAGTCCCCGGTCGGATCAGACGAAAATATGGAAAGAAATAACACGTTAAAATGGCTGTATGATGTGCCGGGCGGAAAGAAGCTGTATATCCTCGCACTTGCTCTGGTACAGGCGCTCAACGGTGCAAGCGGAGTCATCTACGCCCTCCTTCTGAGGAGCATAGTTGACAGCGCCGTCGCCCATGACAGCGGTGAATTCACAAAGTACGTCATACTTACCGTCCTCCTCGTTCTTGCACAGCTCAGCATGAGGGCTGTTATCCGCTGGCTCACTGAGCTTTCAAAATCCACCTTCGAGAACCTTTTCAAATCGCGGCTTGCCGACAATATCCTGCACAAGGATTTCGCAAGCGTCAATGCGGTACACTCCGGCGAATGGCTGAACAGGCTCACGAATGATACGGTGGTGGTCTCGGAATCCTATGTGGATATACTCCCCGGACTTGTGGGCATGATAGTCAAGATGGTGAGCGCTGTCATTATGATGATAGCTCTCGACTGGCGCTTTGCCTGCATACTCCTGCCCTGCGGGATCGGTCTCATCATCCTCACCTACGCTTTCAGACGGGTGCTGAAAAGCCTGCATAAATCAGTTCAGGAGAGCGACGGAAGACTGAGAGTTTTCCTGCAGGAGCGCATTGGCAGCATGATGATAATACGCTCCTTTGCTGCCGAGGAACAGACCAAGGAAGAGATAATGGAGAAGATGTCCTCCCACAAGGGCGCAAGGATGCGGAAGAACCGTTTCTCCAACATCTGCAACATAGGCTTCGGTCTTGCGATGAACGGTATGTACATCTTCGGCGTTGCCTACTGCGGATACGGCATTCTCCACGACCTTATATCCTTCGGTACGCTGACTGCCATCACTCAGCTCATATCGCAGATACAGTCGCCCTTTGCAAATATCACCGGATATCTGCCCAAGTTCTACGCCATGACTGCAAGCGCCGAGCGTCTTATGGAGATAGAGGAATTCTCCGACGACAGCGATAGCCCCCCCCTCGGAACAGAGGAAGTGAACCGCTTCTATACCGGAAGGATGAAGGCCTTCGGGCTCAGGAACGCAAAGTTCACCTACTATCCCGCAGTTGACAGCATAAGGGCTCTTACAAAGGAAGATATGCCGCTCGTGCTCGATGATATCAGCATAAGCATCGGCAAGGGCGAATATGTTGCCTTCACAGGTCACAGCGGCTGCGGAAAATCAACTGTTCTGAAGCTGCTGATGAGCATATACAAGCTCGACGGCGGCGAGAGATTCCTTGCGGCTGACGACGGTACGGAGATGCCCCTCACGGCTCAGTGGCACAGGCTCTTCGCCTACGTGCCGCAGGGAAACCAGCTCATGAGCGGAACTATACGCGATGTAGTCGCATTTGCGGATATGAAGGCAAAGAACGATGACGGGCGTATCACAAGGGCTCTTGAGATAGCCTGCGCTGACGGCTTTATCGCTGAGCTCGACAGCGGCATCGATACCCTGCTGGGCGAAAGAGGCACAGGTCTTTCAGAGGGACAGATGCAGAGAATAGCTATCGCGAGAGCCATATTCTCGGACAGCCCTGTTCTGCTTCTTGACGAGGCCACAAGTGCCCTCGATGAGATGACTGAAAGGAAGCTCCTTGAGAACCTCAGGAGCATGACTGACAAGACCGTTGTCATCGTTACACACCGTCCTGCCGCACTTGAGATCTGCGACAGAGTGATAGATTTTTCAGATACAGCAAACGGCTCAGAGGAGAACCTCTGAGCCGTCAGTTTTTACAGTACGATGATGTCTTCCTCGCCTATGGTCAGGAGCTCCGGCTCTTCGCCGATATAGTCCCTGCACATCCTCACCTCACGCGGGCCGCGGAAATCGTAGTGACAGAGGACATATTTGTCCGTCAGGGCAAGGGCACTGAAACCGCCGTTTTCTATTTCGACGATATCGTCAAAGTTCCTTACGTATTCAATGTCCGGGCAGGCGATACAGGCTCCGGCTGAGAACCCGAGATACACCGCGCCTTCTGCTACCTGCTGCTTTATGAAGCTGTCAAGACCGTATTTCCTTATACGTGCAAGGAGCCTGAAGGTATTGCCGCCGGGGACTGCGATATAGTCAAAATGCTCTCCGGCAAGCTCCAGCGGATCCTTCTCGTTGAATACTACTACATTATCACGTACAAAGCCTGCAAGGGCAGCGCTGTTCCTCAGGCGCCTGCGGTCCTCACTTTCGGGCTCGCGGGCAAGAGGAAGGATAAGCAGCCTTCCGGACTTGTCCTCTATCAGCCCTGCTATCCTCTCCCTTGTTGCTGTGAGCTCAAATCCGTTTGATCCTAATATAATCATACTATTCCTCCTTTTCAGAGATCAAATGTCTCTACGCTCTTGTACAGGAAATGTATCCTGTCGATACGCTTGTCGGTGTGCCAGTGGCCGAGATACCAGGCCTTGTAACCGACCGCCTCCTCTATCCTGTCGAGCCAGAGCTCCGTACTGCGGTCAACTGCTGACTGGTCTATACTGCTGAGCAGGCATTCCACAGGGATATACTTTGCCGGACAGGTATGGGAAAAGATAACGTCGATATGCCTGTTCCTTATCTGCTCCTCGGTATGCTCCTTTATTGCCGGCGAAGGCTGTTCATCAGGCCACCATTTCATGCCCCTGCTGAGGCGGTCAAGCCTGTCAACGCTGTATGCGCCGCCTATGACAAGGCACTGCTTTCCCTCGATATCGAATACATCGCCGTCCACGGGGAAGAGGATATTCGGGTGCGCCTCCTCATACATGACACGGCCGCCGTGCCACTCCTTTTCATGGTAGGAGGCGATGTTCTGCGGCCGGTTATCGTGATTGCCGTGTATGCAGAAAAAAGTTGAGCCGAGCCTGTCAAGCTGGTGCTTGCACTCCACATCCCGAAGGCTGCCGGTATAGTTGATACTCACATCCCCGAGAAGGACTATGATATCATCCTTAGCCGGTGAGAATCTCATAAAGAGTTTATAGACCGGATCCAGGGAGCCGTGGATATCTCCTGTAATGTATACCATGGATACACTTCCTTTCCTCAAAAATGCAGAAGGCTGCCGGAGAAGATACCGGCAGCCTGTTTTTTACCAAAGATCGTTTTTCTTTCTGTCACGCTTTCTGAAGATGGCTATAAGTATGAGCGTGGCGATCAGACCGAAGATAACAGAATAGATGAGAACACCTTTCAGGAAACTGTACTCCATGACGAGAGCCATTCCCCTGCCTTCTCTTACCTCAACATACCTTGAGGTGAGCTTTCCGAAGCCGTAGCTGGTGCCGGATTCATCATAATCTCCCTTGCTGAAATCCAGTGAATCAGAAAGCTCCATTACCTTCCTGTCAGAGCTGCGTTCTCCGAGATAGGCATATTTGAGTTTCAGATAAAGGCTGTTGCTGTCGGAATCCATTTTATACTCGTTCAGTATCACGATGCTGCTGCCCTTCTGAACATCGCCTGAACACGGACAATCAATTGTTTTTATCTCGTTTCCTGCTTCATCGATAACGGTGATCTTTGCCGGCTCTATCATAAAGTCCTTTATAGCGTAAGCATCAAGCCTTACCTTGGCGTTCCTGTTGTCTCTGAGGATCTCATAGAGCTGATTGGCGCATTCGAGCTTACTGAACTCTGATACGTTCAGCACACCGATAGTATCGAGCAAATATACCTTCTGATCCTTGTCCTCGTAAACGGGGGCGAAGATACCCTTTGAAAGCTCGGTCATGCCTTCCGGTCCGCGGAACACTATCGACTGATCGATATGGATATCTGTGAACACAAGGCTTGCAAGCGGTGAAGGATCTTCGACCTCAAGGACTGTATCGCTGAGGGCCGAGCGGATCATTATTACAGCCTTGACCTTCTTGTCGCCCTTCTCTGTTCCGTCAGACTTCAGCGGTATCTCCATTTTTTTGGAATATCCAGTCATGGCAGGCATCAGCGTGTCAGCAAACACCAGCTTGTTTACAAGGATTCCTGCAAGGTTTGCAAGGAAGACCATAACGACCATTGTTACGGCCCAAATGCTTATTCTTTTCATAGTCATTTTCCCCTTTTTATATCATGTTCAGTCCGTATCACAGACTGTATCAAATATAATAACATATTTCAGGCCTGCTGTCAATACTCCCCGCTCTTATAAGTTCCGGCTATAACTGTTTATAAGTGTTTGATATTGGACAGTATATCCGGCCGGGTGTATAATTAATGCATACTAATCTGATAGGAGAAGTTTATATGAAAGAGATAATCTGGCTCGGACGAGGCGGTCAGGGAGCGTTCACCGCCGCCAAGCTCCTCGGAGCCGCCTATACCATAAACAGCGGCGAGAAATATGCACTTGCCTTTCCGTCATTCGGCCCTGAGCGCCGCGGTGCGCCTGTACGAGCCTTCACGAAGCTCGATGTCAGGCCCGTTGCAGACAGGAGCCAGACCGAAAAGGCTGACTACATCGTTATACTCGATGATACGCTCTACTCCCCCGACCTGAGAGGTCTGCTCAGGGAGGGCAACAGCATCATCGTCAATTCCAAGAATGCAATAAACGGCGTACGCGTATTCGATGCAGAGGGCATCGCCGCAGCGTTCAGGCTCCCGACAGTCAACACTGTCATGCTCGGCCTTCTCACCGGTCTTTCCGGTGTCGTTTCAAAGGACGAGGCAGTCAGCGCCATAAAGGGATATATGCCGGCAAAAATACAGGAGAGGAACATAAATGCCCTCCTCAGGGCAGTACAGGAGGTGGCAGAATGAGACCTTACGTCAGAGAAAAGAAGAGCTTTACATTTGATGAAGTTCCTGAGAATACCTCCTTTGAGGCAGGCTACCTCACCACCGTCAACAGCGGCTGGAGGAGCTTACGTCCGGTAATTGACACAGCTAAATGCGTAGGCTGTGAGCAGTGCTATCTCTACTGCCCGGACGGCGTTATTTCCATAAATGACGGCAAGGCAGCCATTGACTATGATTTCTGCAAGGGCTGCGGTATATGTGCAAAGATATGCAGGACAGGTGCTATCAGAACGGAGGCAGAGCGCAAATGAGCAAGAAGTTTTTATCAGGCAACGAGGCCTTTGCAGAGGGCATCCGCCTTGCGCGCCCGCAGGTCATCTCTGCCTACCCAATAACCCCTCAGACAATCGTTGTTGAGCGCCTTTCGGAAATGGTGGAGGACGGAAGTCTGAAGGCTGAGTACGTACACGTTGAATCCGAGCATTCAGCTATGTCATGCGCTATCGGCGCAAGTGCCGCAGGTGCGAGAGCATTCACGGCGACATCCTCACAGGGACTTCTCTACATGGCGGAATGTCTCTACTACGCCTCCGGCGGACGCTTCCCCATAGTTATGATGAACGCAGACCGCTCAACAGCTCTCCCGTGGAACATCTACGGCGACCAGAGAGACAGCCTTTCACAGCTTGACAGCGGCTGGATACAGTCCTATGCTGAGAACGCTCAGGAGGCTCTCGACCTTGCACTGATGAGCTATCGCATAGCCGAAGACAGGAGGGTATCCACCCCGTATATGGCTAACCTGGACGGCTTCATCCTCACACATACCTACGAGACTGTGGAGATACCCGGGAGAGAGCAGGCAGACAGGTTCCTGCCGCCCTATGAGACGGATAACCGCATAGACCTGGAGAATCCGAAGAATATGGCCTTCTCCGCAGGTCCTGATACCAACTATATTTTCAAGTACAAGGAGCATGAGGGGATACTCGCTGCCCGTGAGGTCATCAGGGAGACCGAGAAGGACTTCGCTGAGATTTTCGGCAGGGAGTACACAGGCCTGACAGAGAACTACCGCACAGAGGATGCTGACTATATCATCGTGACTCTCGGAAGTATCGCAGGTCTCTGCCGTGAGACAGCCGACAAGCTCAGGGAGAATGGCATGAAGGCGGGAGTAGTACGCATCAGGTATATGCGTCCCTTCCCGAACGGGGAGATCGCAGAGACTCTGAAGAATGCGAAGTCATACGCTGTCCTCGAGAAGGATATCTCCTTCGGAAACGAGGGCGCTGTCTTCACGAATGTCAACTCAGCGCTGAAGAAGGCCGGCGTGAACGTGAAGGGCTACAACTTCATCGGAGGACTGGGCGGAAGAAATATCTCCGCATCTGATATAGAAAAGATATACAGCGATATAGCAAAGGGCACCGAGAGTGTCAACTTCATCGGCATAGGAGGCAGCGACAATGGCAAATAAGACAGCGGAAAGCATATCACGCGAGGAGTTCTTCTACGGACACAAGGCCTGTGCAGGCTGCGGCGGAAGCCTTGCAGTCAGGGCAGCACTCAAGGTCCTCGGACAGAATGCAGTATCTGTGCTTCCGGCTGGCTGTATGTCGGCGGTAGGCTTCAACTTCCCGCAGCTCTGCTTCTCCAACAACTCCATAATCTCCACCTTTGCCGGCACTGCTTCCATGCTCACGGGCGTTGAGGCAGGTCTCCGCGCAAGAGGTGTAAAGGACTTCACCGCAGTAGGCTTCGCAGGTGACGGCGGTACGGCTGATATCGGCATACAGGCACTGTCCGGCGCAATCGACCGCAACGACAACATCATCTACATCTGCTACGACAATGAGGCATATATGAACACCGGCATACAGAAGAGCGGTCTTACGCCATTCGGCGCAAGGACTACCACCACTCCTGCCGGTCAGAACATTCACGGCAATATCCGCCCGAAGAAGAATATGTTTGAGATAGCGGCAGCTCATGGAATCCCCTATGCGGCAACTGCAAGCGTGGGATATCTGCCGGACTTCATCGCCAAGGTGCAGAAGGCCTCACAGATACAGGGCACAAAGTATATCCACGTTATCGCACCATGTCCCACAGGCTGGGGGATAGCTCCTGATGAGACCGTCGGGATAGCCAAAGAGGTAGTTGACTGCGGACTCTGGTACCTTGCAGAGTATGAGAACGGTGAGTTCAGACTGAACCACAGGCCTAAGGAGTTCACAAGCATTGAGGACTACCTGAAGAAACAGGGCAGATTCAGACATCTCAGCGAGGATGATATACGTATCATCACCGAATCCCGCGACCATAAGTGGGAGACTATCAACAGGAATTTCACTTTATAATACCTTGCTGTGATATTACAGCAGCTTTGCACATTATGTTGAGGGAAACCCTTTTGAAAAGAGTTTCCCTCAAACTTCTTTCCGAGATCTTTCAGCGACAGTATTGCCCCCACAGGTGAACCTATGGGGGCAATATTCATTGGAAGTCTTTGAAAGAAGGCTCGGGTGAGGCCTTTCCACAAAAGGTCTCACCCCGATAAAATGCAGAATCAGCCGTAAGTGCATCAATCCTGAGACGACTGGTATTTCTTTCCGGCGCTGCGGGCGGCGGCGACACTTTCGCCTATCTTTCTGTAACACTTGGTCGCTGTGTCATAGATGACAAGACCTGCCTTGCTGTAATCCACCTTGCCGTCAGTAAGGACGCTTTCATCCGCCTTCAGGCCGACCACCTCTGCAACGACTCTGGTCTCGCCGAATTCCTCCTGTATATCGATGACCTTGCACTCAACAGTCACAGGGAGCTGATCTATGACCGGAGCGTTCACCTTATCCGATCTCGTCACCGTAAGGCCGCATTTTGCCAGCTTGTCCGGCTCCCTGCTGCCTGACACGATGCCTACATAGTCGCAGGCTGCGATCCGTTCTGCTGAGGCATAGGCAACGGTGAACTCCCTGTTAAGTCTGATATTCTCTGTGGTCTTGTGCGAGGGCGAAAGGCTCAGGGATATCTGTGTCATTCCCACCTGACCGCCCCATGCAGCGTTCATGGCATTTGGCGTGCCGTCTGCATCATAGGTACCGATGATAAGTACGGGGAGCGGTGCGAAAAAGCCCTTTTCAAATGAATGTTTCATAGTCAGATTACCTCCGGGATCATTTTATAAAGCGGCATTTGCCGTGTACTTATTATAACATGGTCAGACTGGTTTTACAATACCCACCAACAATAGAACGTTACAGCCGCTGCATCTTACTGTCCTCCTGCAGCATCTTACCTTCTCCGGGATACATCTTACCGCAGAATCGTTGACTCAAGTCACGGCAGCGGTTATAATTGGCATATAAACAACGGCATCAGCAGATTCACGCTATAAACGCCATACTATCGCATATCAGCCGGCTCGCAGGAATGCACACTGACTTCCGGCTAAATATAGTATCAATGTAACAAGGAGAATAAGAAAAATGAATAATAAGATCAGACGCACCATCGCAGCTCTCTGTGCTGTGGCAGCCGTAGCTATCCCCTTCGGCACTGCACCGTCATTTACAGGCAGCAGCAATACTTTCACAGCATCAGCTGCCTCACAGACCTATCTTTCAGGCCGTACCAACTATGAATTCAGCTACACAGACAGATTCGACAATTTCACGCTGTATTTCAATGTCCTCAGCAGCTCAGCTAAGACCGCTTCTGTAATCGGCTGCTGCACACATCAGGAAGGAACAAATGTGACCATTCCAAGGACAGCAACATTCCGCGGCGTTGAATATAAGATCACTGAGATCGCGAGCACTTCATTTGCTTATCAGGAAAACATAGACTATGTAAACATAACAGATAATATCAAAAAGATCGGCGACGGCGCATTCATAGGATGTTCCGAGGTAGGCTGTTTCTATCTCAGTGATTCAGTCACAGAGATAGGCAACTATGCGTTCGAGGACTGCAGCGGTATGCAGGCACCCTGGACCTTTAACCTGAGAAATGTAAAAAAGATCGGAACAGAAGCCTTCAAGAACTGCTCCGGTATCGAAAGAATAACAGCTCCCAGCCTTGTTTCTATGGGCGCAGGAGCCTTCAGGAACTGTTTCAGACTCAGCCACGTCTCTCTGGCTAATTCATCGCTCACAGAGATACCTGTCTCAGCATTTGAGAACTGCGGATCATGGATAGGCGACGGTGAGGTGGTGCTCCCTCCGACTGTAAAAAGGATAGGAAACCGCGCATTCTACAAATTCAGCAATATCACAGAGATCGATCTCTCAAATGTTACAAGTATCGGCGATTCCGCATTTGAAGACTGCCGCAATCTGATCAATGTAACTACAAACCTTTTGCTTAATTATATCGGCGATTTTGCATTCTACGGCTGTGACTACATGACCAGATTCAACTGCCTGAATCCGAATGCAGTGATCGGCGAGCGCTCGATCGGGTTCGATCATATGAGACACTACACCGGTCCAAAGAAGAATTTCACTATCTACGGCCTGCGTTCAAACAGCACAGCAAAGAAGTACGCTGACCGTAACGGCTTCGTATATGTGACTATCCGATAACCCCTTTAACAGATAACTACACTCATTCCTTTATATCCCGGCAAAACCGCCTTCTGACACAGGCGGTTTTCGCCGTATGCGGCGGAGCGGCCGCAGTTTCATTGACTTCCCTGCGCTTTTATGATATACTATCAGCAGTAACGATAATCAGGCGCAGGCCGGAAATGAGGCAGACTATGATATTTGAAAATGCGACCGCAGACGATATAAGCGAACTCACACGTTTAAGAAAAGCCTATCTCCTCGAGGACTACGGCACTGTCCCGGAGGAGACCATGACACGGATAGCTGACAGCCTCCCCGGCTATTTCCGCAGCCACCTTGACCGGGAACTGTTTGCATTTGTGTGCAGGGAGGGCGGACGGACAGTGAGCTGCTGCTTTCTGTATGTATCGGAAAAGCCGGCCAATCCCTCCTTCGTCAGCGGCATGACAGGTGCGGTAATGAACGTATATACAGAGCCGGAGTACAGGAGAAAGGGTATCGCAGGAAGGCTCGTCCGTATGCTTCTGACGAAAGCAGAGGAGCTCGGCCTTGACTTTGTGGAGCTTAAAGCCACCGACTCCGGCTATCCCCTCTATAGATCCCTCGGCTTTGAGGATGCGGTCTCTGAGTATCATGATATGAAGTATATCATCAGCAGGCAGTAAATGATGCCCCTCAGGCATTAACCGTTCCGGAAGCGTACCATTTGTGAAAATACCATTTTTCGCAATATACCGCTTGATTTCTCGGTTCGGATGTGCTATAATTATTTCAGGCAGACAGGCTCTGCAAATAAATGAAATGGCAGGTGAACACTATGAGAAACAAATCGACAGCAGCTGCTCTGGCAGCAGCTATTTCACTCGGAGTTTTAACTCCCGCTCTGTCTCAGACCGTGTATGCAGAGGAACACGGCATGGGGGCAGCTATCCCCGAATGGATACCGGCAAACTATGAGGAAGCATTGGATTTCCGCAATACCTACGGCGCAACACGCATCAAGGATGGACTTGTATGTGTCGTATTCCGTGAGGAATACGATAAAGTACCTGAGGGCGAGCCGCAGGGAATGCTCCGCTATGAGGTAAAGACCACCGACGGCGTAATGGAACAGCTTTCCCACAGGATCTACGGCTCGGAGGACAGCCGGTATGTATATGATGTGTATTCCTATTACAAAGTTGACAGCGGAGATTTTGATGTTTCCCTTATAGATACCTGGGCCAAGTCCCCCGATACCGATCTGGAATACGGACACGCAGCAGCTAAGTATTCCTTCAATGTAAATGACGAGATAACCGAGACAGATATGTTCGGCTGGCTGCCCGACTGCATAACGGAATGCGAGGACTATGTCAGCAAGAACGGCGCAGTCAGCGCAAAGGACGACCTCGTTGTGTTCGCCCTTGAGTCAAATGCCGGCACAGCCTATAGCTGGTCGGAGCGCTCACAGACATATTCCTCCGTACTCAGCGCTTACACCGGGGTCAACTGCAGCACGGAGACAGCCATTCCCCTTGACGGCGGTGCCATCCGCACCTTACAGGTTTACAAGGCTGAAAAAGACGGCAATGCCGTTATAAAATGGGATTACGCACCTTTCGCCCTCAACAACGGTGAACAGCAGATCGCAAAAACTCTTGTGGCTGACTGCACAGTCTCCGGCAAGGGCACAAAGGTCACCCTTAACGGTTCCTATGTACCCAGCGCAGAGTTCAGCAAGACCTCCTACAATATCTACGGCGAAGACCTGACTGTCCCCGGTTCTGAGGTCTATGACAAGTTCTCAGAGTCGAAATCCGCAGTCATCACCTCAAAGGATGAGCTTACTGCCTTCCTGAAGCCCTATCTCAGCGAGAGCGCACTGAAGAATTACACGAGAGTGATCTCCGACACCTTCTTCGATAACTATGTCCTGATGCTCTCCACCTACCTTGATCCCTATAATGGCCGCATCTTCAGCCACGGTCTGAAGGACGTGCAGTATAAGGACGGCAAGCTCGTTATAAACTTCACCTCAGTCATCCAGGGTACCCGCATGAGGACATCGGTCTTTGATATCCTCCAGTGTGTCATGCCCAAGGCTGACTACAACGGCGACAAGGTGATATGGGCAAGCTCGGAGATACTCGAATCCGGCCTCAGGCGTGTCAGCGTGATAGACGAGGACACAGGCCTTTGTGTACCTATTGACTTTGATACACGCGCTGCCCTCTTCGGCTATGCCCCGGAAGAGATGGAAGACATCAATCCCTGCTACTGGGAGACAAATAAAACCGACTGGCGCGATATCAGCATAGATGAGAAGTATCTGCCCGACGGATACAAGCTCTCGGCGACCTCACCCAAGGAGATAATCGAGTACGAAAACAATTCTGCTGATATCATCTTCACGGTGAAGAAGGATAATTCGGCTGTCGGCAGTTACGCAGTCACCAGATTCTCCACCACCACATCAGGTCTCTTCAACAAGGAACAGGAAGAAAGCATATATGGTCAGAAATTCGAGCCCGCTGTTGCGACTTCGGCCGATGAGCTGTCAGACATACTTTCAAAGTACATCACCGAGAACTACAGCAGGAACGTGCGTGCAAAGTATGGTGAAGACTTCTTTAAAAACAATGTGCTCCTCCTTGATTTCCTTTTCGATTCAACAGGAGGAAATACGAACATCGGAAACACAGACATCTCCGGCAGTGATATCACCGTATACTACAACAAAACAGCGCCTGACTTCGGTGTCTGCAATACGGATTACTTCATGATTCTTCAGGCCGCCGTGCCTAAGAGCGAATACAAGAAGCAGAAGGTGGAGTGGCACTGCATGGGCGATGCCAACAGCGACGGCAGCTTCGGTGTAGCCGATCTGGTAACATTACAGAAATGGCTGCTCGGCGCATCCGATGTTAAGATATCCGACTGGAAGACCGTCGATATCTGCAAGGACGATTCCATTGACTCCTTCGACCTTGTTAAAATGCGTAAGCGCCTTGTCGAGAACAATTCTCTCGAGCCGGAAAAGTATGAGATAAACGCTAAGTATATCCGCACCGGCGGTAATTACGAGCATCTGGCAGGCAAGGGCAGCGAGCCCGTAAGGATAAACGGCACAGGACAGCTCGAGGATTACCTCGGAGCACAGAAGAGCAGCGTATATCTTTCTCCTGCCTGCGATCTGGACTACTTCCTCAGATATGATAATGAATGGTTCATGACACACCAGCTCATAGCGGTGAATATCAGCGAGAGCAGCGGCTCTGTAAGCCATAAGGTCACAGACCTCACAAGCCAGTATGTGACTATCGAGCGCACTGTTCCTCAGACGGGTACAGCAGATATGGCAGAATGGGATATACTCATCGAGCTTGACAGAGCCGCGAGGATAAGCCCCGATTTCAGACTTATCATCAACAGTATTGAATCAACTACATTTTAACGCAGAAATGCCGCCCGTTTTCCGGGCGGCATTCTTATCGTTCCAGTTACAGTATAGTTTGGATTTCAGACCGTTAGTCGATTTTCATGTTGACAAAGGTCTTACGATGTGATATCATAAAATCAGAAAATCAACTGTCAGTCGAAAACAGAGAGGTTTATGATATGGGTAATAAAGGGAACCGACGCAGGCAGGAGCTTCTGAGGATAGCATACCGCCTGTTCATGGAAAAGGGCTACGATAATACGACAATAGAAGAGATAATCGGGGAAGCAGGTATCGCCAAGGGTACGTACTATTATCACTTTCCCAGCAAGGAGGCAACACTGGAGGCCGTCATTGAAATGATGATCTCCGAGGAGGCTGAAAAGGCACGTCAGGTGATCGCGAGCCCCATGCCTGTCCCGCAGAAGCTGGCAGGAGTCATATATGCACTCCGTCCGGCACAGAACGAGCAGAATATCGCCAATGCACTGGAGGCAAGGAATAACATCGTCCTCCACGACAGGCTGAACAAGTGCCTTATCAGCGTGGCCGTACCGCTGGTGGCGGAGATAGTGCGTGAGGGCATCGGACAAGGGATATTCGCCTGCGAACATATCGAAGAGCGAGTGAAAATGATACTTATATTATGCTCCGAGATGTTCGATGACGGCAATGACACAGAAAACGACGTCATCGTATTTATCGACATGGTGGAAAAGACTGTCGGCGCTGAGCCCGGGACTATGGCCTTCATAAAGGAGCTTATCAGGTAAGGCGATTACCTTACAGAAAGAGGTATAATACAGAAAAGAGCCCTGTCTCTGACATCCGTGTCAGCGGCAGGGCGTTTTTGTTCCTTCAGGCAGATATCCGGCCTGTCATCAGGTCTTATGATATATCCTTTCACAGATATACTTCACAGGCACTTCCCCGGTACACCATACCTCGTTTTCGGTAACACCGAAAACATATCCGTCCCTGTGCATTTCAGAAGCGGCTATTTTCAGCACTACTGGAGTTTTGTGCCAGCGCTCGGCGGACTGCCATGCCTTGGCTACATCAGCCTGCGTATGCACAGCATGACGCTTCATCTTCTTTATCGCACCGCTTGACTCTATCGCCGCAAGAGCATCCGTCGTCGTTCCGTGATAGAGGATCTCGGGCGGTTCACAGTATACAAGCTCCGGCTGAACCCACGGCACCGAATGTCCCTGACAGCACTTTATCCTTTCGTGGGCTTCATCAAATCTGTAACGTCCTTTATTGTCCCCGGACACTATCCTCTCCAGCAGCTCACGGTCGAGCTTATAGCTGCTGTGGCTGTTCACACCGCTGATAAGCTGTTCTACCGACACCCAGCCGTGTTCATCCATGTCGAGCTCTGCCTTCTCCGGCTGATGACGCAGCAGCAGGCAGAGGTATTTTGATATCTCATCCATTTTTTTCATGGTCATTCTGCACCTCCTTTTCTGTTCTTCGTTCAGTATAAGTATCCTGTCAATTACATCTAAATCATATCCAAGTGCGATCATGCGATGAGCTGCTGAACGGATCACCAGGTCTTCCCCGGCACAGATACCGTTTGAAATACCTGTCTCCAGCCATTTGTATTCTGTTTCACCTAACAATTCGGATCCGCCTGTAAGCTCAACTGATCAGAGATCACTGCAGTTGTCTGAGTCGGTGGTGTGAACTACCGCATCACATATTTCATCGCCGTCTACTATCCTGATCTTCATTTCGTCTGAAAGCTTGAAACGTTCGGCCTTTGTCTGCGATATCCAATATCTGCCATCTGCTTCGTTAATGGAATTGATGTCTGTCCATACAATCTCCATAGTGCTCCCACTTTATGATACTTTTTCTTTATTATATCATAAGCCGGAAGCTGTGTCAATGATGACAGATGGCGTTTTGTATACTCAGTTTTTTCATATGATTATACCTGTTGAAATCCTGCTCCGATTGTGGTATTATATAATAATGGAAAAGAATAAGGATCACGGATAATGAAATGGCAGACAACAGCCGTTTATCACGCGACACTTCAAGGAGGAACACACAATGACAGGATCAGGTACAAAGAATAACAGGGGCAGGAGCTTTGCGCTGGCGCTCTCAGCCGTGATAGCAATATCAGGAGCAGCATCTCTGACAGGCTGCGGCAAGGATGAAGCCGGCTCCCCGTCAGCTTCCTCAGCTTTAACGGAGACAACAGAGGCGGCAACCGCAGCAGAGACCACAGACGAAGCTGCAGGAGCAACAGAGGCAAGCGAAGCCGCATCTGAAAGTACCGCGGAGAAGCCTTCCGCAGCAGCAGAAGACAAAACAGAGCCTTCTGAGACAGCAAGTGAAGCCGGAACAGTGAGCGGCAGCTCAGGTATCACAAAGGAGTTCGCTGTCAGCAATGTAAAGGAGCTTACAGGCTCGGAGACTGAGATAATAAGCTGCAAGGAGGGCAAGGATGATAACGGCTTCAGCTGCTGGGTTATCGAGGTGCTCCCTTCCGGCAGTTCAAAGAAGCTCACCTACTACTCCGGATATCAGTTCTGCTACCGTGCTGACAGGCACTTCGCCAATAACTACAACGGCATCGGTGTAAGCGAAATGGCCGCTATCAATCACGTAAAAGAGCAGATAGGCGAAGATGCTGATATACTCAGCTGCTATGAGGGTACGGATTCCATGGGCCTCAGCTGCTGGATCATTATCGCTTCCCGGGCAGGCAGCTCCGACAGGCTCACATTCTACTCAGGCTATCAGTTCTGTTACAGTAATGATCTGAACACCGGAAACAACGTCTCTGAGGACGTCGGAATCGACGAAGCAACAGCTATCGGCAATGTAAGACAGCAGGTCGGTTCGGGGGCAGAGATACTAAGCTGCACGAAGGGTTATTCTCCAGATGGCATCAGATGCTGGGTAATAGCAGTTGCTCCGATAACCAACGGCACAGGCCCTGATACAGTCATCTATTACTCCGGCTATCAGTTCTGCTATCCCGATGATACCGCAGCAGCCGGCAGCGGACAGAACCCCATGATGAACTTTATAGGCAATTACACCAACGGCAGAGCGACCATGCTGGTCTCATGCCTCGGAAAGGATAAGGCTTCGTTCAGGATAACCTGGAGCGGCAGTGCCACTGACAGTGCAGTATGGACAATGACCGGAGATGTTGTGAATACAGGCGAGAGCCTTGAGGTATCATACGATAACTGCACGAAGCAGACCTTCAGCTACAGCAGCAGCGGCGAGCTTCTCAGCAATGATACCGGATATACCGACGGCAGCGGAAAGATGGTCTTCCTCTTCTCCGACAACAGAGCCTACTGGTATGACGATGAGGAGGACGCCGGAGCAGATACTTCATTCTGGTACTACAACGATACGGAGTAATCAGCATACCTGCTTTACGCCGCTGTCTCGTTAGGGATACCTTTCGTATAAGATACAGTGATAAAACAAAATTTCCTGACTGATAAGGAGGAGAAAAATGGATACAGATATGAACAGGATATCCGATCTGGATATCTACCTGACAAGGATGCAGAGGTCAATACTGGACAAGATGTTCTTCATCGACAAGGTCTTCGAGCCCTTCCGGTATATCCTTGATTTCGGCTGCGCCAACGGCGAGCTTATCAAGGCGATGAAGCCCATGTTCCCCGATTACGAATACGTCGGCTACGATATAAGCCCGGAGATGATAGAAGCCGCCCGCATACACGTTCCTGATGCCCGTTTCTTCGACAAATGGGAGCAGATAGATATCCCTTTCAGCGAGAGCCTTATCAACATCTCGAGCACCATACATGAAGTATATTCCTACGGCAGCGAAGAGGATATAGACCTGTTCTGGAACAGGCTCTTCGGCAGCGGCTTCAGATATGTCACCATACGTGACATGATGTTCTCACGGGCAGAGAATACTCCTGTGAACAGGGAGCAGCTCGAAGCCATACGAAACAGCTCCTTTGCAGAATGGCTGGACAGCTTTGAGAGCGTCCGCGGCAGCATCACGGATCAGCGCCAGCTCGTCCATTTCCTGCTGAAATACAAGTATACCCAGAACTGGGACAGAGAGGTGAATGAGAACTACTTACCTGTTTTCACCGAGGACCTGATGAACAGGATACCCGATTCATACAGGCTCGTATACAAGGACGTGTTCACCCTCCCCTATACCTCATGGCAGATACGCAAGGACTTCGGATTCGAGCTTAAAGAACATACCCACATAAAGCTCATACTGGAACGGATAGACTGACGCTCAACCAACACTGCTGATAATACCGATATATACCCACCACAGATACCAGGAGGAGACCAGAATGGAATTTGCAGCGAAACTGCTCAGAGCAGCCTTCATCATCATCGCTTTTGTCATCACCTATGAATCATCCACAGTCATACATGAGCTCGGACATCTTGTCATGGGAAGGCTGACCGGCTACCGCCTTGTGACCTTCCGCATCGGTCCTGTTTCTCTTACAAAGGAGGAGGGCAGGCTGAAACTGCGCTGCACCGGCAATATCAAGGGCACTGGCGGTCAGTGTGTTATGATGCCGCCTGAGAGCGATTCGCCCGAGAACGTACCTACAGCACTTTACTACTTCGGCGGAGGACTGTTCAATATCCTGACTGCCCTTATCGCCTTTCCCATGGGCTTTTTGTCTCATAACCTGTATGTTAAGGTCTTCCTGCTGATACTGGCTGTGGTCGCTTCAGCTCAGGCTATCATGAATCTGATACCGTCAAAGCTGATCGCAGCCAATGACGGCTATAACATGAAGCTGCTCCACAGGAGCCCTGCTGACAGAGTGACACTTTACAACTCCCTCAGCATATCAGGTCATCCGGAGCTTTCCTACTCAGAAATGCCGGAGAGATACTTCACCATCCGGGACGAGGGAGAGTATAGCTGCATCACCTATCTGCTGCGCGGCGTATGCCTGATGGACTGCGGAAAATACGGCGAGGCAGAGGAGATGCTCAGGAAGTGCGTGGGAACAGACGGAGACCCCCTCGATCTCAACCGGCTGGAGGCATCCTCCTACCTGCTCCTGTGCCTGCTCCTGAGAAATGCCGGTGCTGATGAGATTGAAAAGGTCTTCAACGTGGAGCTTGAAAAATACCTCGCAGTTTCCAAAGCAAGGCAGATGGACAAGCGCCTTATCATGTATGCTTATCAGCTCCTGTACTGCAAGAACAGCAAGGCCGCTGAGGCTGAGTACAGCGCCATGCTGAAGCTGAAAGGCAGCACCTCAAAGGGCGATGTCAAAACATATCTCAGGCTTGCCGAGGAGGTAAGGAAGCGTGCGGAGGCTGTATAACGGCACCCCTCCGATAACAGACAAGAACAGTACTGCCCCGGAGCACTCAGAAGTGCCCCGGGGCAGTGTCATATCTGTCAGGTGTATCAGGAAACCCAGATCAGCTCTTCATTTATGAGCTCTGTGTTATCCCGTTCTCCTGCAATATCATAGCGATAACATCTTGCATATCGTTTCCCGAACTGTATCATGATACAGGCGCTTCCGTTTTCATGAAGGCTGAGTTCAGCATACGCTTCCTTATAATACATCCCGTTTTCAGTATGATCCGGGACGGTCTCAGGTGAGACCTGCTGAAGCCCCAGGGAAGAATAACGGAATACTTCTTCCTTTACAGCTAACGGCTTTCATTCGTCTTTCTCCTGCGAACGACCACAGGCAATAACGATGCTTTCTGGCGGTGTACCGCAACAGTCTCCTTCTTCGTGCGCCGTACCGTCAACCGCCTTATGATAATGCTCTGCACATTTCCGGATAAGCGCATCGCGTACAGCTTTATAAGTAAACTGCGCTTCCGCTGATCCATGTCTATTTCCTCATCCCGCACTGAAAAAAGCTCTGATCGCATCAGCAAGCTCCTTGGTATGTCCGGTGAAGCAGTGGTCTGCACCATGCACCGTGACGAGCTTTGCGTCTCTGTAAAGCTCTGCCGCCTTTTCCGCATAGGAATACGGAACTATATCATCTCGGTCTCCGTGAACGATGAGCACCCTGCCCTTATACCGGGCGATAGCGTCCTCAACGTGGACAGTCTGTGCGGTGCGGATATAATCGCCTGAGAGCTCACGGTCTCCGCGAATGATCTTTTCCGGTATGTGCTCGGGATCGAACTCAGTCCCCAGCACTGTTCCCTCTCTTGCATTCTCAGGTATCATCCACGCCGGAGAAAGGGGCAGGACAGCATTGAAGTCGTCCGGGCACATACCTCCGATAAGCATAGTGAGCAGTCCTCCCTGAGAATGGCCGCACATATAAAGCTCCGTCACGAAGTCCAGAGTCCGCGCATACTCCACAACTGCAAGTGCATTCGTCACCCATTTGTACAGGGTATGGTCCCTGAATCTGCCGCCGCTTTTTCCGTGGCCGTACATCTCCACGCGCAGCACAGAAACACCGGCATCATTCATGGCCCTCTGAGCGGCTAAGATATGGTTCTCCTCCATGTGTCCGGTAAATCCGTGTACCAGTATGCAGAGCGGACCTTTTTTGCTCTCGTCGGGACGGTCCAGCTTCGCATGGAGCTGTATCCCGTCGCTGTCAATAAAGAACTCCTTCATTTCCCCCTCCTGTCAGGCTTCATCGGGATGCTCCCCTGACCAGCCTCTTTCAGGCAGGCAGGAAAGATAGGACATATCATCGGCGGATATAGTAAATCCGAAGACGTCAAGGTTCTCCTTCATCCTCTCCTTTGAGGAGGACTTGGGTATTACCGGTATACCGCGCTGGTTAAGATATCTCAGCAGCAGGGCGGCATTGGTGCAGCCGTACTTTGCAGCAGTCTCCGTGACTGCCGCATCGCTCAGCAGCTTAGCCCTGCCAAGAGGACTCCATGCCTGCGGAAGTATGCCCTCCTCCCTCAGGTACGCCAGTGTATACTCCTGCATATATCCCACATGGAGCTCAAGCTGGTCTACCATGGGACGAATTCGTGCAGTCTCCAGCAGCGGTCTTATGTGGTGGGGCAGGAAGTTCGACAGGCCTATGGCTCTTATCCTCCCCTGCTCATAAAGCTCCTCCATGACCTTCCATGACTCTCTTACCTTTTCGAGCCAGTCCGCATCATCCGCATCGTTCTTCGGCCAGTGTATCAGGTACATATCAAGATAGTCAGTACCCAGTCTGCGGCAGGACTCCTCAAATGCCCTCTTCGTCTTCTCGCTGCCGAGGTCGGCAGGCCATACCTTGCTGCAGAGGAATATCTCATCACGTGGTATGCCGGATCCTGCGACAGCCTCGCCTATCTCCTCCTCGTTGCGGTAGAACTGCGCTGTATCGATGTAGCGGTAGCCTGCATCAAGTGCGTCAGCTATGGTCTGTGCGCCGCCCTTTTCCGTGGAAAGATAGGAGCCGAAGCCCACCGCCGGAATGACAACTCCGTTGGGCAGTATGAACTCCCTCTTTGAATCGTTGTAGCGCACCGCATCAAGTATACTGTCAAGCAGGCGCATATTCCTTATGGAGAATTCCTCCGTGATGTGCGGTTTTTCGCCCTTCCTAATACACTCCCCCATCTGTCCGAACTCGAGAGCGTAATTAGAAGCCACTGAGACCGTTTCTGTCCTTGTTACCCTTTCGCCTGCCTCGTCCTTGACAGTGATATCGAGGGAAAGCAGCCCTTCGCCGTTGTACTCGGCATCGGAACGGATATAGCCCTTCGAGCCGTGGATGAAGAGCCTGTCATACCTGTCGCAGGTGTCCGCTCCGAGTATCATGCCCGCGTTGAACGAAGCCCTTGCGCCATCCTCAAAGCCTATCATCACCGAAGCCATGTGGTCAACGCCTGTGCTGTCAAGCTCGGCATCCGCCTTTATATACTTCACAGGCGAGTCAATGAGAGACAGTATCATCGATGTGCAGTAGCAGCCGATATCATAGATACCGCCGCCGCCCTGTTCCTTGTGCAGTCTGAAATCATCTGTATAGTCCTGCGTCAGGAAGGCAGTATCGATGTAATCTACCTTTCCTATCTCACCGGAGGCTATTATCTCCTTCAGCCTTGTCATAAATGGGCTGTGGAGGTATGCAAAGGCTTCCATGAGGATGACGCCGTTCTCCCTTGCAGCAGCGAACATCCGGCGCACCTCCCCCTCATTCATCGCAAGGGGCTTTTCGCAGATAACGTGCTTGTGCGCTCTCAGTGCCTTAATTACCCATTCACAGTGTATATCGTTGGGCAGCGGGATATATACGGCCTCCACTTCGGGATCGGCAAGCAGAGCCTCATAGCCCTGATATGCCTTTCTGAACCCGAAGCGTTCTCTGAAGGCCTCAGCTTTTTCAAGGCTCCTGCCTGCTATGGCGTAAAGCTCGCAGTTCTCAGCCTTCTGCATTCCGGGTATAGTGCCCCATGAAGCAATACCGGCTGTACCCATTATGCCCCATTTTACTTTTTCTTCGATCATAGCTTTTCTCCTGTTTCATTATCCTTGATCATCTGCCGCCGCTCCGGCAGGATCATCGTATACATCCTGATGCTGAGTTATGTCTGAGGCAGCACTCAAAGCGACTGTGTATTATCGGGCACGGCTGTCTTTCTGGTGAACAGCTTGGAGGGGCGGTGTCCTGCACCGCTCTCTATCCTTCCTGTCTCCTCCACATAGGCAGCTATCTTGCGTCTGAAATTGGCCATTATCAGCTTTCTGTCAAGGATCGCTTCATAGACCTGCTGGAGGTCGGTGAGGGTGAACTCCGCAGGCAGGAGCCTGAAAGCGGCATAGGGCTTTTCAAGGCTGCTCCTGAGCCTGAGAAGGGCATTCACTATCATTTCGGCATGGTCAAAGGCAAGGCTGTTCTCCGGTATCTCGGCCTCGGCAGCCTGATTGTACAGCTCATTGGGATTGTTCATCTTGACCTCGGAGACATACTCCCTGCCGTCGTCATCAGTCAGTATGAGCTTATAACTGCCGCCGGACTCCTCCAGCGCTATCTCATACCACACCGCATTGTTGTCGGCAGAAGTCATTGTGTACTCTATGACCGTCCAGTAGCAGCAGGAAATTATCCAGCCCCTCGGATCTCTTCCCAGTCTGGAAAGATTGCACAGCAGGGAAAGCGGAGGGCTGTCAACGCCCGTCTTCTCCTTCAGCTTGCGGACGGCTGTTTCCTCGATCGTCTCCTCGCGGCAGCAGAAGCCTCCCGGCAGGGCAGGCATACCCTCAAAGGGCTCCTCTGTGCGCTTCACGAGCAGAACTGAAAGCACTGGCTTTGAAAGGTGGCGGTAGCTCTCGCTGTCACCTCTGCGGACTGTAAACACAACAATATCGGCTGCAACTGACGGTCTGTCATATTTGGTTATATCGTAATCCATAAAGACCTCCGTTGATAATATCTGATTAATAATAACATATATTCATGGCTTCTGTCAATATATATGAGCTGTTTGGTGATTGCATATATAGTTAATATCATTTCGATACTATCTGATTGTGCAAAACATAGAATCCGTCACCAGAGTATTGACAGATCGTTCTGTTAGTGTTATTATGATAGTAACAAAAGGATATTAATAAAACACCTTAATTTTTTAGTCTTTGTTAATATCATTTTGATTCTATCAAAAGGAGGGATGCTGATATGGATATATCTGATATCCTGAAATGCCGATGCTGTATGGATATTTTCCCGGAGGATATCGCCCTCGCCCAGCCGCTCTACATGGCGCTGATGCTGAAATATCATCCGGACAAATGCAGCGATCCGAGAGCACCCGAGGCAACGGCAGTGATAAACGAGCTATACGGCAAACTGAAAAAAGCGCATATAACTCAGGAAAAGCTGTTCCGCTGCGGCAGTCATGCTGTGGAGATCAGATATCTCATGGCCATGAAGCAGGAATACGGCATGGAATATGTCGGCGAGAACAGAGTCTACTTCCTGATCGACAAGGCGCTTGAAAGCTGCTTCACCGCTTCGGAAGCCGGATCGGATCTGTTTTTCAGGGAGTATCTTCCGCAGCAGATGCTTGCACAGGCAGAGGTCTTCCTGCCCTACGTCATAAGCGTTGTCAGCACAGATGAAGGACTGCTCATAGAGACCGGCAAACGCCCGGGTGAGCTTCCGCTGACGCGGATACTGGATTTTTACGGCGGACACCCTGACAGCCGCCATGCTGCATGGATAATATCGAGGCTTCTCGGGATATGCTGCTATGCCGAGGCCGCAAGGATAGTCTGGAACTGTCTCACCGAGGAGAACCTCTTCATCGATCCGGCAGAGCATACGGTAAGAGTGGGCGGAGGCTGGTGGTTCGCAGCAAAGGAAGGGCATAAAATGACAGGAGTGCAGTCCGTCATATACGATTCGCTCTCCTCCCTGTCAAGGACTGACGGCACTGCGGAGCATATCACCGATCTTGAATGCGTAAAGGCTCTGGCAAGACGGATACTCCCGGATGATGCCCCGGATGCAGTCAGGGACTACGCCGAAAGTATATGCAGCAGCTCTGCCTTTGAAGAAATGGAAAAATGGGAAAACGTGATAATCGACGGCTTCGGCGGAAGAAGATTCACACAGATGAACGTCAGACTGCCTGATATAGCAGGCTGAAAATAAAACTATCACAGGAGGGACTATTATGGGATACGGTTCATGGAGTTCAGCAGACTGGAAGAAATATTCATCTGCAAAGATCAGCGGCAAAAAGGTTAACGACATCTACAAGGCGACAACCATCGATAAGAAGTACGATCCGAGGAATATCAAGGTCAGGGAAAGCCTTGACTCAGCGGATCACCCGGTATCCACACCCGTCATCATAGGCCTTGACGTCACAGGCTCAATGGGCGACCTGCTCGACGTGACAGCAAAGCGTCTCGGCGAAATGGTAAAGGATATCATCGAACGCCAGCCCGTCGAGGGACCGCAGATAATGTTCTGCGCCGTGGGCGATTCAAGATGCGACAGCGCACCGCTGCAGGCCACACAGTTTGAATCCGACATACGCATCGCAAGCCAGCTCACAGACCTTTGGTTCGAGCGAGGCGGCGGCGGCAACAATTTTGAGAGCTATCCTCTGGTATGGTATCTCGCAGCCAACAAGACAAAGACAGACGCATGGGACAAGAGAAAGCAGAAGGGCGTTATCTTCACTCTCGGCGATGACGGCTTCCCCGAGAAGCTGCTTGCAAAGGAGATAGAGAAGGTATTCGGCGACAATGTGAGGGAGGATATCGATACAGCTTCTCTCCTTGCACAGGTCAGCAGAAGGTATGATGTATTCCACCTCATGGTCATGGACAGAAGGAGCGAGGCCACGGTCAAGCTGCCTAAATGGCGCAGACTCATGGGCGAAAGAGCTATCTCCGTGACTAACGTGGATGCTATCCCGGAGATAATCGTATCACTGCTTGAAAGCGTTGCCGGAAGAGATACAGAGGATATAATCAATTCATGGAACGGCGATACACAGCTTGCTGTGAGGAATGCCCTCAGCGGACTTCCGGCAAAGAAGAAGGGTATCCTGAACGGCATCATCAGATTCTGAGGTGATAATATGAAAAGAGCATATGCGGTAATAGGAGCAAATTTCGGTGACGAGGGCAAGGGCCTGATGACGGATCTTTTCTGCCGCACAGAAGGCAGGGTAATAAACATCAGGAGCAACGGCGGAGCGCAGGCAGGCCATACTGTCTGCACCGCTGACGGCAAAAGGCACATCTTCTCACACATAGGCGCCGGCTTCTTTGCCGGTGCGGATACCTACCTTTCCGGTTATTTCATCCTGAACCCTATGCTCTTTTCAAAGGAGCTCAGTGCACTCGGGGATGTCAGAGGCAATATCTTCATAGACAGACACGCTCTGGTAACTCTCCCCTGCGATATGCTGCTCAATCAGTTCGCTGAGACAGCAAGGGGAAACGGACGCCACGGAAGCTGCGGTGTGGGCATATTCGAGACTATCGTCCGCAGCAGAAGATTCGCCATTGACTATGACTATGTGCTGAAAGCCGGCAGACAGGCAATAAAGAAAATGATAAGGGGGATAAATGCGATATACTGCCCGGAACGTGCCGCAGAGCTGGGGATAGCAGGAAGAGCGGCTGAGGAGCTTCTGGATATACTGGCAAATGATATGCTGACCGAGAACTACCTTGACGACCTCTACGCCATGGCAGCCATGTGCCGTGAAGCGGACGAGCAGATCATCGAGGAGTACGATACGGCAGTCTTCGAGGGCGCACAGGGACTTATGCTGGATAAGAACAGGGAGGAATACTTCCCACACCTGACTCCCTCTGACACAGGCATGAAGAATATCCGAGCCATACTGGACAGACTGGAAAAGCGCGATACCGAGGTTTGCTACGTTACAAGGTCATTCTTCACACGTCACGGCGCAGGCAGGTTCGATACGGAATCAAAGGCCTTAGCGGAGGAATACGGTCTCTATGACAAGACCAACGCTCCCAATGAGTATCAGGGCGTTTTCAGGTACGGATGGTTCGATGTCCCTGCCTTCATGACATCACTGGCGCTTGACAGGAAGTATATCACTGAGGGCGAAAGGACATCCATAGCCGTGACACATCTTGATATGACAGGAGGTATGATACTTTGCCCTGCTGACAGGCTGAGACCTGAGGATATCGCAGAAATGGCAGGAGCAGATATGCTGTACAAGGTGAGCGGCGAGACTGCTGACGACGTTACAGCCGGAAAGGTCGCAGCAGGGGCTGCGCTCAGGAGATAGGAGGAACTATGGCTTTTGTAAATGCTGAAATATGTGATGAAGATTTAGCGGCGCTGGGACTTGAAAACTATTTCCCGTTCGGCACGTACCACTGGACTATCGACATGGAAAGGAAGGCGGCGCTGATAGTAACAATGCCCTGCAATGAGGAATTACACTTCCTGTGTTCTGTCAGACTTTTCATAAAGGGTGAGGAATACTATTTTGAAATGTTTGATAAAAAAGAGGGAAATGACCTCGTATGGAAAATGCACTGGACACATATAAAAAAAGAAGGAAAAGAAGAGGTATATGAAATGCTGCGTGAGGCGCTGACAGTGTACGGCGAATACGGCAGGGGGTACGAAAAAGGCAAGATAATTGTCATGATATAGTGAAAACGGCTGCCTCCGCACCGAGCGGAGACAGCCGTCTTTTATTCCTTGTGATAATGACTGAGGTCATTCCTTGATACCGTCAAGCAGGATGAGCCATTTATATTCGGGGATGTATGTATATGCGGCAAGATGCTTGTCATCGCCGACCTTATAGACGATACTGCCGCTTTCCGTATTTCCGGCACCCCTGAGCCTGCCGCACAGCTCTATCAGCTCAAGGTTATCAAGACTCTCTATGGCAAGATTCTTGTTTTTCATGGTGTAAAGCTGGTGGTCGTCGGCGTTGATGACTGTATAGAACAGGCGTCCCACACCGTCGACCTGAGGTACATTGTAATCATCAACGAAGGCAGTTGCCCACAGCTTGGTAGATTCCGGCAGCTTGTGCTGAGAGCCGTTCACCCATTCCCTCAGCTTTACGACACGGGCATCCATTATTGAGGACATGGTGCTTACGGTCTCATTCTTCGGCATGGGCAGCTTGTCACGCATCGCAAAGACTATGGCCGCCAGCAAAAGAACGCTCAATACCGCAATAAGCACGCGCACAGGCGTCATTCTCCACTTTTCCTTCTCAGTAAACTCAACGTCGATTATCTGCGGTGTCTCATCAGCTTCATCAAAGGGCGAATATATATCAAGCTCACCCTTGTGTGCAACACTAACTGCCGGTGACATCCCGTCATAGCCTGCTCCGTAAAACTTTTTTTTCATTTCATCAGGGCCTCCCTTGCATTCTCATCCGTTCGTATCATAGCTTATTCCCACTATCTAAGCTAATGATAACACACAGGTATACGGATGTCAATACAACTTACCCCCTCAAAAATGCAACTTACCGTTTCAGCCTGCGATATGCCCGGCGAGCCAGGTCCTGAACCACTCAGTCACGTCTCCGAGGCCATCGTCTCTTTCACAGGAGAACTGATCCGTGAATGTGATACCGTTTATGCCTTCCGCTTCGCCTGCCGGTACTGAAATGAGGTATCTTCTTGCGACCATATCACAGGTCAGTACCTCCGGCTCTCTTGTCACGGTCGATACATTGAGGGTACTGCCGGAAGCTGTCATACCGCTGATGACCGAATAACGCATACCTGAGCCTGCAACGCTGTACAGTACAATGACCGCCCTGTCAGCAAAGGTATCTGCGCTTACTGCTTCCACGGTGACCGGATCATACTCACCGGAGCTGATGAACTCCTCCAGTTCCTCTGCCGACCTTACTATACTGCCGCTCCATCTGCCGCCTCCGTTCTTCAGTTTATAGCGGATATCAGCGACCTCAAGCAGCTCTGCCCCTTCGATGCTGCGCTCCCTGACTTCTGTCTCAGGAGCAAGGGAGATGATGCCTGCGTCAGCCTTCTGTATGGCGATAGCATCAGAGCCGGTAAGTCCGGCCTCACCGTCGCAGTCTGCATTTTCCATACCCTCAGGTGTGAGAGGATACTTTTCAGCATTGGCTATATACTGGAGCACTGTAACTGCATCGGAAACGTTTATCCTGCCGTCGGTATTTGCATCGCCCTTCACGGGCTGTACAGCCCTTCCTCCTCCGCCCATAACAGGGATATGGAAATGGCGGTAATTACTGTTCATTCCTGCCCATACGGGTATCAGTACAAGGAGACGCTCCAGAGAATACTTCTCCTCTGCTCCCGCCTTTACACCAACACCGACAGCCGCCAGCTTATAGAAGGTCTCCTGCATCTCACCGTTCCCGTCAGGCGTTCCCTCTTCATAGTTCACGAAATCCACGGAAGTGCGTACATCGTAGTATTCCTCCGGGAAAGCAAGATCAGCGATCATGCGGCCTGTATCGTAGTCGTTCATGTCTCCTCTGCCAAGCTCGCTGAGATCATGGCTGACTGTTACCTCGCCGGTGAGGTTGTAGTCATCCGGCGTGAGCATGACATCCATTCCACGGCTGTGGTATGAAGGAATGGTCGGATCGTAGTCAAGTCCGTTATTTTCGCAGAAGGCTTTAAGCTCATCGTCAGTCATGGCGAGCAGATCGTCAAAGGTGACCTCCGACTTGTCAGGTACCTCGGCGGTATCTCCGGACTCCGGCTGCTGTGTGGTATTCTCTGTGCCGGTAAGGTAGAGGTCTATCTGCTTTTCGGTGCAGTTGTCGAGAGTGAAGGTGGGTGAGCATCTGCTCTCGTCTATCAGGTATTCTCCCTGACCGGAGAGGGAGATACGGAACAGATATCCGTCCGCATAGCTTAAATCCGTAACGTAGGGATTCTGCTCAGCCGGAGCCCAGCTGCCGAGCATAGCTCCGCCGCCCATGCCCTCGCCTACCTGCTCTCCGCGTCCGATACGCAGATATCCTTCTCCGTCATAGAGCTCTCCCGTCCCGCTGTCATATACATACACGGTAACATGAGCACTGTGATATGTCTCCGCTGAGACCGGGATATACGCTGCCTGTGCTGTAAGCAGTGCAGCGGCTGTCAGTGAAATGATACGCTTAGCTCTCATTACTCTCATCCTTTCTGTTTCTCAGTTCATCGATAAGCCGGTTTATGCTCTCCGAAGTGCGTTCGGGGCCTGCATAGAAGTAAAGCTCTCCCCCATCCGTGAATCTGACCGCTGCTGCCTCTCCGGCAGCATATCCGTTGACGGCGTATGCGCAGGCAGTGCAGTTATTCATCACGTTCCTGTCAAAGTCATAGCCCTCCATTTCCATGCTGCCGAGAAGCTCTCCGGCCATATCCTCCGGTATAATGTACAGCCATGACTTGTAAAGGGTATCGCCGATACGGCCGTAGGAGTATTGTTCGCAGGGCGGCTTATCCTCCCACGTTATCACAGCAGGAGCTGTTGTCTCTCCCGCCTGTCCGCCATGATGAACGCTCTCCGCAGCCGTCGGTCCTGTCCCGACGGATCCGGTCGTTCCGGTCACGGCCTCCGGTGCAGATATGATCTCCGTCGTCTGTACTGTCACGGCAGCGGAGGTCTGAGGCAATTCTGGCACAGCAGGAGTTTCTGCCGCAGTTCCGGCAGGAAATGTATTGACTGCCGCAGTCGCCGCTGACTGCTCTTTGCTGCCCTGAACAGAAGCGGCCGGTACTGTGACCGGTGCAGCAGCCTCCGTCCTTGTCGCGGTCTGTGATGAAGCAGGAGCTGTTCCCGTATCTCTCACGGGCGCAGTCATGCCTGCCTGAGTTTCCTCCTCAGCTGCGGCAGAAGTCTCTGCCGTTGCCTCATGGACTTCGGTCTCAGTAACGATATCGGGAGTCTGCGGTATATCAGTCATAGGGCGTTTTATTGAAGCTGCTCCGAGAACTGCGGCAATACAGAGACAGGCCGCAGCGGGGATACAGCGGAGTATGAGCGTTCTTCTGCGCTTCTTCTTTTCTTCGTATCTGTCACGGGCTTCGAGTACATTTGCAGCCATTTCCTCATAACTCATCATAGCTGAAGCCCTCCTTTTCCAGTTCTGTCCTGAGTGCCTTCCTTGCATTATACAGCAGGTTCTCGGCCTGCTTCCTCGTCTTTCCCATTACAGAAGCAGCTTCGGCAGCCGTGAACTCCTCGAAATAAGTCAGCCACAGCACCTGCTGATATTCTTTTTTCAGATTCCGCATGGCACGGTGCAGTGTGACCTTTCTCTCGCTTGCCAGATAGCTCTGTTCAAGGTCAGTGCCGTCGCTTATCTCACAGGCCTCCTCAAGAGGTGTCTGTCTGCGGCGCTTTAAGCTCCTGAGCCTGTCCACAGCGATATTCCTGCCGATAGCGTACAGCCATGTACGGAAGGAGCTGCGCCCTGCAAAGTGCGGCTTCTTCACGGCAAGTCTTATGAATGTATCCTGAACGCATTCTTCTGCGGAATCTATACTGCCGGTGAAGCTGCACAGGTAGAGTATCAGTCCGTCCTTGTAGTCACGGATGAGCTCCACCATGCCGCTGTCGTCACCTGCAAGGAAACGGCGGTAGCTACTTTCACCGTTTTCCATATAGGGAACTCCTTTCCGGAATGGTTTCCTTTCACTTATTAGACGAATGAAGCAAGGGATAATACTAAGTATATTATAACATTATTCCGGGAAGATACAAGACTCCCACGTCACCGGACAGACAGAGAAGAAAAGACACGGGCTGCACACGGATTGACTTCAGTGACTGTTTGTGATATAATCATCCTGTCGGTAGTTTAAATAAAACAGCTGTCCTTTGCTGCAGATGCGGCTTGCCGCCCGACAGCCCGTATAACTCAACGCAAGAGAGCCCCTCGGGTAGGATCAGCTGACGACGGTTCAACTCCGTCAACGGGCACATTTTGTATCATGCTGTCTTCTGCGGAAGGCAGTTACTTTTATAATAACGAGGTGATAGTGTGAGTGAGGAACGTATAGATTTTAAAGCGCCGGAGATATATTTCCCGAAGCTGTTTACGGCCGTCTCTGAAACTGTCCCCCATATTGAGCTCACTTCAAAGGAGGCAGTTGCCGCGGGCTTTTCCTTCCGCAGGAAGCGGCACAGCGTAAAGATAACCAGCTATCACGGGAGATCACACAAAGACCTTATCATTCCCTATTCCATAGACGGAATGCCTGTTGACGAGATAGGCAGGGAGGTTTTCAGGAATTATCCCTGCTGCACGATATCCGTTCACGGAAGAATACGCAGGCTCGGTGAAGGCGTTTTCAGAGGCAGCACTGTACAGAAAATCCTTTTCGAGGACGGTATCACCTCATTATCAGACTACACTTTTTATCAGTGCGAACTGCTGAAAGAGATCGGGCTGCCGCTTACCCTGAAGAATATCGGATCAAGATGCTTCATGTCCTGTAAGAGCCTGAGATACATCGGATTCCCGACAAGCATCCGCAATATCGGGAAGCAGGCCTTTTACGGGAGCGGACTTGAGGGATTCGGCGTAGAAGCCCCCACTCCGGGCATCAATAACATGGAAGCGCTTTCCACCAGATCTCTTTACGACAAAGATGTGATCTGCACCTATCCGGATACATCACATCTTACTGTACTTCATGTCAGAAACGGCGGTGCGTTCAGGATCAAAGCGGATTCGGTCACATTCTGCCGGAACTCTCTGGCTGATTTCAGCCTTGATCTGTCAGAATGCGGAAGCGTCCGTTTCTATCGTAATGCCGTCTATAATAAGCGCCCCAAAAATGAAGGGCACAGGGGAAACTGGGTAAATCCCAGTCTGATAATACTTCCGGAAAAACAGGATAATGACCTGCATTACGCCTTTCCGGAGCGTGTGAGCGCAGTCAGCTGTTACACACAGAATGAAAGCTCCGGTACTAAGCAGTATAAAGCAGAATATGACAGTACATACGATACTTATATGATCACACCCGCTGCCGACTTTCTCCCGACGTGGACGTATGAAGAGGAATACGAAAGGATACGGATAAAGAAACGTGTTCATATAGAACGAAACGCCATACACAGCCGTGCGCTGAAAGAGATAACGCTTGAAGACTTCTGCGCCGAGGACAGGATATTCTCTTCTCGATGCCGAAGCCTCAGAAAGGTCTCCTTCAGTTATAAAGGACGCATGGTCACTAAATATATCCCGCCTTATGAACTGATATCACTGATCCCGAAACTGCTTCTGCTTACAGCGTTTGCCCCCTGCTCCGCGCCCTCCGGCAGCGGATTCCGGCGCACCTTCTATGACAGAAGAGGCATAGATTCCGTGTTCAGATCAAAGACCGCAAGCTCTGAAGATAATCGATGGCTCTGCCTGCTGATGAAAAAAACTATCAGGAAGGTATTTCCGGCCGTTTGGATTATTCATTCAGAGTCACAAACAAGCTGAAGGCTCTGATAGCAGCGGATATGCTGAGAGGCGACCTGCTTGACCACGAACCGCCTGTTGATATGTACCGTGATTTTCTGATGAAGCACCGCAGTCTGTGCCGCCATTATTTCTGCAAGATCAGCGACAGATATCCCGAGTATCTGCAATGGTATGAAAGAATGATCATGGAGAGCGAAAACAACGGGAACGGATAACTATTCATATAAGGATATAAAAAGCCCTCATAATGGCGATACCTGTATGGCAGTTTATACGTACTATCGGTGGAAACCTTTCTGAAGAAAGGTTCCTCTGACGGAAGCGGTCCCCTCTGTCGCTGTGCGACATCTCCCCACACTGTGGGGAGTCACCCACGTACCCCCTTCCCAAGACTTCCAATGAATTTTGCCCGCATAGGTCAAGGACCTATGCGGGCAAAATTAGCTGAAAGTTTTCGGAAAGGAGTTTGAGGAAAACCCTTTTTCAAAAGGGTTTTCCTCAACAGAATGTGCAAAAGCTGCTATATAAGCATCACCCTTAAGAGGGCTTTTCTGTTTCCGTAAATCAGTTCTGCCATATCTCTGTCGGGCTTACCTCATATACCAATATCATGGCATCATACATCTCGGCAGGTGCGAAGTTCAGCTGACAGCTCTGCTTCAGAAAACGCATCACGATGCTGTACTGCTCACCGATAGATCCTGTTTTCATGGGGCTGTTCACAATGCTGTACATAGGATCGCTATCGCTTATAGCGGTCATATCGAGATAGCAGCCTTCCTTGCCGTACTGCTCTGCCTGATAGGCAAGAGGATCATCGGAGCAGAACTTATGCACCTTTCTGCTGCCGTCATTTCCCGAAGGAAGATTATCCCGGGAGATATAGAAATCAGTGCCTATGGCGAAGTACTCATCCCCCATTTCCTCATGCAGGAAATTGCCGAGGAAGGTGTAGTTAGTGGACAGATTCTTTGACATATGACCGTTGTGGCAGGCAAGCATAAGTCTGCCGTTATGCTCCTTTTCCTCTATCTCAAGGACACGCTCTACGTTCTCCTTCATCTTTGAATCGCGGTAATAATGGGAAAACCTTTCCTTTTCACGGTAATCGAGATAGCATCTGAGCATCTCGTCGGCGTTCCGGGCTGTCTGGAATCTCTCCTCTCCGGCAGCAGCTTCGTATGCTTCACGGCTGCTGTCCATATCTTCTGCGACCTCATCTATCAGGGCGATCATCTCATCATAGTCTGCGCTGTCGTATGCATCCTCCTCAGTGCCGAACAACTCATCGAACCTTGCGGAATAATCTGCCGCCTTGTCAGGTGAAGCCTGTACGTAGAAATCCTTGATAAACTGCACGTTGCACATATCGTTCTGTATATCCGCACCGTAGAGCCGCACCTTGTCGTCCTCGGCAGCAGTTTCGTTATAGTCGTGCATCCACTGTACAAGCTCGCACATCTCGTCAGTGCGGTATATGCGGTATCCGAGCTTTCTTGTGACCTCCTCAGCCGTTCCCGCGCCTCCGTTTATATACTCATTTGCAAGTGCGCAGCCACCGAAATCGCCCTCAAGGATAAGCGCCCTGACATTGGTGGTCTCGACCAGTCTTCTGAACACCGTCAGTTTCAGCTGCTGGAACTCTTTGTTGCCGTGAGTGGCTTCACCTAAAGCTATCACTCTTGCGTTTTCCGGTACTGTAAGCTCACTGACCGCAGTCACATTCTTGCTGAAAGAGCTGATCTTCTTCGGCTTCATGAATATCTTAGCTGCTGCACCTGCTCCGATCGCTGCTATTATCAGTCCTGTGATTATTAAACTCTTTTTCTTCATTTGTGTGTTCCTCCTTGTGATCGGTTTGTTGTGATCTTATTATAGCTCATATTCTGTGATCTGTCATGCTTTTTATATTACTATACATTACAATAATGAAATGCTGGAGTATTAAAGGGGGCACATAAAGAAAAGGGACAGGATAGCTCCCGTCCCTTTGCATTACTGCATACTGATTACTTCTTCTTGGACTTCTTAGCCTTAGCAGGCTTGGTGTTTACCTTCTCCTTGAGAGCAGTACCTGCCTTGAACTTTACAGCAGTGGAAGCAGCGATCTTCATCTTCTCGCCGTTTGCAGGATTGCGGCCTTCTCTCTCAGGCTTGTCCACAGTTGTGAATGTTCCGAAGCCGATGAGCTGTACACTTTCCTTCTTCTGAAGTGTGTTGGAAACAACAGCCATAAAAGACTTCAGTGTAGCATCGATATCCTTCTTTGTGAGACCTGTCTCAGAAGCGATAGCGTCAATGAGTTCAACTCTGTTCATGATTTTTCCTCCATTCGCGCTTTTCAGCGGATTATAGACTTGCATAACTATTATAATACATTATGTGCAATTTGTCAAGAGGTGACGTGAATAAAACGTGAATATTTTAAACTTTAAGCTCTGTTCCGTCATAGGTGACAAACCAGCAGTCCTTCATTTCGCCTGTTTCACCAGGATTTTCTTCCTTCTGTGTACCTTCCTGCCCGTTTTTTCCGGAGATCGTTCAGAAGTAATGGAATGCAGTTCCACATCTCTGATCGTCGTACCGGATATGCTCACCTGCGGACCATATACAGTATGTAAACCAGCGGACGCCGTATTCCCCTGCAATCTGAGCCCGAAGAATCCCGGTCCGCCCATGCCGTAGGTTCCGCATAAGGTACTTACATCGGTAATACGGCTGTTTTTCAGCTTTTCTATGCCAAACTCCTCTATCTTTGAAGGAATGCCAAGCATAATGATCTCGTCTACTTTGCTGACAGAATATCTGACTTGCGGGAAACGCCGTGCTTACTTCCTGAACTTCAGGCCGTCCCTGAAGGCCTCGCCGACTCTTCCGCCCACCTTGTAATAGCCGTGTGTGTACGGATCAAAGGCTATCGCGCCCACTGCATCGATATCAACCTTATCCCCCTTCATGGCGCTCTCATCGACAGATACATTGAGGACCTGTCCGATAACTCCGAGCCCGAATTCATATGTTTTTTCCTGATAGTCGAGATACTCACACTCCATTACTATCGGGAAATCGGTAAGGACAGGTGCATCGACAAACTCCGATCTTACAGCTTTAAGGCCTGTTGCTGAGAGCTTGTCGGGAATATCATTGCCGGAGACCACGCCGAAATAATCAGCCTCTGCAACGTGTGCTGCATCGGCGATGGCAACAGTGAATCCCTTTCTCTTCCGGATATTCTTAACAGTGCAATGTGTCTCGTCCAGGTTCAGAGCCACAATTTCTCTGTCGACCATTGTGCCCCATGCTGCATTCATGACATTGACTGTGCCGTCTTCATTGTAGGTGGCGATAAGAAGAACGGGCATCGGGAAGATAGCTTCAGTGGTTTTTATGTTCTTTCTCATGGTAATTCTCCTTTTATCAGTTATCCGGCAGGAAATGGTATCGTCCGGTTTTCACAGGACAGCTCCTGCACTGAAAGCAATAATATGCTGAACGGGCAGAAGGGGCTGCGCCTCCCCCGCTGAGGCTTCATATAAGTTTATATCTAAGGATCTTAATGGCAGCATACGCCGCAAATCCGATGAACGCAACGCCCGCCTATCTGGTCATGGAAACAGCCTGCGGATCATCCCGTTTATCGGCCTGTATCAGGAATTTCGGGGTGATGATCATGATAAGTCCGAGGACTATCATCAGAACTAAGGCACACAGGCCTATTATGTCTAACATGGTATTTACAATCCCTTTCGTTATTTATATCAGGGTGCAAAAACAAGCTCCTGATGTCGTTACGGAGCAGATAACTAAGCTCCGTTGTCTCTATTATAGCACATCAGGAACGGGCTGTAAAGGGAAAGACTGTATTATTGACGAGACGTGATATACTTATCGTTCCGCAAGCATTCCCTTGAACGTGTTATCTCCCCGTCGATAGTTTTTTCCGCCGGCCGGTCAGTCCGTTTTATCCGGCTCTTTACCGATGAGCTTCAGTATTTCTGCATTATCCGCCTTCAGATAAAGAGCCTTTACTCTGCCGGTTATCCTCTGCCATGAATCATGCGGAGTCTCAGCGTATGCAGAGGTCACTCTGTCATAGCCCCAGACCGTCTCAGGCGGCAGCAGCACGGAGACAGCCATACCGTACTCAGCGCCCTTCTTGTTCCTGCGCCTGCGGAAATCAGCAGTCACCAGATAGGTCTTCATCATCAGATCTGTAGTAATGCCGGGGAAGTTCTTCTCTCCGCCCTTGCCGAAGCCTGCAAGCTGTTTCAGCTCCGTGGTCAGGATCTGCCTGTCCGTCCAGACGATGTCTCCGGCGCTGTCAGTATCGGTGAGCACGTCCATTATCAGCTTCTCGCGCCTGCTGACCTTGCTGTCCTCCCATGCGGAGTCGAAGTCATAGCCGTCACGCCTGTAATTTGCAAAGTACGGCAGCCATTCAAGGCTGATGAAGCCTGCCTTCTTATCGAAGAACTTGCCGTATACCACCTTATGACCTGCCGCCAGTATCTCTCTCCACTCCCACGGATCCTGTTCCCTGTCACCCGTCCACCAGTAGTCGGGTGAGACGTGCTCCTCCACCGAGAAGCCCTTTATCCCGTTGCCGAACAGCGGCAGGAACCCCACCTCGTTTATCAGCTCCACAAGCTCCTCAGGACTGCGTATCCTGCCGGGATCGTCCCACGCAAGCCCGTGCATTATCCATTCACCGTTTTCCGTTGACATGAGCTGCTCCTCCTGTTTTTTCTTTATTATATCACATAACCTTTCCTTTTACAATCACCTATGCTGCTTCTTCTGCCGGAATATGCAGGCATTTAAAGGCGAATAAGCAAACAAAGGTTTCTTTCTTATATTATCATGTCACACAGTTCCCTTGTTACAGCGTGGTCTTTCCGGTAATCTCAAAGCCGTTTTCCTGCACATGACAGGTGAAAAAGCTGATCTCTACCCCTGCCGCCAGCGCTTCATTCCACGCAGTCCCGAATCCCGGATGAGTATCCGTATTCGGTCTGACCTCTGTCACTCCGTCCATCTGTATCACAAATGCGAGGACAGCTCTGTATCCCTCCCCTTTTGCCTTTATAAGTTCGTGTATGTGCTTTATACCGCGCTCAGTCGGCGCATCGGGGAAATAGCCTGTCCCATCTCTTTCAAGCGTGCAGCCCTTGACCTCCATAAGTATCTTTTCGCCGCCGTTTTCAATACAGAAATCTATCCGGGAATTGCCGAAGGTGTACTCGGGGATGATGCGGTCAAACCCTTGCTTTTTCAGCCACTCAAGCATCACCTTGTTCGGGGCCTGTGAATCGATATTGATAAGAAGGCCGTTTGATTTCCTTACCGTCACAAGGTCATACTTTGTCTTTCTTCCCGGACTGCCCGGTGCAGTGAGCCATATCTCGCAGCCCTTTATCAGCAGCTCCTTACAGCGCCCCGTATTCTTTACGTGGACTGTCTCAGTCCTGCCGTCTATCTCTGCTGTTGCAATGAATCTGTTAGGGCGTGCAAGAAACCTCGCTTCTGTTATGTTATCATATTTCATTGTAATTTCTCTTTCAGTACAGGTTTTATATGCTGCCTGCGGATAAACTTCTCTTCCCTGCTGTCATAATACTAATTATTATTCTCAAGATAACTTACTGCATATTCAAGGTCGGGATCGATGCTGCCGATGGAAATTATATTATCAACGCTGAACATCTTCATCGCTGCTTCCTTTGTCAGCGGTATAGTCACATCGAGAGGTATCCTGTTTTCTCTGGTATAGTCTGTATCTATAAGAGGTTCACCGTCTTCGGAAAGGCTCAGGTATACCGGATAGTTTACACAGATACCCTCCGCAAGATATATCTGTCCGCCGTTATTCTGGTTTACTCCGGAGCTCGCTGTTATACCCATCAACGTGACATTCGGGCAGTCGCTGAGGAATTTTGCCAGTCCGTCGCCTGCACTCACGCATTCCGAATTCACAAGTGCAGCCACAGGTATATCCATATATCTGCCGTCAGGGAATATGTACTGGTTTTCCTTTATATGATATCCCTCTGCATCCTCATATCCGAAGGATACCATGTGTCTCTTTTCATCGGTAAAGAGTGATGCGAGCGCACCGCCGCAGCAGTCATATCCGCCGCCGTTATCCCTTATATCTATAACAAGATATTCCATGCCCTGTGATCTCAGATCGCCGATAAGTCCGGCATACATTTCGGTAAGCTCCGGGTAGTATCCGTTTTTTACGGCTGCTATATTATCGGAGAGAGTATCGTAGTGCTCCCTGCTTACCCTGAGATAGCCGCATCTGTCATCCAGCATACAGGCATAGTTATTTGTGTCCGCCTTTATATTCTCCGAAAAGAGACGGCACGTCCAGATCAGACGGTTACTGTAACCACCTATCCTCTTTAACTCAGCACTCTGTTCTTTTCCGTCATCATCAATAAAGGTGACTTCAACGCTCTCTCCTCCCTTGCCTGCAAGGAAGAACGGTCTGAAAGCATCTTCGTTGCTTCTGACGGGATATTGAAGCGCCGGGAAAAAGCAGTCAACATCAGCAATGGCTTCATTGATGTCTCTGCCGTCCCATGAAAGTATCTGCGTGCCGTTATGTATTCCGATCTTATCCAGTTCACACAGATCGTCTGCAAGACATATATCACGCTTGTTGATCTCGTCCTCGACCATAACTGCGATAACGCTGCCGTCATCAATTCTGGCAAGGGATAAGCCGTAGTCATTTCCTGCCATATATTCATAGGTGGGCATATTTATCTCTTTTGGCAGATAAGCAGATACATGGGAGTCATAGAATCTACAGGTTACTTCGGTAATGATCGCAGCGAAACGCACCTTGTCATTGTCCCGTTCAGCCTCCTCTATCTGCGGCAGGTATTCTTCAAGCAAAGCATCGTAATCAGTATGCTTCCAGCTGCTGAGGCAGTATTCCTTTTCCATGGTACTGAGCATCTTGCGGAAGCCGTCTGAATAGCTGTACCTTGAATAGTTGTGTATCATGGGCGCTGCGGTCGCATTGACCAGGAAGATGAAGCAGACAGCCAGAGAAGATAAAGACACAGCGGCTGATTTCAGCACCGACGAGATCCGTGACCTGCCCGGCAGAAGAAGTATAAGCGGGAGAAGAGCTGCTATATAGAGATACATAAAATCATCAAATGTGCGGGTGCCGTACAGCCACAGATGAACCAGCGCACATACAACAGGCAGAACGCTTAGTACCCACAGGGCTGCATTCTTCCCCTTCTTTCTCAGGAACGGGCTGAGCAGAGCAAGGATAAGAGTATAGAGCAGTATGAAGAGTGAAAAAAGTCCGTTAGGTGTTTTCATTGTAGAATAGAATAAGTACATATATGATGTGCCTTTCTGAGTATATCCTGACCGATAGATCTGTTCATTAAAACCGGCAGTATCAGAATTGTCAGACGTTACGTTATCCCGGGCAGGGCTCACAGTTCCTTTTATATTTCCGCCAGGTATCCCTCCACGAATTCCCGTATCACAGCGTTTTCACACTCGCAGGCTCCGCGGCCGTCGATATACTTTGTGCGGAATTCCTCTGCCTGTTTATAATTGTAGGCTGCCCCGACAGGATAATCCTTACTGAGGCGGAATGTGTCCCCATGCCTTATCAGAACGACAGACAATGAGCCGTCAGGTTGACCATAGAAAGCAAAATACTGTCTTTCCTTATGCAGCGAATCCATAAATCCCCAGCCCATTCTGAACTGACGCGAAACAAGCCAGATATACCTTTTCCTGTCGCCAAAGGGAAATGCTCCGGGCTTGCTGACAGTATTGGAAAGTGTATAGGTGTTGTCGTCGAAATCCCACCAGTTCGTCAAAACTTCGTGATTTACGCCGTTTTCATCGGTATAGAGCCATTGTCCCGCACCTACGTCACCCTGACCGTTCCAGTTGCGGCACAGCCAGTGCTCGTCATCATATTCCGTCCACACGTCCTCGATGTCGTCAAACACTTCCACAGGCCTGTCACAAAGCTGCACGGGCAGTACCTTGTACAGATCGGACAGCATTACCACATTCAGTACCTCAACGTGTATGTAGCCTGAGTATTCATCTGCCCAGATAACATCCACAAAGCGGCACAGCACAGCAGCCGCCTTGTAAACATCTTCCGGACTTTCTGCACAATCCCAGCCGTTTACAGCCATCTGCCAGGGCTCAAACAGATTGGTGAATGTACCTCCTACCTCCTCATCAAAGGGCTTTTCAACGTACAGTTCATATATCTCGCCGACCTTAGGAGTTTCATTAACATATTCCCAGTCATCACCGAATCCGGGATAGTCCTCAGGCTTAGCCCTGATATTCATCCACTCCATAAGATAGGCTTTCTCATGCAGACCTGCGCTCTCAATAAATGCAGGCCGTTTCTTCTTTACTATGCGGCTTTTGCAGCAGCGGCATAAAAAATTCAGGTTCACAGGTGTACCTCCGCTGTGTATCATTTATACTTCCTCCACCAGCAGTCATAGACCGGTGCAGTTTCAAGACTGAATGTCTCGCAGATATGGGGCGTCACCACGCACATACCGCGCTTTTCCGCCTCTCTCACGAACCTCTCCGGGCAGTCATCCCAGCCGTGATCTGAAAGCACGAAGGCTCCCCAGTGTACCGGCATGACCTTCCCGGCTCCGATGATCTCCGCAGCTGTGACCGCCTCCTCAGGATAAAGGTGGCTGTAGTGCCAGTTTCTGTTATACTGCCCGCACTCCATGATCGCAAGGCCGAAGTCCCCGAACCGCCTGTGTATAGCCCTGAAGTGGCCGCCGAAGCTGCCGTCGCAGCTGTTGAAGATGCTGCATGACCTGTCTCGCAGTACCCACGAACACCACTGAGTCTGATTCTGCCTCACAAGGCCGCGCCCCGAGAAATGGCGGGAGGGGGTGCAGCATATCTCAAGGCCGTTGATGCTCACACTCTCCCACCACGCAAGCGGAGTTATCTTCTCAGCCGGTATCCTCCAGCGTACAAGATGCTTTTCAACACCGAGGGAAACGATGAAGCGGTCGGTCTTCCCCGCAAGCTGCTGCACTGTGCGCCTGTCAAGGTGGTCGTAATGGTCATGTGACAGCAGAACAATATCGATATGCGGCAGGTCCCGGATGCCTGCGGAGGGATGTGTGAAGCGCTTCGGCCCGATGAGCTGAGAGGGCGAGGAGCGCTCCGAAAACATGGGATCGGAGAGTATGTTCATACCGTGCATCTGTATCAGCACGGTGGAATGTCCGAACCATGTGACTCTGACCTCATCATCGCCGCACGGCGTAAAGTCAGGCGTATAAACGGGCAGTCTTTCCTTCGGGGAAGTGCCTTTTTCAGAAATGCGTACATCCTCCGGAAGTCCTTTCTCAGCCCACCTGTCAGGATATATGAAACGTCTGCCGTTGTGGTGGTGACAGCGTTTCCTATAACGCCTGCGGTCCAATCTGTCAGGTGCAGCGCCAAAGTCGGCGTTCCCGAGAAGAAGGGCCGCAGCTGCGGCAGCAGCCGTTGCTACGGCAGTGATAAGCGGCTTTTTCATACAGCATCTCTTACTTTGAGGGTATAGTCCATGGTCAGTTCCTCCGTGTTTTTATTCATGTATAATTATAGCATACCGTTTACATTTTTTCAAGGAAAAACGGCAGGGAAAACGCCTTCCCCTGCCGTTGGCAAGTATAACAAGTGCAGCAGGATATCTGATATCCGGCCGGCCTTTCCTGCTCTGACCTGTCAGATTATGCCTGCATCTATCTTCTGGATAGCAACGGCATCCATACCTGTGATACCGGAGCTGCCGTCACAGTCTGCATTTCTGGCGCCGTCCCCTGTGAGAGGATACTTGTTCTGATTTGCGATAAACTGGAGCACTGCCACAGCATCAGCAACATTAACCTTTCCGTCGCAGTTTGCATCGCCGGAGGCAACTGCAGGCTCCACTGTCTTTTCTATGCCCTCTGCGCCGTAGTGTATGGTGACATACTCAGGGATAACGGTATTCTTCACGACAGCATCCCACTGCTCCTCTGTTCCGCCGTACCATATATCCTTCACACCAAGTTTTTCGTTTGTTGAAAAGCTGAATGCCATGCGTCCTATGAATTCTACTGACACCGGTATATATATCTGTCTTGCCCTGCTGGAATTGAGCAGAGAATCAGGTATCACCTTCAATCCCTCAGGCAAAGAAACAGAGTCCGGCCCGTTTATCATGAATGAAGTGAATGCATCGCGGTCTATGGCTGTTATGTTCTCCGGCACAACGTAATCGCCTGTCTGTGTTCCTGCATAGACGAGCAGATTTCCGAGTACCAGGGGCTTTTCGCTTCTGACTGCTTCTTCAAGCCATGGTGTATCACTGAATACGGATGACGGATATGTGCCGGATTCAAGCTCCGATACATTTTCGCCGCCCTTTACCTCAGTAAGCTCTGAACATCCCTCAAAGGCGAGACTGTTGATACGTATAAGAGTATCAGGTAGCTCCACAGATGTTATGCCTGAGTCTCTGAATGCTTCACTGTATATCCATGTCACAGGTTTTCCGTCGATCTCATCGGGGATGACCAGCGCTCCGGAATACTCCTTGTCAGCAAGACCGATAACTGTGGCCTGATCGTGGTATACTGCATAATCAAGGGTGCCGTCTGTACTGAACGAATGAGCGGAATTCAGCATCACTCCGCCCTCGGAATCCCTTTCGGGCTCCGGCATTTTTTCTGCTCCGAGATTTACTGTAACAGAAGCCGGGATCTCAGCTGTTCCGACAAGAGCATTCCATTCCTCCTCAGTGCCCTCATACCATACGGTCTGTACCCTGTCAAAAAGTCTATTTGTCACATAGGTAACAGAGCGCGGGATATAGACCTCTTTTAGATGAGTGAGGGATATGTCGATATCGTCTATTGCCTCAAATCCCTCCGGGAACACAAGTGAGTCTATAATAGAAAAAGAGATTACCGGATAGAAGCTGGAGGTCTTTGAAGAAAAGGCTCCGCTGTATGCTGATACCACACCGTCGGGAACGGTATACCTGCCCATGATGCCTCCGGTATATACAAGCACCTTGCCTATCACGCATTCTGTGAACCTGTTGTGAAGCTCCTCAAGGAACGGAGTTTCTTCAAAAACGCCGCGGTCGATATATCTTATATTCTCACCGCCGCTGACATCTGTGATCCGAGCCGATTTAAAAGCGTCATAATATATCGATGTCACGGGCTTTCCGTCTGCTTCTGCGGGGATTACTATCTTTCCTGAGATATCCTTGTCTGTCAGTCCGCCGATGACAGCATGGTCGCTGAAAACGCTGTACCAGAATGTACCGTCCTCTGAATAGGTATGTACCTCATTCGCCGTCAGCCCCTTGCGGTCAAAGCCCGGAACAGCTATGTCAGCGGAAGCAGGTACTTCACTGACGTTATACTGTATATCGATATCCTCCGGAAGAGTGTCGTTTTTCTCAATATTCTCCCATTCTTCCTCTGTTCCGGCATACCATATCTCCTTAACCTTGCTGAGAACGGATACATCGATATAATTTACAGAGGCTGGCATATAGATACTGCCGACTCTTTTTGATGAACCGACATTTACAGGAGTACCGACCGGAGCTGAGATGTCTTTGAAAGCTGCTCCCTCTACCCTTTCAAATCCCTCCGGAAGAACAACTGCGCTCACCTTTATGTAAAACAGATCGCTGGAGATCGAAACATTTCTGAGAGTGATCGATCCCTGATCGTCGGTATAGGTCTGCCCTTCCAGGCTGAAGGCTTCATCATAGACAGATGTTACCCCCTCAGGTATGATGTATTTTCCGATGATACCGCCGGGAGTGATAAGAACATGGCCGAGTATCAGCGTTTTTCCGTTGAGCTTGGCATCGTTGAACCATCCGCACCCGATAAAAGCATCATCTGCCACAGCTGTCACACCGTTTCCGCCGGCGATCTCTGTCGTTGCATTGCAGTTAAGGAATGCTCTATTCTGTATGGTCGTCACACTGTCGGGTATAGTTACTCCGGTAAGATCTGCCAGAGACCTGTGAGTATCGCCGTTAATATCAACGTAGGTATTAGAAAAGGCGCTCGCAGCGATAACTGTTACAGGAACACCGTTCACCTCTTCGGGTATGTCTATATGTCCCTTAGCGCCGTCGGCACATTTTGTGACCTCTGCATGGTCGCTGTATACTAAGAATGTCAGGTCTCCTTCTTTAACTGTCTCTTTGTCTTCTGCTGCGCTTGCTGTCAGTGTTCCTGTCAGTCCGTAACTGATGACCGGCGCACAAACTGTCGGTATCGTAAGTGCTGCTGCGGTCACAGCTGCGAGTATCCTGTGTTTCATGATCTGTACCTCCATATCCTGATAGATTTTTCAGAAAAAACTATGCGATGATATCATTATATCACGGGTTCGCATGAACGTCAAGCGGGTTCTCTTGAAATTTAATAAAATTGTTTGATATGATATATCCGCACTTCACAGCCCTCCGTCTTTTGTAAAACACTTACAAAAAACAGTCCCTCACTCACGAAATAAGCTGCCTGACGCACTTGCAGTCCCCTTATACAATGTGAGGAATATCTCATATACTGTTGACAGCAGCATTGCCTTATGCTATACTTTATGTGAGAAAGCTCTCACTTTTTCAGGAAGGAGCTTGACTATGATGCGTGTAAAGGCAGTTATTGATACAAACTCATGGGGCAGCAGTGCATACGGTAAGATGCCTGGCGGAAGCTATGCGGAAGATGTATACTCCGGCCGGACGGCACAGACCGGGCTGTGTACGCTGGTCTCACGAAAAGGCTCTTGCTGATTTCAGACGTGACTATGCAGACATCTACCGGCTGCATCATTCAACTAAGTTCCTGTTAGAGACCTTGAACGCTCGTGACTATGCAGACATCTACCGGCTGCATCTGCCGGAAACCGGATAATGTGTGAGAATCTGCAGAGGCAGTTTAAATCTCACAGGAAAAAATGCAGTGTCTGGAAGAATCTGCTGACAGATCAGGTGCAAATAGGGCCGGATACGATATATTCCTAAGGTTTGTGCCCGGGAAGGAGAAGTAATGGAGAACACAGCAAAGCCAGTACAGGCAAGGTCACAGAAAACAAAGGAAAAGCTGCTGACGGCAGCCATTACCATGTATGCGAAAAACGGCTATCACCACACGACAGTGGACGAGATAGCTGCCGTAGCAGGCGTTTCAACCGGTATAGCATACCGGTATTTCAGGAATAAAAAAGACCTGCTGCTCTCTGCACTCGTCTATGCAGCAGAGAACATCAGGAGCACTGCAAATCTGAGAAGCATCGACGCTCTCGATGATAATACGGATCTCCGCATATATGTCGATAAAGCCATGAAGGGCTTTGAGGAGATACACGACAGATATCATGCTATCTATGAGGAACTGGAAGGCCTGCAGCATACTGACGAGAACGTGCGGAAGTTCTACGCCGAATTCAGCAGGGATATGATGGAGAACGTGATCTGTAAGCTCAGCGGCTTTTTGCCCGATAAGGACAATATCCGTGAAAGGGCTTATCTTGCGGTGAGTATTCTTGAGCAGTACTGTCATCTGAGAATGAACCGCGAACTGATCAGGCTTGATTTTGATGTGCTGCGTGAGAAAACAATAGATACTGTGCTGAAGGTCCTGAATTGAGGTGTGCCATGTCGATATATAAGTCTGCCGAAGGAAAGAGAGGACATATGCATTTTCTGACAGAGGCTGAGAAGAAAATGATCGTTGATTATCTGAAAAAGGAGTGATACTATGGCAATGGTACTTATCGAAGGCATAGTTGCCTGCTTTATCGTTCTGACCGCCTGTGTTGCCGGAATCGCAAACGGGCCGGTCAATATGGTGTTTCTGTATGAAAAGGAGGTGCAGGACAGAGCAGTTGAAAAAGGGCTTATCACCCGTGAAAGGATCAGGAAAAATAATGGCCTGTTCAGACTTTTCGCGATGCTTCCATTCTTCATCTTCGTGCTGGTCTCTGTGTACGGTGTCAACGGCGCACGGGGCTTTTCAGAAGGCTTCTGGCAGATCACCGTCATACTGCTGACAGAGGGGCTCTTTGACCGGCTTTTCATCGACTGGTACTGGGTGGGAAAGACAAAAGCATGGATCATTCCGGGTACGGAAGACCTGATGCCCTACATCTACGGCAAATCGCTGTTCATGAAATGGTTCAGCACACTTGTGGGCTATCCGGTGATCGCTGCTGTCCTGTCGCTTATCATGTCTGCTGTACTGAAATGACAGGCATAAAGGATCATAGTTCGGTTTTCTGACAGGATAAAATGAATACAGCACCCGGAGCGCTCCGGGTGCTGTATTTACATTAGCATTACCCTTCGATTCACACAATCTTAACAAAAAGTTAATCAAACGTTTACAAAATACAGTGCACAAAGCCCTGTTCTGTCCGTCATACATAGTGAAGGGAGGTCAATATGTCATTAGATTTGAAAGATCAGTACGATAGGATCTTAAGGTACTGCTTCCATAAGGTACATAACCGTGATACAGCTGAAGACATAACTCAGGAGACCTTCCTTCGGTTCCTTGAACATCCGCAGTATCACAACATTGGAAAGGACCTGCAGTATCTGTACACGATAGCCGGCAATCTGTGTGCAGGAAAGCTATCCGGGATTCATACGAATCAATGGATAATAATAAAAAAGATGCTTTTTTTGCCGAAATAGAAAACCTCTCGTCTTATGAACGGAGAGACACGAAGGTGCCGGTATTCTACAGGTTTGTCGCAGGCGCAGCCGCCCTTGCCGCTGCATTATGTTTAGGGGTGCATCTTAAAAATATACCTTCTCCGGCGGACATATCAGCTCCTGAGGATATGATCGTATCGGAAACAGTACCTGATGCGACCGGGACCGCTCCTGCGGTCACTGACAGACCGGAAAAAAAGACGGAAAGGCGTACAACGGCCCGGCCGGCTGTAACATCAGCTGCCGGAGAAACTTATACAACTGCCGCTGTCATCATGACATCAGCAGCCGCTCCGAAGACACAGGGCGGCACTCCTGACAGCAGCGTACAATCAGCGGCTGAAACACCCACAGCCGTGAATATTGACAGCGGAAGCGGAACAGAGAATACTGATCCGGTATCATACTATGAATACGAAGGGAGTTTTATCATGAAAAAGTACACAGCATTTCTGGCGTCGGTCGTCATGCTGTCAAATGCAACATCGATCAACGCAAACGCTCAGGAATACAAACCTAATACCGATTACCTGTACGGTGTACAGTCAGTAAAATCATTTATAGAGCAGAACGGAGAATCCTGGCTTGATCTGAACAGCGACGGAAAGTTTGACATCTTTGATGTGTATGCTTTCTACAGCGTTGAGAACAACTATGCAAATGACTACACCATTCCCGGCTACATACAGGAGAAATACGATTCCATGCCCACGGCCGATATCAGCTTCACGGGTACAGGTCATGCCTGGAAATCATACTATGAATATATGTGGATTGTCAGTGACTATGACACACCGAACTACAGCCTCTGCTATGCTGATGTAATTGACTATTTCTTATCCTGCAATCCCCCGCTTCTTGAGTATACCGATCCGAATTACTATATTGACAACTGTCCGGACGACTACAATGATCTGATCCCCCATGATCTTATCAGGCATGATGACAGCGACTGGGATTACTATAAATACAGGGAAAGCGGGATGTTTATACGTGAGAAAGACGGACAGATCAGGCGTATCACCGGAGAGGATGTCATGGTGAACGAAGACGGATATGATGATAGTATCCTCCCTTTTGAAAACGTATTGTCGATGGAAGAACTCGAAATGAAGAAGGAGATCCGTGTTTCACATATACACCGTTTCATAGATGTTTACAAAGATATAACCTACGATACAGGATCCGGAGCGCAGATCATGAAGCAGCTCGTAGAGAGAGGGATCGTTGATGTTGATATCAACTCGGACGGAGTTTTCAATTTCGAGGACGCAGCTCTGTTAGCTTATGCATCTTATTATCTCCGGACCGGAGACGCGCTGGACGATGATTGTTTTCTCCTTGATATCGCTTATCCGGAGCAAACGCCGTATCACTATGTGCCGGACTGGATGGATTTCTCCAAGGAACCTTTGACCAGAAGCGGAGTGGAGAAGGCTATCAGGTTCTTTGATACAGCATCGTTATACTCTTACGATTACAATGAAAATCTGGCTGAGAGCCTTGCTGAGTACTGCGTGACCAGTCGGGAGACAGATCCGAAGTTCTTCGATTTCAATTACTATTCTGATATAAAAATTGATTTCTGCAGACGATTCCCTGTACTTGAGAATCTCGGACTTTATGAGGAACTTTCTATCAGATTCGGCCCCTTAACAGACGAGTTCGAGCTCTCGGATCGCATGAACTTTACAAGGGAAGAGATAAATGAAGCATTTCCGGAATACTACAGCAAGGTAAAGTCAGGCGAGCTTCCCAAGCCGGATATCAACCTTGACGGAAAGATAGATGACGCTGATTTCAATATACTGTTTAATCTTGAATGCGAGTTCAGCTCTCCCTACAAGAAGTGCTACATCGGCACGATGGTAAGACGCTATCCCGAGATCCTGCCTGTCATCGGAGTTTCTCAGGAGATACGCGATAATTTCGAGACAAACTTCGATTTCAACAACAACGGTATAAGCGCCGATTACCTTGAGACCGAGTGTATGCTTATGTATATCTACGGCGAGCTTGACAAGACCTACGGCGATACTCAGGCATTCCTGGATGCACAGCAGGCATACTTCAAGGAGAATCCTGATATCCAGTATTACGTGGTATTCAATCAGAATCACTATCGGCTCAGCATAAGTCAGGGAAAAGGATGGGGCGGTTCTCTGACACCCAAGGAAGAGCTTGACAGCATCGTGGCTGCTCTTGCAGATTTCAACATGGATGTGCCAGCTGAGGAAGGCACAGCAGCACCCGCTACCCCCGGAGATGCCAATATCGACACCAAGGTAAATATCGCTGATGCAGTATCTGTTCTCCAGTACGTATCAAACAAGACAAAGTCCCCCATGACAGCACAGGGTATCGCAAATGCAGACTGTGACGGCGTAGAGGGCATAACAGGCAGCGACGCAAGTGCGATCCAGAGAATAGATGCAGGTATGATCTCATAATATCCGCACTAAATGATATAGTAAATATAAAAGCGGACGGCAAAATCTGCGCTGCTCTCAGCGGGATAAATGCCGGAACAGACTGAACATAATAAAGGGGCGTTGATCAAGAGTCAATCCCAAATTCTGTGTAAACGAAAAATAGTGCAATAGAAAAGTGTATGATGAGACCGATTGTGAAAGCAGTCGGTCTTATCTGCATATTAGCACATGATTATT
>Ga0310691_10000324_pt1 | contig 95330 bp, 79 predicted proteins | sample 176DNAGHGlowgp2_FD_203887 | JGI IMG/M metagenome (GOLD analysis project Ga0310691, IMG submission 203887) | Sheep rumen microbial communities from Palmerston North, Manawatu-Wanganui, New Zealand - 1766 DNA GHGlow gp2 (v2) (version 2) | ecosystem: Host-associated > Mammals > Digestive system >...
ACCCAGTGCTGGCACAACAGGAGGCAGAACGCGCCTTGAACCTTCTGGCAGCCAACCTGAACAAGGGCATGGGGCACCTGGAAAAGGCAAAAGCCCTGAGCGACAAGGCCGAGAATACATTAAACAAACAACTAAAAGTATTGAAATAATATGAAACAGATCATTATAAGAACCCTGCTATGCGCAATTGTAGCAATGGCAAGTCTCACCGTCAATGCCCAGGTTAAGGCATTCGAGAAATATGCCGACATGAAGAATGTGTCGTACGTCTATATTTCCAAATATATGTTAGGAATGGCCAGCAAAGCATCTATGCCTTCGGTGCCTGGTGTGGATACGAAAAGCCTGGCCAGCAAACTGACAGGCATACAGATTATCAGTTCAGAAGAAAAGACGGCACGTGCGAAATTGAGGAATGACGTGAAGGACATTCTTGCACGTGACAAATATGAGGTACTGATGCAGATCAGGGAAGATGGCGACAAGGTGGATATCTACCACTGCGTAGGCAAGCAGCAGTCCGTAGTTGTCATGCTAATGGACGAAGATGACAGTGCAACGGTGATGATCTTCTCTGGCCATTTCACAATGGACGACGTCATGAAAATGACGAAATAACAGATCATGCTATGAAAGCGTCTCCGTTTTTACGCAATCGTGTAAAAACGGAGACGCTTTCATAGTTAATTTCTGATAAAAAGGGCAATATTGGCGGAAAAATGCGTACCTTTGCACCTTATTAGTATAGGATAGAAGAAAAGTATGTCGACAATACTACATATAGAAACCAGTACAGATGTATGCTCCGTAGCGGTATCAGAGGACTCGCAGGTGATCTTCCAGCAAGACGACCACAGCGGACCGAACCATGCGGAGAGACTGGGTACAATGGTAGACGAGGCCCTGTCGTTTACCGACAACCACGCCATCCCATTTGACGCCGTCGCTGTCAGTTGCGGACCAGGTTCCTACACAGGTCTGCGCATCGGTGTGTCGATGGCAAAGGGCATCTGTTACGGTAGGAATCTGAAGCTGATAGCTGTGCCTACTTTGGAACTGCTCTGCGTGCCCGTGCTGCTGAGAGAGATTCCTGAGGAGGATGCCCTGCTCTGTCCGATGCTCGACGCACGACGGATGGAAGTATATGCCGGCATCTACACCCGTGCCCTGAAACCCGTCAGAGAAATCGGAGCCGATGTGGTGACAGCAGAAACCTACAAGGAATACCTCGACGCACACCCTGTGTATTTCTTCGGCAACGGTGCGAAGAAATGTATGGATATTATCAATCACCCGAATGCCCATCTGATAGAAGGCATCGAGCCGCTGGCCAAGTGGATGCAACCCTTGGCAGAACGCCGTCTGCTGAATGAGCGGTTTGAGGACGTGGCCTATTTCGTGCCTTACTATCTGAAGGACTTTGTGGCGAAAATGCCAAAAAAACTATTATAAAATATGGATATCAAAGGATTAGACTACAACACGCAGCGCTCCAAACTGATCATGTCGGAATATGGACGCGAGATACAGCGAATGGTGGAATACGCCTGTGAACTCCCTACAAAGGAGGAACGCCTGAAGTGCGCCAAGACCATCATCCGACAGATGGAGAACAAGAACCCCCAACTGCGCGACAATGCCGACTACGAGCAGACACTCTGGGATCACCTCTACCTGATGAGTCACCGCGAACTCGACATCGACTGGCCCTTCGACGTGTCGGAGGCAGACAAGATTCTCTCCAAACCTGAGCCGATGAAACTGCCCAACGGCAACATCCGTCTGCGCCACTACGGCCATCTGGTAGAGGAACTCTTCGAGCAGTTGAAGACGATGCCAGAGGGAGAGGAGCGCGATGCCCTAGTGAAGAAAACCGCCAACCAGATGAAGCGTGACCTCGTTACGTGGGGCCATGGCTCTGCTGACGACGAGCGCATCGCCAATGATCTGGCACGCTATACCGACGGTAAGATCCAACTCGACCTGAACAACTTCACTTTCGAGAAGGTCAGTTCCACCGTCAGCAAGCCCACTGGCAAAAAGAAAAGATAAGTCTATGGCATCATTTATCATAGAAGGCGGACATCTGCTGAGCGGTGAGATTACCCCGCAGGGAGCCAAGAACGAGGCCCTGCAAGTGATCTGTGCCACGCTGCTGACCAATGAAGAGGTGACCATTCAAAACATCCCCGACATCCGCGACGTGAACAACCTGATACAATTGCTCCGCGATATCGGGGTAAAGGTGAAAGCCGTAGAACGCGGCACCTACACCTTCCAGGCCGATGCCCTGAACCTCGACTACCTACAGAGCGACGAGTTCGTACAGAAGTGTGCAGAACTCCGTGGTAGTGTGATGATGATTGGGCCATTGTTGGCACGAATGGGCAAGGCTGTCATCGCCAAGCCTGGTGGCGACAAGATAGGTCGCCGCCGTCTCGACACCCATTTCCTCGGCTTCGAGAAACTCGGTGCCACCTTCAACCGTATCGCCGAACGCGACGTCTTCGAGATTTCTGCCAAGCAACTGAAAGGCACCAATATGCTCCTCGACGAAGCCTCAGTGACAGGTACTGCCAACATCGTAATGGCTGCCGTCCTTGCCAAAGGCACCACCACCATCTATAACGCCGCCTGCGAGCCCTATGTCCAGCAACTCTGTCATCTGCTGAACCGCATGGGTGCAAAGATCAGTGGCATAGCCTCCAATCTCCTCACCATCGAGGGGGTAGAGCAATTGCACGGCACAGAGCATCGTATCCTGCCCGACATGATCGAGGTAGGTTCCTTCATCGGTATGGCAGCGATGTGCGGCGACGGCATCCGCATCAAGAATGTCTCACTGAAGGATCTCGGCATCATCCCTGACACCTTCCGTCGTCTAGGTGTAAGAGTCAAGGTAGAGGGCGACGACCTCGTCATCCCCAAACAGCGCCATTATGAGATACAGTCATTCATCGACGGTACCATCATGACACTCGCCGATGCCCCGTGGCCCGGACTCACCCCCGACCTGCTCTCCGTACTTATCGTCGTAGCGACACAGGCCCGAGGCAGTGTGCTCTTCCATCAGAAGATGTTTGAGAGCCGTTTGTTTTTCGTGGACAAACTCATCGATATGGGTGCCCAGATCATCCTCTGCGATCCGCACCGCGCCGTGGTGGTGGGCCATGACCGGAAGATTACCCTGCGGGGAGGTCGCATGTCGAGCCCTGATATCCGCGCCGGTATCGCCCTGCTGATTGCCGCGATGAGTGCCAACGGCACCAGTCGCATTGACAATATCGAGCAGATAGACCGCGGCTACGAGAATATCGAGGCCCGCCTCAATGCACTCGGCGCGAAAATCACAAGAGCATGATTAAGGAAGAAGAAGTCTATAAGATCGGTAAACTGGGCAAGACCCACGGCGTGAAGGGGGAGATTTCCTTTCTCTTCGACGACGATGTCTTCGACCGCGTCAATGCTGACTACCTCGTGCTGATGGTAGACGGCATCCTCGTGCCTTTCTTCATGGAGGAATACCGTTTCCGCAGCGACACCACCGCCATTGTGAAGTTCGAGGACATCGACACTCAGGAACGCGCCAGAGAACTGACAGGCAGCGATGTCTGGTTTCCCCGTGCCCTTGCCGACAGCGACGACGGCACCATCACCTGGGCCGCCATTGTAGGCTTCGACATCATCGACGATAACAGTGGCAAGCCGGTAGGCCGCATCGCCAGCGTCGATGACAGCACCCTCAACATCCTCTTCTGTCTCGAAGACGGACGGCTCATCCCCGCCTCCGAAGACCTCATCACCAGCATCGACAAAGGAAACAGAACAATTACGATAAACATCCCCGAAGGATTACTCGACTTATGAAAAGACAAATCGCCATTCTCGGCTCCACGGGGTCGATAGGAACCCAGGCCCTCGAAGTCATCGAGGAACACAGCGACCTCTATGAGGTCTATTGCCTGACTGCGAATAATAAGGTGGAACTGTTGGCAGAGCAAGCCCATCAATTCAAGCCTGCCGCTATCGTCATCGCCAATGAAGCGAGATACGACGAACTGAAATCGCTGATGAACGACCTGCCCGACGTGAAGGTCTATGCTGGCGCACAGGCCCTCAACGAGATTGTGGAGGCAGGTCCCATCCATATGGTACTTACTGCGATGGTAGGCTTTGCAGGCCTCAATCCCACCATCCACGCCATCAAGGCAGGCAAGACCATCTGTCTCGCCAACAAAGAAACGCTGGTGGTGGCAGGAGAACTCATCCTCCAACTCGCCCAGCAGTATCACACCCCCATCCTACCCGTTGACAGCGAGCACTCCGCCATCTTCCAGAGCCTCGTCGGCGAAGATCAGAATCCTATAGAAAAGATCCTGTTGACAGCCTCAGGCGGTCCGTTCCGTCTGAAGACGATGGAAGAGATCGCCCACGTCACCAAGGCCGATGCCCTGCGCCATCCCACATGGGACATGGGTGCGAAGATCACCATCGACTCTGCTTCGATGATGAACAAAGGCTTTGAGGTCATCGAGGCCAAGTGGCTCTTCGGTGTCGATGCCAAGCAGATACAGGTACTCGTACATCCCCAGAGCATCGTCCATAGCGCTGTGCAGTTCCAGGACGGCTCGGTGAAGGCCCAACTCGGTGTGCCCGATATGCGTCTGCCGATACAGTACGCCTTCTCGTTCCCCCAGCGCTTGCACCTCAGTGGCGAACGCCTCGACCTGTTTGCAGCACAGCATCTGGATTTCTTCGAGCCTGACTTGAAGAAGTTCCGTTGTCTGGCTCTCGCCTTCGAGGCCATCGACAAGGGCGGTAACATGCCTTGCATCGTCAACGCCGCCAATGAGATCGTCAACCGCGGTTTCCTCGAGGACAAGTGCGGTTTCCTGCAGATGGGCGATATCATCGCCGAGACAATGGCCCGCGCCACCTTCGACAAGAACCCTTCCTACGACACATACATCGCGACGGATGCCGAAGCGCGCCGCATCGCCACAGAATTAATGAACAAATAAATCAATCATGGACATATTTTTTATTCGACTATTTCAATTCCTGCTGGCTATCAGCCTGCTTGTTCTGCTCCACGAACTGGGGCACTTCACGTTTGCAAAACTCTTCAAGGTGCGCGTCACCAAGTTCTATCTGTTCTTCAATCCCAAGTTCCACATCCTCAGTACCTATGACACCTGGGTGCGCCGACTGCTGAAACTGACGCCCGAGGAGGTTCCCACCAAGGAAGTGGAAGAAAAAGACGACAAGGGTGAGACCACAAAGACGAAGGTAAAGGAATACGTAGGTACGGAGTACGGTCTCGGCTGGCTGCCCCTTGGTGGCTACTGCGCCATCAACGGTATGATCGACGAAACCAACCAGAAGTTGTCGGAAGAGACACACCCCTGGGAGTTCCGCACAAAACCCGCCTGGCAACGCCTGCTCATCATGATTGGCGGTGTGCTCGTCAACTTCCTCCTCGCCCTGTTCATCTACTCCATGATCCTCTTCCACTGGGGCGACACCTATATCCCCGTGAAGGATATGACGCTCGGTATGAAGTTCAACACTGAGGCCAAGGCTCTCGGCTTCCAGGACGGCGATATCCTCGTGGGCACCGACAAGGGCCTTTTCAAGGACTTCTCCGCCGACCTCTACCGCGACCTCAGTGAAGCCACCCGTGTTGATATCATCCGCAATGGCAAAGAAATGTCGTTGAATCTCCCCGGCGACCTCAACCTGTTGGGTATGCTGAAATCCGTACCCTCATTTGTGCGTCCCCTCATCCCCTGTGAGATCGACAGCGTGATGGCCGACACCCCTGCTGCCGCTATCGGCTTGCAGAAGGGTGACCGTATCGTAGCCATCAACGGCAAGCCCGTCGATTCCTATAATGAGTTTACCGACCAAATCGGCGTGCTCGAAGATATGATGACTGCCGCCAAGACCTCTGATGACAGTCTGAAGATCCGCACCGCCACCATCGTCGTGGAGCGTGAAGGACTGGCAATGTCATCCAACGGTGAACAGACCGCAGAGGCAACTACTGTCCGCGACACCCTCACCCTGACGCTCACTTCCGACTTGAAAGTAGGCTTCGTGGTCAAGGCCATCGCCGGTCTCTACGAGCCCTACACCCGTGAGTACGGTTTCTTCGAGAGTTTCCCCGCTGGTATCAAGTACGGTTGGAACGTCCTCGCAGGCTATGTGGGCGACATGAAATATGTCTTCACCGCCGACGGTGCCAAGTCGCTGGGTGGTTTCGGTGCCATCGGCAGTCTCTTCCCGCCTGTCTGGGACTGGTACCTCTTCTGGAAGATGACCGCTTTCTTGTCAATCATCCTCGCCTTCATGAACATCCTGCCCATCCCCGCCCTCGACGGTGGCCATGTGCTGTTCCTGCTTTACGAGATGATCACCCGCCGCAAACCCTCTGAGACTTTCATGATCCGTGCCGAGTATGTCGGTTTCGGCATTCTCATCTTATTGATGGTGGTGGCGAACCTCAACGACATCCTCCGCTGGCTGGGATATATGTAATGCACTATTCATGATGCATCATTGATGGCTACCGTGATGATAACCTTGTTTGCCATTGTCGTCGTGGGATACGCGGCAGGCAAACTAGGCTATCTGGGTGGCACGTTCGACAAACGACTGTCAAAAGTAGTCATCGACATCACCTGTCCGGCACTGATCCTCTCGTCAGCGATGACTGGCGAACTGCCCGACCGTCAGTATATCCTGCCGTTGCTGCTTATCAGTGTCATCACCTATATCGTGCTGACGGGCATGGCCTATCTCCTGCCCCGCTATCTGACGAAACGGATTGAAGACGAAGGCCCCGTTGGCTTCGCCCTAATGTTTGGCAACGTAGGGTTCATGGGCTATCCCGTGGTAGCCTCCATCTTCGGACACGAAGCCATTTTCTATGCCGCCGTACTCAACGTGGTCAACACCTTTGCCGTCTTCACCATTGGCACCATGCTGATTACAGGGAAGAGCGAGGTAGAAGGCAGTAAATTTCAGAAAAAGGTGCTCTACTCCACCCCGATGCTTGCCGCCTATCTGACAATGGCGATTGTGGCCCTCCGCATCGACAACATCCCCGCTTTCATCAGTCAGCCATTGACGATGATAGGCAACATCACTGTTCCTGCAGCCCTACTCATCGTCGGTTCGTCGATGTCACACCTCTCCCCCCGCGCCATGCTTGGCAACGGCACCGTCTATGCCACCACCCTTTTCCGTCTGGCCATCCTCCCGATAGCCATCTATTATCTCTGTCGTGCCCTCGGCTTCTCCGAGTTCGTGGTGAATATCAACACCATCGTCATCGCCATGCCCGTCGCCACCTACGGCACCATCCTCTGCCTGCGCCACGGCAAAGACACCACCTTCATCACCGAAGTCACCTTTATCACCACCCTCATCTCTATGCTTACCATTCCCGCCTTGGTGATGGTGTTCTTCTAAGACAGAGAATCAGCAGATAGACTGATGCGATGATGACGTAGATCATCGCTACCTGAAGGGTGGTGGGATGGAGATTGTCGATGCTGGCGAGGGGGAGACGGGCCAAGAAGGTGAGTATGATATTCAGCAGACTCACTATATATAAAAATAGGTACGCGCAAGAAGGTATCAGTAGCACAACAGGTGCGAGCCAGAGGATGAGCGTGGCAGTGGGAACGACGATGAAGTTGGTGAGGAGGAAATAGGTGGAGAAACGTCCGAAATAATAGGCTATCAACGGGGCGACACCCATCTGAGCAGCAACGGAGACAGCGACCATCGCCCAGCACCAGCGCACCACACGGTGTGTCTGGAGATATTCTGGCGGGAAGACACTCATCAGCAAGGGCATCCATACGAGGATGGAAAACACGGCTATGAACGACATCTGAAAACCCACATCGAAGAGCGACAGGGGATTGAACATCAGGAGCACCAGTGCCGTAAAGGCCAATGTGTTGACAGACATCTTTTCGCGGTGGCCAAGTGACAACAGGGCATAGACACTCAGCATCACAGCGGCACGCACCACACTCACGGGCATCCCCACGAGGAAGACGTATGCCCAGATGCCAAGGACAGTGAGAAGTGAAAAGTGAAAAGTGAAGAGTTTGCGACCCCCAAGAAGGATTGACAGTAATGTATAGATGATGCCGAGGTGGAGACCGCTCAGGGCGAGGACGTGTGAGGCGCCCGTGACGGCATAGACATCCTTAAGGTCTTGTGTGAGGGCCGACTTGTCGCCGAGGGTCATAGCCGCCACAACGGCAGAGGCATCATCATCCCCACCCCACCTACTGAGCAGACGACTGCGAAGTTTGAGGAAATAGAGTCTCGTGCGCTCCAGACGAGAAAGACTCGACAACGAGACCTGCGCTTTCTGCCACTTCCAACTGGCAACGAATGTCTGTCCCGTAAAACCGTGAACCTCCAGATAACGGTGATAATCAAATGCTCCCCTCCTCCATTCGCTGGCGGGACGGATGCGCGACTGGATGCAGATTCCATCGCCTATCCGCAGACTACGGCTCCGATCGTCCTTATAGAGATAGCACTTCAGTTTTCGCTGACTCCCCGTCAACAGGATATCCACTGCCATCGTCTTAGGCTTTTCCACTGGCTCAGAGATGACCACCGCCTCGTAACGCACTTCCCCTTCGGGCCACGCCACCTGTAGCGACTCTTTCTGCCGTTGTATCAGCAGAGCGCCGAGTGCCACGAAACAGAGTGCTATCGCCACCGACTGCACCTGCGGTAACTTCCACAGCAACAGGGCCACAACCACCATCGCTATAAATATGGGCAGCATCGACACTGGTATTATCACATACTCCCCCACGACAATCCCAACCATCAGACAGACGGCTAATCGCAGCAACGGGACACTTTCAAACGGATCGTTCTTCATATTATCACGATTTACGGATGCAAAGGTAGTAAAAAAAGGTAAAAGTGAAAAGTGAAAAGTGAAAAACTTTGCAAAGTAATCATAATTTCTAATTTCTAATTACTATTTTCTAATTAAAATCATGTACCTTTGCACCCTGATATGGAAGTAATCAGTATGCCCATGTGGGCGTGGATCTTGTTTTATGTGCTGGTCTTCATCATGCTGCTCATCGACCTGAAGTCGTTCGGCAAGAAAGGCCAGCACGAGGTCAGTGTATCCGAAGCACTGAAGATGACCGCCGTTTGGATCGGTGTGTCGCTGGTATTTTGTCTTGGCATCTTTCTGTGGTATCCCGTGGAGTCGCATGAGAAGGCGATGGAGTTTCTGGCAGGCTATATCATTGAGAAGTCGCTGTCGATGGACAACCTCTTCGTGTTCCTCATGCTATTCTCCTTCTTCGGCGTCAAGCCGAAATACCAACACGAGGTACTTTTCTGGGGCATCTTCGGTGCCCTGGTACTGCGCAGCATCTTCATCTTCGCAGGTGCGGCGATGGTGCAGCGCTTCGAGTGGATATTGGGCATCTTTGGTGTTTTCCTCATCTATACGGGTATCAAGATGTTCAGCCATAAGGATAACGAGAATGTCGATCCGTCGAAGAACATCTTCGTGAAACTGTTTAAGCGTTTCTTCCCCGTGACGGACCAGATGCACGACGACAAGTTTTTTGTCAGGAGTCAGGAGACAGGAGTCAGGAGTCAGGAGACAGGAGGGCGATGGTTGGCGACGCCCCTGTTTATCACCCTGCTTGTGATTGAGACCACCGACGTAGCCTTTGCCGTCGATTCCATTCCCGCCGTCTTCTCCGTATCGAGAGATCCGTTTATCGTGCTCACCTCCAACATCTTCGCCATCCTCGGTCTGCGCGCCCTCTACTTCGCCCTTGCCGCTGTCGCCAAATACTTCACCTATCTGAAATACGGCCTGGGAATTATCCTCAGTTTTGTAGGCATCAAGATGTTGCTCGACGTATTCGGGATCTACGAAGTTCCCACCTGGATGTCCCTGTTGATTATCTTCAGTCTGCTTGTCTTGTCGATGGGACTGTCTGTCGTCATCTCAAGGCGCAAGGCTTGACTGGAAAAACAGGCACATCATCACAAGGGTTAGACGAGATCCAAACTGATAATGGCGTTCATACTATTTCCTCGTTTTCAATAATCTTCTTCTGACTTCTTTTCCTATTGGTGACAATTTAACAGAATTGGGGATTGTTTCGTATTCTTTCCAAAGTCTTTTGTACGAGAAATCAAACTGTCTTAACAACACAAAAGGGAGCAAGTACTTGTTTGGGTGTTTACGAGCGGTTGATAGGCTGACAGAATCCATCTCTCTCTTCACCGATTCGATTTTCTTTTTGTAATAGTCAATACTATCAGGATGACAAGTCCTTGCTATATCCATGTATCTTTTCAATTCCGAATAGTATCTTCCATTCATATCATACCAACTCATGAAAGTGTTGAACAGATCAGAGTCTGATGTGATTCTCATTTCATTGTACATGACATGATCTCCTAAAGTGCCTTTCCCTTTATAGAATGTAAGGGTCACCCAATAGTTGGCATTGTCCAAAATAATATACTGAGCAGGACCACCTACTCCAAAGAAACATCTTGTGGGATGATCCACATGCCCTTCTATACGAAACCTCCCGTCCTTGACAGGAACCTCTATCTTTTTTTCAGGATTATCAAACCAGAGGAATGCGAGATCCCCGTCCTTGACTCTAAGCATTTCTGGACGGTCGGAATTGTCTATAACTCCGCTAATGACGTACTTCTTTTTCTGCGCTGGGACTACCTGAATTCCAACAAAGAACAGCAAAACGATGATAATGATTCGTTTCATAAATGATTGTGATTGTGTATTGATGATGTTAATCTATTGTTAGAGCGGGGCGGAAAATCCTTCGCAGATAGTCTGGCATGGGCACCCGACGATAATAAAAACGTCTGACCTCATTGTTGTAACCACTTGGTATGTCATAAGTGAGAAACGTGCTGTCTTCTTCATGACGGTAACTGGCCCTATAATATTTCCCACTCTGTGAGATGTAACCGACTGGTCCCTCATGCATTTCCCCACAAGATCCAGAGGCTTCAAAATACATTGTCTGTTCATCGATAAAAGGGGTATAGAGTATTTGCATATAGAATGGTTCATTGATGACAAGGTATTTCCGATTTCTGGTATATACATCTACCCTTGAGCCCTTACCCAAAGGATGATCCCATGCAATGACGACTGAGTCCAAGTGCCAGACTCCATTTAGCCTTTTGGCACTACTCCGAGCCTGTTCTGGATAGGTGATGGCTCTAAACATATCCACAAGTTGCGAGTCTGGGGTGGTGCGGCTCCAGCGTTCCAACTGATCTATTTCGCTATCCCGCCATTCTTCACCAGGTAGGACATGCCATCGCCACGTCAGTTGGTTTTTATCTAATTTGTATTCTAATGGCCGCCCGTGAGAGTCTACTAATGTGTCATTGCGTAAGCGATGTTCTATGGCACCTATACTAAATTCCATGTTGATACCGTTTCGACTATTAATTACGAAGGTAAGATCACCATAGTCACCTACAAATTTAATGTGTTTCCCGCCGAGAAACTCTTCCATATTATATCCATGACTTCTCACTCCCTCTAACACCCAACAGCCTGCAAAAGGATGCTTCCACTGCTTCTCTTCCTTGACTTGACAGGACACAACCGTTACTGCCGCCAGTACAACACATGCTATCATTATAGATGCTGCCAGACGAACAAAGGTGTTTTTCCTGTAAAGTGGTGTATTCATAAAGAGCAGGCGTTTCTTCAATGGTTCTCCGAAGAAAGCCGACTGCGTCAGAATCCATTTACCTTGACGGGTGGCCATGCTTACCAGGCTCAACTGATATTCCTCTCGGTCTACACCTTCGTTCATCATGTCGGTATCAACCTCCAATTCCTGCTGCAGGTGCATCTCGCGGAACATCATCCACATAAACGGATTATACCAGTTCAAGGCCAATAGCACTTCAAGCAGACAAAGCCACAGGTAATGACGATGGCGTATGTGGGCCATCTCGTGCATCAGCACATAACGCCCAACCTTTTCGCTCAACGCAGCAGGCATGAAGACGCTGTGACCAAAAGAGAAAGGCAGATGGGTAGCAGGTATCAGAAAGATGTCTATGCTCCCGTTTTCTCTGCCGACATACTCATGCTGTCCTCGCATAAGTTGCAGGAAGGCTATCTGTGCAGCAATGTAAAGAAGCATTATCACCAACCCTACTAAATATATCCAGCCCAAAAGATACGAGACATCTGAGAAAAGATGACTGTAGTTGTTCTTTTCCTCCACATCTTCTACAGAAATGGAACTCACATTTTCAGTGGGAACCATCGATGTCTTGGATTTGTCCTTTGACTGATTGCCTACTGTTGTGAATTGTAAGTCAGTATGCTCCTTGTTTTCGAGTTGCATATCCGACGAAACGTGGGATATGGAGGACAACTGCTCTTGCTGCACTATTTTTTCAGGACAGAGAAACATGCTTAGCGTTACCAATAGCATCGAGATAATGATATATGCCTGTGACCAACGTGCCTTGCACTTTAGTCGTAATCCCCAATAGTAGATTGCGTATAAACAACCACCCAATACTAAACCCGCAAACGGAAATAGTCCAAAGTCTATCGTATACATACTATCTATGTGTTATAGTCCCTGCTTCTCTTTGATAATTGTGATGAGTTCCCTGATTTCGTCATCATTCAATTGCTCGTGACTTACAAAAAACGAAACGAGCGAGGTGGGTGAGCCACCAAAAAAGGTATTCTTTGCTTCAGTCAGATACTGCTGCGTGTACTCTTCACGTCCAATGAGAGGTGTGAAACGCAGGAACTTGCCCTGTTTTTCCGTTTTTACAAACTCCTTTTCTGTAAGACGCTTCAGAAAAGTCAGTAGTGTGGTCATTGCTGGTTTTGGCTCTGGATAGTGCTCCATCACCTCTGCAGAAGTAACGCCATCACTTGATAAGTCCCATAGCAGATTCATTACCTGAGTCTCTACTTTTGTCAATTGTTTGTTCTTTTTCATACATACACCATTTTTTGATGGTGCAAATATATTCTAAATTTGTAGAAAAAGCAATTATTGTTTTCTAAATCTGTAGAACATTAACTCAGTTTAATGATTGTATCCCGTGATTTATTAGAAATTCACTAGGTCAGAAAAAAACATCATCAGGAATTGGATTCGCACAAGATACACCAATGAGGTAACAAAAAAACCGTCTCAGTGTTACGCAATGTCTGCCTATAAGGCATACTTGCTATCCCGTGCCATCTTCCGCCACTTGAAATAGCCGAAGATGGCAATGATGACGTAGAGGGCGTAGAGGGAGGCCTTGAAGGGGATGTCCTTATAGAAATAGAGGATACACGTCACAACATCGACGGCAATCCAGATGAACCACTGTTCGAGGTATTTGTGTGCCAAGGCCCAGATGCCTACGATGCTCAGGGCGGTGGTGAAACTGTCGGCCAGGGGAACATTCGAGTTGGTGAACGTCACGAGGAGCCAGTAGATGAGAGCCCAGACGGCAGCGATGACAGCGAGCCAAGGGAGTACGAGACGACGCGGGAAATGGCGGATGGGCAGGTTCTGCTTCTCTGCGGAGCCATGCACCCACCGCCAATAGCCATAGACCGTCATCGCCAGATAATAGAACTCCATGCCGCAGTCGGCATAGAGTCCTTTCTGATAATAGAGTACGATACCAAGGGCCTGCATGAGGAATCCCACGAGCCACATCCAGACGCTGGCCTTATACTCCAACAGGATATACGCCAGCCCCAAGACTGTCGTCACAATATCCAACCAATGAGCAGAAAAGAACTCTAGCATTTTCTTTTTTTACCACAGATTCATTAAAAGCGTAGCGTCAAACTCCCCTGCATGGTGAAGCCCGCCATCGGGATGAAACCAATCTGGTAGTAGCGGTTGTCGTTGGGATGACCTCCACTGGCGTAGATGGCGGAATAGACCCATCCGCTGGCAGCATAACGCTGGTTAAATATATTGTTGAAGTTCAGACCGAAGATGGCTTCCTTCAACACCTTTTTTGGCTTCAGCGTATAACTGAGCGAAGCATTGGCAACGGTATATCCGGGCAGTGAGCGGTCCTTGCACGCCGTGTTGTCGAGATATTGGCGCGACACATGGTTCATGTGCCAGACAGCCTGAACACCCTTGTAGTGGAAATTGACGAAGCCATTGAGGATGGCAGACGGTGAAAAGGCCAGCGTGGAGTTGTCATAGTGGATGGTCTGTGAACCGTTGTCCCAGTCCTCCACCACCTCATCGAAGTCCTTAATCTTGTTGCTGCTCAGGGCGGCGTTGCCTTCGAGGGAGAGCCACGGAGTGATGTTGACACCTGCCTGGAGTTCGACACCGAGACGATACGAGTCCTTGATGTTCGTGGTGAGGTTCTCACCGATGTCACTCAGTTCACCCGTCTGCACAAACTGGTCGTTGTACTTCATATAATAGCCGTTGACACCCACCTGCCAGATATCATTAGTATAGGTGTAGCCCAGTTCGATGTCGAGCAATTGTTCAGCCTTCGGGGCGGGATAGGAACCATTATCCGTGAAATTGTTGCGTTCCGGTTCACGATGACTTAAAGCCACGGAGCCATAGACACGATGTCCGCTGAGGCTCCACGAAAAACCAGCCTTAGGATTGAAGAAGTCGTATTTTTGGTCGATGTCAAGCAAATGATTGTGATACCTGTTACCTTCCTGATAGTATTTGTCGTTGTAGCCGTCGGTCTTGTAACCCACGTGGCGGTATTGGATGTCGCCGAATACGGCCCACTGGTTGTTGATGTGATAGGCAGCCTTCAAGAACACGTTACCATCTAGTTTGTGGGCATCAGAGTCGTAATACTTAAAATTCACGTCTTTGACTTTGTTTCCTGTGTTATCTTCCTCCAGCCATATCAGATATTCGCGCACGATTTCGTTGCTAACATAGTTAAGATAGCCGAAATGGTTACCGTCGAAGTTCTGGAGAGCGAAACCGCCGATGATGTCCCAAGAGTCATCCTTGTAGTTGGTATTCCACACCAGACCATAGGTGTGCTGTGTGAGTCCCTTCTTGCGAACGAAATCAGAACGCTTGATGATGTTGCCTTCATCATCGTTGACGGCCAGTCCAAACTTCGACAATTTGTTGTTGGGGCGGAACTCCTCGTAATAGCCATAGCCGTAGGTATAGTGCAGCGAGGCGGATGTGCTCCACTTGTCGTTGATATTCCACGAGGCAGAAAGGATGTTATGATTCTGCCAGAAGTTGTCGTCGGTCTTGTCCCAGAAGGAACCATCGGCCATCTTATAACGCCCCGTGACATAGTTGCCGTTGGCATCCTTGGCGAAGTTGCCGTTGGCATCATAAGTCAGATACTCATAGAGCGAGTTAAACTTGCCCAGACCCACGTTCCACATATCCTCGTAGGTCTTGATGCCTGTGTTGATGCCATAGGTACCGTCCATCAGACTCATATCATTGTCGCCTGCGGTGACACCGTTCCAGGCCTGTCCTGTGCGCTCGAAGTTACCGATGTTCTTATAACGGAGCACGAAATCGTCCGATGCCAGCCAGGTAAGCCCTCCGTAGTAGGAGCCGCTGCGCCCAGAGGTGCCGTGAATAAAACCGTCGGTGTTCGTCTGGTGGTAGGCTCCGTCGAGGATGAGGCTGTTCCATAACAGACCCGTGGAGAACTTACCACCGATATTGAAGGTGTTGAAGGAGCCATACGAGGCCGACACCTCTCCCCCCGCCTGCTGATCAGGTGTGGCCGATGAGAGAGCCACAGAACCGCCAAAGGCACCGTCGCCATTCGTCGACGTACCCACGCCACGCTGTATCTGCACACTGCCAAGCAGAGAACCGTAGGAGTTCATATTCGCCCAGAACACGCACTGGTCCTCGGGAGAGTTGAGGGGCACACCGTCGAGGGTGACGTTGATACGCGAGTCACCTGCACCACGGATGCGCATATAGGTGGTACCCGTACCTAAGCCGTTCTCGCTCCACGCCAGCACGCCAGGTGTCTGCGAGAAGAGCATCGGCAGTTCCTTACCCGTCTTCGAGAATGCATTGAGTTCCGCTTTCTTGATGTTAGCAATGGCGTAGGGGGCATTCTTCTGTGCCCTAACGCCCTGCACCACTACCTCCTGCAACTGTTCCACCTTCGTGGTGTCGAGTTCAGCATTTTCCGCATAACAGTTTGCACTTACCAGTGCCATCAATCCTAAAAAAAATCTTTTCATACCTTTACTTTTACCTTATTAATATTAAACATGTAAAGGGGGTGTTCAAATACTATCCATCCCTACGTCGGCATTATCCGAATCAGGTTTGAGGGTATCATCTCAGCCCGCAACAGCGAGCACCCCTTGATAAATCGGCTGCAAAGGTACGAACTATTTCTGAAACTTCCAAGTTTTTTCGGCTTATTATTCTTTTTTTCGCCCCAAATAGCATAACTTTTCAAAATATTTTGTACCTTAGCACACAGATAATATGATATCCTACAAGTGCGTTCGTTTGAACTTTCAAAGTATATTTCTCGTAGAAAGGCCGATTTTGTCAGTGGGATGATTACCGCATGCTATGTAGTGTTTGGTGGTGAGGCCGTAGTGGTGAATGCCAGTATGCAGACGCGGCAGCAAATTATGTCTACGATCGAGCAACTCAATCCAGGAGCCCCATCCTACTAAAAAACAAAAGCCGCAGGTACTCGACCAACGGCTTTGTTTAAGTAGAACGGTTGCGGAGCTTGATGTCATCGCGCCTATATACAACTCTCATTCACGCTGCAAAGATAGACATTTTTCGCTTATCTTCCAAATAATTCTCGAATTATTTCTATTTTTCGCCCAAAATAGTTCATCTTTCCAAAATTATTTGTATCTTTGCAATCAAGTATCGGCTAATCGTCGTAACATGTTTGAGCCCTCTTTACGCAAGAGGGCGGCATAAGCGGGAGTTGCGGCTGTGTAAAATGGCCTTAATTCAACGAGCCTCAGAGGAGGTGCCGGTATGACTTTCGTTGGTAAATAATAGCATCAGCTATTTATTCAGAGTATCGTGAAACCTAGGAAATTTCTCGATTGTACTACTTGAATAAGTCAGCCGATGCCCGTGCGATAGCGCGGGCATGACTTATATCTTAGTAGTACAGGTAATTCCTAGGACCTCACGATACAAGAGAAGAGCCATGACTCGCGCTTCTTTTGTGTCCTGGGGTCGCCTTGAATATACCTGTAAACAAGTCTGAAGGTATAGTCTGTTTGCTCTAAAATAATAATAAATATGAGAATGGATTCGACATAAAAGAAAAAAGTCTCTAACATCCTTGATTAGGCTGAGAAAGCAGAATTAGCACTTCACGAACGCATCAGTCAGACAAGGCAACGGACGGAGCAGCGAGAGCAGAGCCATGCCTGCATGAGTTCTGCCGAGTCGCGACGGACGTCGATGCAATCAATCGGATGTTTACGCTCTATGCAAAACGGGGCGTGGACAAAAAGGTTGTTGTCTGATGTAGGCCGTGCTAAGCCTTGCTTTCCTCAATCTTCCACGCCCTCTTTTCAAAAACCGAAAAGGGGGCTTTTTTCATGCCCCTCACCAATCAAGAAAATGACGAAGAAGAAATTTACATTCATAGATTTATTCGCAGGAATTGGAGGATTCCACACGGCTTTGCATAGTGTTGGAGGTAAGTGTGTCTATGCAAGCGAATGGGACAAGAATGCTCGAATTTCCTATGAAGCCAACTACAAGGATTTAGAGCCAAAACTATTCACAAAAGACAAGGAAGGCAGATACTTATATTTCAACGAAGACATCAACGATGCCAGGCCGTCAGAGATTCCAGACTTCGACATTTGTTGTGGCGGGTTCCCTTGCCAGCCATTTTCCGTAGCTGGCTTGAAACGAGGTTTTGATGATACACGAGGAACGTTGTTCTTCAACATCGCAAACATTGTCAAAGAGAAAATTGAGGCTGGTACACCTCCAAGAGTGTTGTTCCTTGAAAACGTAAGGGGCTTGAAGAATCATGATAAGGGCAATACATTGAAGGTGATTTTGGCAACGCTTGATGAACTGGGCTATGGTTATTCATACAATGTACTCAACGCTAAATACTTTGGCGTCCCACAGAACAGAGAACGTTTGTTTATCATCGCTTGGTATAAAAAGATGGTTAGTGTGGATGAGTTCCGTTTTCCATTGGGTATTGCACCTGATGGTAAGACAATCTACAACAAAGAAGAATTGAAAGAAGGAACGATGCCTACAAGGGTGTCTGACATCTTCGAGCCAAGCGATACGATGGATCCCAAATTTACCATTTCAGACCGCATGTGGATAGGTCATCGGAATCGCAAGGAGCGAAACAAACAGAACGGAAAGGGGTTTGGCTACTCGCTGTTCTATGCTGACAGTCCTTATACGAGCACCATTTCTGCCCGCTATTGGAAGGACGGCAGCGAGATACTTATTGACCAGTCGGATAAGGGCCTCAATCCTCGCACACTGACTCCTGTTGAAGCGGGAAGATTACAAGGATATAGAATCATAGGAAACGGATGGGAGCATCCTGAGTGTGCAGACAATCAGAACTATAATGCCTCCAATCCTGAATTTAGAATCGTTGTCTCGAAGAAAGAGGCATACCATCAGTTTGGAAATAGCGTTGCTATTCCTGTTATCAAGAGACTTGCAGAAGAAATAGTAATACAATTAATGTGATATGGAAGAACTCAGGAACCTAAAACAGATTTACAGCGTAGCGGCTGGTCGTTTTAATCAATATGATGGGAAAGACTTTGTCTTGCCACAGGTTTTTAAGGAACAAGTGAAGGAGATCAATAGTAACACGATTACTTACAATCTGTATTCTGCAGTGATAGAAACCAGAGGAAATCAGAATGGAGTTTTAAGTATTTTCCTCCCCAACCAATGGTTTTATATTGCTTCATATTTTACTGATTTCTATAATGAATTACAGAGGTATAAAAAAGAGGCGCTAAAGGTTGTTTCAAAAGAAAGACTAAAAGAACTGAATGGCTCATTATTGACAGAAGAAGAAAAGAAACGTCTACAACAATTATCTTTAGACGATATATCAAAATCATACCTTGAAAGGTTTATAACCGATTATTCATGGTGGAGTGGAGCAAAGACAATTGACAGAGGAGATTTTTATGTCTCACCCATTTTAAATAGTGCGAGGTTGGTGAATGCATCTCAGTCATTTGTTGCAGATTTGTGTGCTTTTCTTGCAGATAAAAAAGATTTGGTAGAGTCAATAATAAAGGGGGAAGAAAACAGCCTACCTATATATACAAGTACTCATACAAATCATTGGGTGCAGAAAATATATTTTGGCACTCCTGGCTCAGGAAAGTCATGGACAATAAAGCAGCAATATGAGCAAGATGAATCGAAGGTGTTTAGAACAACATTCCATCCTGATACGGATTACGCTTCGTTTGTAGGATGCTATAAGCCTGTGAAGGATGAGGTTGATGAGAAGAAGATTGTCTATGAGTTTGTTCCGCAGTCATTTACGGATGCTTATGTTTCAGCGTGGAGCGACTTGGAGCAACCTTATTATTTGATAATTGAAGAGATAAATCGTGGTAACTGTGCTCAGATATTTGGTGACTTGTTCCAGTTGTTGGACAGGAATAAGGATGGCTATTCTGAGTATCCAATCAAGGCGGATCATGATCTAAAGGATTATCTTGTAGAGCATCTGCCAGAGGACAGTGAAGGCATCAGAGATGGAAAACTATGTCTGCCTCCAAATCTAAGCATTATCGCTTCAATGAATACGAGTGACCAGAGTTTGTTCCCAATGGACTCTGCCTTTAAACGCCGTTGGAGTTGGGAATATGTGCCCATTGATTACAAGAATGCAGAATCTGGAGCATTCGAGATAACAATTGAAGGTGAGTCTTATAATTGGCATAAGTTCTTAAAGAAGGTCAATGATAAGATAAAGTCAGTAACCTCTTCTGAAGATAAGCAGATGGGAAACTTTTTCATTAAGAGCAGTTTAGAAGAAAAGGAATTCTGCGACAAAGTGATGTTCTATTTGTGGAGTGAGGTGGGAAAGGACAATTATCAGACAAATGATGCCATTTTCAAATATTACACAGAGGACGACAAACTAATAGAATTCTCGTTTAATGAATTGTATGACCAGACGAAGAGAACCAATATCCTGAAAGGCTTTATTCGCTACATCGAAGAAGAACAATGAAGATATTCTTTGAGGAATACGTTTACAAGTGGGAAGTCGTGAAGGAGTATCTGCACGACCACTATGTGATGTACCTCAAAGACGGACGCGTAACGATTCCATACGTAGGGTATTACTATTCGTCAAAGGCTGAAGACTCTGTGTTTATTTTACCTAAGGTGTTTATCAACATCGATGAAAACAAAGATGAAAAAGCCTTTGGAATCTTTGATCCTGAAGAGATTATCGATACAAAGAATGAGAAGAATCCGTTGTTGAAGTCTGAGTATTTCAATGAGGTGTTTAATCTCTCCACTTGGATATATCGAGCCATTGCCCACTACCAAGAACGGCATAGCCCAGAGAACATCACGGAATCAGTTGAGGTGCAAAATGTAGAGTCCGTAAATGGCGATAATAGCGAGACTTGGATAAACATTATTCTCCAGTTGACTCGCTTCAACAATGAGCACAGGAATCTATTCACCTATATTGCAAGAATCAACTCTCAGGGCCACAACAAAATCAACTGGCAGAAGACCATCAGTAAGGTTCGCCCTTGGTTGCAGGATGATAATCCTGTCTATATGGAGTTTCGCAATAAGTCGAAGGTTATCAACTATAATGAAGAACTGATTGTATTGTTCTTTTCTGTGCTCGACTATCTGCATGACAAATATCATTTCCGTATTCTGAGGAATGTGAACTATCAGACATACCCAAAGGATATTGAAAAACTGATAGAGTCTGGCAAGGGAACACGACTGCTTAGAAACATCAGAAAGAAGTATTTCAAGGATGAACTGGTAAAGTTGTGGAACCTGCTTAACGTGTTTTTCAAGAAAGCACAGGACATGAAGAGCAATAGGATGCACGAGGAGTCGCTGATGGTGAGGAATTTCAACATGGTGTTTGAGGATATGATTGACTCGCTGATTAGTGACGACACAAAGGAAAAGAACGAGAAACTGAAGGATCAGCCTGATGGTAAAATCGTTGACCATATCTATCACTATGGCTCTTTGGTTCGCGAGGATGAGATTTATTATATAGGTGATAGCAAATACTATAAGGAGGGTCACGACCCTGGTGAAAACTCCATCTATAAGCAGTTTACATACGCCAAGAATGTTATCCAGATGAATATGGATGTGACTGCGCCCAGCGGACAAATAGGTCGTGGGAATTATTACGATGATGTTACTGAGGGTTATAATATCACACCAAACTTTTTCATCAGAGGGATGGTCAATCCGCTACACCTTAATTATATAGAGGCAGAACTTGAACAGGAAAAGGAAAATAATGGCAAACCTGCTATTGAGAAACGCTGGCATCATGAGAATAGGCTATTTGATCGTGACACGCTATTTGTACTGAAGTATAGTATCAATTTCCTTTTTGTGCTTTCTGCTTATGCATCGGGTAGAGTGGATGAGGCCTATAAGAACAAGATTCGGGAGAAGTTCAAAAAGAATCTGATTGAAGAGTTGGAAAGGAAATACCATTTCTACTTATTGCTATCAAAAGGTGACAGAAAGGATGCTGTTGACAGGAATTTCCGTTTGTTGAATGGAAAGGTATTCAATTCATTCAAGAATGATAGGATCCTTCTTTGTGCTTACGAAAAAGGCAAGCGTGGAGCCGTGCAGTTGTTTGAGCAACTTAAGGAAGACTTCAAAGTGATACGCTATCAGTTGGGACAAGATATACATGAGGCTATCCAAAATCAGCCAGAGATAACATTGGAGCCTCATGTACATCCAATTCAAGCAACGCTATTCCCAATGACAGGAATGAAACTTGATGACATCCGTGATGATCAAGATGTGTATAATCTTGTCTGGCGAAGAATGATATTGGGTGATATGGCTGTTGAACCAGGACAGATAATAACAGAGTGTCACATGAACTTCGAATTCCTTAAGAAATACCCAAGAATGACTCATCGCGATTGGAACAAAATAGTGATGAAGTTCATACGTGATATTCAAACCTACTATGACTTAGAACTGCCAGAAATATTCAGAATGGCGGCATAAGAGGATTTTTCTTGCATTTATTTCGCCAAAAATTTGTTTATATTAGAAATAATCTGTATTTTTGCAGTCGAAATGACGGCATGACGCCATCATATTGAATTCAAATCGATAAGTAATTATGGCACAATCGGCAGTTACAGTAAGGTTGGATTCCGAGATGAAATCACAGTTTGATGCGCTCTGCGAACAGTTTGGCATGAGTGCAAATACTGCATTTAACATCTTTGTAAAAGCGGTTATCAGAAGTCGCAGTATCCCTTTCACTATTAAAGGGTCACCCAGTGCACTGGACTTGTTTATGCAACAGAGAAGTGTTGCGGAGTCAAGCAAAGAACAGGAACTTTCGCTGGATGAAATCAACGAGGAGATTCGTGCAGCAAGGGAAGAACTTCGCAAGAAGAAGAGTGTGAAGGCATGATTTACGCTGTTATTGACACCAACGTGCTGGTGTCTGCCCTTATCACTCACAATTCGCTTTCGGCAACGGCAAAGGTTGTAAGGTTATTGCTTGAAGGAGGATTTGTGCCTTTGTATGAGAGCAATATCATTGAAGAATATCAGGAGGTGCTTCATCGCTCAAAATTCAAACTTTTGCCTGATGTTGCTGATGCGATTATTTCGTATATCAAGGAACATGGAATAGAGACTTCAAGGACGGCTTTTCAGGAATTAATGCCTGACGAAGACGATCGGGTATTCTATGAAGTTTCGCTGAGTGTCGATGATTCTTTTCTGGTTACTGGTAACTTGAAACACTATCCTCAGACGCCCAAAGTCATTAGTCCGGCAGATTTCATTAATGTGATTATGGAGTCGCAGGAGGAATAGTGCGTTGAAGTGATATGGATAAACTTAGCCCACAGCAACGACACAATAACATGGCAGCGATCCATTCGAAGGATACGAAGCCAGAGATGATTGTGCGGAGAGGGCTGTGGAAACGGGGGTTCAGATACAGGCTGAATCATAAGCGGTTGCCTGGGCATCCTGATTTGGTGTTGAAGAAATATAGGACTTGCATATTTGTAAATGGCTGTTTCTGGCATGGACATAATGTGGCGTTGCCACAAATTGAGAATTTAGAATTAAGAATTAAGAGTTCGGAGTGTTGCAAGATTCCGAAGACGAATCGGGAGTTTTGGGTGGCGAAGATTAGTAGGAACCAGCAGCGGGATATCGAGGAACAGCGCAAGTTGGCTGAAATGGGCTGGCATTGTATCACGGTGTGGGAGTGTGAACTGAAACCCTCAAAGCGTGAAGACACACTGAAATCTCTTGCTTATACACTGAATAAGATCTGGCTGGAGGATCATGCCGCCATTAGAAAGCCCTATCCTAACATGGAAGAAGAGGACGGTATGCTTAAAGCAGCAGAGGAATAATATGGTAACATAGACGTGCCAAGCACGGTATGAGCACTGTAAACCTGGCCTGAAATCTGGGAGAAGATATTCCGGGGTCGGAATTATATGCCCCAGAACTGAGGGATAATATTCCGAGGTCGGATTGTTTTGCCCTGGAATTGAGGCAAGTTTTCCCGAGGTCGGGATTTCTTCACCCAGAATTGGGGCACGATTTTCCGAGGTCGGGATTTCTTCACCCAGATCTGAGGCATGTTTTTCCGGGGTCGGGATTTCTTCACCCAGAATTGGGGCACGATTTTCCGAGGTCGGAATATCTTCAACCAGATTTGGGACTGATTTTTAAAAGATCAAAATGACATGCTCCCAATCCAAGACAGACCATCCAAAAGTTTGAAAACCTTGTCCCAAATCCGTGAAAAACCATCCAAAAGCTTCAAGAACCTGCCTCAAAACTGGGAGAGACTTATGCATGGGGTGCATAAACGTCTCCCGATTTTTGGGCGGTATTTTGAGGTTTCGGAACTTCTACCTGATACCCAGGCGGGCCTCAACGACATTGACTACATAGTCGCCGAGTTTCTCACACTCGTTGATGAGGTCGATGTAGATGGTACCCTCGGCATAGGTATATTCATGGTTGTTCACATCAACGATGTTCTGTGCCTTGAGTTGATTGCGGTAGTTGTTGATCTCGTTCTCGATATTGAACGTGCGGTTGACGTCGTACGACTCCTTGCGGCCAGACATCAACTGGTTCATCTGGACAAGCGACTGGTCGGTGAGTCCCATCATCTGATGCAGGTGATTGTATTGTTTCTCGTTGAAGTGATCCTGCTTGGCCGTAAACTTGCGGTTGATGGTACGGGCCATATTGTAGCAGGCATCGCCGATTGACTCCAACTCGCTCACCTCACGGAGCATGGCACGGATCTTACCCTTCGTGTCGTCAGAGAGATGGGCATCACTCACGTTTTCCAAATACTGGGCAATCTCCAATTCCATATTGTCTGAGATACTCTCATATTTCTCTATGCGAGAATAGAGTTTGTTGAACTCGCTCTCACGACTGCCCTTCTTGTTGGAGTCGCTACTGGATAGTATCAGCAGTTCCTGCACCATGCCAAACATACGATGCATACGCTCGGAGAAGGAACGTATCTCCTTCTGTGCCTCCAAGACCGAGAGTTCCGGCGTCTTCATGAAACCAGCCGTAATGAAGTGCAGACGGAAGTCTTCCTCCTCATCGACACGCTTCGACTTGATGACCCAGCACACAAAACGCTCTATCTGGGGGATGAACCAGATGAGGATGCCGGCATTGATCACGTTGAAGCACGAGTGGAAAGCAGCCAGAACGAAGTTCAGTTTCTCCGTTGACTCCATATTCGCCATGTCCTTGCCCAACTGGTTACCGACGTAATCGACAAACCAGATGACACCGTCGATGAACCAGTGGAAGACCACCAGTATCCACAATACGCCAAACACATTAAAGAACATGTGAGCCAGTGCAGCACGACGGGCCTGTGTATTCGCAGAAAGGGCTGCCAGATTTGAGGTGACGGTGGTACCGATGTTCTCACCCAACACCAGTGCAATACCCTGATAGATCGGCATGGCTCCCGTAGAGCAGAGCAACATCGTGATGGCCATCACGGCAGCACTCGACTGCACGCAGAACGTCATCACACCACCCAGAATCAGGAAGACTATCGTGGTCAGGAACGAATCGGGGTCAAACGACCGGAAGAAAGCCACTACGGCCTCGTTATGTCCCAAGTCCATGTCTGTTCCCGTGGCTTTCAGCGTGGTCAGACCCAACAACAGGAAGGCCAGACCGAAGAGGAAATCACCAATATAGCGTTGTTTCTTCAGATAAATCAGGATGATACCGATGAAGAAGGCTGGATAGACGGCCTTGCTGATATCGATCGACGTACCGAGGGCCATAATCCAAGCCGTCAGCGTCGTACCGATATTGGCACCCATAATCACCGAGATGGCCTGTGCCAGTGTCAGCAGTCCGGCATTGACAAACGAGACGGTCATCACCGTCGTTGCCGTTGACGACTGCACGGAGGCTGTAACAATAGTACCTGTAAGTAAACCAGTGAAACGGTTGGTGGTCATCGCACCCAATGCGTGTCGCAGTGCCGGACCCGCCATCTTCTGCAAGGCCTCACTCATCGACTTCATACCGAACATCAGCAGTGCGAGGGATCCCAGAAGTTTGAAAATAACCCAAATTGACATAAAGTAGTGCTTTATATTCGAAATTTCGCTGCAAAGATATAAAAAAAAACACAGATTGCACAGATTATCGCAGATTATTTTTTATCTTTGCAGAAAAATTTTCCTGAAACAGCAAAACAGAATGGAACAGACAGTACAGATTCTCATTAAGAATAACGGACAGACCATTGAGGTGCCGATGGGTGCCCAATTGGAAGAAGTGTACCAACTCTCAGGCCTGCAAATGGAGCATGGCCCAATTTCTGCCCACGTGAATAATAAGGTGGAAGGCATGCACTACCGCGTCTATAAGCAGAAAGAGGTGGAGTTTCTCGACATCACCTCTGCCAGTGGCAGCAGAGCATATACCCGCACACTCTTCTTTGTACTCTGTAAGGTGGCTCACGAACTCTTCGACCCCTGCAAGGTGGCCATCGACATCCCTGTCAGCAACGGCTACTATGTGAACCTCAACATCGGGCGCCCCGTCACCCTCGATGATGTGGGAGCCATCCGCCGTCGTATGCAGGAAGTTGTGGATGCCGCCATGCCCATCCATCGCCACGAGACCACCACTGAAGAGGCTATCACACTCTTCGACAGCCTGCACAACCACTCGAAAGTGAAACTGCTGAGATCCACAGGACGGATCTTTACGACCTATTACGACATCGACGGCTATGTCGACTACTACTATGGTTCGCTGCTCACCAATACAAAGCAACTCTACCTCTTTGGCGTGGAGAAATACTACGACGGTCTGTTGTTGCGCCTGCCGTCACGCGAACACCCCAACGAACTCGGCGAGATGACCCACCAGGACAAGATGTTCGGCATCTTCAAGGAGCACCACCAGTGGCAGGACATCCTCGGACTGCGCACCGTGGGCGACCTGAACGATGTCATCCAACAGGGGCACTACTCCACCCTCATCCAGATCAGCGAAGCCCTGCAGGAGAAGAAAATGGCACAGATAGCCGACGAGATCACCCGACGTAAAGGTACGAAACTTGTGCTCATCGCAGGACCGTCGTCATCAGGGAAGACCACCACCTGCAAACGTCTCAGCGTACAATTGGCCGTCAACGGCATACGACCTGTGAACATCTCACTCGACGACTATTTTGTCGACCGTGAGAACACGCCCCGCGACGAGAAGGGCGACTACGACTACGAACATCTGCACGCCCTCAACCTCCCGCTCTTCAACGAACAACTCGCCGCCCTCTTCCGTGGCGAGGAGGTGGAACTGCCGCGCTACGACTTCCAGACAGGTACCAGCGGCAGGAGTGGTAAAAAACTGCGCCTTGGCAAGAACGAGATTCTTGTCGTCGAAGGCATCCACGCCCTGAATCCTGAGTTGACGGCACAGATTCCCAACGAACAAATCTACCGTATCTATGCCTCGGCACTGACCACCATACTGCTCGACAAGCACAACTATATCCCCACTACTGACAACCGGCTGCTGCGTCGCATCATCCGCGACCATAAGTACCGTGGCGTGAGTGCCAAGGAGACCATCCGTCGCTGGCCGTCCGTACGTGCTGGTGAAAACAAGTGGATATTCCCTTTCCAGGAGAATGCTGACGCGATGTTCAATACTGCCATGCTCTTTGAACTGGCAGTCATCAAGTGTCAGGCGGAGCCACTCTTGGAACAGGTGCCCGAAAACTGTCCTGAGTATGCGGAGGCCTACCGTCTGCGCAAGTTCCTAAGTTATATCCGTCCCATCCCCGAGACACAGATACCGCCCACCTCACTCCTCCGCGAGTTCCTCGGTGGCTCGTCATTCAAATACTAACTTGAATATTTATCGCAAGAAAAATGCATATTTGCAAGAATTTGCAGGAATTCTATGGCAAATATGCATTTTTTGTATGTTTCCTTTGGCTATTCCGTCAAAAATGAATAATTTTGCGGGCGAATTTGAAAAGGTATAGTTAGTAATACAAAATATTTATGGCAGAAAAATTAGAAGTAAAGGAATTGGACCAGGTTGTGGTTCGCTTCTCAGGTGACTCCGGCGACGGTATGCAACTTGCCGGTAACATCTTCTCTACGGTCAGTGCCACCGTTGGTAACGGCATCTCTACATTCCCCGACTATCCCGCTGACATCCGCGCCCCACAAGGTTCGCTGACGGGTGTGTCAGGATTTCAGGTACATATCGGAGCCGGCAAAGTCTATACCCCAGGCGACAAGTGCGACGTGCTGGTGGCAATGAATGCTGCAGCCCTGAAGACACAATACCGCTATGCTAAGCCTGGCGCCACCATCATCATCGATACAGACTCCTTTGGGCCTAAGGACTTGGAGAAGGCGCAGTTTGCCACAGAAGATTATCTGGGCGAGATGGGTATTGACCCGGATCGCGTCATCCAGTGCCCCCTTACCACGATGGTGAAAGACTGTCTGGCTGACTCTGGCATGGACATGAAGGCTATGATGAAGTGCCGCAACATGTTCGCCCTCGGACTGGTTTGCTGGCTCTTTGACCGTGACCTGAATCTCGTGGCCAACTTCCTGAGGGAAAAGTTCGCCAAGAAACCAGCCATCGCCGAGGCCAATATCAAGGTGATACAGGCAGGTTACGACTACGGACACAATACACACTCCTCAACGATTAATGTCTATCGTGTGGAATCAAAAGAAAAGGTGCCCGGACGCTATATGGACATCACGGGTAATAAGGCAACGGCCTATGGTTTCATCGCTGCCGCTGAGAAGGCTGGCCTGAGACTCTACCTCGGCTCCTACCCTATCACTCCTGCCACTGACGTACTGCATGAATTGTCGAAGCACAAGTCTTGCGGTGTCATCACCGTGCAGTGTGAAGACGAGATCAGCGGTTGTGCCTCAGCCCTCGGTGCATCCTTCGCAGGTGCCCTTGGTGTCACCTCGACCTCAGGTCCTGGTATCTGTCTGAAAAGTGAGGCCATGAACCTCGCCGTCATCATGGAGTTACCCCTCGTGGTACTTGATGTGCAGCGTGGCGGTCCCGCTACGGGTCTTCCCACAAAGTCGGAACAGACAGACCTCCTGCAGGCTCTCTTCGGGCGTAACGGTGAAAGTCCGATGCCGGTGATGGCTGCCACCAGTCCTACTGACTGCTTCGACGCTGCCTACCAGGCTGCCAAAATTGCCCTGGAGCACATGACACCTGTCGTCCTGCTCACCGATGCTTTCGTGGCCAACGGCTCCGGTGCCTTCAAACTCCCAGATATAGACCTATTAGACCCCATCAACCCACCCTACGTTCCTGAGGAACTGAAGGGCAAATGGACTCCCTATATGCGTGCAGAGAACGGTACCCGTTACTGGGCTGTGCCTGGTCGTGAGGGATTCACCCATATCCTCGGCGGACTGGAGAAGGACTCGAATACAGGTGCCATCTCCACGAACCCTGAGAACCACGACCTGATGACACGTCTGCGCCAACAGAAGATAGCCAATATCCAAGTACCCGACCTCGAGGTGGATGGCGACGCTGATGCTGATCTGCTGATTGTGGGCTTCGGCTCTACCTACGGTCATCTGCACTCTGCGATGGATGAACTCCGTGCCAAGGGCTACAAGGTGGCTCAAACCCACTTCAAGTACCTCAACCCGCTGCCGAAGAACACGGCTGCCGTCCTTAATAAATATAATAAGGTGGTAGTGGCTGAGCAGAATATGGGTCAACTCGCCGGTTATCTGCGCATGAAGGTCGATGGTTTCGTACCATTCCAGTTCAACCAAGTGAAGGGACAGCCATTCGTGGTAGAAGAGTTAGTCAATGCATTCGAGGACATTTTAAAGAAGTAAACCGTTATGAGTTATACAGCACAAGATTTCAAGAAAGGCCAGCCCCGTTGGTGCCCTGGTTGTGGCGACCACTTCTTCCTGGCTTCACTGCATAAGGCTATGGCAGAGATTGGCGTAGCCCCTGAGAACATCGCAGTCATCAGTGGTATCGGCTGTTCAAGTCGTCTGCCACACTATATGGCTACCTATGGTATGAACACCATTCATGGTCGTGCCGCTGCCATCGCCACTGGTGCGAAGGTGGCTAATCCCAACCTCACCGTCTGGCAGGTTTCTGGCGACGGCGACGGCCTGGCTATCGGTGGTAACCACTTCATCCATGCCAACCGTCGTAACATCGACCTGAACATGATTCTTCTGAATAACCGCATCTACGGTTTGACGAAAGGTCAGTACTCTCCCACCTCACCCCGTGGCTTCGTCTCCAAGTCGAGTCCTTACGGCACAGTGGAGGATCCCTTCCGTCCAGCAGAACTCTGCTTCGGTGCCCGCGGACACTTTTTCGCCCGTTGCGTGGCTACTGATGCCAAGGGTAGCGTAGAGGTACTGAAGGCCGCCTATGAGCACAAGGGTGCCAGCGTGACTGAAGTACTGCAGAACTGCGTCATCTTCAATGACCACTGCCACGATATCGTCTACAACAATGAGGGACGTAAGAAGAACGCTATCTACGTGAAGCATGGCGAGAAACTCGTCTTTGGCGAGAACAATGAGTTCGGACTGGTACAGCAGGGTTTCGGTCTGAAGGTGGTGGAGATTGGCAAAGATGGCTACACCCTCGACGACGTGCTCGTACATGATGCCCACTGCGAGGACAACACCCTACAACTGAAACTCGCCATGATGACACCTGAGGATGGCTTCCCTATCGCCCTTGGTGTCATCCGCGACGTGGAGGCTCCCACCTACAACGAGGCCGTCCACGCCCAACTCGCTGAAGTCTCGGCTCAGAAGAAATATCACAACTTCACAGAACTGTTGGAAACCAACGATATCTGGGAAGTGAAATAAACGATATGAGGATTTCAGGCGATGGTCTCACTTGACTCTGATACAGAGCATAGTGAGGTCATCGCTTTGTTCTGCCCCACCGACATAGGAAAGGACGGCGGTGTTTGCCATGTCAACCGTCTGGCGAGCACTCTCGAAAGGTCGCGTCTGGAAAAGATGGTAGAGCCTGTCTTCACCGAATTGTTCCTGTGAATAGTTTTCGGCCTCCGTCAAACCGTCGGTATAGAGGAAAAGGGTACGATCCTTAATGTTGCTGATACTCTCACCCACAAACTCCAGGTCGGGCCACAAGCCGATGGGGACATTGGATTCCACCTCGATGAAATTGGGACGACATGGCTGGTGAATATCCAATGGACGGTCGATGATGAGAGGCGGGTTATGTCCTGCATTACAGAACTCAAAGCAGCCTGTACGCAAATTTATCTCACCGATAAACATCGTGACGAACATGCCATTGCGGTTTTCTGTCGAGAGGGCATCGTTGAGTTTTGTGGCAATATATGCCGGAGGGAATCCCTCCTTGGCCACCATACGGAAAATATTGACAACCACCGACATGAAGAGCGAAGCAGGGATTCCTTTTCCTGCGATGTCACCAATACAGAAATAGAGTCTGTCGTTCTGGATGAAGAAATCATAGAGGTCGCCACCCACTTCCTTGGCAGAGTTGAGCGAGGCATAAATATCGATGTCATGACGTTCAGGGAAGGCGGGAAAGATACGCGGTACCATATCCATTTGTATCTCTCTGGCTATGCGCAATTCACTCTCCATCCGTTCCTTGGCCTTGGTTGTCACTTCAAGTTTTTCGTAGGCTTTCTCAAGTTCCTCATAAGTGTTTTCCAATTTTTCGTAGGCAGTCTCAATTTCCTTGTTATGTTTGTTGCGCCGATGCAGATGGAAGAGGAGCGAAGCGATGACAATAACTGCAATCAGGCCAACGGTGCCCATGATGATGTGGTGGATATGCTCCCTGTGCTCCTGATTGGCTATGCGCAGGTCTTTCATCTCGTTCTCTGCACGGGCCAAATCCAACTGGACACCGTATTCAGAAGTAGCACGCCCAATCTCCGCTCTGTTGACAGAGTCGGTATACATTTTATAATTCTTGAAACTGTAATAGGCCTTCTTGAAATCACCGACAGACGCCCAGGCAGCAGGGATAAAAGCAAGGCGGTTAGCCATGCCCTGTACCTTCTGAGCCAATTCCGGCAATTCGTTGTAGCGTCCATTGACCTTCGCCTCATAATACCTGACGATTCCACCCATGGAATCACTCAGTTTCTCCTCTTCAATCAGTTGTTGACGAAGGGCATAGGCTTTGTTGAATTTTTGTTTGAGGGAAGACCCTACGGACTTTTCGCTAGTCAGTTCTCCCAATCCAGCACAAAGATAGTTGTAGGCACTTAACTTATGAATAGGTATAATGCCTGGTTCTGCCAGTGCCTTTTCAGCATATTCAATAACCTTATCAAAATGATGGCGGTTATGCTCAATCTTAGCCAAGCCGATATACTGGAAGGCTGCACTTTCCTTCGGGAAAAACCGACGCTGATAATCAATGGCTTGCTGAAATGCCTTGGCTGACTCATCAAGCATACCGATGCTGCTCATCAGGGTAGCATAGGTATTGGTCGAAGTATAAAAGCCCCATTTGCTGTCGTGCTCCTCAGCGTATGTACGCTCTGCCTTCGCGATGGCCAGACCTTCCTCGCGGCTCTTTTTGCTGAAGGCATAGGTTGCCTGGTTGCCCCATGCCTTGTAAAAGGTGGCCTCGTCGCCCGACTTCAGACAGATTTGTTTCAGGCTGTCGGTGACTGACATAAATAAGTCTATGCTGTCAGAACTATAGTATTTATACATCAGGGTGGAGAGTCGTTCTATCTCCGCCTGTTCTGTCTTCGCCTCTACTTTTGATATCGGACATAGGAAGACAAGAATGATGAGAAGGTATTTTATCATATCTCAAAGTTATTTAAGAAAGCCTACGTTCACAGGGAATCCAAACCCAGAAAGTTGAACCCTTGCCATCGCCTTCACTGTTCACACCAATCTCTCCACCGAAGCGCTCGGCTATCGACTTGCAGATGGTCAGACCCATACCCGTTCCCTGCACGAACTCATCGAGTTTGACAAAACGGTCAAACACCATCTTCTGCTTCTCCCGAGGGATGCCGATACCTGTATCTTCGCAAAACAGATAGAGACCTTGACGCTCATAGCGGTAACCCACACGGATATGTCCCTCTTTGGTAAACTTCACCGCATTGGTCACAAAATTGGTTAGTATCTGCTGTACACGCCCGATGTCGACAGAGATGAAGAGGTTGTCATAGGGGTTCTCTTTCTGGAACTGCAGCGGTGCCTGTACACGCGGCTCCAACGTAAGACAGAGATCATCGAACGACTTGGAAAAATCAACATCCTCTGCCTCGATGGCCAAAACGCCGTCGGTGATATTGCTGGCATCGATAATGTCATTGATGAGCCGTTGAAGCATATCGCTGCTATTACGAATAATACGCACATACTCTCCTCGCTCTGGCGAATCCCTGAGAGCCTCCAGTACACTTGTGAAGCCGACGATGGCATTCATTGGTGTACGCATTTCATGGGTCATCGAGGCCAGGAAAGCACTCTTCATGCGTACGCTGTCTTCAGCGCGGGCAGTTTCCTCCACCAGATGTTGACGTGTTTGAGAGATTCTGGTGATGTTCGATGAGATACCCTCGTGGCCGACAATCTCTCCCAGTTCATTGAATATAGGATTAAAAGTGATATTGTACTCCGTTCCGCCCTCGTTGTCTGTAGGTTGTATCAGGTGGAGAACATGAGACTGTGGCATACGAGTAACGGTATCGTAGAGGATATTCATTACCAGTTCACGATCCTCGGGTACCAGCATCCTCTGTATACGGGTGAAACTATAGGTATTTTCTGGTTTCTCTGGCGAACGGTAGAAAGTGACGGACTCCTTCTCAATGCTACTGCGCATCAGATTGCGCTGACTATTCTGCAACAGATAGTAAAGAAGTTCTTGTTGTAGTTTGATACTTTCCTGCGTGTCGACGGTTTTCTTCTCCAACCGTCTAATTTCATTGTCGCGCTGGCGCTGGTCAGTGATGTCTATGGCAGTAATGAAATAGTTGGCAATGTCCCCGTCAGCATTGAAGAGCGGCTGGATGTTGCACTCAATATACTTGTTGATGCCCAGTTCAGGATACTCCATGTGATGGCAGAAGAACACGTCGTCGCGGAAATCAGGGGAACAGACACCCCTGAAGTGGGGTACGTCGAACATATTAACAGCCTGCCAGAAACGATGAGCATCATGGTCGCTGCCCATACAACAGAGGTCTCGCATGCTGTCATTGAGTTCCAACAAGAATCCGTCCTTATCGTAGAAGGATATGGCGACAAAGGGGATATTCGACAGTACCTGGTACTTGTTAACCTGTTCGCGGGCAGCCTTGTCCTCCTCCATCTCCTTCGTCACATTATGGATAACATTGAAGATGTATGCAGGATGACCATCGTTGTCAAGTTCAGAAATGGCATGGCCATTGAAGTTAAGCCATTCCGGCTCGGCATCCGTTCCTACATTCCAGCGCTTGTCGAGTTCGAAACTTCGCTCACGACCATCCATCAGTAGATGTATCTTCTGACTGAACTCCTCCTGTTGGTCTGGATGAATGCGGCTGATGAACTCATTGAGTGTCAGACCATCGTCAGGCAGGACTTGTCCGTAGCGGTTGGTTACACGATCATGGGCGATGTCATACTCCATCACAATGAAGTTGCCCATATGCAGGGCCTGCACCATCATCTCATTCAGTTCGGTAGAGGCACGGGTAGCATTCTTCACATGACGACGTGCCAGACGATTGAAGAAATACAGAACAACTCCCAGAGCCAGGATGCCAATGACCATATACAACCAGCGGGGGTCAGACTCCTCTTGGACGCGTTCAGGATGGTACCATCGGTCTTGTATGACAGCAATATCGCCTCGTTGCTTCAGGCGTGAATACTGGTCGTCAATCCGTTCAACAAGTTGGCGATCGTGTCCAATGACATGTACCTCGGAGATGGGAATACCCACATCATTGAGAGTGATACCTTCCAAATTCAACTCTTTGATCTTCCACTTCAACGGTTCCTCGCCCCATACGAAATACTTATAGTCTCCATTGAGAACACCCAACAGAGCCACCTTCGGAGTTTGGAACTCCATGAAACTGGTATTGATGGAGTCGCCGTCCATAAAATAGTAGGCAGAGTAGTCGCCTGGCTTGAAAACGGCACCCTCACGCTCCAGTTGTCTCAAGGTAATCATCCCTGTAGAATCGGCATTGGTGGCCACTCGGACGCGGTTGTAGTTGATGATATTCTCCGAGATGGCATATTTGTCTTTTCTGTATCGGCGGGCATTGGCGATGATGATATCGGCATTACCGCGTTCAAAAGTCTTGATGGCAATACTCCACTCCTTCATCACGAACCTAATAGGTATGCCGAGTTCCTTCATGACGGCACGCATTGCGTCGATGTTGCTACCTGCCGGCTCACCCTTATCGTTCAGGTATTCGTAGGGGGGCTTGTCCCAGTCGCACACCATTACCACTGGCCGTTGACCGTTATACCTGTCGCTCAGCGACTGCGACAGTGCAGCGATGAACGTCAGTTGACAAACGGCGATTATCATCAGTAATCTTTTCATACTATGCCAGTTTCTTACGTTTAATGACGGAGGCATGACAGGGAATCGTGATATAAACGGTGGTGCCAGAGCCTAACTCTGAACTGAACTCGATAGAGCCTCCCATTTGGTTCAGCAGTTCCTTCGCAATGGCGATACCCAGGCCTTTCGTACTTGGCATAGAGTCAGGTTCCTTCGCATTGATGCGTTGCAACACCTCTGGTGCCATACCCTCGCCCGTATCATCGAGCGAAATCATCAGACGACGACCGATATAGTCGTAGCGTGCTCTCACTATACCACTCTTTGTATGCTGGGCAGCATTGGCGGCAATCTGTCCAATGGCGCGTCCCAGGTTCTCGGCATCGATGTCAACCACCAGTTGCTCGTATGGATTCTCCACAATATAGCGTGTATAGGCATTCTGGAATCGCTCCCAGCCTGTCACACATTGATTCTCAAACATCTCCGCAAAGTTACGAGGCTGTTTCACGATCTCCACCATTCGAGCCTGTAGTCTCGACAGATAGAGGATATTGTCAATCAGATGCAACAGATAGTCTGCATTTTCCAGAATACCTTCGCTGAGTTGTGCCTCGTTGTCGGAGGGTGCCTCAGGATTGAACTGTCCCACATAGTCAATCACCTTGTTCATTGGCACCCTGATCTCCTGCACCACATTCTTGATGAAACTGTTCTTCGTATTCTCTACCTCCTGCACCTTGGCTGTCTGCACCTTCAACTGCTGTTCAAGACCACGGAGTTCGCTGAGGTCGCGCAAAAGTCCCATATACTGCACAACATTGCCGTTTTTATCGTGCAGAGGCATCAGGTAAATCTGCACCCTCAACTGAAGTCCACCCTTAATACGGAGGGTCGTATGAATATCTGCCCTCACTTCCTTGTCGAGACAGCCATCCATATCGTTGAGCAGGCGCATGGCCTGTTTCTTGGATTGGTCATTGACGAGAGTCATGCAACGCGTCTGGGTCAGGGCATGCTGTACTTCATTGACGCTACGGTGGATGGTCAGTGTGTGCGTCGAGGGCAAATAGGTGGCTAGTCTCACATCGCTTTCGTGAAGTACACTGTCGATATTGGCATTGTACTCATGCAGCACGGTCATAACGCTGTCCAACTGAGTCCTGGCGACTGCATGATGTTCCATAGCACAGACAGAATCAGAGATCTCACGTATGATGGCAAAGACACCCAACAATTCGTGTGAGTCATCATAGACAGTTGCCAGTCGCTGCTCACAATACAACCTGGCACTTCGACGTATGCTCTTCACTCTCCTTTCCTCATCTCTGCCGAAGTCCATCAACTGTGAGGCATAGTAACCGTCAGTCTCCTCCAGGGTTATATTCCCGATATCGATGAAATCACGAATTGACCGCTTCTCATCGATAATCTCGTCTTCCTCACACTGGTATATCTCACAAGCCTTGGGATTGATATTCACCAGAATGCCGTTCCTATCGAAGAGCAGGATTCCCACCACGGGAGTATAGAAAAGCGACCAGTAACGCAGGGTTCGCTCATCATCGAGCCGCTTCCTGTCATGGGCACGGGTCACGTCTTTCTTTGTACCGATGATAATGGTAGGCTTGCCATTCTTATCGCGATGCATGACGGATAAGACAACGACATAGTCACGCACTTCACCATCTCCGCCTTCTTCATCCTTTGCACGCAGGCTGAGCGAAACCTCCTTTTCTTCCTCGCCAGGCTTTTTCATATAGTCTGACAATTCGCTGAGGGCTGCCTTCAGAGTCATAAAATCCTCCTCACTATAGCGTTGTGAAAACTCTTCCATCGAATAGGTATAGGCCACTTGTCCGTTTTCATTTCGCCAAGAGAACTCATTGGCATTGATGTCATAAGTCCAGATGCGCACATGACTCGTCTGAAGAATGAGGGCCAGTCGACGGTTGTGTTGATCGTTGTGCCGCGTCAGACGATAATTCTGCAACCGGTAACTGATAAGGTAGACCAACATAATCAGAAACAGCACACCAGCAGCGGCCAATACATAGATAACCCACTGGGGTGTTCCCTCCGGCTGACGCTCGGGATAGAACCATTTGTCTTGCAAAGGCTTGAGTTTTTCTGCCGTATTTAATTTCGTCAGTTCTTCATCGAGGATATCCAGCAGGTGTTGGTCGTTAGACATGAACTTATACTCACCATGAGGCATGTTCACTGGCGTCAATTCCAGATTGTCTATCAGATAACGGTGCATCAGCCACTTCAGCGTCAGAGTGTTCCATACCATCTGTCCCTCCTCGCGGGCACTCATCCTCTGAATCACCTCTCGGATGTCGCGCTCTGGAATGGCATTCTTCTCCCAACCATAGTCAATCATCAGATGATAACACATCGAACTGTAGTTCACTATCACCTTCATGCCAGGCTTCCCCAAGTCACGGAAAGTCTTAATCTGCACAGGTTTGTTCTTCGGAGTGAGTACACTTTGGGTGAACAGGGTAACGGCATTCTTGCTATAGAGACCATACTCATCATGAAAACCTACTGCCAGACCAAGCATCAGATCTGACTTGCCGGTCTTTAAATCATTGAAGGCCTCTTCAGACTGCTTCATCTTGATGACGTAGGGGATATTCAACTCTGCCATCATCAATTTCACCAGGTCTACATTATAGCCGTCAGGCTCACCGTTATCATTCAGGAAAGAGTAAGGCCAAAGATCCCATACATCCTCATACACAAGGGGATTTTCTTCGGTATAAACCCGAAGACTATCAGTGGTAGTTGCCGTGGCCTGTACCACCAAGATCACCAACGCTAAGAATATAGATAAACGCTTTGTCATTACCGAGTGCAAAATTACACATAATTGTCAAAATATCCAAACTATTCTAAGTTTTTTTTGCAAACTCCACTTATCAATCATCCCTGTGACATTCAGAAGCAAGGAAGTTTTTGTGTATTCATACATCTCTTATTCTCAAAAATTTCTCTTTTCACTTTCCTCATCTCAGTAAATAGTTGTACCTTTGCAACCGAAAAAAATATTTAAATAGATTAATCAATGTTTCACATTTACGAAGGCTTCCATCTGGTAGATGCGTATCACAAGATGCGTCACCAGCGGAAGTATCATCCTGAAGACAGCACCAAGCGTGTGCTGAAAATTGCTATTGTAGCCATTGTCACCCTCCTGCTCTGGAACATCCCGACAGAGTGGTACGGCATCCAGAATCTGACTATTGTCCAACAGCGTATCATCGCGATCTTCGCCTTTGCCACACTGATGTGGATCCTCGAGATTGTCTCGTCATGGGCAACTTCGGTGGCCATTATCGTCATCATGCTCCTATTCTGTACGGACAGCGGTATAGCGCCAATGGTGCAGGAGGAAGAAGTAGGTAAACTATTATCTTATAAAGGTGTGATGGCGACCTTTGCAGACCCAGTGATCATGTTGTTCATCGGTGGTTTCGTACTGGCCATCGCTGCCACGAAAACCGGACTTGATGCACAACTGGCAAAGGTTCTGCTGGCCCCCTTCGGTACAAGGAGCGAGATGGTGCTGTTAGGTTTTCTTCTGGTGACAGGTCTGTTCTCGATGTTCGTGTCGAACACAGCCACCGCTGCCATGATGCTGACCTTCCTGACACCCGTGTTCCGTCAGTTACCACCGGAAGGTAAGGGGCGCATTGCTCTAGCGATGTCAATCCCTGTCGCAGCCAATCTCGGTGGTATGGGTACGCCCATAGGTACACCGCCGAACACGATTGCCCTGAAATACCTGAATGACCCTGAGGGCCTGAATATGGGACTCAGTTTCGGCCAGTGGATGATGTTCATGTTCCCGCTTGTGATTATCCTGCTGTTCATCAGTTGGCGCATGTTGCTGAAGTTCTTTCCCTTCACACAGAAGACGGTGGAACTGAAGATCGAAGGCAGTATGCAAAAAGGATTTCAGTCTAACGTAGTCATCATTACATTCATCGCCACCATCGCCCTTTGGCTGTCAGACCAATTCACGGGCATCAACGCAAACACAGTGGCAATGATACCATTTGCCGTATTTGCCCTGACAGGTGTCATCAACAAGCGCGATCTGGAACAGATTAACTGGAGTGTCATCTGGATGGTGGCCGGCGGCTTCGCCCTCGGCTACGGTCTGAATGCCTCGGGACTGGCTGCCAATGCCGTGGAGAGCATTCCTTTCGGTGAGTTCTCACCACTGCTCATCCTGCTACTTGGCGGTGCCATCTGCTACCTGCTCTCCAACTTCATTTCGAACTCGGCTACAGCAGCCCTATTGATGCCGATCCTGGCTATCGTCTGTGGTGCCATGGGCGATAAACTCGCCCCCATCGGCGGCACGGGAACCGTGTTGATAGGTGTAGCCATCGCAGCCTCCTCGGCCATGATCCTGCCAATCTCCACACCACCGAATGCCTTAGCGTTCGCCACTGGCTATGTGAAGCAGAACGACATGGTGAAGGTGGGGGCGATTATGGGTATCATCTCGATGGTGCTTGGCTTCGGACTGGTCTACCTGATGGGTACGCTACACCTTATTTAATTAGAAAATATGAAAAGATTAGCACTAGTTATCACCATTGTGCTGCTGGCAACCCTGAAAGTGGCAGCCCAGAAGCAAGAGATTACATCGGCTATCACGGTCTATCCCACCTTCCAACCTGCTACGGTCATCCTGACCAGCGGAAGGAAAATGGAGATACCGCTGGCCAATATCTTCTTGAAAAACGGCGCATTGCTCTATATGAGTGGCGACGACATCAAAGAAGCGAACATGCAGACCATCCTGCGGGCTGAGTTTGCGGATCGTTCCTACATCCGCATCGACAGCATGCTGTGCTATCAGGTAGACAGCGTTGGGAACGACGCGCTCTTCTGTACGAAAGTCATCGACATCAAGGCTTACAAGCAGTCGAGGGCTAACAGTGCGAACATCACCAACCTCGACCTCACGGCCCTGACCACCACGAGCAGTACGCTGAGTTACAACACGATTGAGGCCACCGACATATCAGAACTCCAATTCCCGGTCGAAGATGTTTATTACTACCGGTTGGACGACAAGTTCGTGCGGGTGCATGAGCGGCATCTGAAACGCACTTTGTCCAAAGAGAAACGACAGATCATGGAGTCGGTGATGAACATGCCCGGCTTCACCTGGACAAACGAGAAGTACCTGATGATGATTCTGGAAAAGATACAATAACGATGAAGCCCGCCGATTGGCGGGCTTCATCGTTATTTATCTGCTATCTTTCTGAAACTCTGCAATTTCTCACCGTAGCAGAGGTCACCGCAGTCGCCAAAGCCCGGCACGATGTATTTGTGTTCATTCATGCCCTGGTCGATGGCGGCACACCAGATGGAAGAGCCCTCCGGCAGGACCTCTTTCACCACCTCAATGCCCTCGGGGGCGGCAATCACGCAACACAGATGAATCTTCTTAGGCTTTCCTGCTTGTAGTAACGACTCGATGGCGGCAGCCAGACTGCCGCCTGTCGCCAACATGGGGTCCACGATGAGTAGCGTTTTGTTTTTCACGCTCTGCGTGGCAATATACTCCGTATGGACGCCTACTTCAGTATGCTCACGGTTGATATACATACGGAAAGCAGACACAAAGCCGTTGTCAGCCTTATCGAACACATCCAGGAATCCCTCATGGAATGGTAGCCCGGCACGGAGCACGGTGGCAACCACAATATCCTCCTTTGGCAACGGGATATCCAGCGTACCGAGGGGCGTTGTAACGGTCTTTGGTTTATACTCCAGAGTCTTTGACAGTTCATACGCCATCAACGTACCGATACGCTTGATGTTATGCCGGAAAAGGAGCCGGTTCTTCTGATAGTTCTTGTCACGCAACTCGGCCATATACTGATTGATGATTGAGTTGCTTTTGCTGAAATCTACTACTTCCATAATCCTAATCGTTTAAATATGGGGGCAAAGATACAATTTTTTTGTTATGTCGGAGTGGCAAATATGTCGCTATAGCATCCTTTTTTAATTTCTTTAACCTAAAAAAATTGTGCGCGCGCAAAATATTCTTAATTCCTAGTGTCTAATTCTTAATTTATTAGTACCTTTGCAGCCGATTAGAAAATAACAAGGATAATATTCACTTAAAAATAGATTAGTAATATGGCAAAGTTAGATTTAACACAGTATGGCATCACCGGTTCTACCGTGATTGCTCACAATCCGTCGTATGAGTACCTCTTCGAAGAGGAGACAAAGGCAGGCCTCGAGGGTTTTGACAAGGGCGTAAACACAGAACTCAACGCCGTTAACGTGATGACAGGTATCTACACCGGTCGTTCACCTAAGGACAAGTACATCGTGAAGGATGCACAGAGCGAGGACAAAGTATGGTGGACTTCTGAGGAATACAAGAACGACAACCACCCCATGTCTGAGGACGTTTGGGCCAAGGTGAAGGAGATCGCCATCAAGGAACTCTGCAACAAGAACTTGTATGTGATGGATGCTTTCTGCGGTGCCAACGAGGCTACCCGTCTGCGCGTCCGTTTCATCGTGGAGGTGGCTTGGCAGGCTCATTTCGTGAAGAACATGTTCATCCAGCCCACTGCTGAGGAGTTGGAGAGTTTTGAGCCTAACTTCGTCATCTACAATGCTTCGAAGGCTAAGGTTGAGAACTACAAGGAACTGGGTCTGAACTCAGAGACTTGTGTGGCTTTCAATACCACCACCCGTGAGCAGTGCATCATCAACACCTGGTACGGTGGTGAGATGAAGAAGGGAATGTTCTCGATGATGAACTACTACCTGCCCCTGCAGGGTATCGCTTCCATGCACTGCTCTGCCAACACTGATATGGAAGGTAAGAACACCGCTATCTTCTTCGGTCTGTCTGGTACAGGTAAGACCACACTGTCTACCGACCCGAAGCGCCTGCTCATTGGTGACGATGAGCACGGATGGGACGACGAGGGTGTGTTCAACTTCGAGGGTGGCTGCTATGCCAAGGTCATCAACCTCGACAAGGAGAGCGAGCCTGATATCTACAACGCTATCCGTCGCGACGCCCTGCTGGAGAACGTCACTGTCGACGAGGCTGGTAAGATCGACTTCGCCGACAAGAGCGTGACTGAGAACACCCGCGTAAGTTATCCTATCAACCACATTGAGAAGATTGCCCAGAAGGTGAACGGTAAGAGCGCTGGTCCTGAGGCTAAGAACGTGATCTTCCTCTCTGCCGACGCCTTTGGCGTGCTGCCTCCAGTATCTATCCTGACTCCGGAGCAGACCAAGTACTACTTCCTCTCTGGTTTCACGGCTAAACTCGCTGGTACAGAGCGTGGTATTACTGAGCCTACGCCAACATTCTCTGCTTGCTTCGGACAGGCCTTCCTTGAACTGCATCCTACCAAGTATGCTGAGGAACTGGTGAAGAAGATGGAGAAGAGCGGTGCCAAGGCTTACCTTGTGAACACGGGTTGGAATGGTACCGGCAAGCGTATCTCTATCAAGGACACACGTGGTATCATCGACGCAATCCTGGGTGGTGACATCCTGAACGCTCCTACCAAGAAGATTCCTTACTTTGACTTTGAGGTTCCCACACAACTGAACGGCGTGGCTTGGGGCATTCTCGATCCTCGCGACACCTATCAGAACCGCAATGAGTGGGAAGAGAAGGCTAAGGATCTGGCTGCCCGCTTCATCAAGAACTTCAAGAAGTACGAGGGCAACGAGGCCGGTAAGGCTCTGGTCGCTGCAGGTCCGAAACTGTAAGGTTTGGGGCGAAAGCAACGAGCATTCTTGCTTGTCGCTGCAGGTTCGAAACTGTAAGTTTTGACTTACATCAAAATAAAGGGCGATTTCTTCGGGAATCGCCTTTTTTTATTGCATATTTTCTCAAAAATCCGTACCTTTGCACTCACAATCGTGATGATTGCATCATATTCATTAGGTTTATTAGTTATTAAGGTAAAGATTATGTTATTAGATTTTCAAACGGCGGTTATGTTGGGTTGTGTTGTCATAGCGACCATACTTAGTATCGTTACTCTGATACATACCAACATCCGTTGAAGGAGTGCGGGGTGAGTGATTCATACCGCACTCTTTTTTGTCTCCAAACCCTAAACTAACTTAAAATCGGTCAAATTATGGCATATTTTCTTTAATTATAAGGTAAAAATGGCACGTTTTTGAGGAAATGTGCGTAAATTTGCAGCCAAATTTCAATAAAACAGAATTGGATGAATAAAAGATATATCTATACACTATGTCTCATGTTGTCAGTAGTGCTCGGTCTGACGTCATGTCTGAAAGGGAATGACGAAGAGATTGACATCTCGCAATACGACGACATGGCCATTACATCCTTCACGCTGTCGGCTGTCAATAAATATACTACCACGACAGCAACCGACGGCACAAAAAACGTCTCCAAGACGACCCTGAACAGTGGTTTGCCGGTATTCAGCATCGACCAGTACAATCACAAGATATTCAACAATGTGCCACTGGCAGCAGAATGCGACCTCAAACATGTCCTTGTCACTGTTACCACCAAGCGCAATGGTCAGATTGGCATCAAGAGCCTGACCAGTGACTCGGTGTTTACGTATGTCTACACTGACAGCATCGATTTTTCCCAGCCCAGGGAATTTCGCGTCTATGCGCTCAATGGCTCTGGCTCCCGTGCCTATCAGGTGACGGTTAACAAAAAGAGTTCCGAAGTGATTGAAAAAAGGTGGGAGCGTGTCGCCGATGGGGAGAATGCCCCCAAGGCACTCTATCAAGACTACGCTCTCCAAACGGGTGAGGCTGGCACATTCCAGTTGTCGAAAGATGGTGGAAATACATGGTCCGATGAACTGTTAGGCGATGGCGAAGATGCCTCGCTGCTGCCAACGGACAACATCGCATGGCTATCCTTCCCCTACTCTGCCAGCACAAACACCGACTATGAGTTGATGGCGGGCAGTTGTGCAAACGAAGGAGAAACCTGTAACGTTTGGCGTAAGATTGTTGAGAAAGACATCCCACAGATCCCTGCAAAATGGGTGAACATACCGTCGGAGAATAGCAAGGACTATCACCTGCCGAAAATGGGTACACTCAGTCTGGTATTTTACAACAGCAACGTGTATGCCATCGGCGATGACGGTAACATCTACAAGAGTCGCGACGGAGGTATCACCTGGAAGATAACCAACGACTTCACCCTTCCCGAGGAATTGGGAAGTTACCATATCAAGGCTGCCACCGACGAAAAAGGGGAACTCTACCTGAGGAATCTCGATAATAACGAATTGTGGCACCTGACCGAAGTGCCGGCAGCGCAGTAGGATTAACCTGAGAGCCCATGAGGAGAAGTGAAGACAAGGAATGGTGGCTGGTGAGAGTACTGATGGTACTTTTCATTTTTCACTTTTCACTATTCACTTCATCGGCTCAGGAGGATCCGGAATACCGGTTGGAAATTGGAGGTGGAGTCGGAACCGTCACGTATCTGGGCGACTATAACAGCGACCTGTTCAAGGGTATGCAGCCCTGGGGAACCGTGATGGCGAAATACAAGATAAACCCGAGAATGGCTGTGGGCGCAACCCTCGGTTATGGAAGGATAAAAGGCTCATCCGACCGTGAGACGACATGGTATCCACAAGGGCGCTATGAGTTCGGAACAAAGATGGTTGACGGTGGACTGCGCTTTGAATACAACTTCTGGCCATACGGCACAGGGCGCGAATACAGAGGAGCCAAACGGCTGACACCTTACATTGCCCCCGGTCTCGGCTTAACATACCACGGGGGACCGAAAAAAGGCGTTGCCTTCAACCTGCCGTTGGGTGCAGGTGTCAAATACAAGATTGGCGACCGTCTGAATCTGGCTGCGGAATGGAGAATACATTTCACCTTCAGCGACAAACTCGACGGCATGACCGACCCCTACGGCATCAAGAGCAGTGGGATATTCAAGAATACCGACTGTTTCAGCATTCTCCAGGTGGCCCTGACCTACGACTTCTGGGCAAAATGCAAGACTTGTCACAACGACAGGGACTGAGAAAGGTAAAAAAAAAGGCAAATAATATATGACAGCAGAACTGGATAAAAACCGCATTCCCCAGCATATCGCCATTATCATGGACGGTAACGGGCGCTGGGCTATGGACCGTGGACTGGACCGTACTTTCGGCCACAAGGAAGGCGTTGAGACCGTGAAGAAGATTACTTCGGAATGTGCACGACTGGGAGTTAAGTACCTGACACTGTACACCTTCTCCACAGAAAACTGGAACCGTCCAGCCTACGAGATAGAAGCCCTGATGGGACTGGTTCTCAGTTTTGTGGAGATGAACTTGTTTACGGACAACAGCATCAAATTCCGCATGGTAGGCGATATGGACCGTCTGCCTCAGTCGGTACAGGACAAGATCCACTATATGGAAGACCTGACGAAAGACGGTGAGCGGATGACTGTCATCATGGCCATGAGTTACTCGTCGAAGTTAGAACTGGTGAGAGCCACGCAGCAGATCGCAAAAGAGGTGAAGGAAGGCAAGTTGAATGCCAATGATATCACCGAGCAGACCATCAACGACCATCTGTGGACAAACTTCATGCCCGACCCGGAATTGCTGATTCGCACAGGCGGTGAACTGCGCATCTCCAACTATCTGCTGTGGCAGTGCGCTTATTCCGAATTCTACTTCTGCGACACCTATTGGCCTGATTTCGATGAAGAAGCCCTGCACAAGGCCATCGCCGACTATCAGAGCCGTCAGCGCCGCTTCGGCAAGACCGAGGCCCAGGTAGAAGCAGATGAAGTGAAAAGTGAGAAGTGAAAAGTGAGAAGTGAAAAGAGAAGAATTTGCTACCGCTTAGGAAAAGAATGAAGATTGCATATATATATAATAAGGTGAAGACAAGTGGATGGATCGTGAAAGTATTGATAGTACTTTTCACTTTTCACATCTCACTTCTAACTTCATCGGCTCAGGATAAAATCATCAACCCTGACATCTCGTATGCCGGAACACCCCGTTCCTGCACCATCGGAGGTATCTCCGTATCAGGTGTGGAAGGCTATGAGGACTACGTGTTGACGGGACTGTCTGGCCTGACAGTAGGTCAGGAAATCGAAGTTCCTGGCACCCAAATCACCGAGGCGGTGAAGCGCTATTGGCGCAACGGTCTGTTCTCAAAGGTGCAGATCAGCGCCGACTCCATCGTGGGTTCCAAGATCTATCTCCACATCGCCTTGGCACTGCATCCCCGTGTGAGCAACATCAACTATATCGGTGTGAAGAAGTCAGAGCGGGAAGATATGGAATCTAAACTCGGTATGGTGAAAGGCATGCCTCTGACGCGAAACATCCTTGACCGCGCTAAGATTTTGGCCAAGAGATATTTCGACGAGAAGGGTTACAAGAATGCCGAGATAGACATTACGCAGCGTGAAGACCCAGAGAACAAGGGTCAGATTATCCTTGATGTCAATATCGACAAGAAGGACAAGATGAAAGTACGCCAAATCATCTTCGACGGCAACGAGAAACTCACTGATGGCAAGATCAAAGGTTCCTTCTTCGGCAAGGGTGCCTTCGGTAAGATTCACGAGGCTGGCAAGTTCAGCAATATCTTCAAGGCCAAGAAGTTCACTGACGAGCGCTATAAGGAGGCCAAGCAGAAACTGATTGACAAGTACAACGAACTGGGCTTCCGTGATGCTACCATTATCGAAGACTCCATCTCACAGTTTGACGACAAGCACGTGAATGTCTATGTGAAGGTGGATGAAGGCGACAAATACTATATCCGCGACATCAACTGGGTAGGCAATACCGTTGTTACCACCGACTACCTCAATGCCGTGCTGGGTATGAAGAAAGGAGATGTCTATAACCAGAAGCAACTAGATAAGCGCCTCAGGGAAGACGAAGACGCTGCTGGCAACTATTATTACAACAACGGTTACGTATTTTCCAGCATTGAGCCTGTGGAGGTCAACATCTCTGGCGACTCCATTGATTTGGAGATGCGTATCATCGAGGGACCTCAGGCTCGTCTGAACCACGTACGTATCTATGGTAACGACCGTCTGTATGAAGAGGTGGTTCGCCGTGAACTCCGTACAAAACCCGGCGACCTGTTCAACAAGGATGCCATCATGCGTTCTATCCGTGAAATCGGCTCCATGGGTTTCTTCGACCCTGAGAATATCGTTCCTGATGTTAAGCCTAACAGTGACGACGGTACTGTAGACATCGACTGGAAACTGGAACAGAAGTCAAACGACCAGTTAGAGTTCTCATTAGGTTGGGGACAGACGGGTGTCATCGGACGTGTGGGTATCAAGTTCAACAACTTCTCCATCCGCAACCTCTTCGGCAAGAACAAGTTACACCGCGGCATACTGCCTTACGGTGACGGTGAGCAGTTAGGTTTCAACTTCCAGACCAACGGATCATATTATAGTTCGCTGAGTGCCAATTACGGCACCAACTGGTTTGGCGGCAAGCGTCCAAACTCCCTCAACCTGAGCGTGTTCTACTCCAAGCAGAGTGATATCAACAGCACCTACTATAACAATGCCTACTATAACAGCCTGATGATGTATAACTATGGCGGCTATGGCTACGGCAGTTACAATGGCAGCATGATCAACTACGACGCCATGCTTGATGACGACAAGACGATGAAGGTCTTCGGTGCTGCCATCGGATGGGGTAAGCGCCTGCGCTGGCCTGATGACTACTTCCAGTTCTCTGCACAACTTGGATTCACACGTTATATGCTGCGCGACTGGAAATACTTCTATATCTCTAACGGTAACTGTAACAACATCAACCTGGGACTGACCCTGTCGCGTACATCTACCGACAACCCACTCTTCCCACGTTATGGTTCTGAGTTCATGGCCTCCGTCACCCTGACGCCGCCCTGGTCGCTCTTCGACAATAAAGATTATGCGAATCTTGCCAAGAACTCCCAGTCGGCAACCTACGAGAGCGAATTGCAGGATGTGTATCGTTGGATTGAGTACCACAAGTGGAAGTTCAAGTCACGTACCTTCACTGCCCTTAGCGAAGGAGCCAAATGCTTCGTGCTGATGACACGCGTGGAGTTTGGACTGCTTGGCTCTTACAACAAGGACAAGAAGTCGCCCTTTGAGACCTTCTACGTTGGCGGTGACGGCATGAGCGGTTATTCCTACGGCTATTCCGAGGAGACCATCGGTTTGCGAGGCTATGACAACGGTTCCATCTCACAGTCATCCTATTACGAGGAGATGATGCAGGGCAACAAACTGTCCGCATACAATGCCTATGCCTACGACCGCTTCACAGTGGAACTCCGCTACCCGTTCATGCTGGGCAATACCACCATCTACGGACTCGGCTTCCTCGAAGGCGGTAATGCCTGGGCTCAGGCCAAGGATTTCAATCCCTTCAAGATGAAGCGCTCTGCCGGACTGGGTGTCCGTATCTATCTCCCAATGGTGGGTCTGATGGGTATCGACTGGGCCTACGGTTTCGACAATGTCTATACCAGTGCCAGCGGTACACAGAAGAAAGGCGGCAGCAACTTCCATTTCATCCTCGGACAAGAGTTCTAAACCTTTTTATATAATCAACGTCAAAGAGGTGTATAACAAAAACAAAGAAAGATTTATGAAGAAACTGATTATTTGCGTCATTTGTGCCATCTGCGGCTGCATGTCAGCCTCTGCACAGAAGTTTGCGCTGGTGGATATGGAGTATATCTTCAAGAACATCCCTGCCTACGAACGTGCCAATGAGCAGTTGAACCAGGTATCGAAGAAATGGCAGTCTGAGGTCGATGCCCTGACCACAGAGGCCCAGACCCTCTACAAGAACTACCAGAACGAGGTTGTTTTCCTTTCCAAGGAGCAGAAGAAGGCCAAGCAGGATGCCATTGTGGAGAAGGAAAAAGAAGCCGCCGACCTGAAAAAGAAATACTTTGGTCCAGAGGGCGAACTCTACAAGAAACGCACTGCCCTGATGACCCCCATTCAGGAAGAAGTGTATAATGCCATCAAGGATGTGGCCGACCTGCGCGGCTACCAGTTGGTGTTGGATCGCTCCAGTGATGTCGGTATCATCTATGGCTCACCTAAAATCGACATTTCCTCAGAGGTACTCAGTAAACTCGGATACTCGAAATAAACATGAAACATTAAAAGATTAAACATTAAACTTATAAGCATGAAAAAGATTATTATTTGCGCCATTTGCGCAATCTGCGGTTTCACCACCGCCAATGCACAGGCCAAGTTCGGTCATGTGAACACTCAGGAAATCATCCAGGCAATGCCTGAATACGAAAAGGCCAAGAGCGAAATCGACGCCCTGACAGCACAGTATGATGCCGACCTGAAGAGCATGCAGGACGAATTGCAAAAGAAGGCTGAGGCTTTTGAAAAAGAGCAGGCAACCCTGCCCGAGAACATCAAGCAGCGTCGTAACCAGGAATTGCAGGATATGTATCAGAAGATCCAGCAGAGTTATCAGGACAACCAGATGGCTCTCCAGAAGGCTTCTCAGGACAAGATGCAGGCCATCACCACAAAGGTGCTTGATGCCATCAAGTCAATAGGTCAGACTGGCGGCTATGTCTACATCATGGAGATCAACGGTGGTGTACCCTATATCAGCACCACGCTCTCTACCGATGTGACAGCACAGGTAAAGACCAAACTCGGCCTGAAGTAGTGAGAAGTGAGAAGTGAAAAGTGAGAAGTATCAATAAAAACTATCGTATGAAAGATAAGACAATAATCATCATGAGGATTGTGACAATACTTTTCGCTTTTCACTTTTCACTTTTCACGGCTTTTGCCCAAGAAGAGGCAAAAGCGTTCAAGTTCGGTTACCTCAGTTATGAGCAAGCCCTGAAATCTGTGCCTCAGTATGCCATCATGGAAAAGCAACTGGCAGATCTCGAAGCCCAATATCAGGCAGAGACCAAACGGGTGGAAGACGAGTTCAACCGCAAATACGAGGACTTCCTCGAAGGTCAGCGCGAATTTCCCAAGACCATCCTACAGAAACGCCAGACAGAACTTCAGGAACTGATGGAGAAGAACATCGCCTTCAAGGAGGAAAGCCGTCAGCAACTGGCCTCTGCCAAGGAAGAGGCACTAGCCCCATTGAAGGCTCTACTCTCTGAAGCCATCGCCACGGTTGCGAAAGAACACAGACTGGCTTTCGTCGTCAATACCGACTCCAACGCCTACCCGTTTATCGACCCCGAAATGGGGATGGATATCTATCCACTCGTCACCTCACTCCTGCAGAAATGAGTAATCACCATTCCTCATTCCTCATTTCTCATTCCACACTATCCGATGCGCCAGGGCCCATCGGCGTTTTCGATAGTGGCTACGGAGGTCTGACGATTCTTCACGGCATCCGCCAACTGTTACCCCAATACGACTATCTTTATCTGGGCGACAATGCCCGAGCCCCCTACGGACCACGTTCTTTCGATGTGGTCTATGAATTTACGCGCCAGGCTGTTGTGAAACTCTTTGAGATGGGATGCCATCTGGTCATCCTCGGCTGTAACACAGCCTCCGCCAAGGCCCTGCGCACCATCCAGCAGCATGATTTGCCAAAGATTGACCCCAATCGCCGTGTGCTGGGCATCATCCGTCCCACGACGGAGATTATCGGCAATCTCACCACCTCGCGCCACATCGGTGTACTCGCCACTGAGGGCACCATCAAGAGTGAGAGTTACAACCTCGAAATCAAAAAATTCCATCCTGATATATCTGTGACGGGCGTTGCCTGTCCTTTTTGGGTTCCACTTGTGGAATACAACGAGGCCGACTCCCCTGGTGCCGACTACTTCGTCAAGAAGTGCATCGACCAAGTGATGCGTCTTGACCCCAAGATCGATACCATCATCCTCGGCTGTACCCATTATCCCCTGCTCATGCCGAAGATTCTCAAGTATCTCCCTGCCGGCGTACGTGTCATACCCCAGGGCGAATATGTCGCCGACAGCCTTAAATCCTACTTGGAACGCCATCCACAGATGGAGCAGAAATGTTCGAAAAGTGCCACTGTCCGTTATCTCACCACTGAGAATGCAGACAATTTCAAGGAATCCGCCCAAATCTTCCTCCACGAATCCGTAGAGGTCGAAAGCATTACCTTAGGGTAATATGATGGCAAATTTTATCATTATCTTCATCGGCGGTTTAGTTTAGGTTTGGACAGGAATCAGAGCGGGCAAGATCCCAACCACGCATCGACAATAACAGTTTAACATCTTTTCAAGATTGACAACGGAATAAGCAAAATCACTGGTTATCAGCAATAATGCCGATTGTCAGCGGGTTAATTGTTCCCAAAATGTTCCCCTACAAACATATTATTGTACCTTGAAGTTTTCCACTTTTCCACTTTTCCACTTTAGACATTTAGGTTTTTGCAAATGTCATTTTTGTAGTTTGATGAGAGTCAACCTGTCTTAGGGTTAAAAGTCAACTTTTACGGTACAAATTTATATTAATATTATAATTATTATTATATTATAATATAATAATAAAATTTTCCGCTTCGTGAAAACGGAAAATGCAGATGTCCGAAGTGGAAAAGTGGAAAAGTGGAAAAGTGCCGCCCTTTTTGATCGGAATTTCTAGTCCCAGAATTTACTGGAGATTTCCCGAGGTCGGAATTCCTTGCCCCAGAAATAGGTGGTCGATTTCACGTGGTCAGTAAAATCGTGCCTCAGATTTTGGTGATGGTTTCAGAGGTGAGGATTCCTTATCCCAGTTTTGGGGTGAAGGTATTCCCTGGTCAGGATTCCCTGCCTCAGAATTGGGTGAAGGTTTTCCGTGGTCAGGATTCCTTGTCCCAGTTTTGGTTGAAGGTTTTCTATGGTCTGGATTCCTTTCCACGGATTTGGGTAAGGGTTTTCCGTGTTATTTTCAATTTTTAACAAAAATATTTGGCAAAATATTTGGTGGGTTCAAAAAAAAGTTGTACCTTTGCAACATTGTTGCAACACACGGACAAGGAAGAGGCTTTAAGGAAGAGGAAAACACAACATTTCTAATTTTCTATTTTTATGAGTGCTATTAAGCAAATTGTGATTTTTCAGTTGAAAGCGCTGCGCATGGCGGGATTCCTCGAGTTTGTGCAGCAGGTGTTGAACATCGTCAGGACCTACCGTGACTCCGGTGAGGCTGGCGTGAGCCAACTCCCTGCGAGGGTGGAGGCTGCCTACACGCCGTTCGAGGCAGGTGTGGCAAAGGTGGACGAGGCGTACAAGATCAGCCACTCCAGTGAGTACACCCAGCAGATCGCCGACGAGGCTTACCGCGAACTGGTGCTGAAGTTGAATGCCTCTGCCGTCATCGAGGACAATACGGAGGGTATCGAGGGGGTGATCTCGCAGGTGAACGAACTCATCAAGTACTATCGCCAGTATGTGCTTCCTAAGTACGGCAAGGGCGAAAAGGAGAATGAGGGCGAAGGCGGTGACAAGCCCAACGGCGGTGACAAGCCCAACGGCGGTGAGAACCAGGGCGGCAACGGCGGCGAGAACCAAGGCGGCAATGGCGGCCTTCCTGACGGCCATCACAACGACCAGTTGCATGGGCAGAGACCCTCTCTGCTAAACAAATAACCGCTGACTCAAACGAGTTCAGCGGTTATTTCGTGATATTACTACGGACTACTCCGACGGTGTGTGAGCCTTGCAACGGTCATTATAGAACTGCCGGAAGTCAGACCATTTGTAATAGGGATACATATCGGATGGCAACGGAAGGCTGGCCTCCTGACCATTCAGCAGGCACTTGACAAGAACCTCGTCCGTCGCCTTCTTCCCACGATAGAATACCAGTTGGATATTCGAAGCCTTACAAGTCTGCCAGTTCTGGTAGATGTTCTTCACCTGGTACGGATCCTCAGGGTCGCTGTCGGCACCATTGATACCCATGAGAATGTGGAGCGGCCCCAAACGGTCATCGTGTCCGAAGCGCAGGTCGGCTATGTGGTCGCTACTACCGTCGATTACAGCATCGGCTTTCTTGATGATATCTTGCAAGATGGGAATCATCCTATATTGGAGGGGGAACAGCCATGAGTAGGAGCCCAGATTGGAGTTTTCCCATCGGTCGGCTATATCCTTGTCGGTGACGAGGTTGCCCATCATGCCCTCATGGCCGATGTTGGGCAGCGAAGTATAGAGGTTAATGAAGTTCTCGCCAATATGGTGCACGCTGCCAGGCAGTCCCTCGGTACTGGTGAAGGCACGCTTGACGATCGTTTCTTCCAAATTGTCTGTGTATTTGAACTGGTCGCGGTTCTTCTCGTAGCGTGGCTTGCCACTGGGGAAATCGCGACGGGCGGGATTCTGGCGGTCGTCAGGTACGACACCGTCGAGGGTGAAACGCGATGACTGCTCGCGGATCTCTATCTTCGGATTGCACTGCACCAGTTCCTGACAGAAGGCCGACATGCTGAGCACACAGCGGCCCGACAGCGAGGCAATGGCCAGCACATTTCCGCCATTCTTAAATACCTGCGGGAAGTTCTGGTACATCGTACGCGCAATGCGCTGATGCTGTTGCCAGCCCAAATCTGTCAATTCGCTGACACCTGTGGACAGTTCCTCCTTGGCGGCCTCGAACTTCGTATAGAACTGTTCGCCTTCGGCCGTGAGTTGATGCTTGCGATGGGCATTGGTCAGCAAACTGTCCATTTCACGATAGAGAAATGCATTCCAGTAATAGCGCGAACCGTGCCGCCCGTAGTGGCTGATATAAAACGGTTTGTAACCACGTGGTGCCTTCGTCAGTGGAGCCTTCGTGAAGGCATAGGGATAATCGGTACCATAAGCCTTCTTAGGGTCGGATTTGAGTTGGTCAAGCACGTTCGTCTGTTGTGCCCAGGCTGACAAGCCCAGCACCAAAAATGTCACTAATGTCAAAATCTTCTTCATCATTCAATCTATATTTTTGTGCAAAGATACAAATAAACAGGGAAAAACCAAAATAAATCACATTTTATTTTGGTTTTCTTCTCACTTATTCGTACCTTTGCAGCCATATTATATATAAAATAAGGTGTAAAGGCATACGACATGAACATTAAACTACATACCCCGAAGAGTCTGAAAATGGGCAGCGGAATGTCTTCGCTGAAGCAGTTCCTGTTGTCGCTCTTCGCCACCAGTGTGTCCATCGCACTCACGTTCGGTACGGCTGCCATCATCGATTACAATGCGAAACAGAAGGCAAAGCGTGAGATCGTGATGATGGTGATGTATGATATGCACAACACGTTGCAGTGGATGGAGAAAAACGACACCCTGTTCCACGAGGCCATGCTCTATCAAAAAAGGCTTGCTGAGAACCCTGCCGAGTATGATATCATCAATACGGCCATCACAATGGCCCGTTTCATCCCGCCAGTCGACTACACGGAAACCACAGAGCGCATCTTCTCGACGAGCATAGAGACCATCAATACGGTGGGTAATGTGCTCTTCACAGAGAATGTAGCAGAGTTCTATCAGGCGAGGGCGGCTTACAAAACGTTAGTGTGCGACTCGATTATGAATACGCTTAAAGCGGAATCTCTTTTTACCACCCTACAAGGCGTCATTAATTTCGATTTCTCAGAATATGCCTTTATCAGTAATGAGATAAAGACTTCCATGCAGCCGTTGTTCGACCAGTGCAAACAGATGATGGATGTCAGCGACGAGGAGATTGAAATCTACCAGAAAGAAAGGCAGAAGATAAAAAAAGAAGTCCCGGTAGATGATGAAGCAAGGGCAAAGAAGTCTCAGGAGATCATACAACTTCTTGATGAAATCAAAGCCGCCAAAAAGAAACAGAAAATAGAATAAACAGAGACTTGGACATGAAGATTCAGATTATCAACGGACCGAACCTGAACCTGCTAGGGCAGCGGGAACCGGGCATCTATGGCTCAGAATCGATGGAGAACTGTCTGACGGCACTGCGGAAACGCTATCCAGCCGTACAGATAGACTACTATCAGAGTAACGTGGAGGGTGAACTCATCAACAAGATGCAGGAGGTGGGGTTCTTTGGTGGCTACGACGGTATCGTGCTCAACGCCGGTGCCTATACGCATACCTCCGTTGCCCTGCACGACTGCATCCGGAGCCTGAAATGTCCCGTCATAGAGGTGCACATCTCGAATGTCCACCAGCGCGAGGAGTTCCGTCATAAGTCGATGATATCCGCTGCCTGCAAGGGCGTGATCTGCGGGTTCGGACTCGACTCTTATCGGCTCGCCATAGAGGCAATTCTTAATAAGGAATGAGAAAGGAGAAATGAGGAATGTTGATAACCAATCAAGCCATACCTCATTGGAGGAGTATATCCTGGCGCATACGGAGCCGGAACCAGAGTATCTCTACAGGCTGTGGCGGGCCACGAACATTCGCACCATCCACGGACGGATGGCGAGTGGACACCTACAGGGGCGACTCCTGAAGATGCTGGTGCAGATGATCCGTCCGCAGACCATCCTCGAAGTAGGAACGTTCAGTGGCTACAGTGCCATCTCGATGGCAGAAGGCCTGCAAGAAGGCGGACGACTCTACACCTTCGAGATCAACGACGAGATGGAGGACTTCACCCGTCCGTGGATAGAAGGCTCTGCTGTAGCAGACAAGATTGACTTCATCATCGGTGATGCGCTGACGGAAGCCCCGAAACTTGGCATAGAGTTTGATATGGCCTTTATCGACGGTGACAAGCGTACCTACCGCGAGTGCTACGAGATGGTGCTCTCCATCCTCAGGCCTGGCGGTTTTATACTGGCTGACAATACCCTCTGGGACGGACATGTGGTGGACGTTGCCTACAACAAGGACCAACAGACACAGGGCATTACAGACTTCAACGACTACATCGCCGCAGACGACAGGGTGGAACAAGTAATCCTCCCCCTGCGCGACGGTCTGACGATCATAAGGAAAAGGTAATCATAATTACTCATTCCTAATTACTAATTTCTAAATTATGCAAGAGACAAGACAAAACAAAATTGCGAGGCTGCTCCAGAAGGAACTCTCACTGATATTCCAACAGCAGACACGGGCCACTCACGGCACGATGGTCTCTGTGACACGTACCAAGATATCCCCTGACCTGAGCATCTGCACGGCCTACCTCTCCATCTTCCCCAGTGAGAAGGGTGAGGAAATCCTGCAAAACATCAATGCCAGCAACAAACAGATTAGGTATGAGTTAGGCACACGGGTGAGAAACCAACTGCGCATCATCCCTGAGTTGCGCTTCTTCATCGACGACAGTCTGGACTATATCGAACATATCGACGAACTGCTGAAAAAATGAACTTCCCGTTCTTTATCGCCAGGAGGTATCTCTTCTCGAAGAAGTCAACCCATGCCATCAATGTCATCAGCGGCATCTCGGTGGTGGGAGTGGCTGTGGCCACAATGGCCCTCGTGGTGACACTCAGCGTGTTCAACGGCTTCCACGATATGGTGGCCTCCTTCTTTACGAGTTTCGATCCGCAACTAAAGGTGACACCCGTGATGGGAAAGACGGTAGCAGCCGACGACCCGATACTCACGCAAATCAAACAACTGCCCCAGATAGAGGTAGCGACGGAATGCGTGGAGGATCAGGCACTCGTCATCTATCGGGGGCGGCAGGCGATGGTGACCATTAAGGGCGTAGAAGACAACTTCGACCAACTGACACACATCAAAGAGATCCTGTTAGGCGACGGCGAGTTTGAACTGCATGCCGCAGATATGTTCTATGGCATCCCTGGCATCCGTCTGGCAGAGCAACTGGGTACGGGCTATATGTACGACGAACCCCTGAAAGTCTATGCCCCACGAAGAGAGGGACAACTGAATATGGCGAACCCAATGGACGGCCTCGTGGAGGATGAACTCTACTCACCAGGCGTACTGTTTCAGGTGATGCAGGGGAAATACGACAAGAACTATATCCTGACAAGCATCGACTTCACCCGTCGCATCTTTGAACAACAGGGGATGGTATCGTCGTTGGAACTGCGGCTGAAGGCTGGCAGCAACTTTGAGCGGGTGAAATCGGAAATCAAAGAGTTGGCTGGTGACCAATACTACGTAAAGGACCGTTTCGAACAACAGGACGACACCTTTAAGATTATGAAGATTGAGAAACTGATGGCCTATATCTTTCTGACGTTTATCCTGATGATTGCCTGCTTCAACATCATCGGCTCGCTCTCCATGCTGATTATCGACAAGAAGGACGATGTGGTGACGCTGCGTAACCTGGGTGCCTCCGACAAGCAGATTGTACGTATCTTCCTGTTTGAGGGGCGTCTCATTTCTGCCATCGGTGCCGTCATCGGTATCCTTTTAGGACTGGCCCTCTGTTGGGGCCAACAGACCTACGGTTGGGTGAAACTCGGTTCATCGAGTGCCTCCTTCGTGATAAACGCCTATCCCGTCAGTGTCCATCCAGAGGATGTGATCCTCATCTTCATCACGGTATTGGTGGTGGGATTCCTCGCCGTCTGGTACCCCGTCCGTTATTTCGCCAAGCGGTTGTTAGCCTAAGAGAAATGGAAGGCAAGGATATTGTCAAAGGTTACGTGCGCTACTTGAAGTTGCAGCGGAACATGTCGGGCAATACGCTCGATGCCTACCAGCGCGACCTCCTGAAACTGCTCGACTACCTGAGACATGAGGAGAAAGACGTCCGAGAGGTAACACTCGAGGACTTAGAGCACTTCTCGGCAGGTCTGCACGACATCGGTATTGGCGCTCGTTCACAGTGCCGCATCCTGAGTGGGATAAGGAGTTTTTTCCGTTTCCTCCAACTCGACGGCTACCGGGATGACGACCCTACGGAACTCCTGGAGTCACCCCAGATCGGAGAACATCTGCCTGAAGTGCTTTCGCCAGAGGAGATAGACTTGTTGGAGGACAGCATCGACCTCTCGAAATGGGAGGGACACCGCAACCGTGCCATCATCGAGGTGCTTTTCTCCTGCGGCCTGCGCGTCAGTGAACTGGTGAACCTGAAACTCTCCGACCTTTATCTCGATGAGGAGTTCGTGCGGGTGTTCGGCAAAGGCAGTAAGGAACGGCTCGTGCCTATCTCGCAGAAAGCCATCAAAGAACTGGGGTTCTGGTTTGACGACCGACAGCACATGAAAATCAAGCCCGGCGAAGAAGATTATGTGTTTCTGAACCGCTATGGCAGCCACCTCACCCGAGTGATGATTCTCATCATGATCAAACGACAGGCAGAAGCAGCAGGTATCAAGAAGACCATTTCTCCCCACACCCTGCGCCACTCCTTTGCCACTGCCCTGCTCGAAGGCGGCGCAGACCTCCGTGTCATCCAAGCCCTCTTGGGTCATGAGAGCATCGGCACCACCGAGATCTACACACACATCGACACCTCTACCCTCCGTCGAGAGATATTGGAACACCACCCGAGAAACATGAAAAGGACAGAACACCCTTATCACCAAAAATAATGAAAAGGTGTAGTTTTTTCGGAATTACTGCGTCTAATTGGGAAAAAAGCAGTAATTTTGCACACAAAATAGTAACAACCAACTTTATGAAGATGAAAAGATTCTTTGCTGCCCTGGTGCTGATGATGATTAGCATAGTGGCAATGATGGCACAAGACATGTCGCAGTTGCCATCAGTTCCCGTTGATCCCGATTTCCGTATCGGTAAACTGGACAACGGACTGACGTATTACATCCGTCACAACAACTGGCCCGAGAACCGCGCCGAATTCTACATAGCCCAGCGGGTGGGGTCTATCCAAGAGAATGACGACCAGCGCGGACTGGCCCACTTCTTAGAGCACATGGCCTTCAACGGCTCGAAGCACTTCAAGGGCAACGAACTGCTGCGCTGGTGCGAGAGTGTCGGTGTGAAGTTCGGTACAGACCTGAATGCCTACACGTCGATTGACCAAACGGTCTATAATATAAGTAATGTACCCACGACGCGTGAGAGTATCATCGACTCCTGTCTGCTGATTCTCTACGACTGGGCCGACGGTCTGCTGTTGGAGCAGGAGGAGATTGAGAAGGAGCGTGGTGTGATCCATGAGGAGTGGCGCCTCCGCACCAGTGCCTCACAGCGTATGCTGGAGCGCGACCTGCCGAAACTCTATCCGGGGTCTAAGTACGGTCACCGTATGCCTATCGGACTGATGGAGATTATCGACAACTTTGAGCGTCCATTCCTGCAGGCATATTATGAGAAGTGGTACCGTCCTGACAACCAGGGCATCATCGTGGTGGGCGATGTCGATGTCGATAAGGTGGAACAGAAGATCAAGGATCTCTTCTCACCCATCGCGCTACCAGAAAACCGTGCATTGGTGACCACAGAACCCGTGCCTGACAATGACGAGGCTATCTACGTGATTGACAAGGACAAAGAGCAGCAGATCAATATGGTCTATGTGATGATGAAACACGAGGCTTTCCCCGACTCACTAAAAGGCACACTGGCATTCACCATCACAAACTATATGAAAGGTGCTGCCCTCAGTATGCTCAACGACCGTCTGAGGGAATATGCCGAGAAGCCGGAGAGTCCTTTCCTGCAGGCATCTGTCGGCGATGGCAACTATCTCCTGTCGAAGACGGTTGATGCCTTTGAGGTGGATGTGCTACCAAAGGAAGGCCAGACAGAGGCTGCCATACAGACCGCGCTGACAGAGGCCCGTCGTGCCGCCGAGTTCGGTTTCACCGCGACGGAATACAGCCGTTATAAGGCCAACTACATCAGCAACCTCGAGAAGACGTACTCAAACAAAGACAAGCGCTACAACAGCCAGTTCGTGAACCAGTGCGTAGGCAATTTCCTGAATAACAATCCAATGCCCAGCATCGACTACACCTATACGACGATGAAACAGTTGGTGCCTGCGATACCTATCGAGAGTATTAACACCCTGATAAAGGAACTCGTCAGCAACAACGACAAGAACCTCGTGGTGCTGAGTTTCAACAACGAGAAGGAAGGTGCCGTCTATCCCACAGAGGACGGACTGAAGAAAGCCATTGCCGCTGCACGTGCTGCCCAGATTGAGGCCTACGTGGACAATGTGAAGGATGAGCCGTTGATGACCACCCTGCCCCAGAAAGGCTCTATTACAAAAGAGACCAAGAACGATCTCTTCGGCTATACCGAACTGACACTGTCGAACGGTGCCACTGTCGTATTGAAGCAGACTGACCTGAAGAAAGATCAGGTGCTGCTGAGAGGCGAAGGCTTCGGAGGCTCTGCCCTCTATGGCGAGAAGGACTTCGTTAATATAAAGACGTTCGACGACGTGGTTGAGGTCAGCGGACTGGGCAATTTCTCACATACCGAGTTGGAGAAGGCCCTCGCCGGCAAGATTGCCAGTGCCTCGATGTCAATCAGCGCCAACCGTCTGCATGTCAACGGCAGTTCCACGCCAAAGGATGTGGAGACCATGCTTCAGTTGATCTATCTCTACTTCACCAAAATCAACAAGGATCAGCAGTCGTATGATAATATGATGCAGACCGCTGAGGTCTCGCTGAAGAACCGTCTGCTACAGCCCGAAAGCGTGTTCAGCGACTCACTGGTGAATACCATCAGTTGCCACAACCCACGCATGAAACCGTTGGATGTGTCTGATCTGAAGTACATTGATTATGACCGCATCCTCCAGATGGCCAAGGAACAGACCGCCAATGCCGCTGCCTTCACCTTCACCATCATCGGCAACTACGACGAGGCTGCCATCCGTCCACTCATAGAACAGTATCTCGCCTCTCTGCCCTCACAGAAAGAGGTGGTGAAGAGTGGTCAGGTAGATACTGACTACACAGGAGAGGTGATTAACAGTTTCAAGCACAAGGCTGAGACACCAAAGGCCATCGCCGTAGTCCACTGGTACTCAAAGGCTATGCCATACACCTTAGAGAATGTGATCAAGGGTTCTATGGTAGGACAGATCCTGAGTATGGAATATCTGAAGAAAATCCGCGAGGATGCCAGCGCTGCCTATACTGTTGCCTCACAGGCCAGTACCAGTCGTGACGACTTTGAGTGCACTTCACAGATTCTGGCCTATTGTCCGATGAAGCCTGAGAAGGCCGATACCGCCCTGATGATTATGCGCGACGAGGTGGCTGCCATCGCCAAGACCTGTGACCCCGATAAACTGCAGAAGGTGAAGGAATATATGTTGAAGAACCACGGTGACGAATTGAAGCAGAACGGCTACTGGCTGGGTTGTATCAATACCTGGCGCCGATGGGGGCTCGATTTCCACACTGACTATGAGAAGGTCGTGAATGCCCAGACACCTGAGACGATCGCCGCCTATGTAGCAGAGTTGCTGAAGGCTGGCAACCATGCGGAGGTCATCATGCTTCCTGCGGAATAATGAGTAATGAATAATTAGTAATTATAACATGAGTTATTTGTTTTCATCAGAGTCAGTGTCTGAGGGCCATCCCGACAAGGTGGCGGATCAGATCTCTGACGCCATATTAGACCAGTTCCTGGCATACGACCCAACGGCGCGTTGCGCCATCGAGTCGTTTGTCACCACAGGACAAGTTGTCATCATGGGTGAGGTGCGCAGTGAGGTATATATCGACCTGCAGACCATCGCCCGAAACACCATCAAACGTATTGGCTACACAAAGGCAGAGTACCAGTTTGACGGCAACTCGTGCGGTATCCTGAGTGCTATCCACGAGCAGAGTGCCGACATCAACCGAGGCGTCGACAACGGAAATGAGGACGAGCAGGGGGCCGGCGACCAAGGAATGATGTTCGGCTATGCCACCAATGAGACGGAGACATATATGCCCGTCAGTCTTGACCTGGCTCATCTCATCATGCGCACCTTGGCCGACATCCGAAAGGAAGGGAAGGTGATGACTTACCTCCGTCCGGATGCCAAGAGTCAGGTGACGGTACAGTACTCCGACGAGGGTATCCCCGAGCGTATCGACACCATCGTCGTCTCCACCCAGCACGATGAATTCGACGAGGATGAGAAGATGCTCGCAAAAATCAAGGACGATGTCATCAATATCCTGATTCCAAGAGTGAAGGAGCAGATCCATTCGCAGAAGGTACTCGACCTCTTCGGAACGGACATCAAATACTACGTGAACCCAACGGGTAAGTTTGTGATTGGAGGTCCTCACGGTGATACGGGCCTGACAGGCCGTAAAATTATCGTCGACACCTATGGTGGCAAAGGGGCTCATGGCGGCGGAGCCTTCTCCGGCAAGGACTCCTCGAAGGTTGACCGCAGTGCTGCCTATGCAGCCCGTCATATCGCGAAGAATATGGTAGCAGCAGGTGTCAGCGACGAGATCCTCGTCCAGGTCAGTTACGCCATCGGGGTGGCCAGACCAATGAATATATACGTGAACACCTATGGTCGCAGTAAGGTTCAGATGAGCGACGGTGAGATTGCCAAGCATATTGAAAAACTCTTCGATTTGCGTCCGAAAGCCATCGAGCGCACCCTGAAACTGCGACAGCCCATCTATAGCGAGACGGCAGCCTACGGACACATGGGGCGCCAGCCAGAGATAATCAAGAAGACGTTCACCAGCCACTATCACGAGACGAAAACGATTGACGTGGAGTTGTTTACTTGGGAGAAACTCGACCGTGTGGACGACATCCGCAAGGAGTTCGGACTCTAGTACCCTATGTTCAGGACTGACAGCATCTATACAGAGCCTATCGTGCCATCCGACACGAACGACACGATAGAGCATAAACCCGCAAAGCCGCAGACACCCTATCAGGTGCTGCGGTTATTGCCTAAGGATGCTACACCAGCCCAGCAAGACTCCGCCATTCAGGCCTGGTTCCAACCTGGTGAGATACATTACAGTACAAGACCCGACACGCTCCATCTGCCTGGACACGGCATTGGCAAAAGCCTGAAAGATGTCAACCTCCCCCAATATTACAGAGAGCATTTCTTCTCTGACAACACCTATTTACACCCGGAATTAGACGGAGGGCGCTATGGTGTGGCGGGTGACCCGATTCCCTATACCACCAAGAATGATAACATCATCACCAGTATGCTGCTGGTGTGCTTTGTCCTGACCCTCGTCGCTTTCTCGTTCAGCAGGAGTTTCCTGCTACGTCAGGCCAAAAACATATTCTATATTCCCAAAACAGAATACGCCATCACAGAAACATCTACGGAGATCAAGGCGCAGTTCTTCTTCCTCTTGCAGACCTGTCTGCTGCTGGCTCTGCTCTATTTCTTCTACACACGCACCTATACTGCCAGCACGTTTATCTTATCTGATGAATACCTGCTCGTAGCCATTATGGGAGGTGTCTTCATCGGCTATTTCTTCATAAAGTATCTGATTTATGCTTATGTGAATCTGGTATTCTTCGATGTTAAAAGGAACGGACAATTTTTCCGTACACTTTTGGCACTTCACTCCTTCGAAGGAATCCTTTTATTCCCCATCGTAGCCCTACTGACTTTTTTTGATATTCCGGCTCAGTCAGTTGCATATTACACACTATTTGTGGTCATTTTAGTTAAAATATTGACCTTTTACAAGAGTTTTGTCATCTTTTTTAGGCAAAATGGTTTTTATTTGCAAATTATTTTGTACTTTTGCGCCCTTGAAATCATTCCCTTGTTTGCTCTATGGGGTGGACTTGCGGTGATTGCGAATGCGTTGAAAATAAATTATTAGGACATAAATGATCAAGAAGATTCTGGTTTCACAACCTAAGCCAACAAGTGAGAAGTCACCGTACTTCGACATTGCGAGCAGATTTGACGTAGAACTGGTGTTCCGCCCGTTCATCAAGGTTGAAGGTATCTCTGCTAAGGATTTCCGTGCGCAGAAAGTAAACATTCTCGACTACTCAGCCATTGTGTTTACCTCGCGCCACGCCATCGACCATTTCTTCACAATGGCCAAGGAACTTCGTGTTGCTATTCCTGAAGACATGAAGTATTTCTGCGTGACAGAGACCATTGCTCTTTATATCCAGAAATATGTGCAGTATCGCAAACGCAAGGTTTTCTTCGGAGAGACAGGTAAGATTGATGACCTGATTCCCACGATGGTCAAGCACAAGACGGAGAAATATCTTGTCCCCATGAGTGATGTGCATAATGACAGTCTGGCCAATCTGCTCGACTCCAAGAAACTGAACCACAAGGAGTGTGTGATGTACAAGACGGTCAGCAACGACTTCACCCCCGAGGAGGTCGAGAACTTCGACTATGACATGCTGATTTTCTTCAGCCCGTCAGGTATTGAGTCGCTGACAAAGAACTTCCCTGATTTCAAGCAGGACAAGATTGCCATTGCCACCTTTGGTCCCACCACAGCCAAGGCCGCCAAAGAGGCAGGTCTGCGTCTGGACATTGAGGCACCCACAGAGAAGTATCCTTCTATGACCAGTGCCCTGCAGCACTATCTGTTGGAAAAGCAAGGTTAATACACCTTATATATATAATGACGGGTTTCGCGGCGTCTCCTACACTCAGCAAGAGAGAGCGCATCGTCAGCCGGGAACTGATAGAATTGCTCTTCAGCAAAGGCAGCAGTCGCAGCACATCTGCCTTCCCGTTGCGGATTGTGTTTATGGAGATAACGCGAGAAGAAGGCGAAGAACCAGTACAGATTCTGGTCAGCGTTTCCAAGCGACACTTCAAACGAGCCGTCAAGCGCAACAGGGTGAAGCGCCAAATACGTGAGGCATATCGCCATCACAAGACGATATTGACAGCAAAAGTCCCTGAAGACAAGTCAATAGCCATTGCCTTTATCTGGCTGGCTGACGAACTCTTCGACAGCCAACAAGTGGAAAGATGCGTGAAGAGACTTCTGGGAAAAGTGGCGGAAAGTATATGAATATCATCAAGGTAATAGGCCACCACATTTCAAAGGCTATCGTATTCCTGCTCTGTCTGCCTATCGTCTTCTATCAGACCTGCATCTCCCGTTTCACGCCGCCCTCATGCCGCTTCACGCCGACATGCAGCGAATATGCAAAACAGGCACTCAGGAAACACGGTCCCATCAAGGGACTCTACCTTGCAGTCTGGCGGATATTAAGATGTAACCCCTGGGGGGGAAGCGGCTACGACCCCGTCCCATAGAAACCTAGGAAAGCCTAGGACACCCTAGGAATGCCTAGGAATGCCTAGGATAGCCTAGGAAAGCCTAGAAATGCCTAGAAAAAATAAAAAATTAGAATATGAAGAATTTTGTTGAAGAATTGAAATGGCGCGGAATGCTGGCACAGATCATGCCTGGCACCGAGGAACTGCTCCAGAAGGAGATGGTAACAGCCTATTTAGGTACAGACCCCACAGCAGACTCCCTGCATATCGGACATCTGTGCGGTATCATGATGTTACGTCATTTGCAGCGTTGTGGCCATAGGCCCATCATCCTCGTAGGCGGAGCCACAGGTATGATTGGCGACCCCTCCGGTAAGTCACAGGAACGCAACCTGCTCAATGACGAAACATTGCGCCACAATCAGGAGTGCATCAAGAAACAGGTGGCCAAGTTCCTCGACTTTGAGTCGAAGGAGCCTAACGCCGCTATTATGGTCAACAACTACGACTGGATGAAGGACTTCACCTTCCTCGATTTTGCCCGTGAGGTGGGTAAGCATATTACTGTCAATTATATGATGGCAAAGGAGAGCGTACAGCAACGCCTGAACGGTACCGCCCGCGACGGACTGTCTTTTACGGAGTTCACCTATCAGTTGTTGCAGGGCTACGACTTCCTCTATCTCTATCAGCACTATGGTGTGAAGTTGCAGTTGGGCGGCAATGATCAGTGGGGCAACATGACCACTGGTACGGAACTGATCCGTCGCACCCTCGGCAATGAAGTAGAAACCTTCGCCCTCACCTGTCCGCTGATCACCAAGAGCGACGGTAAGAAGTTTGGCAAGACAGAGTCTGGAAACATCTGGCTCGACCCGCAGCGCACCACACCGTATAAGTTCTACCAGTTCTGGCTGAACGTCAGTGACGAGGATGCAGAGCGCTATATCAAGATCTTCACGTCACTAGACAAGGAAACCATTGATGCCCTTACTGAGGAACACAAGCAGGATCCAGGTCGTCGTGTACTCCAAAAGCGTTTGGCAGAAGAAGTGACGGTGATGGTTCACTCGCAGGAAGCCCTCGATGCAGCCATCGAAGCCTCCAACCTCCTCTTTGGCAAATCGACAAAGGAAGGACTGGAGAAACTCGACGAGCAGACATTCTTGGATGTATTTGACGGCGTGCCCCAGTTTGAGATTGGCAAGGACCAACTTGGCCAGCCTGCCATTGAGTTGTTGACAACTGTTGCGCCCGTCTTCCCATCCAAGGGTGAGATGCGTAAGATGGTGCAGGGGGGTGGCGTTTCCCTGAACAAGGAGAAACTCACTGACCAAAACCGTCCTGTCACGGCAGCAGATCTCATCGACGGCAAGTATCTTTTGGCCCAGAAAGGCAAGAAGAATTACTATTTATTAGTAGTCAGATAAGAATAATTGGTAAAAATTTGGCTATATGCCAGATTTTTACTAATTTTGCACCCGCAGTTGGAAATTGGACGATGGTGTAATGGTAACACTACAGGTTTTGGTTCTGTCATTCCCGGTTCGAATCCGAGTCGTCCAACCATAACGCAACAAAAAAGGGGTTCCGTTTGGAGCCCCTTAAATTTTTATTACAATCTAACGATTAGAGAGCAGCAGCGAGTTCAGCGCCAGCCTTGAACTTAGCAACCTTCTTAGCAGCGATCTTGATCTTAGCCTTTGTTGCGGGGTTGATACCCGCACGAGCAGGACGCTTAGCAACACTGAATGTGCCAAAGCCAACGAGAGCCACCTTGTCACCCTTCTTCAGGGCATCTTTGATTGCTGCGAGAGTTGCGTCAAGAGCCTTCTTTGAGTCTACCTTTGAGAGACCAGCACCTGCTGCGATCTTCTCTACCAATTCTGTTTTGTTCATAATAATGTAGTTTTAAATAAAAAATTTATGTTTAAAAAATGAATTATTGTCGAATTCCTTCGCAAATATAAGGGAAAGTATTGAAAAAAACAACAAAAAAGCGGAAAATTTGTCTTTTTTGCTGAAAAAAAGTTGTTTCACCCTCATTTTTAGTCCCAAAAAGAGATATTTTTAGTAATTTTGCGCCCGAATTAAGGTTCAAGCCTTCTAAAGGCGAGAATCGCAAATAGTATAATCATAAAGAGTAAACAAAGACATGTTCCGCATACCAACCGTTACAAAGAATCTGCTTATCATCAACGGCATTGCTTTTCTGGCAACGTATGTTTTGCAGATGCAGGGAATTGACTTAGCCAATATCGGAGGTCTCCATTTCTTCTTGGCCAACGACTTCCATTTTTATCAACTCATCACTTATCTCTTCCTTCACGCCAATTTCATGCACATCCTGAGTAATATGTTTGGCTTGTGGATGTTCGGCTGTGTGATTGAAAATGTATGGGGGCCGAAGAAATTCCTTTTTTATTACATTATATGCGGTATCGGAGCCGGATTATGTCAGGAATTGGCACAGTTTGGCAATTTCTATATGACCATCGCCGAGCAGGCACCCGGCATCGGATTCGGGGAGTTGATAGCCGTCGGACATCAACTTGGACAACAACTCAACACCTGGACTACCATCGGTGCATCGGGCGCAGTCTATGCTGTCATCCTTGCTTTCGGTATGAGTTTCCCCAACGAACGGCTTTTTATCATCCCATTCCCCTTCCCCATCAAGGCGAAGTGGTTCGTATTGGGTTATGTGGCTATCGAGTTCTTCTCTGCCATCGGCAGTTCTGGTGACGGTGTGGCTCACACCGCCCACCTCGGAGGCATGCTTTTCGGTTTCCTGCTGATCCGCTACTGGAACAAGCATCCCGATAGTTTCGACCGCAGTCGGGGACGTGAATTCTTCGAGGGTCTGAAACGCAGTTTCGACCAGCGTCAGCAGGGCAGCCAGCACAGCCAGAATCCTCGTATGCACGCCGAACAGGGGGGCTCAAAGGAAGCCGATATGGAGTATAATGCCCGTAAACGGCAGAATCAGGAAGAGATAGATGCCATCCTCGACAAGATCCGCAAGAGCGGCTACGACAGTCTGTCGAAGGAAGAGAAGCAAAAACTCTTCGATGCCAGCAGACAATGATCAAGCAGTTAAAGACATTCACCGTCAATCTGGTGGCAGGGGCAAATATCGCCACTGTCATTCTGATGTTATGCGCCGGCTTCTCCGACAGGCTCAACCCCGCCGAATACCCCCTACTCTCCTGCTTCGGCATGGCCTTCCCCATCTTCCTCGTTGTCAACCTGCTCTTCCTTTTTTTCTGGCTCACCTTCAAATGGAGCAAGGCATGGATCCCTATCCTCGGCTATGCGCTGGCCTATGTCCCCATTAGCATCTACATGCCCGTCAATATGCGACAGGATCTGCCCGAAGGCACCATCAAACTCCTTTCCTATAATGTCTGTCAGTACGGGGGCAACCACAAATACGAACAAGGATTCGACACCGTCTACAACTACCTGAAACGCCAGAATGCCGATATTGTCTGTATCCAGGAAGATGCCGACACGTGGCGCCGGTTCGTCATGCAGCGCTATGCGAAGATATACCCCTACAACGACACCACCATCTTCCGCAACGACAGAGAAGGTTTGAACGGTGTTGGCATCCACACCCGTTTCCCCATCATCCGGAAAGAGCGTATCTGGTATAAGTCGGCTGCCAACGGCTCTGTAGCCTACTATCTGAAGATGGACAACGGCGACACACTGCTTGTCATCAACAACCACCTCGAAGGCACCCACCTCTCCAAGGAAGACCGCGCCAACTACAGACGGATGCTGCGTGGCAAGATGGAGCGCGACACCGTGAAGGAAGAATCCATGCTGCTCCTCGACAAACTTGCCACCGCTGCCGCCAAGCGCGCCCCGGAGGTTGATACCGTACACAAGTACATCGAAACCCACCGCCAATATCCCATGATTGTCTGCGGCGACTTCAACGACAACCCCATCTCCTACTCCCGCCGCACCATCGCCCAGGGTCTCACCGACTGCTTTGTCAAGACAGGAAAAGGCATCGGTTTGTCATATAATCAGAAAGGCTTTTTTGTCCGGATCGACCACATTTTATGCTCCGAACACTTCCAACCTTTCAATTGTCAAATCGACGACGAAATGGACGCAAGTGACCATTATCCTATCCTCTGTTGGCTCAAAATGCAGGAAAAACATTAAAAAAAGTGTGTTTTTCGCCGAGAAATTTTCCCACGTGCAGAAAAATGTCTATATTTGCACGCTAAAATATACGCGAACAGAATTAATAATAAATAAACAACATCAAAAAACAAAATGCAAAACAAAGGAATTGTAAAAATTATCGCAGTGCTTCTGTTTCTTGTGTGCTGCTTCTACCTTTCCTTCTCATTCGTGACACGCCACTACGAAAGTAAGGCTGCGGCTATGGGTGAGCAGGCTGGTGCGGAGTACCTTGATTCAATCAACAACGAGAAAGTCTATATGGGCGTTTACTCATTGAAGCAGTGCCGTGAGATGGAGATTGGCCTGGGTCTTGACCTGAAAGGCGGTATGAACGTTATTCTTGAGGTGTCTGTGCCTGATGTCGTCGACGTGCTCGCCGACCACAAGACCGATGCCGCCTACAAGAAGGCAATGGAACTGGCCAAGAAGGAAGAAGAGACCAGTCAGGACGATTTCGTCACTCTGTTCGTGAAGTATTGGAAACAAGAAGGTCAGGGCCGTCCCCTCGCCGCCATCTTTGCTACCCAGCAGATGAAGGGCAAGGTGAGCACCTCCTCTACCGACGCTGAGGTGGAGCGCGCCATCCGCGACGAGGTGCAAAACGCCGTTGACAACTCGTTTAATGTAGTCCGTAACCGTATCGATAAGTTCGGCGTTGTTCAGCCGAACATCCAGAAACTCGAAGGCCAGAGCGGCCGTATCATGGTCGAGATGCCTGGTATCAAGGAGCCTGAGCGTGTACGTAAACTCCTCCAGGGTTCTGCCAACCTCGAGTTCTGGGAGACCTACAACAGCAATGAGATTACTCCGCTGCTGGCTCAGTTGAACCAGCGCTATGCCGCTCAGGGTGGTGAGGTGACAGACACTGACACCGCTGCTGTTGCTACGCCTGCAGATACTACTGCCGTTGCTGCTACTGCAGAGGCTGTTGCCGACACTGCCAAGGCTGCTGCTGGTGACCTCGCTGCCAAACTGGCAAAGAAAGACACCAAGGCTACTGACTCAAAGGCCAACGAACTGGCCAAGAAGCAGAACCCGCTGTTCTACTACTTCCAGCCCACACAGGGTAACACCCTTGCTGTGGTTGGTTATGCCAATGCCCGTGACACCGCTGAGGTCAACAAGATTATCTACTCTGAACTCGCCAGCCGTATCTTCCCTGCTGAGTTGAAACTCCGCTGGGGTGCCAAGCCCGAGAATTTCGGTGGTCAGACCAAGGGTGACATCTTCGAACTCTACGCTTTGAAGATTACCGAGCCCAATGGCCGCGCTCCGCTGGAGGGTGATGTCATCACCAACGGTAAGGACGACTTCGACCAAATGGGTCATCCCTCTGTATCTATGCAGATGAACTCCGACGGTGCCCGTCGCTGGAGCCAGATCACGAAGCAGAACATCGGCAAGGCCGTTGCCATCGTGCTCGACGATGCCGTTTACTCTGCTCCTCGTATCCTCACTCAGATTGACGGAGGTAACTCTTCTATCACAGGTAACTTCACCATTGAGGACACTAAAGACTTGGCTAACACGCTGAACTCTGGTAAGATGCCGGCTCCAACCCGCATCGTACAGGAAGAGGTGGTTGGTCCGTCACTCGGTGCACAGTCTATCAAGCAGGGTGTCATCTCGTTCATCGTAGCCTTCGTGCTGCTGATGATCTACATGATCATGCTGTATGGCTTCATCCCGGGTATCCTCTCCGATATCGCCCTGCTGTTCAACCTGTTCTTCACACTGGGTATCCTCACCTCGTTCCAGGCAGCACTGACCATGCCGGGTATCGCCGGTATCGTGCTGACCCTCGGTACGGCAGTGGATGCCAACGTGCTGATCTACGAGCGTATCAAGGAAGAACTGAAGAAGGGTCTGAGCATGAAGGAGTCCGTCAACAAAGGTTACTCCAACGCTTTCAGTGCCATCTTCGACTCTAACCTCACCTCATTAATCACCGGTATCATCCTGCTCTACTTCGGTACAGGTCCTGTGAAGGGCTTCGCCACCACTTGGATCATCGGTATCTGCGTATCCTTCTTCACTGCTGTGTTCATGACCCGTCTGGTCTACGACTACATGCTGAGCAAGGACAAGTGGACCAACCTGACCTTTGTGACTGCCTACTCGAAGAACCTCATGCAGAATGCCAAGTACCACTTCATGGGCATGTACCGCAAGTCGTTCATCATCTGGGGTGCTTTGGCCATCATCTGCTGCATCTCATTCGCCGTTCGCGGCCTGAGCCAGAGCATCGACTTCACCGGTGGTCGTAACTACGTGGTAACCCTCGACAAGGAGACACCTGTTGAGACCGTCCGTCAGGCTATGGCCGGTGCCTTCATCAACACCATGGGTGAGAAGGCCCAGCAGGAAGCCAACACCTCTGTCATCGCCCTCGGTACCGATGGTAAGACCGTGCGTATCTCTACCAACTGGGATATCGAGTCGAACAATCCTGAGGTTGACGACAAGGCTGAGGATATCCTCTTCAATGCCTTGAAGAAGGCCGGACTGGTCAGTCAGGAGAGTGTAGAGAAGTTCAAGAACCCCGATGTGCGTGAGGGTGGTTCCATCATCAGCAGTGCAAAGGTAGGTCCGTCAGTGGCTAAGGATATCACATACGGTGCTATCATCAGTGTGATCATCGCCCTGATCGCCATCTTCCTCTATATCCTGCTCCGTTTCCGCAACCTCGCCTTCTCAGTAGGTGCCATCGTGGCACTGGCTCTCGATGCCCTGAGCGTGATTGGTATCTACTCCCTCTGCTGGGGCTGGGTTCCGATGTCATTGGAGATCGACCAGGTGTTCATCGGTGCTATCCTGACGGTGATCGGTTACTCTATCAACGATAAGGTGGTGGTGTTCGACCGTATCCGTGAGAATATCGGACTTTATGGCAAGCGCGATCGTCAGCAGTTGTTCAACGACTCGCTGAACCAGACGCTGGCCCGTACCATCAACACCTCTGTGACGACCCTGATCGTGCTGCTGGCTATCTTCATCCTCGGTGGTGACAGCATCCGCTCGTTCTCGTTCGCCATGATCCTGGGTGTCATCTTCGGTACCCTCAGTTCACTCTTTATCGCTGCTCCTACGGCCTACCTGACCATGGGTCGCACGATCAAGGAGGACGATGCTGCCGTTGCTGCTCCCGCCAAGAAGTAAGGCTAACACCTTATTATATATATAAAGGCTGCACCTTTCACGGGTGCAGCCTTTTCTTTGTGACATATCTTGAGAGATGCTTATTCGCCAAAGATCTCCTTCAGTTTGTTCTGTAGTCCCTGTGCACGAAGGCCGCGGGCCACGATTTTGCCCTGTGGGTCGATCAGCAGGTTGTCGGGAATGCTGTTCACACCATAGACCTCCGAGGCTACCGTATTCCAGCCCTTCAGGTCGGAGAGGTGCGTCCAAGGCATCTTCAGGTTCTCGATGTCCTTCACCCACGGTTCCTTCTTATTGTCGAATGAAAGTCCCACGATATCAAAACCCTTGTCGTGGTATTTCTCGTAGGCAGCCACCACGTTCGGCATCTCAGCCTTGCACGGTCCGCACCACGAAGCCCAGAAATCAACCAGTACCCATTTGCCCTTGCCGACATATTCGCTCAGTTTGTGCATCTTACCGTCAGGATCAGCCTCCTCAAGGTCGATGAACTGCTTGCCAATAAAAGCAAGTTTCTTTTCCTCCAGAGCCTTCTGCTGGGCCGCATGATCCACCAGGCTTTTTACGATGGGATGGCTGGCCCAGACTGGTTTGGTGGCGAGGACACTGTCGAGTTTCTGCTGACCGAACATCTGCTGATACTCGCTGATGAAGGCGACGGGGATCAACGTCTCGCGCTCCTCCTTGAAGACCTTCTCCACACCTGTCATCATTTTCATCATGGCGATCATCAGTCCGCCAGCCAGTTCCACCTCCTTAGCCTTACGCTCCTCTTCCGACATGCTCTGAATCTTTATCATATAGTTAGCATAAGGTGCATTAATATCGATGTCGTAGCGTGTGAGGCGCTCGTTCTGGGGCGAGCCCTTCAACGTGCTGTCGTTGAGATTGATGGTCACGGGCGTACCATCATTAAAAAGCATGACGAACCACGAGGCATCCTGAGTGGAAACACCCATGTAGGCGTTCTTCTCTGCGTTGCCACTCATCGAGAACTTGCCATTAGTAACAACCGTACTGTTGACGATTTGGTTAGTCAGACGGTCACGTAGCACCACCGTCTTACCGTTTTCATTACTGATTCCGTCAATGGAATACTTTACCTGTTGTGCCTCTGTAGGCAGCACAGCCATCATCAGGGCTGCAATAAACATTACCTTTTTCATATTTGTGATAGTTTAATAATTTCGGTTGCAAAGTTAAGACTTTTTTCGTAAGCCTCCAAACTTTTTCGTTCTCAATAGTTTGCGTCCAATGTGCAATAGTTTGCATCATGATTTCCGTTTCTTGTGGGCCAATAAGCCCATTTCTGAGAAAATGACCGTTGACAGCAAGGTACCGACCTTGTTCAATTCTGCGATGTCCTTCAGCGTTGCAATGCCAGCGACCGATGCGGAGAAAGCGATGGCTAAAACAGTCAGAACAATCAAAAGTCTGCGCGAAACAGTGATTTTCTCCTTTTGATGTAATATGCCTAAGACAAGAACGACAGATGCCATGAAGAAAGAAACACTATCAAGGCCTTTTAGCAGACCAAGCCAGCCCGTACTGTTTAACACGTTCATGACAGACCCAACAAGAAAGAGACAACTTGCAAGACAGAAGAGGACACCACCTATGATGGTAAACCATTTTCCACCAAGTTTGCGAGGCTTACCTGTTGTGGGGTCGATAGCCTGACCATTATACTTGTACTTGATTACCAGCCAACGGATAATAACGGGTATCAAAATAGTCAAGGCCAAGACGATAAATACGAATACTTCATTTCTTCCCTTTCCTATGAACATCTGCAAGGAGAATGCTGCAAAGAGAATGACTGCTACAATACCGCACCACATAATGTAGTTGGAGTAACGAGACTCTTTCTCAACGAGAGTCTTCAGGTTATAAGACCCATAATCTTCTTTCTTCGTCCGTCTTAAGAGAACGAATCTGAATATTAGCGAAATCACCCAATAGACACCCAGCAAGATAATGCCCAACAGTGTAAGCCTTGTATTGGCCCAAGCGTACCATGCTATGACGGGCACAAAGATCAGGTTACCCCAGATGAGGCCTTCCTTCAGATTCTCACGGATGTCGGTAAACTTGCGCATCATCACCTCGCGGAGCTGCTCGTCGGACACGATCTCCTGACCGTCAAGGCGCTCATCCATCAGATTGTAAGCAGCCTTCAATTCATCCAACTCATGGAGTTCTAAAATATTCTCTGACATAGCTTTTACATTTTTAAGAATTAGACATTGATTTGAGCTGTTCCTTGATTCGGAACAGGCGGCTGGTGACGGCTGCGGTGGACAGACCCACGATTGCAGCGATTTCATCATACCGCATACTCTCCAGCCAAAGAAGAATGATAGCGCGGTCGAACAACTCAAGGCGGTTGATCCTGTCGTACAGCATCTTGATTTGTCTTCCACCTTCATCAGAAACACTCATCACATCCTTGTCGATCAGCAGCGGAACGGTTGGTACATTCCGTTTCTTGCCTCGCTCAACATTACTGCAGGTATTCAGGCTGACACGCCAGATCCACGTCTTGGGACTGCTGTCGCCACGGAACTTGGCAAAGCCTTTCCAGAGATTGACCAACACTTCCTGGAAAAGGTCTTCCACTTCGGTAGGATTGTCTGAGAAAAAGTAACATACCGTGTAGATCGTCTTACGGTATTCTCGGACCAGTTTTGTGAATTCTAATTCAATTTCATTCATCTTTTTTTGGAGTTGATTCAAACAGTTAGTACCCCAAATTGCAAAATCCTTTCGAGAATATTTCTTAAAAAATGTTATTTCGAAAAAAAATACTTATCGATTCTTGTCAGATCTTGTACTCCAAGATGTCGCCCGGCTGACAGTCGAGAGCCTGACAGATAGCCTCTAAGGTGGAGAATCGGATGGCCTTTGCCTTGCCCGTCTTCAGGATGGAGAGATTGGCCTGGGTGATGCCGATCCGCTCAGCCAGTTCCTGCGACGACATCTTGCGCTTCGCCATCATCACATCTACATTCACTATAATACTCATAATATAGGAGTTTTAAATGGTTAGTTCTTGTTCTTCCTTCAGATCCTTACCCATCAGGATGATCTGCGAGATGATCATCAGCGCCAGACCAGTGAGGATAAACATACTGTTGGCGTCATTCTTAAACACAACATAATAGTCGGCCAACTGGATGTGATACATATTATAACGCGTGATGGTGTAACAGACAATCGTTTGATACAAGTAAAGGGCGCTGAGCAGGACACCTGTGATTTCGAGGTATTTAGATACTTGCGTCACAAAGATATTACCCCTGCGAATGTTGCGGATCAGTTTAATCACCAAACTAAGTATCCAGACTATCACAATGAGTGCGACGACGGATGTGATGACGGAAACGACAAAAAGAACATTAAAGAACCTTTTTTGCGAGGCGGGAACAGACAGTTTCACTTTTTGCATCTCCACCATGTAGGTCTGCAACTCTGTCCCATCACTGTCTGACATTTTCGCCGTTGACATAAGCGACTTCTGCTTGAACTTGTCTTTTGGCGCCACATAGACTTCATAGTCGTATGTCTCATGATTGGTGGTGATGACACTACCGTCTGGAAGTGTCTCACGACTCATAAACTCGGGAGGACAATCCACAAATTCCATTTTGTCATTAGGCGTTGCATACCACATGGACTCGTGGAAATAGAAAACATTGGTTACAACCAAAATGATTAGTACTGCAACAAACAGTGTGCTGTAAATTTTTAGTTTCTTGTTCATAATTCACAAAGTTTTATTGTTAAACGATAAATAATTTCGGTGCAAAGATAAATAGATTTTTCGAACCGACAATGGAAAACGATGTTAAATTATCGTAAAACAATAATTATTTATCTAAAAACAGAAGAAAAATTGTTTGAATCAGATTCAGTGAATGTCATATTCAGGAGTTTTTCCTATGCCTGAGATTCAGGGGGAAGCCATCCCCAGGGGGGTGAAATCTTGCCCTGAATCTCGGACACGTCTATGCACACCGGGCAGAAATATGCCCTGAATCTGGGGCAAGATATTCTGACCTCGGAAAAGTATGCCCCGAATCTGGGGCACATTTATGCACCCCGGGCAGAAGTCTGCCCTGAATCTGGGGCACGTTTATGCACACCGGGCAGAAGTCTGCCCTGAATCTGGGGCACGTTTATGCACACCGGGCAGAAGTATGCCCTGAATCTGGGGCAACATTTACCCCCCTGTGCATAAGTATGAACTGGATTTAGGGCAAGTTTTCACCCCCTGGGGATGGTTTGCCCTAAATCTCAGACATAAAAATACGAGTTCGGAATGGTCCTATGTGGGCGCTGCACTTACCTGATGATGGCAGTCCAACCGCCTCCGCTACTCAGATGGATGTTTAGTCGGTCGCTGGGAGTTACCGTCTGCTGAGTATGCTTGTAATCCGTAGCATCCTTCAAGGCATTGACGCCATCGGCGAAGATATCGGCGTGATGGCGACCTTCTCCCAAGAAGGAGAGATGGATAGTCAGGTCGCGAGGTGTCCAGTCTGTCATTGCTGCAACAAACCATGTCGTGCCTTTACGACGGGCAATAACAGTATATTCTCCCATCCTGCCATCAAGGGCCACCGTCTCGTCGAAGGTGGTAGGAACCTGTGCGATAAAGTCCGTACACTCCTGGTTCCGCATGTACTTCGTGGGACTGTCGGCCATCATCTGAAGCGGGGCCTCGAAAGTGGTGTACATCGCCATCTGGTGCACACGGGTTCCCTGACTCATCGGGTGGTCGTTATTGCCAAAGAAGTTATTCTTCATGGCGTTGGTCATGGCACCAGGTGTATAGTCCATCGGTCCTGCCAGCATACGGAGATAAGGTGCCGTCACGTCATAATGCGGCTGATCATGCAGGGGCCCGTCGCCTGCACGAGGCTCCCACTTGGAATTCTCCAGCCCCTTCACACCCTCGAAATTGAAGATGTTGGGATAGGCACGCTGGATGCCAAAGGGCTTCAGTCCGTGGTAGTCGAGATAGAGGTGATACCTGGCGGCACTCTCCGCGATCTTATAGGCTGAGGCTATCACCTGCTGGTCGTCGCGATCGAAGAAATCCACCTTGAATCCCTTGATTCCCATGTCAGCATAGTGCTTCATCACTGCATCGGTGACAGAGATATCATTCAGAGGATTGCTTCCGATGAGGTTGCGCCAACTGGACCAGAGGATGATGCCCACACCCTTTTCCTGACCATGGGCAATCAGTCTGGACAGGTCAATCTCCGGACTCAAGTCTTCTGTCAACGACTCCTTGCCGCTCCATCCCTCATCGATGATGATGTATTCTATCTTGTTCCTGGCGGCAAAGTCTATATAATATAAATAGGTGTCAGTGTTCATGCCTGATTTGAAATCCACACCAGAGATGTTCGTGTTGTTCCACCAATCCCAGGCCACCTTTCCGGGTTTGATCCACGAGGTGTCGCTGATGCGGCATGCCGGCGCCAGTCGTTGTGCCATGTCGCAGTTCAGGATGTCGGCATCCTTCTCCGTGATGACGACAGCCCGCCAAGGCAGTGCCCGTCTGCCATCCAACCGGGCAATATAGTTGGCACGCTTTGTGGGTACGAGGTTCAGTCGGTCGAAACCTCCAATCTCTTGTTCCAACGGATAGGGCGCAAATTCTGCCGTCAGTCCTCTCTTGCCATTGCTTTTAAGAAACATGCCCGGATAATCCTCCACACCTGCATCCATCACGATGGCCTTCATGCCGCCGGGCAGACAGACGGCCAACGGTGTGATGGCCAGCGAATCGCTGAACATCTTCGACAGCGGCTGCTCGTCGTAATACGATTCAAAACTATAGCAGTAACGCTCCCCGCCTCGATTGTCGTTGACATAAGGTATGAAAGCCGGATAGTCTTCAGCAAACATGAACTCTGCTGTCTCGCTGGTTACTCTTGACATGTTTTTCCTGTCAAGCAGAAAACGGTAGGCGGCGCCATCATCATAAACACGGAACTCGATGCTGATACCGTTCTTGAACGAGATGGTCATGGCGTTGTACTCGTCCTTGACTTCTGCCTTCTTATAAAATGGTGTGGCATACTTCGTCCTCACCTGCTGGTGATTGGTCACCTTGCCCGATCCGCCTTTTGTGAAGACATCGAAAATGCCGTCAATCAAAATGTTGATCCGCGAGTCATCCAACACAGACACGCCATTGTGCTCGATGCGCCAAGTCAACATGGAGTGGTTTTGAGTACTGACCTCAATCTGCGTCTTCTTGTCAGGAGATTCTGCCGTCCACATCTTCCCCACACTCGTTGCATACGTTGTTGTACTTATTCCTGTCAGGCATAAGACAATCATCAATTTCAATAGTCTATTCATATTCTTCATCTTTGTGCCTACAAATTTACATATAATCCCGTTACGACAGACAGATAAGCGAAAGAAATTAAGATATTTTATCGACTGTGCGCATCGTCAGGATATCACCCCAAGGCAATAAATGGGCTGGTTCTTTCGTTATATGAAGGTATGCGAAAGATTCTCATCATAGCATCCGTTGCCATTTCCTCCCTGCTGCTCACGGGCTGCGGGGCAGATCAGGCATTGAAGAAGGCAGAGAAATACTATGCCATCGGAGAGTATTATGACGCGGCGGCACAGTATAGGAAGGCCTATTCAGCAACACCCTCAAAGGAGAAAGAGAAACGTGGACAACTGAGTGCTAAGATGGCAGAGTGCTATCGGAGAATCAACAATACCAACAAGGCCATCACCGCCTACAAGAACGTGATCCGTTACAAGCAGGCTGACTCGTTGACGCACCTGCGACTGGCGCAGCAACTGATGAAGACCGGTAATTACAAAGAGGCAGGAAAACAATTCCAGACAGCCATCGACTCACTGCCCAATGAAGAGATCCTGGGGCTGGCGAAGAACGGTCTCGAAGCCGCTAAGATGGCTCCAGAGTGGAAGAAAGAAGGGTCAAAATACACTGTGAAGCGCATGAACCTCTTCAACTCACGGCGCGACGACTACTCCCCTGCCCTCACTGGCGATGACAACGACCAACTCTTCTTCACCTCCACCCGAAACCAGGCACAGGGTGACGAGTACAGCGGTATCACTGGTTCGAAACCCTCCGACATCTTCTGGGCACAGAAGGACGAGAAAGGGAAATGGGGCAAACCGCAGAGCATCGACTCGGAACTGAACTCCGCCTTTGATGAAGGCGCGTGCTGCTTCTCGCCCGACGGTAAGACGATGTACCTGACACAATGCAAGACCGACCCGCAATATCCCCGCTATGCCACCATCGCCGTATCCAGCCGCAGTGATGCCGCATGGAGCAAGCCCAAGGAACTGAACATCTCGAAGGACACACTCTCAAGTTTCGCCCATCCTGCCGTATCACCTGACGGGGAGTGGCTCTACTTCGTGAGCGACATGCCTGGGGGCTTGGGAGGTCTGGATATCTGGCGCTGCCAACTCCTTTCAGGTAGCGAGACAGGAGGAGTGGAGAATCTGGGAGCCCTCATCAATACGGCAGGCGACGAGATGTTCCCCACCTTCCGTCCCAACGGAGATTTATACTTCTCCAGCGACGGGCATCCGGGACTTGGCGGACTGGATATCTTCATAGCCAAACCCAAGACCGTCGGTTGGACGATAGAACATCCGGGATTCCCGTTGAACTCACAGGGCGATGACTTCGGGATGACCTTCGAGGGACTGCTCAATCAAGGCTATTTCTCATCGAGTCGTGGCGACAACCGAGGACTGGATCATATCTACAGTTTCTTCAATCCCGAGATCGTGCAGACGGTGAAGGGCTGGGTATATGAGCAGGACGGCTACGAACTGACAGACGCACAGGTGTATATGGTGGGTAACGACGGTACGAACCTGAAACTCAGCGTGCGTGGCGACGGCTCGTTTACGCAGGAAATCAAACCGGGGGTGGACTATGTGCTGCTGGGCACTTGCAAGGGTTTTTTGAACCATCAGGAACAGTTGCGTGTGGAGCCGGTGACGGAATCGGAGGAATACGTACTGCAATTCCCCCTCGCCAACATCGCTGCGCCTGTGCTGATAGAGAACATCTTCTACGACTTCGACAAGGCGACGCTGCGCCCGGAATCGGCTACCGCCCTCGACGAACTTGTAAAACTCCTGAACGAGAATCCCAATGTGACCATCGAACTGTCGGCACATACTGACTATAAAGGCTCCGACCAGTATAACGAACGCCTCTCACAGCGCCGTGCAGAGAGTGTAGTGGGCTATCTGATTGAACATGGTATTGCCGCAGACCGTCTGACACCGAAGGGCTACGGTGAAAGTAACCCCAAGACTATCAAGAGAAAGGTGGCAGAAAGATATGAGTTCCTCAAGGCGGGCGATGTGCTGACCGAAGATTTCATCGCCAAACTACCCGAGGAACAGCAGGAGCAGTGCAACCAGTTGAACCGCCGCACCGAGTTCAAAGTGCTGCGGACAACTTACGGAATGTTCGATACGGAAGGTAAATTAATACAAAGCCCGCAGCCAAAAGAAGCACCACAGGATTCAGAGGAACCTCAGTCGTCGGAGCCGTGGTAAGGAAGACACTCAGTGAGGTGAGTACCCCTTGAACGGCCACCAGTATACTGGCCTTCAATGCCCCCCATCCCCCGAAGACGAAGAAAAGCACCACACTAAGCACCACACAAAACGCCGTCCAGAGGAGAGACAATCGGTGAACCTTTTCCTGTGGACTCTCAGGCAGGCTCTTCATCACCCGCTTCGTGAAACCATTGTCTTCAATCTGCTGCTGTGCAGCCTGCTTGAAGAAATCCTCGATTAATATATTGTCTTTATCTGTCATATCCATTGGCTTTTAAATAATCTGTCAGTTTTTCCTTGCCCCGTTTCAGGTGCGACTTCACGGTGTTCTGGGGCAGGCCCGTGATGTCACTGATTTTGTCGATCGGATGGCCATCCACCAGTTGGAGGGTGATACAGGTGCGCTCCACCTCTTTCAGTTGCGCGAGAGCCTGATAGAGGTCCATCTGCAAGCCTGCATCGCCTGAGAGCGCTGACATCCGTGCCACTTCCCTCGAATCAAGGTCATCCGTCTGTTTCCTGCTCCGCACCTCGTCGTAGAACACGTTGTAGGCAATGCGGAAGAGCCATGTGGAGAAACTTGAGATACCCTTGAAATTGGTGATGTTCACATAGGCTTTAATAAAAGTCTCCTGGGCCAGGTCATCGCTCAACTGCTCATCGCCCAATGTCTGGTTCAGGAAGAACCGGCGCACAGGTGACTGGTATTTCCGTACAAGTTGGTCAAAGGCCCGCTTGTTGTGGAATACCGCCACCTGCGTCACGAGGGCTATGTCAGTGAGTGCCGCCATCTGTAATCAATAGAGTCTCTTCTCGGGCATCACGAGCCACAGCACGATGTAGAAGATGAGTCCGCAGAAGGCTGTGAAGATGGTGAGGAAGGCATAGGCGATACGCACCATCACGGGGTCGAAGTCCATATACTCGGCGATTCCACCGCAGACACCTGCTATCACTCTGTCGTTAGAGCGCATCAATCTCTTTGTCATAATTCTGATATATTTGAGTTGTTGTTATTACTATTATTGTTCCTTGTAGTATTCAGTGGGTCGTTGCCAGTGTTTCCAGACTGACGGGCCACAAACCACTTGCCCAGTCCGATGAAGAACACCAGTGCACCGATGCCGATACCGAGTTTGCCGAGGATGATGCCGAGGAAAATGGCGAGACCCACACCTACGAACATCTGTCGGATGCCTGAATGATACTCACTGGTCAGGAAATTGCCATCATTATCCTTCAATATCTCGTCGGGGATAGGCTGTCCGTTCTGGATGGCCATCTGTGCCAGTTTATAGCGCTCCTTCCGATTCCTGTTGACAAAGTAGAAGATGGCGATGATGATCAGTAGCGGAGCCAGGAGGAAGATGACGACGATGGCAACGATACTGACTGCCATCCAAGGGGCGAAAAAGCCGCCGACGGTGTCCATAACATCTTTGAGTTCTTCCACATCGCCGCTGCTCGAATAGGTCGTGCCACGACGATAGGTAATGTACTTGTCGTCCTCAGCATCTTCGGCATCTGCCGCAGATGTAGTGTCAGAAAAGGCTTCAATAGCATCCTTTTTATTCTTGGAAGAATCCACCTGCTCCGTACGGGGCGTGTGGCGATGCTTCTGTGCTGCTGCGTCGGCATTTTGTCCGAGCGTGAGCACCATTGCGATTGCGATTAAATACTTTTTCATATCTCTCTTGTTTTTTGATTTCTACAGCCGTTTGACGTAACAAAACACTAATTAGTTGCAAAGATAACAAAATAATCTATGAAAATCTGTGGAATCTGTGGCTTTTTTAGTAATTTTGCGCAGAAAAGTTGCACGGAACATGCAATTACCAGAGGATTTTATACGGGAAACACGACTGTTGATGGGCGAGGAGCGCCTCAACTGTTTTATGGAGGCATTCAACGAGGATGCCCCCGTCAGCATCCGGATTAATCCAAAGATAATGAGAAAGGAGAAATCTCATTCCTCATTAAATACAGTTCCCTGGTGCGAGGAGGGCTTTTATTTGGAGGGCCGTCCGCAGTTCACCTTCGATCCGCTCTTCCACGCCGGTTGTTACTATGTGCAGGAAGCCGCCTCGATGTTCGTCACCCACGTCCTAAAGGAGATGAGAGATGAGAAATTAGAAATGAATGATGTCCTCGACCTCTGCGCGGCGCCTGGCGGGAAGTCAACGGCGATGCGTAGTGTTTTGCCCGAGGATTGCGTGCTCGTCAGCAACGAGCCCGTTCCTACCCGCGCTCAGATACTCTTGGAGAACATCACAAAGTGGGGCGCCAAGAATTGCATCGTCACCAACAACTATCCGCGTGATTTCAAGAAGGCCAAGACGAAGTTCGACCTCATCCTCTGCGACGTACCCTGCTCTGGCGAGGGGATGTTCCGTAAGGATCCCGCCACCATCAGCGAATGGAGTCTGCAGAATGTGGAGAAATGCTGGCGGTTACAACGGGAGATTGTTGCCGATGCCTGGGAGTGTCTGAATCCGGGCGGCATCTTAATATATAGTACGTGTACCTATAATACAAAGGAGAACGAGGAGAATGTACGTTGGATCCTCGATACCTATGAGGCTGAAGCATTGGATATCCCCGTTGATCCGAGTTGGAACATCACGGGCTCACTACTCGAAGGTTTTGACGCACCCGTCTATCGCTTTATCCCCGGCATTACCCGCAGCGAAGGACTGTTCATTTGCGCGTTGCGCAAAATGAGGAAGGGGAAAGCAGAAACTCTCATTTCTCATTCCTCATTAAAGATCCTCACCACCGACCTTCCTCAAGGCGTCTTCCCTCGTGTCGACCTCCCCTACCAAGAGGCACTGCATTATCTCCGTGGCGAGGCTCTCGTATTGTCCCCAGACACCCCGCGTGGCATCGTCACGGTGACTTACAAGGGTTTCCCCCTCGGACCGGTGAAGAATATCGGCAATCGTGCCAACAACCTCTACCCGAAGCCCTGGCGCATCAAGACCACACACCTACCTAAAGAAGAAATTAAAATCATAGACATACAATGAAACAGTATTTGGACATCCTCAACCGCATTCTCACCGAAGGCACCGAGAAAGGTGACCGCACTGGCACTGGCACCATCAGCATCTTCGGTACCCAGAGCCGTTACAACCTCGACGACGGTTTCCCCCTGCTCACCACGAAGAAACTCCATCTGAAGAGTATCATCTACGAACTGCTGTGGTTCCTGAAAGGCGACACCAACGTGAAATACCTGCAAGAACATGGTGTACGCATCTGGAACGAGTGGGCCGACGAGAACGGTGAACTGGGACCCGTCTACGGACACCAGTGGCGTTCATGGCCCGATTACAAAGGTGGTACGATAGACCAGATTCAGTATGTACTGGATCAGTTGAAGAACAATCCCAACTCGCGTCGTATGATTGTCTCAGCATGGAACGTGGCAGAGGTCAACGAGATGGCACTACCCCCGTGTCATACCATCTTCCAGTTCTATGTGGCAGGAGACCGTCTGTCGCTCCAACTCTACCAGCGCAGTGCCGACACCTTCCTCGGCGTGCCGTTCAACATCGCCTCGTACGCCCTGCTGCTCCAGATGATGGCACAGGTGACGGGCTACAAGGCTGGCGACTTCATCCACACCACCGGCGACACGCATCTCTACCTAAACCACATCGAACAGGCCAGACTCCAACTCACCCGTGAGCCGCGTCCGCTGCCCACGATGAAGATCAATCCCGATGTGAAGAGCCTCTTCGACTTCCAGTACGAGGACTTCGAACTGGTAGGCTACGACCCACATCCACACATCAAAGCAGAAGTCAGTGTTTAATTAAGAATTAAGAGTAATGATTAGTATTATTGCGGCGGTGGCTCGGAACAGAGCAATAGGTTTTAAGAACAAACTGATTTATTGGCTTCCCAACGACCTGAAGCGTTTCAAGGCGCTCACCACGGGCCACACCATCATTATGGGGCGCAATACGTTTCTCTCCCTGCCGAAGGGTGCCCTACCTAATCGTCGGAACATCGTCCTGAGCCGCAGCACCAAGGCATTTGAGGGCTGCGAGGTCTATCCTTCCCTCGAAGAGGCTTTGGCACACTGTACCCCCGATGAGGACATCTACATCATCGGCGGAGCGTCGGTCTATCGACAGGCCATGAAGATTGCCGACCGTCTCTGTCTGACGGAGATTGACGACACCCCAGCAGAAGCCGACACCTTCTTCCCGCCCTACGACGAAGGCTGGCAAGAAGAAAGCCGTGAGGATCATCTCGTAGATGAGCGTCACGACTTCCCCTATTCGTTTGTGGATTACGTCAGGGCAGAGCCTTGAATTATTTACAGCCCAAGGGAGAAGCCGGCAATGAGCCAGCGACCGGGCTGTTCCACCAAGCCATAGTCGTGGTAGCGGGTGTCGAAGAGGTTGTTGGCCTCCAGATATACTTTCCACTTAGGCTGCTGCCAGGTGAGGCGGGTGTCGAGCAGGGCATAGGGTTTGTAGTCGCAGACGATGCCGTCGAAGTCGGTATAAGTACCGACACGGTCCTGCCAACGGAAGTTCAGACTGAGCGATAGCGGTTTTAATAGTTGAATCCGCGCATGGGCCACGAGTTTATGGCGCAAGTATTCGAGGGCATACTGCGACATGATGTTCGTCTCCTGCTTCTTGTCCTGACTGATATAACTGTAATCTATCGACAATTGCCATTTATCCATTGACAATTGCGCTCCTGCCTCCAGACCGATACTATTGATCTTGGTGTGGTTGACACTCTGCCAGACGGCATCCTGCCCTTTTGAGGTATCCATGATCCAGTCGATCATATCCGTCCCGTGATGATGCCAAAGGGTGGAGTGAAAAGTGAAAAGTGGAGACAGATAGGTGGTACCAATCTCAAGGGCACGCATCTCTTCGGGTTTCAGGTGGGGGTTGGCGCTGTAACCCTGCAGTTTATAGTACATCTCCGTGAACGACGGCATACGAAGTGAGGTATTGTAAGAGGCGTGAATCTTCCAAGCAGGATGAGGACGGTAACTGATGTCGATACCCGGATAGAGGGTCATGTTCATATTGCTCCACGTGTTCTTCACCGCCACCAGTCCGGCAGAGATGGTGAAATGGTGAAGCAGCAGATTATGCTCCAGATAGCCGCTGATGTTGGTGCGGTTCACGCCAAGGGTATAGTCACGGTCCGTGCCTCTGATATGGTGCGTCTGCGACAACGGCTCACCGAGATTGCCGCTGACCAAGTCCTCGTTGCGGAGTTCTGCCCCGAAGGCTGTACGTCCTGCCGCCCAGTCGAAGTAGTTGCTGAGGCTCACCCCATAGACATCGGTGCGGTTGTAGTTGTATTTCATTTTCTCTGGCTGTCCCCGGTAACCCTCATAGCGATCCCGGTTCTGGTTCCAATAGATGTTTCCACTGAGATGAAACATCCCCTGCTCCGTCTCTGCCTGAATGGCGGAGTAGAGTTTCGTGGTATGCTCATACTGGTCGTCGGCCTGCCATTTTGGTGAGGCATAGAAGGTGCTGGAACCCCAGCCTTTGTCAGCGATACCCAAGTGCCAGTGCAGACGAAAAGCCTCATCGTCATACTGCCCCTGATAGAATGCCTTTGAACCGCTGAAGTCGGTATTCAGACTACCCGCCTTCGAACGGCTATAGCCATCACTGCGGCTATAGTTGGCTGAAAGGGAGTTCATGAATGATCCGCTATGCAGTTTACCTCTTCCGCCAACATTCACATAGCCGAACGAGCCCCCTTCACCATGCAAGGTGACGGCATCACCCTTTTCTCTTTCTTGTGTCACGATATTGATGGCTCCCACAAGCGACGACGTACCGTAGATGCGCCCTGCCGGACCTTCGAGCACCTCGATACGCACGATCTCACTAAGATCGACTGGCAAATCCATCGCATTGTGTCCCGTCTGCGGATCACAGATGTTGATGCCGTTGAGTAGCAGGATAATCTGGTCGGAGGTACCGCCACGAATGGAGATGTCCGTCTGCGCACCTATCGGGCCTCGCTGACGGACATCCACGCCTACGGCGTATTTCAACAAGTCGTTCACACTTTGTACGGGAGCCTGCGCAATGTCGGCACGATCCAGTACAGTCACCATTCTCGCAGCCTGACTCTTGGTCAGGGGCGCCCTCGACCCTGTCACACAGACTTCGTCGAGCATCCGCTCACTGGCTGTCATCATCGCTGCAGAGTCTGTCACGACGGGATCCGTCGAGACACTCTCTGCAGAGGCGTAGGTCAGCGTGGCTACGGAGAGTACGCTGCACACCACCTCCCGTCCGAGACAGGCAAAGAGCGAGTAGCCCTTGTTTCCGAATTGACGGAACACGAGGACCGGGCGCTTCAAATTAATCGTTGGCTTGTACACCTTATTTTTTTAGTTTGAAGGAATTTTCGATGCTGTTGAGTTCGGCAGAGAAAGCCTTGTCGACTTTCAGGCGCTGCTCTACGGTGTTGCAACTGTGTATCACCGTAGAGTGGTCGCGGTTGCCTATCAACTGTCCGATACGCGATGCCGGCATCTTCGTATATTTCTGTGCCAGATACATCGACACCTGACGCACCTGCACATAGTCACGCTTGCGGCTTTTGCTGAACACATGCTGCTGGGACACATTGTAGTGCTGACAGACTTTCTCCAGAATATCATCAATGGTAAGCGGATGATTATCTACCTTCACGGCACGCTTGATGATACGCTCTGCAAGACGCATATCTATCGAGGTATTATAGACAATCGCATAGGCCATCAACGAATTCACCACACCTTCCAGGTCACGCACACTGCCATTGGCTGTCTCTGCAATGAACTGTATCACATCGGCAGGGATCTTCAAGCCGTCGCGACGACACTTCATTGTCAGGATGTCGATACAGAGTTGCACGTTAGGTTTCTCCAACTCGGCAATCAGTCCGCAGGAGAAACGCGTCAGCAGACGATCCTTCACACCTTGCAGATCTACTGGAGGACGATCGCTCGCCAGAATAATCTGCTTTCCTATACGGAACAGATGGTCGAAGATATGGAAAAAGGTATCCAGCGTTCTGGGAGCATTCGCCCACTCCTGGATATCATCGACAATCAGCACGTCGATGGACTGATAGAAATTAATGAAGTCGTTGGTAGTATTACGGCGCACGGCATCCGTAAACTGCACTTGGAAAAGTCGGGCACTGACATAGAGCACACGCTTCTGCGGATACAACTCCTTACAGCGCACACCGATGGCATTGATCAGGTGGGTCTTGCCACAGCCTGACGGGCCGAACACAAAGAACGGATTGAAGGTGGACTTACCCGGATGCTCGGCTATTGAGAGGCCAACCGTACGAGGTAACTTGTTGGAATCGCCCTCCACGAAGGTCTGGAAGGTTTTCTTCGGATCCAGTTGCGGATTCAGCCCCTGCGGCACAGCGGCATCCAGCGTCGTCGGAGCCATATTGGCACGCGTGGTAGCCTGAGGGGCCTCTACCGACGAGGGACCGTCACTCTCCACCTCTTGGGATATCTTATTCGCCTTGTCTGTCACAATACGGTAGCGCAGCACGACATTCGCCTCAAAGACTCGCGCAAGTACCTTACTTAACAGTCCCACGTAGTACTGCTCCAAGTACTCGTACACGTACGGACTTGGAACTTGCACCAGCAGCATATGCTCCGTCTCGGAGTAAGACTCGAAGACGATTGGTGCAAACCACGTTTTAAACTGTTGCTCTGTGACGTTTGCCTGAATGATTTGGAGGCAGTCAGCCCAAAGCGCCTTATGACTTTTCGACATCGGCGATTATTTATTTTCGATTCGTTCTGTATTTCTCAACGATTTGTGATTGATCGTTGTTTTCGAGTGCAAAGTTCGCAATTTTTTTTCAATTATGCAAATCCCCCAAAAAGATACCTCGTGTTTACAATCAGCCTAACTGCCTATAATAAGGAGGGTTAGGGAGTTTCACATAAAGGATGCGCCAAAATGCCTCTTGTATAATTACAAACTATTGTATCACAAGCACTTGCAAAAACGGCATTCTTACTTGCGCTCATCTTTTTAGTGACGCAACAAAACGCATCAAACCATTATTAAAGGGGAATACTCCCTATTTGATGTAGAGAAATATTCCCCAATACTTCTATTTAGACAAAATTTAAATTACTTGTTTTTTCTGCCAAACAATGAGAAGTGAACATACCGCTGAGGATGCTGTTTCAAGTCAATCATCAATGAGTCCACATGCCCCATCGTTGAGGCCATATTGCGATAGAGTTCCTGGTCACGCATCAACAGTCCGATGGTACCTTCATTGCTGTTCAGTTTGGCCGTCATCTGCTCTACGTTCTGAAGGGTACTGTTCACCTTTGCCATTGTCATGGCGATGTCAAGTTCACTCAGATTCTTCGTCAATGTCGTCGTGTTGTCAAGCAAACCGTCCACCTTGGTCAGCGTACCAGGCATCTGTTGGTTCAGACTGGCAGTCAGACGGTTCAGTTCGTTGGTGGTCGTAACCAGATGAGCCGTAATCTGGTCCACATTGTGCAGCGAATTGGCGATGGCGGGATTCATCAGCAACATATTCACACTGGCAAGGATAGAATCGACCTTCGGCAGCATTTTCTCAAACTGGGGAAGCATATCTGCGGCCTTGGCAAGTGCCCCACCCTGCTTCTTACCAGAGAGAGTATCGCCAGGTTCCATTATGTCAACAGGATCCGGACCGAATTTCAGTTCCAGTTTCACATTACCCAGAAGGTCGCTGGCAATCTCAGCCGTTGAGGCCTTCGGCAGACGGAGTTGCTTATTCAGTCCGAGAACAGCCACTATCTTATCCTGACTGTCGTAGTTGAAGATGACATCTTCCACGACACCGACCCGATAGCCATTGGCATAGACCGGACAGGAGGCAGACACGCCGCTGATATCATCAAACTCCACATAATAACTATCGTCTGTGGAAAACAGGAACATTCCTTTCAGGAATTTCATCCCGAAGAATAACACGATGATTCCCACTATTGCCACGAGGGCTATCTGCACTTCCTTTGAAAATAATTTCTTCATATCGCGTACTATTTATTATTCTTGCACTATTTTGTCTTTATACTCTTAAACTCCTTGATGGCTTCCTGCACATTCATCCGCTTGCCATCCTTGAAGGCGATGATGAAAGCCTCCGGAAACTGGTCGAGAATGCTCTTCCGCAAACGGTAGATCTCATTATAATCTTCCGACGAACCAACGGTATATTTGTACAGTCCGCTTTCCTGATAACTGCTGGTATCCTTCACGCCTTTGAATCGCGAATCATTGGCTTTCAAGGCTTTCGGTGATGTCAGAATCTGCACCTTGAAGACCGGTCTTGCCACTGCCGGTTTCTGTTCAGGCTGCTTTACATCGGGCTGGGGTTGTGCAGGCTCCGGCTGAGTCGCCTCTGCGGCTTCCTGAGGTTCCGGTTTCTCCTGCTGAGGCTCTGGCTTCGGTTCAGCCTTAGGTTCGGCCTTTGATTCAGCCTTGGGTTCGGGCTTGGGCTCTGCTTTCGGCTCTGCTTTCGGCTCTGCCATATAAGGCACGGTGATACCACCGCTGAAACGTTTCTTATAGGCCATAAAGGCATTGAAGATGCCACGGGCATACTGCTCGGTAGCCAACGACGTATTCATATACTGTTCTTCATCGCGTGTAGAGATGAAGCCCAACTCGATCAGACAGCCAGGCATCGAAGTCAGGCGCAGCACAGCCAGATTGTCCTGATGGGCTCCCATATCCTGACGCCTCGTGGCCTGACAGACATACTTCTGCATATACTTGGCCAGTTCGATGCTGTTCTCCATATTCTTGTCCTGCACGAACTCAAACAAGATTTCGTTCTCAGGTGAATTGAGGTCACGGTACTTCTTCTGATAGTCCTTCTCCTGGAAGATAACAGCGTTCTCACGCTTTGCCACTTCCAGATTCTCCAACACACCGGTATTCTTACCCGTCCGTCGGCTCCTGCCCAAGGTGTAGGTCTGGAAGCCACGGGCCGTATGTCCCTTCGGCAGGGCATTGATATGAATGGAGATAAACAGGTCGGCCTTGTTCTGGTTGGCAATCTCCGCCCGCCTGTACAACTCCACGAACTTATCGGTCTTACGGGTATAGATGACCTTCACATCGGGACAGTTCTGCTCCACCAGTCGTCCGAAAGCCAAGGCGAACTTCAATGTCAGATTCTTCTCCTTGACACCGGCACCGCCGATAGCCCCCGTATCACCCCCGCCATGTCCTGCATCGATGACCAGCGTAAATCGTTTATTTGCAGCAGTAGCAATGGCTGCAAAGCAGAATACCGTTATGAGAAGTAATACGATCCTCTTATACATCCTACTCCATTTTATCATTTATTAAGTGAATCTCCACACCCGCCCCATCACAGTCGGCCCCCATCGGAGGATTTTGTTTCGTCAGATCCAAGTCAATGGAAGTGACCTGCGGAAAACACTTCACAACGGCATCTGCGATACGCCCTGCCACATGCTCCAACAGATTGGAAGGCTGCATCATCTCCGTCTTGACCACCTCATAGAGTGCCGCATAGTTGAGTGTGTCACTGACCTCATCACTCTGCATCGCCTGCTCCAACGGATAGCCCACCCGCAGGTTGACGAGAAAGTCGCCCCCTACCCTTCTCTCCTGAGGCATCACCCCATGAAAGGCATGGAAACGGACGTTCCGCAGACTGATATAGGATGATGTTATCCGCATCTACTTGCTCCACAGTTCTTACAGATCAGACAACCTTCCTGATAGATCAGGCTCTCGCTGCCGCAGTTCGGACATTTCTGTCCCTTGGCCTCAGTGCCGTCAGTCACATATTTCTTCAGTGCACGCTCCACACCGTTCTTCCAGGTGTTGATGCTCTCACTCTTCAATTGCAGCGACGAGACGAGCCTGATCACGTGCTCTATCGGCATCCGGTAGCGGAGCACGCCAGAGATCAGTTTGGCATAGTTCCAGTATTCCGGATTGAACTTTTCCGACAGGCCCTCAACGGTTGTCTTGTAGCCGCGCTTGTTCTCAAACTGGAAGTCATAGCGCTTCGTGCCGTCGGGATTCACCTGTTTGATGATCTTACCGTGCGTCACCGTCTTGGGCAGCATGATACCCTCATCGTCGTCCTGCAGACCCGTGAATATCTCGTACGGATAGCCATCGAGCAAGCCCACGAGGGCCACCCACTTCTCCTTGTTGTTCTGGAAGCGCACCACATCGCACTCCAACACCGGCGGACGCACCTCCGTCACCTCCGGATGCTTGCAGGGCTGCTCTGTCTTCTTTTCTTCCAAGTTATTGTCCTTAGCCTCGTCCTCCTTCTTCGTCTCCTTCTTCACTGAGATCATCACCCCCGAACGACTGCCGTCGCGATAGATGGTACAGCCCTTACAACCCGAGCGCCAGGCCTCGACATAAAGTTTGTTGACCAGATCCTCATCGACATCATTGGGCAGGTTGACGGTGACGCTGATGGAGTGGTCCACCCATTTCTGGATAGCACCCTGCATCTTCACCTTCATCAGCCAGTCCACATCGTTGGCAGTAGCCTTATAATACGGTGACCTCTGCACCAGTTCGTCAATCTCCTCCTGCGTGTAACGCTGTTCCGTGTCGATACCGTTGACGCGCATCCACTCCATGAACTTCGGATGGTAGACGATATATTCCTCGAAGGAGTCGCCCACCTCGTCGACAAAGTCCACATGGGCACCTGCATCACCGGGGTTCACCTTCCGACGACGCTTGTAGACGGGCAGGAACACTGGTTCGATACCACTCGTAGTCTGTGTCATCAGCGAGGTCGTACCCGTAGGTGCAATCGTCAGACAGGCAATATTGCGACGACCATACTTCACCATATCCTTATAGAGTTCCGGATCAGCATCTTTCAGACGACGCACAAACGGATTCTTCTCCTCTCGCTTGGCATCATAGATCTCGAAATGACCACGCTCCTGCGCCATCGTCACCGACGAGCGGTAGGCATTCAGGGCCAGTGTCTTATGAACCTCCACGGAGAAGTCTGTCGCCGCCTGTGTGCCATATCGCAGTCCCATCGCAGCAATCATGTCGCCCTCGGCTGTGATGCCCACACCCGTCCGACGGCCCTTGCCACTCTTCGACTTGATCTTCTCCCAGAGATGGATCTCGGCACCCTTCACCTCCATCGACTGCGGGTCTTCGTTCACCTTTTCCAATATCTGGTCAATCTTCTCCAACTCCAGATCCACGATGTCGTCCATCAGCCGCTGTGCCTGTTGCACATGCTTTTTGAACAGGTCGAAGTCGAAGCGGGCATGATCCGTAAACGGATCCACCACATACGAATAGAGGTTGATACTCAGCAGACGACAGGAGTCGTAGGGGCAGAGGGGAATCTCACCGCAGGGATTCGTCGACACCGTACGGAAGCCCAAGTCGGCATAGCAGTCGGGGATGCTCTCCCGGAGGATGGTGTCCCAGAACAGCACACCCGGCTCAGCACTCTTCCAGGCATTATGCACAATCTTCTCCCAAAGATCCTTGGCAGAGATCTCCTTCTCGAAAGCCAGACTGGCCTCGCCCGACTTACCCGGGTCTGTCGTGCTGTCAACGGGGAAGCGCTGCACATACGGTCTGTCGTTGATGGCAGCCTCCATAAACTCGTCGTCGATCTTCACCGACACGTTCGCACCCGTCACCTTGCCTTCCGTCATCTTTGCGTCGATGAAGGCCTCCGAGTCCGGATGCTTGATGCTCACGCTGAGCATCAGAGCCCCGCGGCGCCCATCCTGTGCCACCTCGCGCGTACTATTACTATATCGCTCCATGAAAGGCACCAAGCCCGTCGAGGTCAGGGCGGAGTTGTTCACTGGCGATCCCTTCGGACGGATATGGCTCAGGTCATGCCCTACCCCGCCGCGACGCTTCATCAACTGCACCTGTTCCTCGTCGATGCGCAGCACGGCACCGTAGGAGTCGGCATTGCCGTCGAGACCGATCACGAAACAGTTCGACAGCGAGGCGATCTGGAAATTGTTCCCGATACCCGTCATCGGACTACCTGCCGGCACGATATACTTAAAGTGGTCGAGCAGATGGAAGACATCCTCCACCGCCATCGGGTTCTTGTATTTCCGTTCGACACGCGCTATCTCGTTGGCAATGCGCCAGTGCATATCCTCGGGTGATTTCTCGTAGATATTCCCGAAACTATCCTTCATGGCGTATTTGTTCACCCATACGCGGGCAGCCAGTTCGTCGCCGCCGAAATAGTTCAATGAGGCCTGATAAGCCTCTTCATAGGTGTATGTCTGCATAAAAACTTTTTGTATTTGTCTCTTTTCTGGGTGCAAAGTTACAAAAAAATCTCCTAAAACGGGAAACTTTTCCGAAAATTCTTCGCAAAAAGTTTCCCGATTCCGTTCATCACTCATCGACTAATCACCAAGCATCATTCACCTTTAGTAACTGTACTCAATTCCACGTTCTGCTATAAATTGCTATCAATGAACACCTGATAATGTTCCACCAGCCGTTTTATGACTCGTTGTCAAGGACAAAAGTACATATTATAATATATTGGTGTCCGATAAAAAATTGAGCTGAGTCGACAGAAAAGGGGACAAACCTTTCGGCTGAAGTGAACCCCAAAGTTTGGACAGTTAAACAATCGAAGCTGTAAGCATCTTCCTGTATTGTACGGGCGACATGCCATTAAGCCTCAGTTTTATTCTCTCGTTATTATAGTATTCTATATAATCT
>Ga0310691_10000325_pt1 | contig 95252 bp, 78 predicted proteins | sample 176DNAGHGlowgp2_FD_203887 | JGI IMG/M metagenome (GOLD analysis project Ga0310691, IMG submission 203887) | Sheep rumen microbial communities from Palmerston North, Manawatu-Wanganui, New Zealand - 1766 DNA GHGlow gp2 (v2) (version 2) | ecosystem: Host-associated > Mammals > Digestive system >...
TTTAATAGACGAGGTTGCGGAGCTTCCCTACACTTTGCAAAGCAAGCTTCTCCGCGTAATAGAAAGGCGCACTTATTGCAAGGTTGGCTCAACAAAAGAAATTCCCTTTGACTGCAAGCTGATTTTTGCCACGAATGCAGACATAAAGACTTTGGTTGCCAAGAAAAAGTTTAGGCAGGACCTTTATTACCGCATTAGCCAACTAAAGATAGAGCTTCCTTCACTTAGCAGCCACAAGGAAGACGTGGGGCATCTTGCAAGGGAATTTGCCCTTTGTTGCGGAGTTTCTTGTTCCGAGGCAGCCCAGGAAAAGCTTGAGCGCAAGGCTTGGCCTGGAAACGTAAGGCAGCTTAGGAATACTGTTGAACTTGCCAGCACTTCTTGCAAGGTTCATGGACGTACGGAAATTTTACCGGAAGACATTATATTTGCCGACTGATTCTTTTCCACAAGGGCAGCTGCTTTTGTAAAAATTTTTTCTATATATTGGGCTTCCCCTTCTGTGGTTGCGGCCCTGGACAGCATGTTGCGCCAGAACATTTCCATTTGGGGGCGGCCTGTGCGGACAAAAAAGCCTATCTTTTGCAGGTTGTCCGCAATATTTTTTACTGTGCGGTCAATGCGCTCAAGGCTAAGGGGAGTGTAGCCTGTCTGGGAGCTGTTCTTTTGCCTGAACAAGTGGTAGCAGACAAGTTGTACGGCATGGCTTAGGTTAAGGGAGGGGAAGGTGTCGCAGGAAGGGATTGTTACGCCCATGGTGCATTCAAGAAGTTCATCGTCTTCAAGGCCTGTCCTTTCGTTGCCAAAGACAACTGCCACTTTGCCGCTTGTTAGGGAATCCGCCAGGGAAGCAAATTCTTCGGGTAAGAGCAGCTTGTTCATGCGCTTTTTTCCGCGCCGCCTTGTTGTTCCGGCAGCACAAACACAGTCAGCCGTAGCTTCTGTTATGGAAGAATAAAAAGTTGCATTTTCATAAATGTTTGCCGCATGGATTGCAAGAATGCGCACCCGCTCTTCGTCTATGTCTTCTTTTTTACCGACAATCCTTAGGCAGGAAATACCGCTGTTGGCCATGGCCCTGCAAACCGCCCCTATGTTACGGCTTTCTTCTGGCCGGGACAAAACAATTACAATGTTGTTCAGATTCATGCAATGACTATAGCACTTTGCACATGTTTGTACTATAATCAATCTTGAATTACGGAAAGTGTATGAAAAATGCGGTTGTAATTGGTGGAACAAGCGGAATAGGCTTTGAACTGGCAAAAATCCTCTGTAAAAATGAATGCTCTGTTTGCGTAAGTGGCCGCCACGACCCATGTGAACAAGGCCTTGAATTTATCCCCGCGGATTTTACTGGCGGCCACCTGGACTTGGATGAATTTCCCCCGCTAAGAGAAAAACTTTGCAAAGCGGACATTCTTTGCGTAAGCTACGGGCCGTTTGTTCAAAAACCGCTGCATCTTACCACTGCCCAAGACTGGCAGACCCTTGCCCTTTATGACTATGCCCTTGCCGGAATGGCGGTAAGTTCCGTTCTTCCGGGCATGATGGAGAGGAAATTTGGCAGAATTGTGCTTTTTGGCGGCACAAGAACGGAAAGCGTGCGCTCTTACAAGACAAATGCGGCTTATGCGGGTGCAAAAACTGCAATATCTGTATTGGTCAAGTCTGTTTCTGCCGAATATAGAAAATATGGGGTAACTTGCAACGCTGTCTTGCCGGGGTTTGTAAACGGGGCAAAAGACAAAAGCGATGCAGTTTCTGCACTTTCTGTGGCCCAGTCGGCATTTTCCCTTATTCAGAATGAAAATTTGAACGGGGTTCTGCTGAATGTTGACCGCGGGTGGCAACCATAGCGATTTAAAACAGCCTTTAGAAACTTTTGTTGACGAACTGTTTTAATTGGTGTAAAATATTTTAAAGGGACTGTTTATGGGGATTCCCGAAAAGCAGTTGGAGGAATATGGCTAACAACAACGAACTTGTTTCTGGTTTTGATGATGAAAGAGATGACAGCTTAAAAATACAGTTGGAAAAAATTGATGAAATAAACAGTTGTGTTGCAATTACATTAAATGGTTATATCGATACCTACAATTCTGTTTACTTTCAGAAGCAGATTGGCAAAGTTGTAACGACCGGATATACAAACCTTATTTTTAACTGTTCAAGCCTTAACTACGTTTCCTCGACAGGCATAGGTTCCTTTACGGCTTTCCTTAAGCTTGTAAAACCAAAGGGAGGAGACATTGTCCTTTTGAATATCCAGCCTAAAGTATATGAAGTTTTCCAGCTTCTTGGCTTTAGCCAGTTCTTTAACATTAAGGAATCTTTGGAAGATGCCATTGACTTCTTTAAGACTGGAACTGCTGCGGAGAATTCAATATTCCCCAAAGTCTTTAATTGTCCTGTCTGTTCACGACGCCTAAAGGCAACAAAAGCGGGGCGTTTCCGCTGTTCTGACTGCAAGTCAATTCTTGCAATAGACCAGCAGGGTCACGTCTTCTTGGGATAGATTTTTAGTTTGCAAACAGAGCGGCTTGTTTTAGGCCGCTTTTTTTCTTTTTAAAGGCTTAGTCTGGGTGGAGCCTGATACCGATACGTTTTGTACAAACAAAACCTATAAGCTTTCTTAAAGCTTCAAAAGTGAATTTGTTGTGGATAAGATGAAGAAAAATATTAAAATCCTGTGGAAAAGTGAATTTAATATTTTACGGACTTTAATTCCCTTTTTGAAAGGCTCGCAAATATATTCTATTTTGTTATAATGTAAGTAATTAGAATTAAAATAGCCCTGCCGTATATAAATCTGCGTAATATATTGAATTAAAATCAATCAGGTGAAGGGCTGCTTTTGCAGAGGTAACAAATTGTGGAAAACTTGTGGCTAAAATATGAATAAAGGGAGCTTTCCTGTGGAAAAGTGGCCGGGTCGATTGCATATCCTCAGGCAAAAGGCCTGTAGCCCGGATTGGAAGGGGCCGAAGGCGACCGGACACAAGGCCGGGCCGCGCCCGCAAGGGGGCAAGCCCTGCAAAGCCGGATTTGAAATTTTCTCCCTTTAATGCCTGCATTAAAGGGACAGTAAAAAAAGAAAGCCAGCTCCAGAAAAGTATGCAGAAAAGCCGATTTCAGTGATTTTTAGGATGTCTCCATTGTTTTTTAAGCGTAATCGTGTTATTCTAGAAGTAAATGAATAGAAAATCTCCTGCGCGTAATGCGTTAAATTTGTTTTTTTACTTTTGCATGATAGTCGTAGCCTTCACATTGATTTGTGCAGCCGTCTTTACGGTTTATAAGTTGTGTTCAAGGCTGGTTTCGGGGCATAGCCTGGTTGCTTTTGATCCGGTGCTTTTTGCGCGCGGGATATTTATGTTTGCCCCGATTGTCCTTATTGCAAGCGGTTCTTTTATGCTCTTTTACCTTATGCGCCATTCCTCGTCTTCGTGGTTGCCGCTTATCGTTTACATAATCCTGTACGGAACATCTTGGTTCATCCTTATTCCTATGGATTTGACCATGGAAAAGAATTTTTCCGCCAAGCACACACTGCTGGAAGAATATAATGCCAAGAGAAATATTGTCCTTTCGCCCGGTTACTTTAGGGATTTCTATAATCAGCAGGATGAAAAGTCGGTCTGGTATTATTCAAGCGTTTCTGAAGGCAATGTTGCAACTGGGCTTTGCATTGACTTTGGAAAGGATTCTGGCAAGGGCATGGGTTCCATTTATACTTTTAGCGGTGCAACGTTGGATTTGACTAACAAGGAGTTTTCTGATCCTCTTATAGAAAAAAATGTAAAGATGAACCGCTTTGTTGAATACACGGTCAATTTTCTCCGCGTTACAAGCATAATACTGCGCAAATCTTTCTTTGCAGGACCGCTTGCCTGGTATGCATACCTTTCTATGGCACTGGCACTTCTTGCCGTTGCAGGTGTACGGCATATTTCAAAGTGGCGTCTAGTGAACTTTATAGCTATTTCATTTTTCAGCATAGTGATTGTTGTTGTAAATAATCTTATCTATACGGATTCAATCATGAAGCCCGTTACCAATTTTATGAATGACCTCCTTTCCGGTGTGCCTGTAAAGACGGCCAATCCATTTGCCGTTCTCTTTAACCTTCTGACTTTTGCTGTTCTGACAATTTACGGAATTATACGCGACATAAAGCACAGAATTGAAGTTGCAGAAGAAGAAATAATAGAGGATTTGTAAGATGAAAAAAATAATTAATATGCTGATAATCTATACGATTTTAATCTATCTGTGCTGTCTGGCCGTTTCCTTTGCATATAGACCCATTCCGGAGCTGGTTGAAGGCCTGTCCACAAAGTACCGCTTTGTACGCTCTGTTTATTATTTTTTGATTCTGCTTCCTTCCATTTTCTTGAGCGGATTTGCCGTCTCATGTGCGGCTAACTGGCAGCATCACACCGGAAATTCCAAGAAAAGGTTTTCCATGGCCATGCTTTTGCGCTACCGTAACGTAGTATTGATTTCAATAGGCCTGGTTTTTGTCCTGATGATGAACGCAGAAGTTATAAAGCCTCTTGTTAAGGATAAAAAAGAATGGATGGAAAAGTCTCCGTCTGAGCTAAAGTATTCCTTGGAGACCGCAAATTTTTATTTTGTACAGGCAGAGCTTGGTCAGGATCCCTACCAGAATGCCCAGCTGGCAGTTCAGTATGCAAACAGGGCATTTACCATTGCCCCGCTTAATTCAGATGCAATTCTCATGCTAAAGAAGTCCAAGGACAAGCTTGAGATGGAAAAAAGCAGAAAGTTTGCCTCTGTAAAAAGAAGGGCTGAGGCTATAGAAGATGGGCAGGGGTCAAACTTGGACAAGTCCTATACAATCAAGGAACTGGTTCAAAAGTCCAAGGACTGTGCTGCAGAGAAAATGTGGTTTGAGTCCCATTACTGGGCAGCCCTTGCGGTTGAGGCCTGCAAGCAGGAAGGAATTACGGTGGAAGAAGCCGTAGTGCTTGCAAACGAGGCGTGGGAAAGACTAAAGGATCCTCTTGGTGAAGATACAAAAGAAGAAAACGAGTATTTTAGGGATAAAAAGATAGCCTATGACTGCTACATGTCCAAGCAGTATCTTGAAGCCTATTACCGCTTTAAGAATCTTTCCAAGCCTGAGCGCAAACATGTTGATGACCCGGAAGTAAAATATTTTTTGGCCCTTTCCGAGAATGCCCTCAAGAACAGCTACTTCTTTATAGATGAAACAGAAAACATGGCAAAGAGGGAAAATTCCCACGACATATATTTTGCCCATCAGAATCCAGACGGTACAAAGGATGTCGTTTATATAAAGGGTGCGCTTGACGTAAAGGAGACGGGCGGTGACGTACGCTACCTGGACGGCCTTACGGTTATAAGCTATTCAAAGAGTGGAGCCTTCCTTAGGCAGATGTTTGTTCCTATTGCGAAGGTTGTTTCGCAGCCTATAAGCTCCCTGCCGGAAGATTCCCTAAAGGAGCTTGGCATAAACAAGAAGTGGAAGAACGTTCCCTTTGTAATGCTTAAGGCTGTTGACCGCGAGGACGAGACAAAAATCAGTGAGCCCGTGTATTCATTCGAGGAGACCGGACTTTCCAAAGAACTTGCCCAGGCTGCCAACATAAAGTCATTCGATGCAAAGACAGCTGCAAACATAGTCCCCTTCTTTAACAGCGGCAACACCTTTATCCTGGCGATGCCCTACAATGATTTTTCCAACGTGAACGATGCCGCATCTGGTCCTGACAAGATGAACATTCTGGCTTTGCATAAGTTTATAAAGAGTGCGACTGGCTACGGATTTTCAACAGAAGTCTTCCTCAAGAACCTTGTCTGCCGCGCTGTATTCCCGCTTTTGCTGCTGGTTCTCTTTGTATTTGCTGCCTGCATGGGCTGGAACTACCGCATAGAAATAGACGTGGAACACTTTAAGTTCCGCTGGCTCTTCCTGATTCCTGTTTATGGCCTCTTGATGTTCATCATAATTGAGCTTTGCCAGTATATGTTCAACATGGCAAACTACGTGATTGTAAGCGCATTTGGCGGGGCGGGGCTTTTGGTTGCAGCTGTCATTTACATAATCATATTTGCCCTAATGTCGATTATCTTTATGTCACGAAAGGAATAGGGCTTTCTTAGGAAGTTCGGAAAATACTGCGGCGCTTGCCTTTAAAAATCAAAATGTTAATTTGCTGCCATCCGTTCCTTTTGGGTGGCGCTTGCGGGGGGTGCTTGAAACTTCGTTGCGGGGGCCGGCTTTCGCCTCCATTGCTGGGGTTCGACAAGCTCACTCACCAGCAACGGCTACTCTGCCCCTGCCGTGCATTTTTTTAGGACACTTCCACGCGCTCTATGTGGGCACCTAGGCTTTGTAGGCGTTCCACAAGATGCTCGTAGCCGCGCTCTATCTGGTACACATTGCTGATTCTGCTTTTTCCGTGGGCAGCCATTGCCGCTATTACCATTGCCATGCCGGCTCTTACGTCCGGGGAAACAAGATGGTCTCCGTGCAAGGTGCTTGGGCCAGAAACAACTGCCCTGTGGGGGTCGCAGAGGGTAATTCTTGCACCCATGCTTATAAGCTTGTCTACAAAGAACATTCTGCTTTCAAACATTTTTTCAAAGATGAGTACTGTTCCGCCTACCTGAGTTGCAACCACCGTCATGATTGAAGTTAAATCCGGCGGGAATCCCGGCCACGGACTGTCGTCTATTTTTGGAATCATGCCGCCAAGGTCTGTGTTTACCTTTAGTTCCTGGTCAGAAGAAACTGTGAGGGTGTCGCCTTCTATGTCCCACCTGATGCCAAGTTTGCTAAAGGAGATTTTTAGCGGCCTCATGTCTTTTGCATTTACGCCTGTTATTGTGATGGAGCCTTTTGTTGCAGCCGCAAGACCGATGAATGAACCAATTTCCATAAAGTCTGGGCCAATGGTAAAGTCTGCACCGCCCAGCTTTTTTACGCCGTCGATTACCAGTATGTTTGAACCAATTCCGCTGATTTTTGCTCCCATAAGGTTCAGCATGTTGCACAGGTCCTGCACGTGGGGTTCACTTGCGGCATTTGTAATTTCTGTTCTGCCTTCCGCTAGAACCGCTGCCATAACGGCGTTTTCCGTGGCGGTAACGGATGCCTCGTCCAAAAACAATTCTTTGCCAACGAGTTTGTTTGCGGTAAATTCAAATTTGTTTGTAACGGCTACGCGGGCACCAAGCTCTGTTAGCGCAAGAAAGTGTGTGTCCAGCCTGCGCCTTCCTATAACATCGCCTCCCGGTGGAAAAAGTGCTGCCTTGCCTGTCCTTGCAACAAGGGGGCCTGCAAACAAGATGGATGCACGGATTTTTTTTGTGTATTCACTGGGGATGTCCGTTCTTTTTATTTCTGCCGCGGTGATTTTCCAGATGTGGTTGCCGCCTTTTTCTACTTTTGCACCAAGAGCCTTAAGAATTTCAAGCATAACGCCTGTGTCTTCTATGTCCGGAATGTTGCGGAGCGTGACCGTTTCTTTTGTAAGAAGTGCCGCCGCAATGCAGGGAAGAGCCGCATTTTTGTTGCCGCTTGCCTTGATTGTTCCAGAAATTGGATAGCCGCCTTCTATTGAATATTCATACATAAAAATCCCCTATTTTGCCCATATTTGAATTAGTTTTATTAATACATCGGTAGCTTTAACCATCTGGCTTAAGCTTGCCCATTCGTAGCGTGAGTGGTAGGAATGCCCACCGGTAAAGATGTTGGGAGTGGGAATGCCCATTTCGCAAAGCCTTGAACCGTCCGTCCCTCCGCGTATTGGAGTAAAGTTTGGCTCAACCCCAGCGTCTTTGTATGCCTGCACAAGATTTTGCACAACAAGCGGGTGTTTGTCCAAGGTTTGCTTCATGTTAAGGTACTGCTGTTTGTGGGTAACTTCTGCCTTTCCACCGAATGCGCCTGCCGTTACAGCCGCAAGCTGGTCAACAAAAGCCTTGCGCCTTTCCATGCCGTCCGTGGTAAAGTCACGCAGGATTAGGCTTACGAATGATTTTTCTATTGAACCGCTAATTTCCATTGGAGCGTAGAAGCCCTGGTAGCAGTCTGTTGTTTCCGGTGCCTCTTGGCGGGGAAGGTTTGCCGTAAAATAAGAAGCCATTGTTATTGCGTTTACCATGTCCGCTCGGGCAGAGCCTGTGTGTTTGGAAAGGCCTGTAAAGACGATGTCTGTCTTAAAAGCGTTAAAACATTCTGTTTCAAGCTCTCCTATGTGTCCGCCGTCTACAGTGTAGGCGCATTTTGACTTTATAAGATTGAGGGGAACATTGTCCATTCCGTGGCCAGTCTCTTCGTCTGGTGAAAATATGACTTCCACTGGTCCGTGCTGAATTTCCGGGTGGTCAATAATGTATTTGCAGGCAGTCATTATTTCTGCAAGACCTGCCTTGTCGTCCGCACCAAGAAGGGTAGAGCCGTCGCTTGTTATTATGGTGTCTTTTTCTTGGCCGGCAAGTTCAAGGTCCTTGTCCTTTTTTGGGTCGAGCGTAATGCCGTATGGAAGGTCTATGGCTTTTCCGTCGTATTGTGAATGAACTATGGGCTTAACGTCTTTACCGCTTACTTCTTCCACAGTGTCTATGTGGGCAAGCAGGCAGATGGAAGGCTTTTCTTCAAAACCAGGGCTAGCCGGAATGTATGCGTAGGTGTAGCAGAAGGGTGTTGTCTGAACGTTCTTAAAACCTGCATCCTCTAATTCTGAATTTAGCAGTGCAGCCATTTCTTTTTGCTGGGGAGTGCTGGGCTGAATTCCTTTGTCCGCTTTTTCGCTTGAACTTTCGCTGTAGGTTTTTACATAGCGGAGAAAGCGTTCAAGCAAGGGTTTGGAAATGGGGGACTGGGCAATGTAGGTTGAAGCGTCTTGCATACTAACAGAATAGCGAATTTTTGCCCGCGGTGCAATCGGTGGCTTTAGGACTGTGCCTTTTGCGGTGCGGCGCCTTCAAACCAATTTTCTACCTGCAAATTGCTCACTTCTTGGATTGCGGTAAAATGCCTTGTGTTGCGGGTTACAAGAACCATGTGGTTTGCAAGGGCGATGGAGGCTATCATGCTGTCTGAAAATGGAACTGGTTTTCCTATTTTTTCGGCATTTGCACGAATTTCAGAATGAATCATGGAGGCTTTTTCTGTGTAGCTTTTCACTTTAAATGAGTCCATAACATCATCGAGTATGTATTTGCCAAGATATTTTTTGTAAATTCCTTCTGGCAATTTGTGATAACCGTATAGCATTTCATGTAATGTAGGTGCACCTATTGCACAGTCAGAATTGTGTTCACCTATTTTTTTTATCACGTTAAAATTGGGTTCAGGTTTTATGATTTCTGAAACGATATTAGAGTCTAAAAGATAATGCTGCTCTTCTTCGTTATAATCTGTCATTAGTTACTAAACACTCCTTCAAAAATGTCATTTTCCCAACTGGTACCTTCAGTTGAATAATCCCTTACGTCAAAAATCTTGTCGATTTCTTCGTTGGTGATAAGTCCGGCGGTTTTTCTGCGGAATTCTGCGGCTTTGTCAAGAATCGTTTCTTTGCGGCTTCTGTTAATCATTCTATTGTAGTCTTCAAAAGAAAGAAGCACTCCAACAGGCTGATTGCGGCGTGAGATAAAAACCGGGCCTGTTTCTTCTGCCTGATGCATAAAAAGTGGCAGTTTGTTTTTTACTTCATAAATCGGGACTGTGTTCATAAAAGCCTCCTAAAATCATGATATGGTCAAATAGCTATAAAGTCAAGTTTAAAATAGCTATTTTAGAATATATTCGGAAAGCTTTTTGACAAGCCGAAAATTCCCGTGCTATAGTTTTTATAAGAATACAGGAGACTCTTATGAAGAAATTTATTGCCTTTGTTCAGTTTTTAACACTTGCACTTTGTCTTGCTGCGGCAAAAGAAAAAGAAGTGCCCAAGGTGCAAAAGACAATGCCTTTTACTAAGGGGCTCAATTTAACCGGTTGGCTTGAAGGCTATAACAATAGCAACTGGAGATCCGATCTTTTTGGAAAGCAGGATTTTGAAGACATAAAAAGTCTTGGTGTTGAGATTGTGCGCATTCCAATTTTCTTTGAAGAATTCAGTTCAGGTTCGCCTGACTACATAGTTGAAGACTGGCTTTGGGAAAAGATAGACAAGGCTGTTGAATGGTGTACTGAACTTAAGATGTACATGATAATCGACTTTCACAACGACTGCGGCTATAAGACAAAAACAAAACCCAATGTTGAAGATATGCTTTTAAAAATCTGGAAACAGATTGCCGAACGCTACAAAAATTCTGGTGAATATGTGCTTTACGAAATTATGAATGAACCTCATTTTGAAAGTGGAAACAAGGCTTCGGATGTTGCAAAGTGGGGAAAGCTACAGGGCAATGTGCTAAAGGCAATCCGTGCGGTAGACAAAAGGCATACCGTAATTGTTTGTGCGGAAGATTACTGCTCTGTTACTTATCTTTTAAAACTCCCGGATTACAAGGACGACAATCTTATTTACAACTTCCATGACTATACGCCCATGCTCTTTACCCATCAGGGTGCAAGCTGGGCAGGTCTGGAAAATGTCCGCCACATTCCTTTTCCATATTCAAAAGAAAAAATGCCCAAAATGCCAAAAAAGCAAAAAGACCAAGGCTGGATAGAATCCATGTTTGCAAATTACAAGACCGAGGGTAGCGAAGAATATCTTGTAAAGCCACTTGATGAAGCGGTTAAATTTGCAAACAAGCGCGGGGTAGCCCTAATGTGCAACGAATACGGTGTTGTTATGGATTATGCAGACAATGCGGAACGCTGCAACTGGTACCGGCTTAAGGGAAAATGGATGCAGGAAAGGAACATTTGCCGTGTAAGCTGGGACTACAGGAATAAACTGGGGGTCTTTACAAATGACAGCTGGTATCCTAGCCAGGCAAGGTTTCCAGAAGATTTGAATGTTGAGCTTTTAAAAGCAATGGAATTTAATGTTCCGCAAATAAACCCCAGAAAAAGATTTTCTTGGCTTGAAAATGCAAAAAAAACAGGTGACTATACAATCTACAGGAATGGGTTTGCAAGGGGGACATATTTTTCTGGCTGGTGCGATTCATTTAGAATTAACAGGAAGGATTCTGTAAGCGGTGAGCCTTGTATCTATGTTGGAAAGGCAGAAAAATACAATGCCATTGGCTGCAGGTTTGGAGAAAGTTGTGACTTCTCTGATCTTGTAAAAAGCGGCATGTCTCTTGAAGTTGAACTTAGCACAGGCCAGAAAGACCTGGACATAAAGGTGTATTTTGTGGATAAGGAAACACCCGGAAAAGGCAAGGAAAATCAGCCGTGGAGGTGCCAGGCAACAATAGACGGCAGAAGCCTTCCCGCTGACGGCAAATGGCACAAGGTAAGGATTCCGCTAAAGGAGTTTGCAGATGCTGGTGCATGGAGCGACAGTGAAAACAAATGGTATGATGCTGAAGGCTTGTTCAGCTGGGGAAAGGTGAATGAACTTAAATTTGACTTTGGGGAAAAAGGCCTTAAAAATTCCCTTTCTGTCCGCAGCATAGCGATAAAATAAAAAAAGCGCCTGCCTATTCAGACAAGCGCCCTTTTGTTTTTGGAAAACCTTAGACTTTGAATTTGTCTATCTGGCTTCCGATGGAAGAGATGCTTAAATCCATTGAAGACGAAACTTTGGTCAAGTCATTTGCGTTGGAGTTAATTCCTTGGGTTTCGCTTTCGATGCTGCTCATCAGGTTTGAAATGTCGTTACTCATCGTGTAGAGCGCATTAATTTCTGCAAGAACCGAGTTGATGCTCTGAGAAATTTCTGATGAAGAAGAGCGTACTTCCGATGTATTAGAATTCATTTCGCTAAGGGCTTCAAGAACCTGCTTTGAACCTGCGTTCTGTTCCTGAATTGCTTCGTGAATCTGGCGGACAAGCGAACTTGTTGTTTCGATTCTCTTTGAAACAGAGTCAAATGCAAGCTTTGATGCGGCGGATGCTTCCGTAACACCGTTGATTGTTTCCTGAACGCTGCGCAACTCTTCTCCAATCTTTTTGGACTGAAGGCTGGATGTTTCTGCAAGCTTTCTGATTTCGTCTGCAACAACCGCAAAACCTTTACCTGCCTCTCCTGCGTGGGCTGCTTCGATAGCGGCGTTCATAGCCAAGAGGTTTGTCTGCTTAGCAATGTTGTTTACGATGCTGTTTGCTTCTGCAAGAAGTTTTGACTGTTCGGAAATCTGGATAACCTGGTTGTTAACGAGGCGGTCCTTGGAAATACCAGTCTCTGTGTCCTGTGCAAGCGCTTCGAATTCCTGTGCCATGTGGGATACGGAAGAATCCATGGTGGAGATGTTTTTAAGCATCTCTTCTACCGCTGCGGAAGCTTCTGATACGGATGATGCCTGGGAGTCGATGATAGAGCTGAATTTTGTTATGCTTGAAGAAACCTGCTGTGCGCCTGCCGCTGTCTGGTTTACGCTCTGTGTCTGGGTTTCTATCTTCTTGTCTATGTTGGATACGGAACCGGTAATGCTCTTTACGGAACCAGTAGTGTCGTTAATTTGGTTGCCAAGTTCGCCGTTTACCTCTTTTAGCGCATCCTGTGAAAGTTTTATCGTGGCGATTATCTCACGGATTTTTTCTACGAAGACGTTGAATGTGTTTACAAGGACACCTACTTCGTCGTTTGTCTGTGAAGGAATCTTTTTGGTAAGGTCTGCATCTCCTTCTGCAATGTCCGAAAGGCTTCTTGTTACCAGGTTGATTCTTCTAAGAACCCTCTTCATAACAAGGATAACTGCGATTGTTATTATGATGGCTATTATGATTCCAGAGAAAACCGTTGTGTTTGAAACTTTACTAACTGCATTATGGATTTCTGCGTAGGGAACTACAATACCAACTTTCCAGCCTGCACCAACTTTTACCGGCGAAACGGAAACCATTACTTTTTCTTTTCCGCGGTTTATAATGGTAGCTTTTGTTTCGTTTGTCTGAAGGAGTTCACTGATTGCTTTGTCTTCCTTCAGGTCTGTCATGATAAGGTCTTTGTTGGGGTGGGCCAGGATTGTGCTGTTGGAGTCTGTTACGAACATGTAGCCGTTCTCTCCGATTTTAATTGAAGCAATTGTTTCCTGAATGAAGTTGAGCGACATCATTGCGTTAAAGAAGCCGAATGTCTTGCCCCTTGCATCTTTTGCGGCTACAGCAATTGGGAATACTGGCTGGCCGGTTGTTTTTGAGATGATTGCAACACCAATACAGTTGTCTTTTCCCTTTACCATTATGTCCTGGTAGTAGTCGCGGCTATTTATGGCACCAACTTTACCGCGCAGGCCTGTGTCGCGGATGGACTGTCCGTCTGGTCCGCAGTAGAACATGTAGTCATAGTCCTTGTTGCAAAGCTGGGTGTTCTGCTGAAGCCATTTTACTACTTCTTCACCGTCTCCAGTTTTGCAGACATCTGCCCCGGAGTATACCTTAAGGTCAAGAAGGTAGCTGTTGAGCCAGGATTCAATCTGGGCAGCACGTGCGTTTGAAATTTCTTTCATGTTTGATTCATAAACGTTGTCCATTACTGGTGAAAGAACCTTCAAGTTTACAAAAATCAAAATTGCAAACAGAATTACAACGAGTGGAATCGTTATGAAGACGACTTTTGTTAAAATAGAATTGCGTCTTATTAATTTGTTATCCATTAAACCACCCCCAAATGAATAATTATAACTTTTGTTTATATCTGAATTTCGGTATGCCAATAAAAAACTTAAATTTATTATAAAACTAGAGTGGGTATAAGTCAAATTTTGTGGAATTTAGCCTGAATTCTGGGCACAAACAGGCTCTCGGTCTGGATTGTAGGCACGGCCGGGATTGGAGGGGCGCAAGTTGCCGCAGGCAATGGAGTGGGTAGGGCCCCACGGAACCCCGGAAAGCCCTTAGCAAAAGAAGCTGCCGCAAGAAAAAAAGAGAAAAAAGCATCTATTGTTTGAATTCAAGACTTTTGCTATTATGCTTTAGCATTATTTGCGGAGGATTTATGAATAAATATGTAAAAAGGTATTGCATAGATGCAATGTCCGGTATGGCGCAGGGATTGTTTGCTTCCCTTCTTATTGGAACTATAATCAAGACCTTGGGGGAACTGCTCCTTAGGCTGGGGACAAATCCCGTTTTTGAATTTCTGGTGAATGCCGGAAAGTTTGCAATGGAAGGCCATGTTGTAGGAGCCGCAATGGCTGTTGCAATCGGATATTCGCTTGGCGTTCCTGCCCTTGTTCTTTTTAGTCTTGCGGCTGTTGGTGCAACCGCAAATACCCTTGGCGGAGCTGGCGGACCTTTGGCTGTTTATATAATAGCAATTATTTCTTCTGAACTTGGAAACCTTGTTTCTAAGAAGACCCGCGTGGATATAATTGTAACTCCTTTGGTTACGATTCTTAGCGGAACACTTATTGCGGTTTTGTGCGCAAAGTGGATTGGTGCTGCTGCCGCTTCTATTGGCTACGTTATCATGTGGGCAACCCACCTGCATCCGTTTGTAATGGGAATTATTGTTAGCGTGATTGTTGGCATTGTGCTTACACTGCCAATTTCTTCTGCCGCAATTTGCGCTGCCCTTAGCCTTACCGGTTTGGCTGGTGGTGCTGCTGTTGCCGGTTGTTCTGCAAACATGATTGGTTTTGCGGTTATGAGCTTCCGCGAGAACAAATGGGGCGGTCTTTTGAGCCAGGGTCTTGGAACTTCCATGCTTCAGATGGCAAACATCATCAAGAACCCGCGCATTTGGCTGCCAGTTATTCTTTCTTCTGCTATTACGGGGCCAATTTCTACCTGCGTCTTTAAGATGCAGATGAACGGCGCTCCAATAAGCTCCGGTATGGGAACTTGCGGTTTTGTTGGCCAGATTGGCGTTGCAACCGGCTGGTTCAGCCCTACGGATGCTGCTTTGCAGACTGCACAGAAGCTTGGAACTGTTTCCGCTGATGCTACGGCACAGGCCCTTGCCCTCTCTCCGACTGCTTTTGACTGGCTCGGGCTGATTCTTATTTGCTTTGTCTTGCCGGGCGTTTTAAGCTGGGCATTCGGTCTTTTGTTCAGGAAGATTGGCTGGATAAAGGAAGGCGACCTTACGCTGGAGTAGGATGAGCTGCCGGGTAGGAATTGCGTTTAGCGGTTTTTGCCCGGGGTGGGTTGTAATATAAACTGGCGGAGATTTCAAGTGTGACTTTAAATCTCCGCCGGTTTACGAAATGCGTTTTTGCGGTGAAGGGTAAGGATTAGTTTTTGCTTATAAAGTCATAGAGGGCTTCTTTGTTTTTTTCAAGCTCTGAATCTAGTTCCGTGATACAACACATCACTGATACTGAGCAACATACTGGTCGATTTCCTCTATCATCTCATGCTCATTCATTGAATCAAAAATATCTGGACACTCGCCTACAAAATTGATTATGTGATATTTTTTATCTAGAGACAAAAACTGTTCGGTAGTTAGAGAATGAGCTCTCTTATAGTTCTCTGTAACAAGGTACATAATGTAAATGGTATTGTTTAATCTTTTGTCATTCATTTTTGTACCTCCTAAAAACTGTTTGTTTTGATTCTCTGTGTAAATTATAACATGCGGAATTAAAAAAATCTAGGAGAAAACAATATGGCGGGGAGCTGTTGTTCATTATGGTATACCGCAGGTGGATGAAGATGTTGGCGAACAGTTTTCTGCCATTGTCTTCATCTTCCGAAAGCATGACAATTTCTCCGTTAATTCTTATTCAAACAGTGCAGGATTCATCTTCCTCCACTCATCCCATGTAATGTACCACTCTGAATGCTTGTCATTTACAGGCCGGTAATCTACTCCGAGCGACAAGAAATGTTTCCTTGCGCAAAGGATTTTCCGTTTTTCGTTTGAGTGCCAAAATAATGGCATCCATGCCTTAAACACACAAATCGCTGTTTACATATTCACCCTTGATTGCACTTTCAATTATCGTCGTCATATCCTGTTTGGAAAGCTGGGGACAATAGCACACATTCGGGATTTCTGCTTGCAATTTCTCAAACAGCTTTCGTGCTGCCGTAAACTTGCGTCGTTCTTCTGGGTCGATATGGTCTTTGTCTTTATCTTTTGTTTCCACAACAAGATTCAGCTGTTTTTTGCCGTCGTTGCGTTTTATGACATACATAAAATCTGGGCTATAAGTGCCATCCGCATAAGTCGGAATGCGAACCGTTCTGCGAGGAATTTTTCCATAGACTTCGACGCTTGCGATGCTTGATTTTATCTCTGTCGTGATGTTCTTGTGTTCCAAATCTGAATCATAAGCGCAAGAATCATACAGATAGTTTTCGAGCGGAGCTTTTGTGTCGTTGAAAACACCGATGTCGTTTCGGATAATGTATTCTTTCATACTGCCGTCAGCTTTACAAAGCGGGTTATTCACTGGCGCATTAACTCGTTCATAAGAATACCGCTGCTCAAAAGTTTTTATGTACCACTCTCGCACACCTTCTGCCAATCGTTGCAAAGTCTGCTTACTGAAAAACTTGTCTGAAATCGGGTTTGCTTTGAAAAACTCGCAGAAAACTTCGTGCAAAAGCTGAATCGGAATATTCGTCAGCGATTGTGCTTTTTTCAAAAAATCAGAATACGTAAGTTCTTTTTTGAGCGTGAATGTAGAGCCGATTTCTTTTTTGAACGAAATGCCACCGTCATCGTCTTTTTCGATCTGCTGAATTGAAGTTGAAACCGTTGAAGAACCGTCAATTCCTTTTTTGAGCAAATCAAAGAGCATTACTTTGAGTTCTGCTTCGTTTGTCTTGTCAAAATGCAGATAGAATTTCTGATTTATTCCTTGCCACAACTCTTTTAGTTTGTCGTAGTTTTCTTTGCGAATTTTGACCTTTTCGCTGTCGGCTTTGCTTGCGTTCACGCTTACAACTTTGCCAGACTGCAATGAAGTGAACAAATCAGGATAAGTCTCTCTGAACTCTGCTAAATTTTCTTCAATAGGCTCGCCTTTGTAGGTGATAAATTTTTTTTGAATCAAATCGAACATAAAAGCATTAACATCAATCTGCTTTTTCTTTGCATACGCTTCAAGTAATGTTTGTGTAATCTTTGCTTCGCGTTCAGCATCAGCGTTGATTTCGCCCAATAGTTTTTCGGCAAAATCCTTTTCGGAGTAATCGATGATGTAGCGGAGATAAAACTGCTTTTCGCTCTGCCTCTCCCCCAGCTCGTCCACAGGCAGACGCAAGCCGCGACCAACTTCCTGCAACTTGCTTGTTTCGCTTCCGCTCGAACGAAGTTTTGCAATTACAAAAATATTCGGGTTATCCCAGCCTTCTTTGAGTGTCCATTTTGAGAAAATAAAGCGTGTTGCTTCCCACTCGCCGTTGTCTTTTTTGATTTTAATAATCTCATCTTTCTGCCGCAAAACCTTATCGACTTCCTCTTTTACTTCGTCGCTGTCGGTGTTGTTGTCCTCGGCAAAATAGCCCGCGATTGTTTCATTTAAGTGCGAAAGCGAGTAAGAGAGATAATCAGCGTATTCTTTTTCTTTGTCGCTTCCAGAACTCTTGTACTTTTCAATCAGCGTTTGCAATTTTTCTTTCAAGAGCCGTTCAAACTCGGTTCTCAAATATCCGTCGTTTCTGAAAGATTCGATTGAATCAATGAAGAAAAGCGAAAGCGTCTTGATTTTTGTAAGCCCATTGCAAAAGTTTTCGTATTCTTTTTCAAAATGGCGTTCAAGCGCAAGGTTCAGCATCGTTGTTTGAAAAGTATCGCTGAAAACTTCGGGATAAATCGAATCGCTTTTGTGCAGAATCATTCCGTTGTTCAGCTCGACTTCTACCTTTGAGATTGCAGAAACGTGGATATTTTCAAAACTTACGTCAATCGCCGAAAGCGAATCCGTCTCGGTCAAATCAAAGGTCTTTTTGGTCTGCTCGTTCTGGAATCGAACAGTTTTCGCTTCTCCTTTTGCGGTTTTTATTTCAAGCACCTTGATTTTCATCTGATCTTTGATTTTATCTTCGTCGGCAATGTACTCAACCTGCACGCCCTTTACAAGATTGTCGTTGAACGCCTTGCAAGAGTTCAGCGAATACACGACGTTTTCATAATCGATTTTGTCTTTTGACATTTCGGGAAAAGTCGCACCGTAGCGGATAATGCATTGTGGCTTTACCTTTTCCAGAAGCGTCTTGAACGTGCCTTTTGTGCGGTTGAACTTGTGCGGCTCGTCGATGATTACAAACGGATTTACGCTCTGTAAAACCTTGTACGGATTTGTAAAGTTTCCGAGCAAAGTCTGGTCATATTCCGCGTCCATCGTTTTTGTACTGTTCATCATTCCGCTGTTTGTCAGAAGCACGTCGATTTTGTTGCCGTTCAAATCCGTATTTTCTGCAAAAGCCTGTATCGCCGCAGGGAATGATTTGCGTCCTTTTGTCTTTTGCTTTTGTGCGTCCAGAACATGAAGCCGAAGTTCCGTGCCGTCATAAAGCGACTGCAAATCGCTTTTCATATACGCGGACTTCAAAAACGCTTTTGCGCCCTCTTTAATCGGCACAGTCGGAACAAGAACGATAAACTTGTTTATGCCGAACGCCTTGTGAAGCTCAAACATCGTCTTTGTGTAAACATAGGTCTTTCCCGTGCCGGTTTCCATTTTTATGTCGATGTTCAAATATTTGTCGCTTGAATCGGTGTAATTTTCACGCAAACTTTCTGGAACTCCATCGCTCTGAATCTGTGCAATGTTCTTTTTTATTGTCTGCATGTCGCCAGTCAAAAGCGGGCATTTTGTGCGGTCAGAAAAAGTCTCTGGCTCAACTCCGTCAAACACACGTAAAACAGCGTTAATCGCTGCACTCTGGTGAGGTAAGTTCTGTTCTAATCTCATGTTAATACCTCACAATCGGCTCAAGCGGGTTGCGGTTTTTGAGCGTTTTCAAGTTTGTTGAGAGCGATGTGAGTGCGTCGAAGTCGAACGAATAACCGTAGGCAAAAATCTTGTCTACCGTAAGCTCCATGCTTTCGATTTTGCGGATGAGTTCTTTTATCGCCGCGTCTTCCATGCCGTTAAGCAAATACAGATACTTTCCGATTTTCTCGTCGTCCAAAAGATATGCCGTGTAACCAAGCAAGTCGATTTTCTGCGCCGTGCAGTTGAAGCCGAAGCCGTCTTTTATCTGCCACGTCTGCAAAAGAGAAGATTCGCCAAGTGTTTTGATAATGTCGCCATTACCGAACATAGCCGTCGGGTCGAATTTTTTAATTTTATCAATCGTGTTCTGCGGCATTGATTTAAGATAATAAGTCTTAAATCCTAAATCTAAATTGCCAGCCGTCAGAGCATTTTGCTCGCGGATTTTTGCAGCAGCCCTGCGGATTCTCTCGCGACCAATCTCGTCGATTGTCTTGTACCCAGCCTTTTCTGCTTCGCTGTCTTTGCGGACGCTCTCGTTCAGCTGAACCATGATGAACTTGCGGTTTCCGTTGTCGCTTGCGTTCAAGTCCATTACGGCGTGTGCGGTTGTGCCAGAGCCAGAGAAGAAGTCGAGGATAATGTCACCGTTGTAATTGCCACATGGATTTGATATAAAATCTATGAGTCTAGAAAGCACTGTTGTTGATTTTGGATTTGAAAAAACACCTCTTCCTATAAGATTATCTAACTCTTTAGTTGCTGCTCTACCATCTTCATATATTACAGAGCGTAACAGTTCTTTCGCGTATTCAATACGTTTTTTTGGTTTTATTAAAGTCGTTTCGTCATCACCAAACATAATATCATCATTTGCAAGCATGAATTTCATTGTTTGTTCTGTAAAGCGAAAGCCTTTTTCTGGAATTTTACACGGTTTATGCGTGATTGGATGTAAAACCTCATATTTATAACCACCCATTTTTGTATTTGCAATATCACCGTCATGGAATACACCTTTTTTATCAACATTGTCATAATGGGTTGCTTGTGGAAGTTCATCTTTATGCTCTTTTATCCATTTTCGTAACTTCTCTTGAATTACGCCAATATCAGATTCTTTTTCCTTTATTTTCTTATATTGCTGGTTGATTTTTTCAGCAGCTTCACTTTTACGAGTCCAATTTCCCAAAAGGTCTTTATTCTTTGCATAACAGTGCATGTATTCATGTTCGGTGCTGATTTGAGAAGGATTATTATCTGTTGCAGTTTCAATTATCAGCTCACCAACAAAATTTCCCTCGCCGAACACTTCATCGCACAATCGTTTTAAGTTTGCCTGCTCGTTGTCGTCGATGCTGATAAAAATCACGCCGTCGTCGCGCAAAAGCTCGCGGGCAAGCACAAGACGCGGATACATAAAGGTAAGCCAAGCTGAATGAGTGCATTTTCCGCCCATGCCAACGATTCGCTCCGCTTCGTCTTCCGTGATGTCTAGTTTTTCAACAAGATCTTTTGCCGTAAAGCCGAATTTATCGTTGTAGACAAAATCGTTCTTGCCCGTATTATAAGGCGGGTCGATATAAATGCACTTTATCTTTTCTGCATACGAATATTTGAGGTGCTGCAAAGCGTCAAGATTGTCGCCCACGATGTACACGTTTTCGCTGTCTTTGTTGTCTGCGTTGTCGTTCTCTGCATCTGGTACAATCACTGTTTCGCTGTCCAAGTTCGCCTGATAGCGTGCATAGCTCTTGCCTAAAAAGTTGAGCGTAAAGCCTTCTTTTTTGATTTCGATATCATTCTGTGCAATGAGTTCTTTGAATTTCTCAATGTCAAAAATGTCGTCATTTCGAACTTGATTCGGAATCTCGTTTTGATTAGATGCTGAATCAAGTTCAGCATGACAATTCTTTGAAAAGCACTGCGGAAAGCATTTTTTCAGGATTTCTATCTCTTTGCTGTTCGGTGTTATGGTTTCGTTATGTTTCTGTGTATCGGTCTGCATTATTATTACCCTTGAAAGTACGGTAAAACTAGATTTTATAGATAAAAATTCGGTTAAACCCACTTTTGATATATAATCGACTAGTTTAGCCCACTTCTGAATAGATTTGAACGGTTAAATTGACCGCATGAACAAATTTGAAGACGATTTTATTGAAAACCTCATTTTTTATAGAACACAGAAAGGAATGTCACAACTGGAATTGTCTGGAATCTGTGATTGTGCAAAAAGTACAATAGGTGGCATTGAATCAAGAAAGAATTTTCCTTCCTTTGAATTGATTTTGAAGATAGCCTACGCCCTTGAAATTCACCCTGCGGACTTATTCCTGCGCAATGCAAGCCAGAGCCGCGAAGATGTGCGCAAATTCTTTGATGAAGAATTGTCTGTAAAAATGAAAGAAATGGTGGAAAAGCGTTTTCCTGTGGCGGAATGTGAGGAATAAAAACGATAATAATTCTTGATTAATTTCTCATGCTAAAAGATAAATTCCATTGCAATTTTCTATAACAGGACAGACAATTTTTTACCAAAAAAACTTTACGCAAGCGCCTATGGAAACAACCGCAACGCTTACAGCGATAATCATAATTCCCAGTTTTAGGCATTTGATTAAAGACGGGATGTCCTTGTCGAGCAAGTTATTTACCTTTACCAGTATTTCTTTTACTTCTCCATTAATTAAGGGTTTTACATCTTCATTTACCAGAGTATCTAAAGAGCTGACGGTTTCTTTTGCTTTTTTTACTAAACCCATTTTTTAATTCCAATAGAGTTATTATAGCATTTCTGAAAATATCCCACAATCCTACGCCGCCGTGGAGGGGCGCACGGGAGTGCGTTGCGGAGCAATGGAGCGGGGAGGGACCCGCGGAACCCCGGAAGGGCGGTGACGAAAGGCCTATTCGGTCGAATTAAGCCAATGAATGAATGGTAGAGCAATTAGGACTACCGTCCTAGAGGCTACCGTCCAAAAGACGAAAGGCCTGTCCGGTCGACTTAGCCAAGGAGTGAATGGTAGAGAGGACAAAGGTACCGTCCAAAAGAAGAAGGGGCTGTCCTTGCCCAATCGGCGGATTTAGGGTATTCTTAATTTATGGCTTATGAAGTTACGGCGACCAGGAGAAGGCCGCAGAGATTTGAAGATTTGGTCGGGCAGGAATTTGTTGCCGAGACTTTTAGGAATACGATTGCTTCCGGGAAGATTGCCCACGCTTATTTGTTTTCGGGGCCGCGCGGTTGTGGTAAGACTTCCACGGCACGCATTTTGGCAAAGGCGCTGAACTGTCAGAAGGGGCCAACAGCAAGTCCCTGTGGCGAGTGTGAGGCTTGTAAGGAGATTACGGCTGGTTCTTCCCTTGATGTTATAGAGATTGACGGTGCTTCCAATACGAGCGTTAATGATGTGCGCCAAATCAAGGACGAGGTTCTTTTTCCCCCGAACTCTTGCCGCTACAAGATTTACATTATAGACGAAGTTCACATGCTTTCTACTAGCGCTTTTAATGCGCTTTTAAAGACAATTGAGGAGCCGCCGCCATACGTTGTCTTTATTTTTGCCACTACGGAGCTTCAGAAGGTTCCGGCTACCATAAAGTCCCGCTGCCAGCAGTTCAACTTCCGCCTGGTTCCGGTGGAAAAGGTTAAGGAACAGCTTGCCCTTGCTGCACAGGAGAGCGGAATTAAGGCTGATGACGAGGCGCTTTACTGGATTGCCCGGGAAAGCGGCGGCAGTATGCGCGACAGCTACACGCTTTTTGACCAGGTTGCGGCTTTTAGCGGTGGCGAGATTACCTACGAAAAAATCCGCGACAAGCTTGGCCTTGTTGGCGTTGATCGGCTTAACGAGCTTTTTGGCCTTTGCGTTAAGGGGGATTCCACCAATGCGCTTTTGAAGCTTGATGAATACATGCAGAACGGTGTTAGCATTGAGCAGCTTATTTCCAACTGTACGGATTACCTCCGCTCTGTTTTGCTGATTAAGAACGGCGTAAAAAAAGAGGCCCTTCTTGGTCAGTCTGCCGAGCGTTTTTCTGCAGAGGTTCTGGATGCGTGGAATTCCGTGCAGATTGAGCGGGCTTTGGGCTTGTTCATGCAGCTTTACAGGGACATCCGTTATTCGCTTAGCCCCCGTTATGAATTTGAGCTTGCGGTTAGCCGTCTTTGCTGGCTTTCTGAATACGTTAGTCCTGCTGACGTAAAGAAGGCGGTGGATGCGGTTAAGCCTTTGCTTGATGAATCTGTTAGGGCTTCCGCTTCTGTTGCAGCTTCTGCTGTGGCAAGCGGGTCGGGTGTTTCTTCTTCCCAGGCAGGCACTTCTTCTCAAGCTGGAGCTAAAAGCGGTGGTGCTTATGTTCCCCAGTTTGCGGCTTTGCAGGAAGATTCCGGGGGGCAAAGTCACCCTTTTCCTGATGGCGGAGCTGAACCGCCGGATACAAATTCAGCGGAAAACATTGGGGCAGACGCAGCTTCTTCTTGGGAGGACAGTGAGCAGCCACCTGCACCGGATGAGGGTGAATGGCAGGGCGGCTTTGACTGGCAGCCTTCTCCAGAAGGGCAGGTAAGCACTTCAAGCGAGGCGGTTCCAGAGCAAGCAGCCCCTCTTGGCCAGACAGAGCAGACGGAAGTTCCTGTTTCTTCTGTGGACACGGGCGACATTCAAAAAGTTAGGGCCACGATGATTTCTGACTTTTCCGTAAACGAGCCACTTATTGCGGGGCTTTTGGAAAAGACCTTTGACTGGAAGCTGGAAGGCGACACTCTTGTTTTGTGCACGGAAAACACATTCGAGATTATGCAGCTGGAGCAGAATGCGGCTAAGTTTGCGGGCTACCTAGAAAAAGTCTACGGGCGCAGGATAGATTTTAAGCCTGTCCATATAGAGCGCAAGCCAGAAGTGACCCTTGCTGATTTGCCGGTGCAAGTGCAGCTTTTGCGGGATACGTTTAAAGGCAGCGTTATTGGAATAAACTAAAACTGATGGAGTGAAAAATGAATCCTTTTGAAATGCTAAAAAACCTTGGAAATCTTAACGGACTAAAGGAGCAGCTTGAGCAGACTCAGGAAAAGCTTTCCACTATTACCGCAACTGGTTCTGCCGGCGGAAATATGGTGAATGTTACCCTTAACGGCAAGTTTGAGCTTGTGGACATTCATCTTGACCCCATTTGCGTGGACAACCGCGACATTCCCATGCTTCAGGACTTAATAAAGGCTGCCCACCATGATGCAATGGCCCGTGTTCAGGATCAGATAAAGGCAGAGCTTGGCCCCATGCTTTCCGGAATGAATCTTCCCGGACTTGGTCTGTAAAAGATGAACGCACTTGACGAAATTACCGAAAGTTTTTCCCGCCTTCCCGGAATTGGCAAAAAAAGCGCTGCCCGCATTGCAAACCACCTTTTAAAGGCAGATCCATCTTTTATGGAACGCTTTTCCCAGCAGATTGCCACTTTGCAAAGCAGGATAAAGCCATGCCCTGTATGCGGTTCATGGACGGAAAGCGACTTGTGCCAGGTATGCTCGGATATGACAAGGGACCGCTCAACAATCTGTGTGGTGGAACAGGCGCAGGATGTTTCTACTATAGACAATTCCCACGAATACCACGGACTTTTCCATGTGCTTGGTGGCGTTATTTCTCCGCTAGACGGAATTGGACCTTCCCAGCTTAGGATAGATTCACTTATTCAGCGGGTAAAAGAGGGTAATGTAAAGGAAGTGATTCTTGCAACAAACCCCACTGTTGAAGGCGACACGACGGCCCTTTACATTCAGCGGATGCTTGCAGACAGTGCAGGTGACTCTTGCACGGTAACGCGTCTTGCTTCCGGGCTTCCTGTTGGGGGAGACCTTGAGTATGCGGACAGGCTTACTCTTGCGCGCAGTTTTAGAGGGCGTGTAAGGGTTTAGAAAGAAATTTTCTTCTTATTCTTTTGGACCTGCCTTAATTTGCTAACCCGCTTTCCAGGGCTACGCTTTCGCTCCGGCCCGCCTTGCGGCGGTCTTGCTGCGCAACCCTTCCAATCGGGGGTAGGCCTTAATGTGCGGAAGGGCAGTTGGCTATGCAAACATACAGTTCTTCTAAATAGATTATCGGGTCAAGCCCGATAATGACATTATTCAGGATTAATCAGTGATACCCTAATCCTTTCGCCTAATGATGAATTCCGTTTTGGGAGATTTTACCTGTTCGGCAAGTCTTTTGTACCGAGTGTGGAATTCTTCCTGAACCCTGATGGCAGCTTCCCTTGCAGAAGGCGATTTTTCTTTCCAGCTTCCGTCGCTTTGCAAAGTTAGGCTGTGGGTGTTGTCCCTAAAGTACAAAAAGAGCATGTCTTTTAGCTGCTTAAAGACTTCCTGGTCGCGTACCGGGAACATAAGTTCTATGCGGCGGTCAAGGTTGCGGTCCATCCAGTCTGCGCTGCTAAGGTAGAGTTCTTCGTTGCCTCCGTTCTGAAAATAGAAGGCGCGGCTGTGTTCAAGGTTGCGGTCTACAATGCTTACCACGCTTATGTTTTTGCTCATGCCTTCTACACCAGGTATTAGCGTGCAGATTCCCCTTACGTTCAGCATGATTTTTACGCCGGCCTGGGATGCTTGGTAGAGCTTTTCTATGATTTGCGTGTGGCAGAGGCTGTTCATCTTGGCAACAATTAGTCCGGGCGAGTCGTGGGTGCTCTGGCGGATTTCGCGGTCAATCATTTCTATAAGGCGGCTTTTTAGCGTGACCGGTGCCATAAAGAGGTGGTGCATGGGCTGGATTGCGCTGTAGCCCGAGATTACGTTAAAGAAGAGGGTTGCGTCGTTTGCAATGTCGTAGTTTGACGTAAAGATGGAAAAGTCCTGGTAGTGGCATGCCGTCTTTGGGTTGTAGTTGCCTGTGCTAAGGTGGATGTAGCGTCTTATTCCGTCGCTTTCCCGCCTGATTACAAGGCATATTTTTGCGTGGACCTTTAAGTTTACAACTCCGTAGATTACAGTAACACCGGCTTTTTCCAGTTGGGATGCCCAGGTTATGTTGCGCTGCTCGTCAAAGCGTGCTTTTAGTTCAACAAAGGCTGTAACGGCTTTTCCGCTTTGGGCTGCGGCTTCCAGTGCGCTTATGATTGGGCTGTCGTTGCCGGTTCTGTAGAGCGTAATTTTTATGGCAAGCACACCGGGGTCTTTCGCGGCGTCCCTTATGAATTTTACTACCGGGTCGTAGCTTTGGTAGGGTACGTTAAGAAGCACGTCGTGTTGGCGGAAGGTGTTCCAGAAGGTGTCTTCTTCCGGCAGGTCTTGCGGGAAAAAATGCTTCCATTCGGGGTAGGTAAGTTCCTTGGCAGTGGGAAGGCCTTCTGCAAGGGGGGCAATTTGCATGAGTGTTTCCGGGTCAAAGAGGCCGTCTACCTGGTAAACGTCGTCGTCGGGCAAGTTTAGCTTTTCCTGGATTATGCTGCGGATTTTTGCGCTTGTTGAGTTGCACACCATGCGGACTGCAAAGGAATTCTGTCTTTTTTCCAGGACTTTTTCCATGGCCTGAATGTAGTTGGAGGTTGCGTCTTCGTCAACTGCAAGGTCTGCGTCGCGGTCAACTTTAAAAAGCAGCGTTTCCTTTGCATTGTAGCCGGGGAAGAGTTCGCGGCCGTAGAGGGCAATAATGTCGTCCAGGGTGGCAAACTGCTTTTGCGTTGGGGAAGATGCTTCCGGGAGCTGAATTATGCGCGGAAGGTTTGACGGAATCTGAACCAGGGCTAGTGTATAGTCGGAATCGATTGCTGCGGAAAGCGGGGTCTGCTTTAGGTGAATGCCTGGCATTGGCACAAGGATGAATGCTGCGTAGAGGGAGCCGCCCCTTATGCTTGGAAAGACAATGCCGTCTGCCCGCTGGGGGGTTAGGACAGGGGAAATGTCGTGCAAAAAATAGTTTTGCGTAAAGGATTTTTGCTCGGCGGAAAGCTTTTCTGGAGGAATGTAGGCAATTCCTTTTGAGGTAAGCTTTGGCAGAATGTCGTTGCAAAGGGTTTCGTACTGCAATTTTACAATTTCGTGGCAGCGCTTGGAGATTTGCTTTAAGAGCTGGCTGGGGGTAAATCCGCTTGAGTCTATAAAGTGGGGGTCTTCTTCTTTTTGACGTTTTATGGAAGCTACGCGCACTTGAAAGAATTCCTCAAAGTTTGTGGAGGTGATTCCCAAGAATGCAAGCCTTTCTAAAAGTGGCACTTCTTTGCGGCAGGCTTCGTTTAAAACGCGGGCATTGAATTCTATCCAGCTTAGTTCGCGGTTAAAGAATTTATAGTTAGCAGGCATAAGCCCTCCTTTTGCAAAAAAAAGCCTACCCCCGATTGGAAGGGTGGGCGTAGCCCATTGCCACAGGCAATGGAGCGGGTAGGGTCCCGCGGAACCCTGGAAAGCGGGTTAGCAAAAAAAATACGGTCCAAAAAAGTATTCAGACCAATACTATTTTGTAGCCAAATACGTTTTCGAAAAGGCCGCCTTTTTCTTCTATGGCAAGTTTTTCCAGGTTCAGGTTGTTGCGCCCCTTTACCCGGAATGTAATGCTGTCCTTTGCAAAGTTTATGGTAAAGTCCGCAAGGTGCTGCCTGTGGCTTCTGTCCAGGGCATCTGCTACGCGCAAGATGGAGGTGAGTTTTAGCACCGTCATGCGGGTTTCCCTTGGGAGCAGTTTGAATTCTGCGTCGTCGGAAGGCAGCTTTGTTCCCTTGTGGTAGCGGGCAATCTGTGCAACGATGGAAATGTCGTCGCGGGAAAGGCCAAAGATTTCGCTGTTTTTGATGATGTATTCGCTGTGCAGGTTGTGGTTCTTTGCCCCGATGAACATTCCTGCGTCGTGCAAGATTGAAGCTATTTCCAAAAGAAGGCGGGTGTGGGCAGGTAGCCCCAGTTCCATCTGCATTGAGTCGTAGATGCGCAGTGCCATGCTGCGTACATATTCCGCGTGCTTTTCGTCCCCCTGGAATTTTCTTAGCAGTGCCGCCGCGCTTGCTGCTACTTGTGCGGAGAATTCCAGCTGGAGTTCTCCGGAGGGGTTTGCTATGTTTGTTATTATTACGCCTTCTCTAAGGGATGTTTCCGGTACGATGATGGAGCTTGCCCTTGTTAGCTGGATGAAATATTTGTATGTTAGCAGGGAAATTTTGAATGTCTGGGCATCCGAATAGTTCAGCTTGAATTTTGCAATTACTTCTTCTACGCTGTAGCGCTGGATTTCGTCTGCAAAGCGGTCAAAGTCTTCCCTTTGAATTTGCCAGAGGAAGGGGGTAATGGATTTTCCTGTAAAAAGGGCGGCAATCTTCATGTCTGTGCCGACTGCTATGAATTTTTTTACCTTGTCCAGGTTCATTTCCGCGTTGAACTGGGACTTTGAGTTGCGGATGAATTCTTCGATATAACTGCGGGCGTCTTCTATTCCGCCTTTTATTGAACGGACCTGCTGCTCTATGATTACGGTTCCAAGCCTTATGCTGTGCGCTCCAACCATGCGGCCGTTTTCTATGAGCATCATTTCCGTAGTGCCGCCAGCAATTTCCAGTATGACGGAGTCGTCCTGCATTATGTCCTGGCCGTCTACAGTTGCGCCTTTTAGACATTCGGTTACGGCTATGTACATGAGGCGGTTTTCTTCCAGACCGTCTATTACGCGTACGGTAAAGCCTGTCTTGATTTTGATTCTGTCAACAAAGGGGTCCCTGTTGGTGGATTCTCGGACTGCGCTAGTTCCAAGGACGATTGTGTCTTTTGGCTGGATGCCCCAGGATTTTAGCTGTTCTGCAAAGCGGCGGAGAATTTGCAGGCAGGAAATCATGGTTTCCCTGCTGATGACTCCGGATGTGAATACGTCACGCCCAATGTTTGCCGGGAGTTCGCTTCTGTCGAGGATATTGCGCTTTTTGTCTTCTGTGATTTCGACCACAAGCATGCGTATGCCTGTGGAGCCGATTTCTATAACAGCCTGCTGTTGCATCCTATATTAAGGGGAGGGCAAATTTTTTAACGTTAAAAAATCTGCCTACTCCGAAGCGAGGGTTTTCCCTGCTAGAAACTTCGTTGCAAGTTCCCCTTAAACCCCTCCCTTTCCCGGCACGGTTTAGGGGTTCCACCCCTAAAAACCCCACTTGTTTTGCAAAAAGTCTTCTTGAAATGGAATAAATCAAGAAGTTCTTATTATGATTCATCGATTAGCATTATTATTTTGGTAAGTCCAAAAATGATAATGCAGTAGTTAATCACAATTTTATTAAAAGGAACTCTATTTGCTCCGAAGCCTACAGTTTGTCTATAAGCATGGAGCATTTTCCGGATGGGATTGGGAGCGTCTTCTTCTTTTGGTCAAGGATGTTGATCGTAAAGTAGTAGAGCTTTTCGCTTTCCATCTGGATTTCCCAACCGCGCGTACTTTTGTTGCTGAGGATTGTGATAAGGTTGCGCTTGAGGGAGAGCTTTTCAATTCCCATGATTTCAAGATTGGGGATTACCCAGTCTACGGTTTTTCGTGGAAGGCTTATGCTAAGGCCTATTACGTTTTCTATCATCAGGGCGATTGTGGAAAGTCCCGTAAAGTGCAGGAACCTCTTGCGCGGGAAGTCGGCATTGTTCTTTAGCTGGGCTGGGCCTTCTTTTGTTGGAAGATAGGCCTCGTACAAATCACCTTTTTCTTTTGAATTAAGGGGACTTAAAGCTTCCAGTATGTAGTAGAGGTGGCGGATTGCGCACTCGCGGGCAAATGCATAGCGCTGGTAACGCTCCAGACCCTTTATTACCATAAAGTTGAATGGCGGGAATACTGACCCCAGGAAGCCTTCTCCGCTTTCCTTAAATTCCGGGCTGTCTGCGCTCAAAGTTGGGAAAGGATGGTCGGTTCCAAAGGTGTCGGGGTTGCTAAGATGCTCAATAAGCACGTCGGCACGGTCTGCGTTTGGAAGTTCTGCTAGAAGCGGCCAGAATCCTGCGATGGTCTTTTGCGAAAGACGCTTTTCGTCCTTGTCCAAGTCGTAGTAGAAGCCTGTGTCGTTGTCCCACATGAGGGAATTGATTCTTGTTTTAAGGCTAAAGTACATTTTTTTGTACTTAAAGCTCAAATCCTTGTCGTTAAGGATGTCTCCCAGGGCGGACATGTAGGAAGCGTTTATTGCCATGCAGCAGTTGAAGTCCACAGGGTAGAAGGCTCCCTTGCGCGGAGAGTTGAACATTGTGGAGAACTGGAATGGCACGGAATAAAGGCCGTTTGGCTGCTTGAAGGTGCGCTCAATCCAGTCCATGTACCTCTGGAGAACCGGCATTACTTCCTTTATGCGGCGCTTGTTGGCACTCTTGTGGTAAAGGTTGAATTCTGCCCACGCAAAGATAGGTATGCCTATGCCTTCGGGGTTTGAGCTGTCTGTTACCGGCAGGTTGGTCTGGGTGTCGTACTTCCAGCGGATGGCACCGTTTTCTTCCTGACGGGCATAAAAATAGTCTATGTTCTTGTTTGCGGGGAAATTTCTGTTTGAATAAACCAGAAAGAACGAAGAGAATATGGCTTCCGCCTGGTCGAGTATTAAGAGAGTCTGCCCCTGCTGTGCTACCGGGTATACAAAAAGACCATCTGCTGATTTTTCTCCGTTTGCCGGATCAATCCAATAGTCAGACAGCCAGTTCCATGTTTTGTCGTATATATCTACAAAATCCTGATCGTAGAAGTGGATTTTGGGGAAATCTCTCTTGTTCAACTGATTCTCCTATAATATGAAATATATTATACCATATTTTTTAAAAAAGAGGTATAATTTAGAAAATTTTTTTTAAAATTTTAACAGAAAAAGCTATTTCTCTGTTGACAAAACTTTAAAAAACTTAGGTACTGAAAAGATACATATGTATAAGACTTATATTTATTTGGAAGTTCGGGTGCTCCTTTCTGCTGTACCCGGTGTTTTTTTGACAGAAAGCGAGTCTTCCGGCAAGCATGACATACTTACTGCAAAGGCTGAATTCCTTAAGCGCAACAATGGCGGGGCAAAGGTTCTTTCCGTTGCGGTACAACCGTCAGTTCTCCACAAGGCGGTGTCTTTTGTGCGCGCGGTTGGCGGAACAGTGGAAGAGAAGGTTTTTCTTGAGCATTTGACCGGTAAGGTTCAGGAGCCGCCGGATGACCGCAACTTTACCGGCTTTTCCGTAAAAGTGGGGCACGGTGGAAGCCTGGACATAATGTTCCACCAAAAGCCAAAGAAAATTACTTTTGAAGAAGTGCGCATAGAAGAAAATGCCGGCCATTTGGTTCGCTCAAGCGGCAAGAACGGTGGGAAGGCACACATGGACTGGACTTTTGCAGGCTGCCCCAGCATGAGAATCCGCACCAGCGCAGTCTTTGAGCTTGGGGAAGAGGCCGAACTCTTTCTTAACGAGCTTTACACGACGCTTTCCTACCTTAAGCTTGTAACGGGCGACCTTGACGAGGGCAGCATAAGGTGCAATGCCTACGTCTGCATTTCCGACGAATCTGGCTTGGGTGAAGGGGATCTGGAGGGCCTTGTAAAACTCCGCAACCTTAATTCATTCAACTTTGTGCGCGATGCCGTAAATGCTGAACTGTCCCGCCAAGAGGAAATCCTTTCTGCCGGCGGAAAAATCACCAGCGAAAGCCGCTTGTGGATTGCAGAAAGCAAAATGTCGCAGACCTGGCAGAACCGCGAAAGCTTTGCAAACCAGTTTAAGATGGTGGAGCCTTTGGTTCAGGTAATGCTGATTCATCAGGCTGGAAGTGGCACTTCTGTTCCCATAGAGCTTCCCTCCGCAAGACGCTCGCGTTTTATGAAGCAGTACGGGCTTTCCAGGCTTAGGGCCCGCTTTTTGTGCTCAAAAAAAGACATAGCCGACTACTTTGAAGAGGCCGTGCAAGCCGGGGCAGAACCGCTGCTTACTTCCCACTGGATGGCCGGTGAACTGATGAAGCTCCTTAACCAAAAGAAAAGCGGAATCAATGCGGGTCAGCTGAATGCGCAAAGGTTTGCTTCCATAATGAAAATGCTTGGCGAGGGAAAAATTCATTCAGGAATAGCAAAAAGCCTCATGCAGGAAACCTTTTCTACAGGAGAGGAGCCTGAGGAAATTGTAAAAAGCAAGAACCTTACGCTGCTTTCCGAAGAAGAAGAAATACTGCCTTTTGTAAAAGAAGCCCTGGAAGAAGACCAAAAAAGTGCCGCTGCACTAAAAAACGGAGACATGGCGCCGCTGGACAGAATTACGGGGCTTGTAATGAAAAAGACAGAAGGCCGTGCTGTTCCAGCAAAGGTAAAAAGCATTATAAAGTCCTACCTAAAAATAAGCGTAGTCTATATTCTTACGATGGGCGGTTCAATTTCTGCCAAAAAAGATTCTTCCGGAACGATTGTTGCGGGGGACGCAAAGGTAATCCGTGAGCTTCTGGAAACATCCGACAAGGAGCCTGTAATCGTAACGCCTGTGCGCTCAATGCTCAGCGAAGAGACTGAACCCGGTGACTGGGCAGCCCTGGTAGCCGCAATAAAGGAGCGCATGGAAAGCGGAACCGCAAACGGTATTGTAGTAACCCACGGAACGGACACCCTGCCTTATACAGCCGCGCTTTTGTTCTGGCTCTTTGCATCGTCTTCTGTCCCCGTAGTGCTTACAGCATCAGTTTCTTTGCCGCAGGACAGCGTGGAAGCAAGGGAAAACATAGCCCTTGCAGTAAAAACCGCCCGCAGCAAAAAAAACGGAGTCTACGTAGCCTTTGGTGGAACTTTGTACTCTCCTCTCAACCTAAAATTTGTGGGTTCTGGCAAAAAAGATTCATCTGTAAGCAACAAAGGCGGAATTTTTGCCAACTGGAACATGGACTTGCCAAAATTCTATGCCAACTGCCAGACCAGCCGCATTTTTGAAACCGTAAGCCTTCCTGAATCCAGCATAATGACACGTCTTTTTAACGAAGCGGCATTTAGGCTTGCCGTAGTAAGGCTCTACCCCGGTCTTACCTGCTGCCGCCTTGAAAAAATGATAAACGGAACCGACGGTGCGGACACAATAATCCTTGAACTTTATGCTTCCGGTACGGGCAACATGAAGGGCGGTGACTATTCGCTAAAGCCACTTCTTCTTAGCGGTCACAAAAAAGGCAAGAAATTCTACTGCACTTCCCAGCAGGAAAATTCGGTGGACTTTTCTTCTTATTCAACAAGCGCGGAAGTTTGGAGCAAGGGAGCTGTGCCCATGGGGGCTCTGACGACGGAATCTACCGTGGCACTCTATTTTGCCTCTTACCTTATTGCGGACAATGACGATGAGCTTGCGGAATTAATGGAAGGTGGGGCGGAAGTTTTGTAGGGGCACTTGTGTAGCCCTCAATGCCTGCTTATTTTGCAGCAGAGGGTTACATGCGCTCTGCAAAATCATAGAAAGTAAACCATCGTGACGGATCTATTATTTTTCCATCGTAGCGCATCCGAATGTTCAGCACCATTCCACTGTCACCACCACCTCTCATTGTTCCCAAATAAGTTCCTTTTTCTATTTTACTGCCAACGGAAAGGTCTTTGTTAAGCCACATTAAGCCGAAGTATTCTATTTCAAGCCCATCTGTCTTTACTGTTATGGCTGCATTTGCTACCAGCGGATAATTTGTCGGTTGACCGATATACACAATTGTTCCGTCCAGCGCAGAACAAAATTTGCGTATGCTGTAATATGGATAGGAAATGTAATCGCAGTAGTATTTTTTACAAATGCCGGGTCTTTCACCAAAGCGCCCTGAGATTTTTATGTCATCAGGATTGATTTCTTTTTTTGTGGCTTCCAGAATGACGGACTGGGCATTGCACATTATGTTTTTGGATATGTAGTCGTAAATTTCTTCTTCTTTTTTGATTTTGTTTGTTGTGCAAGAAATGAATATAAAAAGAAGCAGTAGGGTAGCAAATAGGTTCTTCATTTTTTATTTAATCCATGTGGTCTTACGGAAGTTTTGTAGGAATTCTTTTTGGACGGCATGCCTATTTTTACTGTGCCCGGCCCTTCGGGACCGGACAAACTCTCCTTGGCAATTTTCCCCAAATCTAGAACTGCCAGCACCATGGAGGGTGCGTTGTTTGTTTGCGTTAACTAACGGGTAAAATTGCCAAGGAGAGTAATTTTACCCGCTTTTCAGGGTTTCGCTACCGCTCCATTCCTTCGGAACGGCTGCGCCGCCCTTACAATCGGGCGTAGGTTTTTAATCAAGATCGCTTTTTCAGGTGTTTTTTATTCTTCAGCTTCGTAGGCCGGGCTTACAAAGTCCACGTCCTTAAAGCTGTATGTTTCGCCTGCGATTGTTACCATAAGCGGAACTCCGTCGGCAAAGTCAATTTCGTTGCCAAGTGAAGAGTCAATTCCGTTAAAAGTGGCCTTGCAACCGTTGATGAGCGGCTTGTTTTCTATGAAGTTTGAATAGCAGCCAACAACTTTGTCTCCTTCAAAAACAACAAGGTCGTAGCGGCTGTGCTGTACCGGAGAATATGGAAGTGACCAGAAGCGTGTTACCTGAACAAGCTGGAAGTTATTTTCTTCGTCATTGTTCACCATGCCAATAGAAATTACCTTGGCATTTGTTGGAAGCGAATAGTCCGACATAAGGATTTTTTTAAGCTGAGCTGCGGTGCGTGGCTTTGCGGCCGTAGAAGTCTGGGCGGCTGCAACTGTAATGACTGCAAAGATTGCCGCAAAAATAAGTGTAGAAAGTTTTTTCATCTGGTTCCTCTGTTTTCTAAATTCAATAAACTCAACTCGTAAAGCTTTTGTTTTATTGTCGGTAAAAGCTCCTGTCTTGTAAACTTTTATTTTTCCGTAAAGTTACTTGCGCGGTCACAGAAAAGCCTTACAAGTTCAACCTGGGATTTGTGGCGGCTCTTTAAATATAAGGTTTTTGTGACTTCGTTGTAGACGTAGCCCGAAGAATTGTAGAATTCAAAGCGGGGGTCAGTCCTAAAGCGCAATCCCTGGATTTCTATGTTTGCGTGGAAGGTTGGAACGCCTTTCATCAGGATGTAGTGTGAATAGGTAAGCGGGAAGTCTACGTTGATGTTTACGACTCCGCCCGGCATGAGCGAGTACCTGATGGAAGATGCGCAGGTCCAAGCCCATACACATTCTGAACCGTAGTAGCCCAATATCTGTGTGTGCGGGTAGAATTTGTTTTCTGCAAGCAGCGGGTAGAGTTCCGCCAAGGACTGAAGGTTTGAAAGCGTTTCTTCCGTAAGGTTCTGGTTTGCCAAGAGGCGGCCCGTGTCTTCAATTTCCGGTCTGGAAGAGATGCGTCCCAGCTGAATCAAGGCCCAGCCGGCTTCCACTGCCTGTACCGGGCTTAGCGGAATGTCGTTTTCTGTAACGGTTATGATTCCGTCTTCCAGCTTTGTGTTTTCCTGGATAACCTTTGTACAGGGCTCTATTGCGGAGGCAAGAAGGGCTGCTGTGTCCGGGTCGGTCTTGTAAAGCTTTGCGTAAACAGTAATAAGTCCGAATGCCTGGCTAACGGTTGGCTCAAAAGAAGCCATCGTGGCAGGAAGTGAAAGCAGCGTCTTTGCGGAAGGCTTTTTCTTTTCGCGCAGGATGTAGTCACTGATTCCTTCAACAGTAAAGATGTCCGGGTTCTTGCCCTGGATTGCGCTCTGGACAAGGGATTCCAGCCTCTGGTTGTGGGAGACAAGGGTTTCGTCCATGGCCACAAGGCCTGCAAAGTATGGTACGGAAAGGAATGTGCGCTTGTTACCCTGCTTGAATGATGACGGAACAGTGTCTATAGCCCTGTTGTAGCGTTCGTGGGAGCACATTTCGGCAACGTAGGCGGTGATTTCCTTTTCCGTGAGGCTTGAAACATGGGAAGAGGATGCTGCGTGTTCAAACTGAGTAACTATGGCGTTCCTGAGTTGTTCAACTTTTGCAGTGTATGTGTTTGCGTCACAGCCTTCTATGCCTGCTGCAGCGGTAAATTCAAAGTGCTTTGAAGGATCGTATGCGGTGTAGGAAGCGAGGGGGCTTTCTTTTGTAAACACTATGCGGTCATTTTCCAGGCGGGGCGCGTTAAGGGAATACATTTTGTCCCTGGTGCTAAGAATCATGCGGTTTGTGCTTGCTTCTTTTACACTGTAGCCGCCTGCTGTCTTGCATACGATGGAAAGCGTGTTGTTGTTGCCGGATGGGATGGCGCTAATCGTAAGGAATGCGTTTGGAGTGCTGTCCGAAACAGAGAAGGTGAGCGTGCTGCCGTCCGTAAATCCAAATTCAACGGAATTTGGGTTGAGTTCTTTCCAGGAAGCAAGAACCAGGTTTGTGGAAGAGCCTTCTTCTGCCGAGTTGGATACGGTTGCAGGGTTGTTTGAGTTTGCCACAAAGGTAAGCCCCTTAAAATTGGCCTGCAGCTGGTTTTTTAAAACCGTTTCCTGGTTTTTTGTCTCGGTTTGAGCCATAGAAACCCGCAGTTCACCAAAAGTTTTGGTAAAAACGGATTCGGTCTTAAATTGAAGTACAAAGATGCCGACAATAACAACGGCGTAGAGTACTGTGAGTCCTAAAAATTTTCTAACAGGATGTTTACGCATTTTGGTTATTTTATATATAATGGGTGCAAAATTCAAGAGCATATATATAGATAGAATGCATGTAAATCAGTTTTGTGCGCAACGGGAAGAAAAATATGGATGAAAATCCATTTGCGAGGTGCGTAACAGGTAGCGTAGCTTCAAGCCCCGAGGGGAGTCAGAGTCCTATTACCTCGCACCATGGGTTTTCAGCCAGATTTTTCTGTTAGTGGAGCACAAAACAGATTTACATGTGATGAAAATAAATAGTGGGAGTAAATGATGAATAATTTTGTTAAAAACAAGATTGCCGTTTTTGTAGCTGTTGCAGTATGTTTTGCAGCGCCTTTTTCTGCTTCTGCCGCCGGACAGGACAGGTACGGTAGCACACAGGCAGAAGCCGCATACAATTTGGGACTTTCCAAGAATAATTTTATCCAAAGCCTTCAGAATTCGCTTGCAAAGTCTTCTCCTCAGGAAACGCTCAAACTTTTTGACACCCTTCCAGCGGAACTTTCCGAGGATTTTGACATTCTTTACCTTAAGTCGGCACTCAACCTTAGCGCAGGAAACTACAAGGAAGCCTCTCAGATTTGTTCTTCGCTAAGAACTGCCAACCCGGGCAACCAGGACGCTTTGGAACTTGGCATTGTAATTGCAACTGCCCAGGGGGACACAAAGACAAAGTCAGCCCTTGTGAATGAGCTTCTAAAGAAAGATCCGTACAATTCTGCCGCAAACATAACCATTGGCGATGACTATTTTGCCCGCAAGAACTACAAGCAGGCACTTGCATACTACGAAAAGGCCCTGGTCAACGACAGCAACAATGTGGACGCAAAGTTTGGTGTTGGTAGAGCCGCCTATTACCTTAAGGATGATGAAAAGGCAAAGAAAACCTTCAAATCAATCATAGAAATTGACCCAACCTATGCACCTGGCTATTCCTACCTTGGAAAAATTGCCGCTGCCAACAAGGAAAACAAGATTGCTTCCTCTTACGCAGAAAAGGCCCTTGAACTTGACTCCGAAAACTACGACTACCTTATGGACTACGGAATGTACGAGAACACAATGGAACATTCCGAGAACGCAATAAAGGCTTGGACAAAGGCAATTAAGCTTCAGCCTGACTACTTCCTTGCCTATGCCTATCGCGGCGGTTTGTACGATGCAGAGAATATGCTTGACCAGGCTTGCGAAGACTACAAGATGGTTGTAAAGCTGAATCCTGACTATTACTTTGCCTACGAAGAGCTTGGCGTAATCTACCTGCACAAAGAGCAGTGGACACTTGCACGCGAGGCATTCGAGAAGTGCTACGAAAAGCAGAAGGACAATATTTCCTATCCGCTGATGATTACATATTGCTACTACCGCGAGAACAACAGCTTTAAAGCCCGCGAATTTAGCGATAAGGTTTTGCGCAAGATGGACAGGTCTTCCATTGAATACGCAATGCTCCGCGTCTTCCACGACAGGGGCGGAGAAATGCCGCTTGCCCAGAAGATTGCACAGTTGGGCAGCCGCCAGCAGCAGGGGAAGATGTACTTCTATCTTGGCCTTTTGTATGAACTTTACGGTGGGGTTGAAGCTTCCCGCGAATGGTACTCAAAAGTTCTTTCCATGAATTGCCCAATGTTCTTTGAATACCGCCTTGCTGAATGGAGTGTGCAGCCAAATGACAGCGCAAAATAATGTTGCCGCCAGAGACTCCAACACGCAAAAGCATCTTGTTGTTGCCGGCAGGGAATTTGTCCTCGTGGGAACCGCCCATGTTTCAAAAGAAAGCATGGAGGAAGTGGAGCTAGCCGTAGAAAAAGAAAATCCTGATTCTGTTGCCATAGAACTGGATCAGAAAAGGCTTGCCAGCATAGAGGATCCCGAAGCTTGGCGCAAGATGGACATTATAAAGGTTCTAAAAAACAAGCAGGGCTTTTTAATGCTTTCCAACCTGATTCTTGCCGCTTACCAAAAGCGCATGGGGCAGGGTACTGGTGTTAAGCCTGGTCAGGAAATGATTGCCGCAATCAACAAGGCAAAGTCCCTGGACATTCCTCAGTATATGGTTGACCGCCCGATTGCTGTAACGATGAGGCGCGCTTGGGCAAAGAATTCATTCTGGGGCAAATGCAAGCTCCTGAGTGTTCTTATTGCCAGTGCCTTTGCAAAAGAAGAAGCCGCTCCGGACGAAATTGAAAACCTAAAGAAGACAAACGAAATGGATGCCATGATGGGAGAAGTTGCAGAATACTTTCCCAAGGTAAAAGAAGTCCTTATAGATGAGCGCGACCGCTATCTTGCAAGCCATATCTGGCAGTGCCCTGGAAACAAGGTTCTTGCGGTGCTTGGTGCCGGTCATTTGAAGGGTGTCCAGAAGCACATAAGCGACATTGCCGCCGGAACGGAATCCCCGGACTGTTCCGACATAAGCGAAGTTCCGCCAAAGTCCCTTGCCTCAAAGATTGCAATGTGGATTATTCCGCTTTTGATTATTGCAGTGATTGCGGCAGGATTTGTAATCGGTGGACGCAAAAAGGGATTTGACATGCTAAGTGCATGGGTCTGGTGGAATGCCGCCCTTGCAGGAATTGGAGCCCTGATAGCAGGTGCCCATCCAATAACAATCCTTGTCTCTGCAATAGGTGCGCCGCTAACGTCGCTTTGCCCTTTCATAGGAATTGGAATCGTAGCCGGAATTGTCCAGGCCTTAATCTGCAAGCCAAAAGTTCAGGACATGGAAACCATGCAGCAGGATGCAACTTCCATAAAGGGCTTCTACAAGAACAGGCTGCTCCGCGTTCTTCTTGTTTTTATCCTGTCAAGCCTTGGCAGCACTCTGGGAACCTTCCTTGCCGGCGCCAACATCGTAAAGATAATTGCATCCTTCTTTGACAAAGTGGTTGACTTGGTTAAGGGGCTGTTTGCCCGCTAGCTTTCTTCTATAATCTTATACATCGGCTCTTGGTCCGGGTGCAGTTCCAGGATGTGCTTTTCGCATTCGAGGACTTCGGCAGGGTCGTGGGTTACGTGCAGGAGGGTTGTGGTTCCTGTGTCTGCAATTGTTTCCAGCAGGTCTAGGATTTTTTGGCGGTAGTTTTCGTCTAGGCCATGGCAGGGTTCGTCAAGGATTAAGACGCGGGGTGTTTTTACTGCGGCCCTTATGATTAGGACTGCCCGCTGTTCACCGTAGCTCAGGGAAGAGAAGGTCTGGTGTTCGCGGCCCTGAAAGCCTGCAAGTTTTAGCCATTCGTGGGCGGCTGCAACTTCAAAGTCGGTGGCTTGTTCATAAAGGCCTATGCTGTCGTGGAAACCGCTTATGATAACGTCCTGGAGCTCTGTTCCACCGACCATTCTGTATTCAACGTGGAGACGGTAGCTTACGATTCCAAGCTGTTTTTTTATGTCCCAGATTGTTTCTCCGCTTCCACGGCGCTTTCCAAAGAGGCTTACTTTTTCGCGGAAGACCTGCATGTTGTCCCCGGTGATGAGTTCAAGGATTGTGGTTTTTCCAGAACCGTTTGGTCCGCGCAAGAGCCAGTGCACGCCCGGTTTAACTTCCCAGTTCAGGTTTACAAGAACGTGGTGGTCGCCCCAGCCTACGTTTACGTCTTCAAATTTGATGAGGCTTGGGGGTAGGGGTGTGTTGTTTATGCTTTCGGAAAGAGCCTTGTTGTTTTCGCGGATTTTTTTTAGTTCATCAAGGAAGTTCTGCTTTTGCTCTTCGCGTTCTGCAAGGCGTTTTTGTCTGCTTGCCTCTACGATTTTTTCGTATTCGTCACGGCTGCCGCAAAAAGAGATTTCCTTTTCTGTAAATTCTACAACGCGGTTTATTGCGTCTGGAATTTCGTGCCAGCGTTCCATGCTCAAAATTATTCTGGGGAATCCGCTGTTTGTGGAAGCATTTCCGCCACTGGTTCCGCTGTCTGCCAAAGTAAGCTGGCGTTTTGCAATCGTATTAAAGAATTCAAGGAGTATGCGGCGTGATTCTGCATCAAGTCCTGCAAAAGGGTCGCTTAGAATTAAAAGTCCCGCACCGGAAAGCAAGGCCCTGCAAAGGAGCGTCCTTCGGATTTCTCCTGTGGACATGTAGCGCAGTCCGCGGTCAAGGATTTTTTCTACACCGCAAAGCTTTATCTGCGGCATGGTTTCCAGGCGCGAGGCTATTGGTGGCAGGGGGGCACCCTTTTTGCTTGAACCGCCAAGCACTTCGCAGATGTACTGTCTTCCGGTCCGCCCTTCATCTTCTTTGTCCATGATTTCGCTTTCGTCGCGCTGCCTTTCTTCTTCTATTAAAGATGCGGCTTTTTCCAAAGAGACAATTGCTATGGAGCCTTTTTGGCTGAATGCAGATGAATAAAGGGCTGTTTGGCCTGCTGCCAACTGTTCTACAGTGAGTTCGTTTGGGGAGATTTCAAGCTGTCCTTCAAGGCCTTTGATGAATTCCGCTTTTCCGCCACCGTTTGGTCCTATTACAAGCCAGGCTTCTCCGCTTTTCATTTCCCAGTCGAGTCTTGGCAATTTTACCCGGCCTGAATCATGTATACGGCAGTTTTTGATTGTAATTAGATTTGAAAATGCAGAATTCATAGTTCCCCTCTGCAAGAATCAGAGTTGCATCTGGCTCTTACTTTGGCCAATCTATGAATTTTATAAAGAATTTTGTTCCCAAGTAAAAAGTTACACTAATAGCCAAAGCAAAAAAAAGTCCTGTCAAATCAAAACCTCCAAAATTTTTTCACTTTTTGAATAACAATGACTTTTTATGAAAACTCTAACTTTGCTTTTATATTAGTATATGTGCATTTTGTAGAAAAAACAAGGGGTAATTCTAGAAAAAGGCGGAAATCATTTTTGCTTGAGCTTTTCCATTACTTTTTCGAGAGGTGCCTTCATTTTTTCTGCGGCAAGCTGGGGGTCGATGTTAAATTCCCTTACGGCGATTACAGCATCCTCAACGGCTCTTTCTTCTGCTCCCAGAGCGCGGCCTTCCGCCAAGGCTACCTTCCGTTCTTCGCGGCGTATGTCCATTTCCCATATACCCATTGTAGCGTATGCCTCCTTGAACCGTTCACTTTGCTTAAGATTTTCCACCCGCTTGTTAAGGCGGACAGAAAAGTCATCTTCTCTCGGGTCATTCGTGTAGACGAAGCGCAGGAAATCCCTTATCTTTGCGTCCGTTTCTTTTTCATACCCACTTGCATTATAAATCACTTTTTTAATTTTGTCATTGAAATGTTCCAAGGGGGGGGACCCTTGAACCCCAGAACTTGGAGGGGAGAAACCCGCTCAAAGTCCGAAGCCCGCTGGTTTCTCCCCTCCAAACCTCCTTCGACGGTACGCACTTGCTACCGTCTCATCCTCGGGCACGGCTTAGGGGCTAGCCCCTAAGAACCCCAAATTTTCATAGAAGAATATTTATTGCTATCTTTTTTGGCATATTAATAAGGTAAAAAAGTCTTCTGCTTTTGTTCCAAAATGATTGTTTAGCTCTCCACTCAATCGGTTAACTGCCCTTTGCAAACAAAGGCGCGGCAGGCCGTGGAGGGGTTGCCGAAGGCAAGACCGCGCTTGCGCGGGCCGAGCGTTAGCGGGCCCCGGAAGGGCCACACACAAGGAATGGATGTTCTTTGGGGAAATGTTTGGACAGCATAAAAAAGTGCCGCAAAAAAGAAAAAACGCAAAAAATATTTTAATTTTGGTTTAATATTAAAAGGAGCCTTAAAAAAACAATTTTTTTTGCAAAAAACAGAAAAACTTGTGGCAAGTTAATTATTGTCATGATATAATAGAAAATAATTATGGAAAAGAGAACCGGTGTTGTTATTCCCCTGGCGGCATTGTACACAAAAGATTGCGAAGCCGTTGGTGATTTTATGGCTTTAAAACCCTTCGCTGACTTTTGCCAGGCATGCGGCTTTAGTGTAATTCAGCTTTTGCCGGTTAACGATACCGGCACGCAGTCTTCCCCGTATTCGGGGCTTTCTGCATTTGCGCTGCATCCTCTTTACATTCGCATTGAGTCTCTTCCTGAATTTGAGGGGGCTTTAAAAGACGATAAGGCTTTTGCTTCTGCCTACAAGACCTATATAAAGTCCAACAAATACAAGAACCGCTTTGACTACGACAAGCTTACCCAGGAAAAATACAAGCTTTTGCATTTGCTTTATTCCCATGCGGAAAAGCTGGCCGAGGGAAAAAAGACTGCTTCCAAGACAGGCGTTAATGTTGTGAATGCGGGGGACGGTTCTGCTTCTGCCATAAAATTCAAGGCTGAACTTGAGGCTTTTGTTGAGGAAAACGGCTGGGTGATTCCATACGCGGTTTTTAAGAATCTTAAGGATTCTGCAATGCAGGCTTCTTGGAAAAGCTGGGATGAGCATTTGCAGAAGCTTAGCCGTGATCAGATTATGCTGCGCTTTAAGAACAAGGCTCTTAAGTCCAGCCACAATTTTTTTGTCTGGTGTCAGATGCGTGCCGCCCAGCAGTTTAAGGAAGCTGCCGACTATGTTAAGTCCAAGGGCATTTTGCTTAAGGGCGACATTCCAATTCTGATGAACGAAGACAGCACTGACTGTTGGGCATGGCCTGAATTCTTTAACCAGGATTTGAGGGCTGGTTCTCCGCCTGACGGTGAAAATCCAAGTGGCCAGAACTGGGGCTTTCCCACTTACAACTGGGCGCGTCTTGAGGCTGACGAATTTAACTGGTGGAAAAACCGCATAAAGACTGCTTCCCAGTATTACAGTGCATTCAGGATTGACCACATCTTGGGCTTCTTTAGGATTTGGGCTGTAAAGGACAGGGAAGGTTCGGCATATCTTGGTCATACGGAACCCTACGCTTCTCTTTCCCGCAAGGAGCTTAATGCACTTGGCTTTGACGATTCAAGGCTCCGTTGGCTTTCCCAGCCACACATTCCTACGGGCTTAATAGAAGACATTACCTGGAACCACGATGAGGCCCACCGCTTTTTGTCCCTGGTTGCAGACCGGCTTGGGGATGAGGAACTGTGGCTTTTTAAGAAGGACATAGGTGTTTCGGGCGACATTTATACGGTTCATTTTTGCGACGACATTTCAAAGGATGCCAACGTAAAGCGTGCCCTTGAAAAAAAGTGGAATGACCGCTGTCTTATAGAGATTGAGGACGACACTTTTATTCCAGTCTACACTTATGAAAATTCAACGGCATGGAAGAGTTTGGGCTGGGATGAGCAGCAGAAGCTAAGGCAGGCTTTTGACGGGCTTAAGGAAAAGGAAAATTCGCTTTGGAAGGAACAGGCACTTTCCGTTCTTACGCCTATTGTCCACGCAAGCTCAATGATTCCTTGTGCGGAGGATTTGGGGGTGAATCTTGCGGTTATGCCTGAGGTTCTTAAGCAGCTGGAGATTCTTTCGCTAAAGGTTGTGCGCTGGAACCGCTTGTGGGAAGAGGATGGGCAGCCTTATTATCCGCTTGAAAAATACCCGGAGCTTAGCGTTGCAACTACTTCCGTGCATGACAGTTCAACCGTGCGCCAGTGGTGGCAGGATGAAAAGCAGAGCGTCCAGGCCTTTATAAAAGCGGTGGCATCTTCTGAAGGTGAATCTGATGAATCTGTAGCCGTAGAGCCGGGCATGCCCTTTGATGAAAAGGTGGCGGCTTTTGTTATGGAAAATTCTGCAAAATGCGGTAGTGCGCTTTTTATTAATCCGCTTCAGGACTATTTGTATTTGCAGCAGAAGTATTTTCTTGAGGATGCCCAGTCGGAGAGAATTAATGTTCCCGGCAGCGTGAATGCTTTTAACTGGACCTACAGGATGCCGGTGAGCGTGGAAGCTTTATTGCAAGACGAAGAATTTATTCAGCGTGTTCATAAAGTGGTTAAAATCCACGATGGCAAATAGATTGGTTAATTTTTCTAATTTGGGTACAGATTACAAAGTGCCTGCTTGCATGTTTAAGGAGGATTTCTAAATGGAAAAAACAAAGTGGCCCGTTTCTTATAATGAATTCCACGTGAGCCGCAACGTCCGCGATTTGTGCAACTTTGACCAGGGACTTTTTGCTTCTAGCGGCAACGTTATTTTTGCAAACCTTAAGGCCGTACAGAAGTTTCAGACAAAGCTGAATGATCTTTTTGTAAGCCGTGGGGAAAAGGAAAAGCAGGTTTCTGCAGGAAGCCTTAACGCCATGGGGCTTATAGACGAGATTTTCCACTATGTCTGTATGCTTTTTAGGAGGGACAAGGACCCCAACGCTTTTAAGACCCTTCTTTTTGAATTGGACAGAATTTTTGGCAAGGACGAGATAGACAAGCTTCTGCTGCAATTTATGGATGAATTTCCCCCTACAGCTGTATATCAGAAGCAGCTTACCAACTGGGACTATCTTATGCAGTCTGCCTACGATACAGGTACAAGGCAGCAGAGGAGCAACCGCGAGCAGGTTCTTGAAGAGCTGATACTTCTTCATCTTGCTAACGAAAATCCCGCTTTTCATCCCTTCCAGATTCTTTTTGACGACAGGAAGCTTGCCCTTAACGCAAACTACATCAAGACATGGAACCAGATAAAGGCATATTTCTTGACTCTTCCCAAATTTGGCCCCAAGAACAACGACCTTATCAATATGCTAAAGGAACCGGTTGTTGCTTCCCCAACTTCGCTAAAGGGGCAGTTGGACTACATACGCACCTACTGGGCGGATTTGCTTGGTGAATGGTTGCGCCGCCTTCTTGAAGGAATTGACACTTTGAGTGAGGAAGAAAAAGCTGCCTGGCACCCCACAAACGGCGGTGATGCGGAGATGGCTCCTTATTCCTACGAAAACCTTATGCGCGAGTACGAAAGGTTCAGCCCTGACCGCGAATGGATGCCAAAGGTTGTTCTTATGGCAAAGACGGTTCTTGTCTGGCTTTTCCAGCTGAGCAAAAAATATGGGCGCGAGATTAACCGCCTTGACCAGATTCCTGATGAGGAACTTGACCTTTTGCGTGACCAGGGCTTTACGGGGCTTTGGCTGATTGGCCTTTGGGAAAGAAGCTATGCTTCAAAAAGGATCAAGCAGATTAACGGCAACCCGGAAGCGGCTGCGTCTGCATATTCTCTTTACGACTACGAGATTGCCTGGAACCTTGGCGGCTGGGATGCACTTATAAATTTGCGGCAGCGCTGTTGGCAGAGGGGAATTCGTCTTGCAAGTGACATGGTTCCAAACCACACTGGTATGGACGGCAAGTGGGTGATTGAGCATCCCGATCTCTTTGTTTCAAGAAAGGACTGCCCTTATCCCCAGTATTCCTTTACCGGGGAAAACCTAAGCCAGGACGGACGCGTTTCCATTTACCTTGAAGACCATTACTATTCAAAGAGCGACTGCGCCGTATGCTTTAAGCGCGTGGACAACCAGACAGGGGACGTAACTTATATCTACCACGGAAACGACGGTACAGGTATGCCTTGGAACGACACTGCCCAAATTGACTTCCTGAATGAAAAAGCAAGGGAAGAGGTTATCCACCAGATTATGAAGGTTGCCTCCAACTTTCCGATTATCCGCTTTGATGCCGCAATGGTTCTTGCAAAGAAGCACATACGCCGCCTTTGGTATCCGGAGCCAGGCCATGGTGGAGACATTGCCACAAGAAGCCAGTATGCCCTTACCACGGAACAGTTTGAGAGCGCAATTCCAAATGAATTCTGGAGGGAAGTTGTTGACCGCTGCGCCCGCGACATGCCGGACACGCTTTTGCTTGCAGAGGCATTCTGGATGATGGAAGGCTACTTTACCCGTACGCTGGGAATGCACCGCGTTTACAATTCAGCCTTCATGAACATGCTCAAGAAGGAAGAGAACCAGAAGTACCGCGATACGGTTAAGAACACCATAAAATTTGACCCCCAGGTTCTAAAGCGCTTTGTAAACTTTATGAACAACCCCGACGAAGAGACGGCGGTGGCCCAGTTTGGCAAGGGAGACAAGTACTTTGGCGTTTGTACCCTTATGGTAACAATGCCAGGCCTGCCAATGTTTGGTCACGGTCAGATAGAAGGCTTTGAAGAAAAGTACGGAATGGAATATACCCGTGCCTACCGCGACGAACAGCCGGACGAAGGTCTTGTTAGCCGCCACTGGCACGACATATTCCCGCTCATGCACAAGAGATATCTCTTCTCCGGTGTGGACAACTTCTTGTTCTACGATGTGTGGAACAACGGCGTTGTAAATGAGAACATCTTTGCCTATTCAAATTCATGCGGAAATGAGCGCACTATTGTCTTCTACAACAACAAGTACGAAAGGGCTTCTGGCTGGATAAAGCAGTCATGCGAATATGCGGTAAAAGTAGGCTCTGGAGAAAATGACAAGGAGATGAGGAGCCGTTCCCTTGCAGAAGGAGTTGGTCTTAGCTACGGTGCCGACCACTTCTGCATCTTCCGCGAACACAAGAGTGGCCTCTGGTATGTCCGCAAAAGTGACGACCTTATCAACCAGGGCATGTTTGTCTCGCTTAACGGTTTTGAGTACCAGGTCTATCTTGACGTGCAGCAAGTTGAGGACACGGTTGAAGGCAAGTACGCCAAGCTGAACGAGCTTTTGAACGGGGGCGGCTGTCCCGACCTTGAAGTTGCATGGGAGGAATACCGCTACAAGGACTTGTATGCTGCCCTTGCAAAATTTGCAACCCCGGAACTTTTTGGCCAGCTTTCTACCCTTTGCACACCGGCGCTTGTTCTTAAAGCCCAGAAAAAAGACGGAATTACTACGGAAGAAATCTTTGCTGCGGTAAAGAAGCAGGCCCTTGAATACTACGAAGCTGAATCCAAATTTGCGGCCCAAGAGGCGGAGATTAACAAGGAACAGGAACGCTTTAACCTAAAGAAGGCAGAAATGGAACTTGTTAAGCCTGTCCGCAAAGACAAGACTCCAACGCAAAAAGAAGCCAGGATTAGGAAAAAGGCAACGGAGGCAACAGCGGCGCAGCGGTGGAATGCATTCTGCAAGCAGATTGAATATCTTGCAGGAACAATAGCTGCAAGCCAGGGCTTAAGCAACGCAACATCGTCCCCGTCTTCTACAAGGTACAAGATTTCCAATTCAGCGCTTAAGGCCAATGCGGACAATCTTTTCTACGAAGGAATCAATTCCAACAAAAATGCGGCAGAAATACTTGCGGCTTTTGCAATGGTTTCTTCTGCGGGAAGCGCAAACTGCTTAAAGTGGGGCTACAACCGCAAGCTTACAGAGCTTTTGAACAAGGCAGGCTTTGAAGATGAGGAAATGAAGTCTACGTTCAGGAAGCTCTTCTTAATGATGAAAATCCGCGACTTTAACTTTGGCGCTTCGGGACAGGCAAAGTCTACTTACGAAACGGCAAGGCTTCTTACGGAAGGTGAATATTCTTGGGAACTTACCGGTGCAAACAACTTTAACGGAATAAGATGGTTCAACAAGGAAAAGATGGAATCTTCACTTTGGTATGCATTTGCGGCGGTTTCCATGTACAGCCCACGCATCTTGCGCGAGCACATACACCGGCTCTACCGCACCCTCGTTGCTGCCAAGGAAGGTGCCCAGTACCAGTGCGAGAAATTCCTTGAAGCCGTCCGCCCTGTGCAAAAGAAGCGTGTTCTTGCAAAGGCAAAGACTTCTAAGGCTAGTAAAAAATCCTCAGAAGATTCAGTGAATTTAGAACAGAAGTAACATAGTCAATGTCAGAAGGCGAGATTACAGGCTTGTCCAAACGGATGGGCTTGTAAGCCTTCTGGATTTCTTCTGGAACAGTAAGCTCTTCGCCAATGCAGTGCTTGATAAAATCTGCGGAAAGCGAAGGGGCATTCCTCATCATAAGAACAACGGAATCATCATAGTCTTCTGTTATGTCCTTGCGCAAAAGGCTTGCCGCATAGGCTGCACTTGTGTCTTCGTCTGCATATACATGGTACTTCATGTACAATTCTTTGCAGGCTTTTTCCGTCTGCTCGCGGTCAACCTTTGCAGGATAGACAAAGCTTCTAAGCATAAGCGAATAGTTCTTAAAGATGTGCTCAAGGCGCTCAAGGTTGGATGGGTCTGAAGGGTCTGCCGGAGCACGCTTTTCAAAAGCAACACTGCTGTCGGAGATTGTTACCTTTCCGTTTGCGTCTGTGCATAGGTTTGCGGTGGAAGGAAGGATGAATCCCTTTACCGGAAGCGCCAACCGCCAGCTGTAAAGGCCGGACACAAGGTTTCCGTAGTTGCCGGCTTCCATTGCATAGAAAATGTCGCCCGTAACATGCTTTTTTATGCGGGTAAATGCGAATGTGTAAAAGAATGACTGTGGCAAAAGGCGGCCTATGTTTGCAGAATTTGCAACCGTAAGATGGTATTTTTTTACAAGGTCCTTGGCTGCAAAAATTCCCCTTACAAGGTTGTGGCAGTCAGCTTCCGTACCGTCCACTTCTATTGGATAGATGTTTCCGCCGTTCCAGACAAAATCGCTTTCGTCCATTCCGCAGATTTTACCCCTCGGGAAAATGAGAACGGATTTTAAATGCTTCTTCCCGCGCAGGGCACTGGCCATGCAGGAACCGAGAGGCCCGGAACTTGCATCCAAAAGAATGGAAGTTGCTCCGTTTATCCTTAAGATTGTTTCCATTGCAGAGGCAAGGTATGAAATGCCAAAGTCCCTAAAAGAACCGGTTGGCCCGTGGTAAAGTTCCATGGAAAAAAGATGGTCGTCCAGCTGCTTGATTACGGGTTCAAATGGAAAGGCCTTTGTGGCGATTGCTTCACAAATAATAGGGCTGAATTCCTTGTTGATTATGGCAGATGTAAGGGTTCCCGCCAAGTTTGCAAAAGAGGTGTTTTCGTCTGCATATAAAATCCAGTTGCGCAAATCTTCGTTTTCGTAAGGAACGTAAAGCCCGCCGTCGTCCGGCATACATTTTAAAAGAGCTTCTTCAAATCCGGCCTTGTTATTTTCGTTGCGTGTACTTTCAAAACGCATTACTGTCTCCCTTTTGTAATAAGTGCTTTAAAGTATAACACGGGAAAAGCTAAATTTCTAGCTTTTGGAAAAAAAATGGAATGTAATAGGTTCAATTTTGGGGGTCGCAAGGTTATCGGGGTGGGACGTGTGGTGGTTGCCGTGGAGGGTTGGTTACCCCCAAGTAATGAAGGCAATAAGCCTACGCCGCCGTGGAGGGGCGCACGACAGTGCGTTGCGGAGCAATGGAGCGGGAAGGGACCCGCGGAACCCCGGAAGGGCGGTGACGAAAGGCATGAAGGCCGATTTTAAAAAAAGCGTGGATGGCAGAGCGGAAAAGGTTACCGTCCTAAAGAGAAATATCATAAAAAATCTGTTTACAAACTACTTGAATAAAAAGTGACAGTTGCCTATACTTTACTTAAACATTTCTATTCGCTGATTTATCCAAATTGCAGGCGAGGAAAAAATTTGCTAAAGAGGAGGTCCAATATGGACAACAATTTAAATCCCACACATTATCTATTTACCTCAGAATCCGTTGGTGAAGGCCATCCGGATAAACTTTGCGACCAGATTAGCGACGGCGTTCTTGATGAATGTTTGCGCCAGGATCCGGAAAGCCATGTTGCGGCAGAAACTTTTGCTTGCCAGGCTTTGATTCTTGTTGGCGGCGAGATAAGCACACAGGCTTATGTAGACATTCAGGAAGTTGCGCGCAATGTTGCAAAGAAAATAGGTTATTCAAATCCTGATTACGGTCTGGACTATAAGTCTATGGCTGTTCTTAACATGATTCACAACCAGTCTGCGGACATAAACCAGGGTGTTGTTGGAAAGGGCTTGGCTGAATATTCAGGACAGCAGGGTGCCGGTGACCAGGGCATGATGTTCGGTTTTGCTTGTAAGGAAACGGAAGAGCTTATGCCAGCACCTATTACTTACGCCCACAAGCTTATGCTCAAGTCTGCTGAGCTTAGGAAGAACGGTTCTATTAATTGGTTCCGCCCGGACTCAAAGGCTCAGGTTACTCTTGAATACGAGGGACACAGGCCTGTCCACATTGATACTGTTGTTTTGTCCCAGCAGCATGACCCAGGCATTTCTTATGACGAGATAAAGTCTACTATAATATCCAAGCTGATTAAGCCTGTCCTTGAACCCACAGGGCTTTTGGACGAAAAGACAAAGTTCTTTGTAAATCCAACCGGCCAGTTCTGCATTGGAGGCCCCGTAGGAGATTCTGGTCTTACGGGACGCAAGATTATTGTTGACACTTATGGCGGTATGGGTAGGCACGGCGGCGGATGTTTTAGCGGTAAGGACCCTTCCAAGGTTGACCGCTCGGCTGCATACATGGCCCGCTACATTGCAAAGAACATCGTTGCGGCAGACCTTGCAGAGCGTTGCGAGATTCAGCTTTCTTATGCAATCGGCGTTCCATTCCCGGTTAGCATAATGGCGGAAACATTCGGCACTGGCAAGGTTCCAGAAGCAAAGATTGTAGAGGCTGTAAAGAAGGTCTTTGACTGCACTCCTGCCGGAATCGTAAAGACTTTGGACCTAAAGCGCCCAATCTACAGCGCAACCGCAAGTTACGGACACTTTGGCCGCAGTGAATTCCCATGGGAAAAGACGGACAAGGTAAAGGAACTTCTTGCGGAGATAAAGTAGTTTTAGGGAATTTTAGTTTTTTGGGCGGCACTTGAATTTGCATTTCTGGGCATTTCTTCTGCTGCCCTTTGTGCCTTGTGTGTGGCGCTTGCGGGGTTCCGGGGGCCCTACCCCTCCATTGCTAGCGCAACGAGTTGCAAGCAACTCGCCCCTCCAGTGCCTGCCGCGCTTTTTTCTGCATACGGAATTAGAGGCCAATTTGAAGAATCAAAAAGAACTTTTGACAGCTGGAGAAATGGAACTTGTCTTTTCCAGGCTGGAGCAGCAAAATCCTTCCCCAAAGCCTGAGCTTCTTGCGCCAAACCCTTACTGCTTTTTGGTAAGCGTGGTGCTTTCGGCTCAGGCTACGGACAAAAGCGTAAATGCTGCCACGGCTCCTCTTTACAAAAAGGTAAAGACCCCAAAGCAGATGCTTGCCTTGGGGCGCGACGGCTTAATTGGCTACATAAAATCAATAGGGCTCTACAATTCAAAGGCAGACCATATTCTTGCCCTAAGCAAAAAGTTAATAGAAGAATTCAATTCAGAAATACCGCAATCAAGGGAAGAACTTATGTCCCTCCCCGGAGTTGGCAGAAAAACCGCCAATGTTGTGCTTAATGCAGTTTTTAACCAGCCCACAATGCCTGTAGACACTCATCTTTTGCGCGTCTGTCCCAAAACAGGCATTGCTTCTGGTTCTACCCCAGAGCAAGTGGAGCTTTCTCTTTTGGAGCGGGTGCCAAAGAAATATCTCTTGAACGCCCACCACTGGCTTTTGCTACACGGACGCTATACATGCACTGCCCGTTCACCCAAATGCGGCGACTGCATAATTAGCGACTTATGCCTTTTTAACAGAAGCCTGTCCAAAGGAAAGAAGGACTAAAAATGGATTTTTTTGAACTGAACGCTTTTTTGGAACTTTCTTCTACCCTTCATTTTACAAAGTCTGCCCAAAAGGTAAACTTAAGCCCTTCCGCTTTTAGCCGTCTTGTGAACCGCTTGGAAACGGAAACCGGCGTTACTCTTTGCGACCGCGAAGGACACGATGTTTCTTTAACAGAAGACGGAAAGAAATTTGCTGCTTTTGCAAAGAAATGCCTTGCAGAACAGAATGAACTGATGGAAGGCTTTAGGCACAAGGACAATCTTGTTAGGGGAACCCTGCACGTCTTTGCGAGCGTTACTGCCTGCTACACAATAATGCCTCCCTTTGTAAAAAGGCTGAATGCCAAGTACCCGGAGGTAAGGCTTAGCGTGGAAACAGGAGATCCTGCCCTTGCCCCTGATGCTATAAGGCAGGGTAGGGCGGAGCTTGCTGTTGCGGCCATTTCTGATGCAAGGATAGACGCTTTTGACTGCATACCGGTAAGGAAAAGTCCGCTTGTCTTTGCGGCTGGTTCTTCCGGGCCTTATGTAAAGGTTTCTGGCAGTCCCCAGGATATAGTTGAATCTGTTCCCCTTATTCTTCCAAAGGCTGGTCTTGCCCGTTCCCGCTTTGACTCTTGGATAAAGAGCCGGAATGTTAAGCCCATTGTTGCGGCAGAGGCGGAGGGTAACGAAGCGGTTATGGCCCTTGCTGCCCTTGGTCTTGGCATAGGCCTTGTCCCCCAGATTGTTCTTGAAAACGGCCCCTACCGCGAAGGTTTTATATGCCACAGTGCTGGAAATGCCTTGGGCTGCTACGACATAGGCTTTATTCAGAAAACCCAGATAAGTGGCAGCGAATCGGTCAAAAAAATACGCCTTGCGGCAACGGACATTCTCCACAATACCGACTGGAATAGTGTGTAGGGTTCTTGCAGCTACAAAGCAAGCTACAAATTCTAATACTCTAAAGACAAAATACCGATTGTATAGTATAATTGTTTTTAGGGAAAACGGAGGAATTTTAATGAAAAAGGTTGTTTTGTTGGCTTTAGTAGCCTTTGCCGCTTGTGCAGCATTTGCGTTTGATACCGAAAGCATAGAGCCTGCATCCCGTGTAAATTCTTATACAAAGACGGATTATGCCGTTATTTCAAAATTCGGGGAGTATTTCCGTACTCCGACCGTTAAGCATATCCACTCATTCAAAAACGGAAAGGAAGTGGAAGTTGCAAGCTATACCGTAAAAAAGGCATCCGGTTCTGCAGAAAGCAAGGAAATGCTGGTTGACAAGACTGTGTTTGCCTACAATGCCGCAGGCAAGCTTGAAAGCGCAAGCTACTACGATTCAAGCGAAAAGCTCATCTGGAAAAGCGTAAAGGAATACGGTGCTGACGGAACAATAGCCTCCGAGTCAGAATACAATGCGGATAACGTCCTTGCCGGAAAAACAATCTACAAGTACGAGACAGGCAAGGTAACGGAGTCATATTACAACGGTGCAGGCGCACTTCTTGAGCGCATAGTCACAAAACTGGACACTGCAACAGGCCGTCCGGTGGAGGAATTCCTTTATTTTGCAGACGGAAACCTTGACCGCCTCTCACTTACCCGCTATACGGACGACGGAAAAATTTCCCAGGTTGAAGTCTGGGAAGGCGCGGGCCATCCTTCTTCCAAGAAATGCTATGTCTACGAAAGGACGACTGGTGCCGTAAAGGAAATCCAGTCCTTTGATGGACAGGGAAACCTTTTTGAGCGCGTAATTTACAACAACGACGCAAAGGGCAATCCCCAGAAGGTTTACAAGTATTCAGTTTCACGCAAATTTGGCGAAGTCGTAAACGAACTGAAGTTTACAGCTGACTATTCTTTTGGCAACTAATACAGGCTGTAAGTGCGCAATAAAGAACTTCCTTAAAATTACCGATATTTTAAGGAAGAATTTCTAAATTTAAGGAATTGTTAATGAAATCTATTGGAATCAAACTTGCTGATGGCACATTTTATCCGATTATGAAAGACGGAAGCGTAGAAAAAAAGGCGCTTGACGTTACAACAGTTCAGGATAACCAAACAAAAGTTCAGATAGACTTGTACCGCTCCGAAACCGATTCCATGGATGATGCCGAATACGTAGACACTTTGGAAATTAGCAATTTAAAGCCACACCCCAACGGAATTCCAAGCCTGCATCTGAACCTTAGCGTAGACGAGAACAACCATTTGCAGGCGGAAGTCCGCGATCCGGAAACAGGAAAGGCCACTTCCACAAATGTAACCCTCGTCAGCAGGACAGAAGTGGAAAGAAGCGAACCCGCAAACTTTAACATAGACACGACTACGGCGGATGCACTTTCCGACATAGATGCCGTTGATTCAGTTTTAAAGAATGGAATGCCCGACTCGGATTCAATCTTAAAGGACAGCGAGGGAAATTCAATCCTGGATACGTCCACATTTACCCTTACCGAAGAAAAACCCGAGAGCGAGATTTTTGCCAGCGCGGAAGACTTGAAGAACTTTGCACCCGAAGCCGAATCAGACACGATTTTAAAGGACAGCGAAGGAAACTCAATCTTAGACACATCCACGTTTACTCTTACCGAAGAAAAGCCAGAAAACGAAATCTTTGCAACAGAAGACGAACTTAATTCTATGCCGCAGGATGATTCAACCTATACAGATGCCGGAGATGCAAACAACAGCGGCAACTTTTTTGAAGCCCCGTCTGTCATGGAGGAATCCTCTACTGTACTCGAAGAGCCTGAGCCATCTGTTCAGGACGGTGCCGACTCTTTCTCTGATGATGACTTTGACTTTGAACTGCCCAACCTGGAGTCAATACTAAAGACAAAGGGTGATGCGGAAAATGCAGACAGGATAATTGTTCAGTCCACGAGACAGACCCCCTTTGCTATCCAGGAAGAGACAGAAAAAACCGTTGTGCAGGATGGTGCTGATGCCGGGCAGGAAGAAGTTTCCGTTGCGGAAGATGAAGCTGCCAGTTCAGAGAATTCCGTTAGCGTAGATTTGGATTTGCCTGATTTTACTCCGCCTGAAACTTCCCCAGAGCTTACTCCAACGACAGCACAGGAAACTGTAGTAAAGGCAACTCTGCCTGATTTGGATTTGTCGGATTTTGGAGACACATCCGCTTTGCAAACGGAAGACTTTGGTCTTCCCAGTTTTGATGACGCTGATGAATATCCTTCCGCAGATGAAGTTGTACTTGAAGAGCCTTCTCCTTCTCAGCCACTTGCAGAAGACAGCACCCTTTCTTCTGGGACAACTGTGGTAGAAGAAGAGACCGAGCCTACCATAGAAGAAAAGCATATAGAGGAACCTTTTGTAGAAGAGCAGCCGACACCCTTTACCGAATTGGATAGTTCTGCAGTGCTTGCAGCAGGAACAAAGGATGCCTACGACCTTCCCAATTTTGACAGCCTCGAGCCAACCGGCATAGAAGATGTTGACATTACGTCTGCGCTTTCCAACGCAAAGCAGACGGAAGATACCCTTGTTCAGGAAGAAGATTTCCCCGAACCGGAAGTTTCCGACTTTGATGAAGCGGTCAAGTCCATCCCTGAAACATCGGACACAGTTATGGACCTTCCTGATTTTGATGATGCAACTTTTGGTACGGAGTCCAATGCAAATGCAGGTACAGAATTTACGGTTCCTGAATTTGCTGATGATTCTCCTGCCACCAGACAAAATTCTTATGATGATTCCGGAGACAAGCAAGTGAGCGACTACGATTTGTTTGATGAAGCAGAAGACTCTTCTTCCGCGAATTCCTATTCTCCCCAGAGCAATATGTTTGAAGGCTTGTATGACAAGGAGACTCTCAGGGGAAATAGTTCGTATGAAGATGACGACAAGGAGGGCGGTTCTGCATTGCCGGTTATTGTCTGCGTAGTCTGTTCAATAATATGTATACTCGGCGCACTCCTTGTGCTCTTTGTCATTCCATCAAAAATCAATATATTCAACAAGAGAACTGAAACCCATATAGCAAAAACAGAAAGCGATGAGGGAATAAAATCCTTGGCATCAGAAAATAAGGAAGAGCTTTCTGGCGGATTGAAGTCTGACGTTTCTGCAGAAGCTGATGCATCCGGTGAACAGACTTCTTCATCATCTTCTCCTGAGCAGACCCATAATGCTGGTGAAGCCTTGCCACCTCCCCAGAAGAAGGACGGTGAGGAAAAACAAAAACAGTCTGCTTTAAAGCAGTCTACTTCAAAGCAGAAGGAAGAGGTTGTTCCTGCAAAAGAAAACGAGATTGTCGTTGCGGCAACACCACAACAGATCGTTCCAGAACCTCCGGCCCGTTCTTCCAAAAAGACTCCCGATATCCGCTACAAAATTGTTTGGGGCGACACCCTTTGGGATATTTCAAATGCCTACTACAAGACGCCATGGCGCTACCAGCACATTGCAGATCATAACCACATCAAGAATCCTGATTACATTCAGGCTGGAAGCACAATCTTGATTCCATCTGACTAGGCTGGCTCGCTATTGATGAACCGTAAAGTTCTGTCGCTTGTTTTACTTTTCTCTGCTGTAGCTTGCTTCTGTTCCTGCAGGGCAAGCGATAGTCTTTCTTCTGAATACGGCAACGATGCTTTTTATTTTAGAGCCTTAAAGCATGTGGATGAAAATGATTATCCCAAGGCAAAAAAGCTGTTGCGCAAAAACATAAAAAATGCTTCTCCCTTGATTAGGCGCCGGTCGCTGGAGCTTATGTCTTCAATCGGCTCAATCGACGAAAACTTGATTTCTCTTCACGACCTTTACACTTCGTATCCAGATGAAGACTCGCTTTTGCTTTATGTGCATGGGCTTTTCAAAAAGGGTGAGTTCCAGCTGATTGCCGACCTTACCCAGGACAAGGACATTTCAAAATGCCTTAATGAACTTGCCTATTACAGGTGTGCGGCTCTTTACAAGCGTGGCTCATCAAATTTTTCTGATGAATTTACGCGTTGGTTTACAAGCCGTCCCTATTCAAAGCAGCATTCAAAATTTCTTGATGACTTTAAAATTTCGCCGGATGCCTTTCCCATAATTAAATTTAGGAAAAAAGTTTTTTCCTATGATTATTCAAATTCAATTCCAGACATAGATTCAATTGCTTCCAATAGGGAATTGCTCACTCCCCAGCTGGTGAACGATATTGGAAAGACCTATCTTTACGGTTCAAACAACAATAGCACAAATGCCCAGTTCATGCATGATTTGGCAGAAGACAAGTCTCTTCCAAAAGATGCCGTTTACAATGCCTACTTTTATGCAGCCCGCATTTACGACAAAGATACAAAATATCCGGACAAGGCATGTGCCGACTATTTAAAGGCAATGGAATGCGCTGGGGATGACGCTTCTTATGACAGTGCCCTCTGGTATTTCCTAAATTCAAAGCTAAAGATTTCAATTCAGGATGCACTTGAAGCTGTAAAGACTTACGGCCCTTCAATCCGTGACCCAAATTATTATGATGATTTTTTTGACACGCTTTCTTTGCGCATGCTTTCGCGCCATGTTTGGTTTGCATACTATCAGACTGCAACGTCAATAGAAACTTTTGCAAGCAAGGAAGTGGTGGCCAAGTACAGCTATGTAACGGCAAGGCTGTTCCAGACAGGGCTTTTAAAAGTGAACGGTGTAAAAAGCGAAGAAGCTGCCAAGAAATTCTTTGAAAAGGCCCTGGATTCTGACACAAGCATCTATTACAGAATACTTGCGGCTTACAGGCTTGGTCTTAGCGACGAAGAAGTAAAGAAGTGCTTTGCGGTCTTGCGGAGTGACGATTCATTTGTTGCCAACAAGGACGAGGAACTTTTGCTTAACGGCTATGCGGATTTTGGCCTTGTTGAGCACATCTATGCTGAATGGGAAAATCACTACAAAGAGATAGGAACTGACTGCGTGCTAAAAATTGCCCAGGCGCTTTACGATTACGGAACCACGGACAATTCTTATTACACAAAGAGCCTTAGGGTTGCGGCAAAGAAGCTTAACAGGAGCGAGGGCACCCCTCCAACTGAACTTTGGCAGCTTGCCTATCCGCGTGCTTTTTATGACTGCGTAAAAAAACACTGCCAAGATTATGGTGTTGATGAATATTTGCTTCTGGGGCTTATTCGGGCGGAAAGTTTTTTTGATCCGAATATACAAAGCAATGCCGGGGCAAACGGACTTACCCAGCTTATGGAAGCTACGGCGGGTGATATTGCAAAAAAAATGAAGATTCAGGTTTATGATTTGAATGACCCGGACATAAACATCCGTTTTGGTACGTATTATCTTTCAGAGCTTATTGAACGCCTTAAAGGGTCACAGATATTATCGCTCTTTGCATACAACGGGGGAATTGGGCATGTCCGTTCTTGGCAGAAAAGTGCCGACTTGAATTTTGGCATGGACAATCTGCCCAACGATTTGTTCCTTGAAACGCTTCCATTTGCCGAGACCAGACAGTATGGGCGCTATGTTCTGGGATACGCAGCCGTATATGCCGCCCTCTACTACAAGGATTCCCCTGTTCAGGTTGCAAAAAAAATACTTGAATAATCCTCTGTTTTTTACTATCTTTTAATCAATCACAGACAGAATTAATTTAGGAGTCCTCCATGGCAGATCAATCTCTTGAAGAAAAAGTAAAGGAAACATTGGAAGCTTTTCGTCCTCAGCTTAATGCGGACGGGGGCGATTTGGAATATATAAACATTGATGAAGAAAACAAAGTTCATATCCGCCTTACGGGAGCCTGCGGAAATTGCCCCATGGCCGTAATGACGCTAAAGATGGGGATTGAACGCTACCTGAAGGAAACTGTTCCAGAAGTTGCTGAGGTTGTGCAGGAATTGTAATATGGTCATTCAAAAAGATAAAGTTGTTAGTATTCATTATGTGTTAAAGGCCAAGGACGGTTCCCTGATTGACTCAACCGAAGGAATGGAGCCTCTCGAATATATTCAGGGCAATGGATTCCTTTTGCCAAAGATAGAAAGCGAGCTTGAAGGAAAAAGTTCCGGCGATAAAGTTTCCGTCTTTGTCGAGCCAAAGGATGGCTATGGAGAATGGGATGCTTCCCTTGTAATGGACATTCCCCGTTCAAATTTTGCGACCGATGCGGAAATAAAAGAAGGAATGCAGTTTCACGCCGGGGGATTAGCAGGCTCAAGAATTGTTACTGTAAAAAAGGTCGGCCCGGATTCCGTTACTGTAGACGCAAACCATCAACTGGCTGGAAAGAACCTTCAGTTTGAGATAGAAGTCGTTTCCGTCCGTGATGCAAGTGAAGAAGAGCTTGCTTCAGCTTTGTCTGGCGGTTGCGGCGGAGGATGCGGTGGTTGTGGAGGCTCTTGCGGTGATGGCGGTTGTGGTGATGGTTGCGGCAACGGTGGCTGCGGTTCTTGTGGCTGCGGATGCAATTAGCGGCAGGGCTAGTCTTGGATTATGCCCTTGCCTTTTAGCATAGAGATAATCTGGTTTGTATTGACGCTTTTGGTTGCGTTTTTCATGCTAACGGAAAAATCTGCTATGCCCTTGTACATTCGCACTCGCTCTTCAAAGAATTCATGAAAGATAGACCGCACTTCGGAAAGGGAGTGCGGATTTTTTTTTGCTATGTAAGCTGGCATGTTGCTAAGACTGCCGTCTTCTTCCGTCTTTACTTCCGAAAGGATTCTTTTTGCAGCAATAGCTTCCCTTGAATTTAGGAATACAAATGTGCTGACTTTATGAAGCTCAAAGAGCGCGTCCGAATTGTTGCATATTCCACCGCCGGTTGCAATTACAGCCGGTGTCTGTGATTCTGTAATTCTTTTCGCCACCAGCTGACAGGCATTTTTTTCTGCGGCCTTGAAACCTTCTTCCCCAGCCTCTGTATAAATTTGGCGAGGTGTCTTTCCTGTCTGTTCCGTAATGACATCATCCGTATCGAAGAAAACTGTTCCGAATTTTTTTGCAAGGATTTTTCCCTGTGTGGACTTTCCGCAGTGCTTTATTCCCATAAGTGCGATTGTTTTTTTTAGCATCTGATTCATTCCTTGTTTTACTGCTGCTTAAAAAGCAAGAAGATTGCCGGGATTTTTTGTATGCGCTCGGCATCAAAGTTTTTCCACGCCTCAACGGTCTGTGTCTGGATGAATTCATCCTGACAGGTAATGCCGCATGCAATGCAAAGCATGGTGTTTTTTTTGCAGACGCGGATAATCGTTTCAAGCATTTTTGCATTGCGGTAGGGGGCTTCGATAAAAAGCTGGGTCTGGTCTTCGTTCCAGGCACGACTTTCCAACTGCCTCAGTTTTTTAGCGCGCTCGTCATTTTTTACAGGAAGGTAGCCGTTAAAGGCAAAGCTCTGTCCGTTGAATCCGCTTGCCATTACGGAAAGAATTATGGAAGAGGGGCCTGTTAGCGGAACAACCTTAAGGTGCTTTTTGTGTGCCATTGCAACAACAGCTGCTCCCGGGTCTGCCACTGCCGGACATCCAGCTTCGGAAATAACGCCCATGGGCTGCTTGTGTTTTTGCAGGGGTTCCAGATATTTTCCGATGCTTTTAAGGTCAGTGTGTTCATTCAGTTCATAAAAAGTTAGTGAATCAATGTCAATTTCTTTGCTAAGGCTAACCAAAAAACGTATTGCCGATTTTTTGTTTTCCACGATGAAATATTTTATTTCCCGGATGATGCTCAGATTGTATGCTGGAAGGACCTGTTCATTTGTACTGCCTAGTGTCACAGGAATTAAATACAGAGCAGGATTTATATTAGCATTCTTGGAATTTGAATCTTCGTTCATTTTTAACATTATACACACTCAGCCTTTTTTTTCAATGCAAAAGGATGAGTGTGTGCATGTTTTATAGAAGCTTGATAATTTCTTCAATCACGCCCTTCATGCGGTCATCGCTAAGACCAAAGTCCATTAGTTTGTAGGACCAGGCTGCGCGGCCAATTCCGCATTCAATAAATGCTGCGTGAATATCCTTGTACCAAGCGAGCGCATCTTTAGGGTTTGCGCGGTCTATTACTCCGTATTCTCCGCAGTAAACTGGAACTCCGCGTTCTTTGCAAACATTAAGGCCTGCCTGCCACTTCTGGATGAAAAAGTCCTTGCTGTAGAGCTTGCTTTCATCGCTTGCAGGCGTTATAAAGTCCGTCATGCCAAAGGTGCGGGCTGCATCGTTGTGTTTCTTGAAGGTGGTTGGATATTCCAGCCGGAAGTCATGCGGCATGGCTGCTACCCAGGGTGCTCCTTGGTGGGTAAAGAGAAGCGGATCGTAGCAGTGGAAGTTGTAGACGATGTTTTCGTCAGCGGGTTTGTCCAAATCCTTTAGCGCATCGATTGAATTGTTCCAGTATCCGCCAACAAGGATTTTTATAGTGGGTGAAAAGCTTCTGATTATTTCGATTGCGTGTGCGGCGATTTTATTCCAGGCATCGCTGTAGGAAGGCAGAGTTACTTCATTCAGAAGTTCAAAGGAAACCATGCTTTCGTTTTTTGCAAAGCGTTTGGAAAATTCTGTCCAAAGGGTGTAAAAATGCTCGTGAAGTTTAGGCTGGTCAAAAAAATTGTTTTTGGCAATGTCCGCATCAAATGAATAGCCCAGTGTCTTGTGCAAGTCTAGAATTAAATTGAGCTTGTTTTTTCTTGCCCATTCGATTGCATTTTCTACGTAGCCAAAACCTTCTTCGATTAATGAGCCGTCCTTATGCTGGAAAACCTGCCAGTCAACGGGAAGGCGCACGTGGTCGCAGCCCCAACCTGCAATTACGGCAAAATCTTTTTCGCTGATGTAGGTCTTGTAATGCTCCGTAGTGTATTCTGAACACTGGGAAAGCCAGCCTCCTAAATCAACACCCTTTTCGTAACCAGTAAATTTTTTCATAGCCATTCAATTCCTATTCTGTCTTAAAGCTGTTTATTTCGCTGCCAATCTGGGTAACGCTTTCGTTCATGCGGGTAACGCTTTCATCCAGAGCGGCACCGCTTTTTACTATGCTCTGTGCGTTTTCCGACATTTCCAATATGCTTGTGCGGACGGCTTCTGCACTGTTGCGCAAACGGTTCATTTCATCAAGTACCTGGGCACTTCCTTCCGCCATCTGCATGGATGCGTTGCGAACTTCCTTAGTGTTGCTGTCCATGAGTGAGAGCGAAGAAACAACTTCTTTTGAATCTGCCTGCTGCTCTTCAAGAGAAGCCTGCATTGTGTGTACGATTCCGTTGGTTGACTGAATGCGCTGTGATACGCCAAGGAATGCGTCGCTAGAAGCTTGGGAAGCGGTTACAATTTCCTTGATACTTTCCTGAATGTTCCTAAGCTGGGTACCAATAGTCTTTGACTGTGTGGATGAAGTTACGGAAAGGCTTCTGATTTCGTCTGCAACAACAGCAAATCCCTGTCCTGCAGCACCAGCGTGAGCCGCTTCGATAGCCGCGTTCATAGCAAGAAGGTTTGTCTGTCCGGCAATGGATGCAATAGCCTTGTTTGCAGTCTGAAGCATTTGTGACTGCTCTTCAATCTGGGCAATACGCTCGTTTACATGCTTCTGCTTTTCCATACCGTTCTGTGTTGCACTGTCAAGCTGGTTGAATGATTCCGTAAGCTCCTTCATGGACTGGCTTATGTTGCTTATGCGCTGAATCTGGCCTCCGATTGCCGTAGAAGATTCCTGAATGCTCTGGCTCTGGGAGTCAATCATCTTGTTGAGTGTAGAAATGTTGGACGTAACTTCCTGTACAACCGCCGCCGCTTCCGTAAAGCCAGTTGCCTGGGAAGAAATCTGTGACTGAACGTTATCAATGCTAAGGCGGATGTTGGTCATTGAATCGGATGTCTGTTGAACACTCTGCTTCATGTCGTCCTGTACCTGGCTAAGGCGCTGTCCTGAAAGCTTAAGTTCACCGATGATAGAATTCAGCTTTTCCATAAATGCGTTGAATCCGTTTACAATCTCATGTATGGCCTTGAAAGGCGTGTTGATGTTGGTGTTAAGACGGCTGGTAAGGTCTGCCTCTCCGCTTGCAATGTCGTGCAGGGTTGAGCGGATTTCCATAATAGGGTTGAAGATGTTCCGCATTGTAAAAATTACCAGCAGGGCTATTACAAGAAGCAGTATTACGGAAATTGGGAACATTGCATTTGACATAAAATCGCTGAATGTGAAGGGCTTGTACAAGACCATGTGCCAGCGAAGGGAATCAACAGGGACTATAAGGTATTCACCGCGGGCAGTTGAATGAATGGTGTTTTCTTTAGGAAAGAGGTCTATATCACCGTCAAGTTCCGGCAGAACGGAAGTAATAAGAGCTGTTTTTTCAAGGTCCACTATGTCTGGAGATGCGGATACTTCGCGGTCGCCGTTGTACATGTACATTGTGCAGCCCTTGATAAGCGTCTTATACATGTCTGCAACAAAATCTGAAATTTCAATACCGGTTCCTGTTATGCCGGTAACTTTATGGGCCTGGTTGTAAACAAGGACGTTTACCCACATGTAGGTCTTCTTTAAACCAATGTCATAGTCTACGTAAAACTGAAAGGGAAGGTTTGCGTCTATGGTTGCCTGGAACCAGTCGTTTGCAGGATCCTTTTTGTCAAGATTGTAGATGAATTCCATGTTGGAATAGTACTTAAGGTCTGTGTCCGAAATCCAGAAGGTACGATGTGAGGCAAAAGAGTCCTGGAAGGCTGCAAATTCACGGCGTGCCAAACTTACAATTTCCGGGTCATCTGGCTGTGACATGTAATCAATAACTGCGGGAGATTTTGCAAGTTGCAAGGCAAGCTTTCGTTCCGGCAAGAGATATTTTTCAATTTCTGCAAGCTTTAACTGCGCAACGGTTTCCAACTCAGTTTTGGCTTTTTTTCTGAACAATGCACGGGAAGAAATATTGACAATACATAATGCAGCAAAGCAACCTACTGCAGCAGCACAAATTTTTATAGCCGTTAACTTCATTTTTTACCTCGATTTGGCACAACAGTTTTAGTTAACTTTTTGACATTATAATAGATAAGTATATCACATAATCGGAAAAGGGCAAGCAGAATTTAAGAAAAAAGTGCTTTTTAAGATAAATTTAATTACGCGCGGGGGGCACTTTTTCATTTTTTGTTTACAACCGACTTCATCCAGTCAAAGGCAGTCTCGTCTTCGCGCCCGGTTTTATCCTTTAGCTCAACGTGGAAGTGGTAGCGGGACTTGTACTGAACATAGCGCGAATTCCTGCACCAAAAGGCGCACCTCTTTCCGGTGGGGCTTCCCTGCTCAAAAATGCCCTTGTCGTTTTCCGAAGTAGCAAAGTAGAAATTGACCGGCAGAACCGTCAAAAGTTCCTTCAAAGACATCTGATAAAAGCCACTGCCCGAAATAACGCCCCTAAAAAGATGCGGCTCGTAGCAGGCAAGCTCAACCGCATACTTTGCCCCTTGGGAAAATCCCCAGCCCACAATGTTTGTCGGGTCAATGCACTTGTTTTGCAAAAGGACGCTCTGAATCAAAAGGCTCATGCTGTGGGGGTCTGTAAAATATCCAATCCGCGCAACCACCGCCAGAACCGCACAGCCTTCCGGGTAAATGTCGCGCTGGAATTCTTCCGAAATAAAGGGCCTTGCATAAGAGATAGCCTTAGCCTGCTCCATGGAACCGTGGAAGGTTACAATCAGGGGAATCTTTGCAGCTTCATTGTCCTTGTCATTCCTGTATTTTTCCGGCAGGTACAAAAAATACTTGTGGCCAGTCGCATATTCACGGTAAAGCCAGGGAGAGGCATCAAATTGCTTTGTAGTCCAGTAATAGGCGGCATCAAATGTAAGCTTCAGTTTCTTTGGCGCATAAAGCCACGCAGCCAGTGCACAAAACAAAAGGACCGTGCCAACAAAAATGGCGCACAAACGCCAGCGCAATTTTATCTTCATATAATAAGGATAGCACTAGAAAACATATTTGACAATTAAAATAAAATTTTCATGAATTTTTTTGCGGCACTTTCTTTGTCGGACAAATATTTCATTAAAGAACATCTTGCCATTTTTTTATGGGCTTTCCGGGGTTGCGCCTTTCGGCTCCATTACCGCTTCGCGGCAACGGGCTTTCGCCCGCCCCTCCAATCCCGGCCGTGCTTTTTTTGCTAAATATGCATAAGACAGTAATGCTTGGTGCAACGAAGCATTACTGTTGGAAATGCAGTATTACTGGCGGGTGAATACTTGCGCAGAACTCATTGATATTTGGGTAAATGATGAATTTGCAGTAAACGGTATACTGTTAATGTAAATAGTTGTTCCTTTTGCTGTCCATGTGCCAGTAGAAGTTTCTCCTGTGCTAACATTGAATACATAAGTTCCGTTCGCGTTAAAAGTGTATGATTGCCATGATGCCGCCAATGGACTTATATACTTAAAAGTTCCACCTGCAACAGAAGTGTAAGTTCTTGTTCCAGAACCGCCAGAAGAGGAAGAGCCGCTTCCCGAGCCACTGCTTCCCGAACCGCTTGAATAGCTTACGCCGTCATCATCGGAACCGCCGCCGCCACCGCCTGAGCATCCAATTGCCCCAAACAGCACAAAGGCAGAAAGCAAAAGTCCTGCAACCAAAACAATTTTTTTCATTAGATAAATCTCCTTGCGTTTAAGCCCGCCGGCATTATTTTACAATGTTCCCCAAAAGCGAAAGGCCTGCCTTGTCCAGCTGGGCATTGGTCTCTTCTATGCTTTTTTCCAGAAGGATGCACTCCTTTACAATGCGGCTAAAAGTGTCGTCCGGTATAAAAGAGTGCCCTGCCGAAGCCAGAAGTTTTTCCGTCTCTTCAAAAGTAAGGCCAAGGGCAAATGCAATGGCTATAACCGTTTCCCTCTTAGGAAAAACCTTGCCAGAAATTATGTTTGAATAAACCTGCTTGCTAACGTTTGCCTTTTTGTAAAGTTCCACGTTGGTCATTTTTTTATGCTCACGGAAAGTGTTTACCAGCTCAGAAAAGGATGCCTGGGAAGGAATTCTTTTTTGCCTGGGGGATTTTGTTGCGGGCGAAGAAAATGCGGAACTGCAATATTCCTGAATAAAATTCATGCCAACTTCAATGTTGCTACAAAAACTGTAGACATTTGCAGAAATATCCTTTTGGGCTGCTATGAGCATGCGGTAATTTTTAATTATCGCTATAAGCTGACTTTTCTTATTCATGGAAAAAGTATAGCAAAAGACAAAAGGCAAGTGGTCAAACGCAAATTGACATTTTCTTTGTTTGAAAAATATGGTAAGATTTAGGGAGTTCACTTTGTTTATTAATAGGAGGATTATATGAAAAGCGTTTACGATTTTATCAAAGCCTGCGAAACTTATTATCTTGCCACTGTAGAAGACGGTCAGCCCCGCGTTAGGCCCTTCGGTACAATCAATATTTTTGAAGGAAAGCTTTACATTCAGACCGGAAAGTCAAAGGATGTTTCCAAGCAGATTCAGGCAAACCCAAAGGTGGAGCTTTGCTGCTTTAACGGAAAGACTTGGCTTAGGCTTTCTGGCACTCTTGTCCGCGATGACAGGATTGAGCCAAAAAAAGACATGCTGGAAAAATACCCTTCACTAAAGGCAATGTATTCTGCGGAAGATGCCAACACGGAAGTCCTCTATTTTAAAGATGCGACCGCAACTTTTTCTAGCTTTACGGAAGCCCCAAGGGTTGTAAAATTTTAGGTAGTCAAAATGGCAATTCAAATATTTGGCACCTCAAAATCCTTTGACACAAAAAAGGCGGAGCGTTATTTTAGCGAAAGGCGCATCCCCTTCCAGAAGGTAGACCTTAAGGAAAAAGGCATTTCCAAGGGCGAACTAGAAAGCATAATTTTATCACTTGCAAAGCGTGAAGGCAGCAGGGCTTTGGCTGTAGAATTGCTGGCAGACAAAAAGGGCAAAGACTACGCTTCTTTTGCTTATCTTGACGACAGCGAAAAAGAAGACAAGCTTTTGGAAAACCCCATGCTTTTGGCCCAGCCAATTTGCCGCAACGGAAAGACGGATGCCACAGTTGGCTACGCACCTGACGTGTGGGCAATGTGGAACTGATTCGCGCTAAACTCAACCAATGGTTCGTGTACATTTTCCTTGTTTAACATTATTCTGCTGGAAGAAAGATTAACTTGGAGGTTTCAGATGGACATGATTAAGACAGGAAAATTCATTGCGCAGTGCCGCAAAGAAAAGAATTTGACCCAGGCTCAGCTTGCAGAAAAATTTGGAATTACGGACAGGGCTGTTTCCAAGTGGGAGACGGGAAATTCCTTGCCAGATGCTTCCATCATGCTGGAACTTTGCGAACTTCTTTCTATAAATGTAAATGAACTTTTAAAAGGAGAACGTATTGCCATGGAAAACATGAACAAAGAATCAGAAGCCAACATCATTGCCCTAAAAAAAGAAAGCGAACTGCAAACCAAAAAACTTCTTAAACTGGAATGGGTTTTGGTAGGAATTTCGCTTGCGGGCTTTTTAATCTTGTGCCTGGCAGGTGAATATGTTGCAAGACGCTATAATGCAAAATTGCTTTCGAACTTTCTGATTGGAGGCGGAACTTTGCTTATACTTTGTGCCGCCCTTGTTGGCGTTTGGATTGAACAGACTGCCGGTTACTACGAATGTGCCTCCTGCTCCCACCGCTATAAGCCCACTTATGCCGCAGTTCTTTTTGCTCCCCACATGAGCCGCACAAGATGGATGAAGTGCCCCGAATGTAAAAAGCGTACTTGGCAAAAAAAAATTGTGGAAAAGGAATTCTAAAATACCCGGATAATTAAATAAAATTCAAAATCTTCTTCCATTCCCCGCAGAGTTTTTCAAAAGTCCATGCGGCGTTTGCGGGGCTTGTTGAAGGAAGGCAAATTGAATTGCGCCCTGTTTGCGGAAGCAGGTATTTTTTGTAGAGGGAGTCCGCTGTTTTTCCGTTGGTGAAAACTTGGGCAACTTGTGCGGCAGAAAGAATGTGCGAAATGTCGTTTGGCACAACGTCTTTTATGCTTGCGTCGCTTGAACCTGTTATGCTGCAAGAAGCAATCACGTCCCAGACTGCAATGCCGTGCAAAAGAAGAAATGCGCGTTTTTCTTCTATATTACTGGGAAGGCTGTCTTTTAGCAAGGCGGCCAAAACTTTCCAAAAGCGGTTCTGCGGATGCCCATAGAAAAATCCAGCCTCCCTGGACTTAACCGAAGGAAATGACCCTAGTATGAGAATTTTTGAATTGCTGTCGTACACTGGCGGGATGGGGTGCTGCATATTTATAGAAGTATATTAAATATAAAAATAGCCCCACGGAGTACGCAGGGCTGTAGTCAAATGACTTCGGCACAAGGCCTTATTGTGATTTGATTTCTTAAATTCAGAATATCATGTTATAATAGTAATTGCAATATAGTTTTAGTTTTTTTCATCGAGGGCTTTTTATGAAAACTTTGGGACTTGATATTGGTACTAATTCAATTGGCTGGGGAATTGTTGATGAAAGCGCACAAAAAATACAAAAATGCGGTGTTTACATTTTTCCAGAAGGCGTAAAAATTGAGAAGGGTGTGGAAAGTTCAAAAGCCGCAGAAAGAACAGGATTCCGTTCTGCCCGAAGACTAAAGTTTAGAAGAAAGCTTAGAAAATATGAGACTCTAAAAGTTTTGGTTAAAAATGGAATGTGTCCGCTTACTCTGGATGAACTTGAAGAATGGCGCAAGGGGAAAATATATCCAACATCAAAGGATTTTATAAATTGGTATAGAACGGATGAAGAAAAAAACTGGGAACCGTACTTTCTTCGTAAAAAATGCGTTGAGCAAAAGTGTAAGCCTTATGAAATTGGGCGCGCATTGTATCATATTACACAAAGACGCGGATTTTTGAGTAATAGAAAAGAGGCAAGTAAAGAAGCGGACGGAAAAGTAAGCGAAGGAATTTCTGAACTCTCACAAGCAAAAGGCGATAAAACGCTTGGCCAGAATTTTTATGAATTAAAGCAGGCTGGCGAAAAAGTTCGTGGAAAATATACTTCCCGAAAAGAGCATTATGAAGAAGAGTTTAACAAAATTTGCAATGTGCAGGAAATCTCTGCAAGTTTAAAAGAAGATTTGCACAAAGCTATTTTTTTTCAGAGAAAATTGAAGTCTCAAAAATTCCTTGTAGGAAAGTGTACCCTTGAGTTGGGAAAACCTCGTTGCCCTGTTTCTCATTTTGAATTTGAGGAATTTAGAATGCTTTCCTTTATAAACAGTATTCGCATTAGCCGTCAGATTAGTGAGTCGGAAACATTAAGTTTGTTTGAAGAGGCGAATGAAAACTTTCCTAAGGACGGGAAACTAACAAACGAAGAAATAGAATTAATAAAGCCCCTTTTCTTCCGTATTTCAAAGAGTAATTTTGATTTTAAGGACATTGCGAAAAAGCTTAGAAAAAATCATGAAGAATGGACTTTTAATTATCGCGATGACACGAATGTTGCAGCATGCCCTGTTTCCGCTGCATTGAAATCTATTTTTGGTGAAGATTGGAAAAATACAAAAATAGATAATTATGACATTTATGATATTTGGCATGTTCTCTTTGATTTTGATGATGATGAAAAATTACATGAGTTTGCGCTGAACAAATTGCACCTTGATTCTGAAATGGCGGATAAGTTTTGTTCGATTCACTTTCAGCAGGGATATACAAATCTTAGCTTAAAGGCAATCCGAAAGATTCTTCCCTTCCTGCGAAAGGGCTATGTTTATGCCCATGCAGTATTCTTGGCAAATATTCCTAATATGATAGGGGAGGATGTTTATAATAAGCATGCGGATGAAATAGAAAAGGCTGTTGAAAATATCATAACAAACTTAAAAGATAAAAACAACAGAATTACACTTGCAAACCGCTGTATAGAAGCTATCTTTAAGGATGAAAAACATGACTTCCATAGTGAAGAATGGGATAAAGCAATCGTCGATGCTCAAATAGTAGATTTGTTTGGCAAGAGAAAATTTGCAGAAAAGTCACTGGCAGAGCAGAAAGAGATAAGGGAAGATGTGATTGCGAAAGTTGAAGCAACTCTGAAAATTGCTGTGTCCAAAAATCCTAATGATTGGAAAATACCAGCGTTGCGGACTGACGATTTGATTTTGGAATATCTTGAAAAACAAGGTTTTAAAATCAAAAAGAATACAAAAATTTATCATCCGTCAGACAGTGAATATAACTTGGAGCAACCGATAGAATCTGCTGACGGAAAAATTTATCTTGCCTCCCCAAGAACCCCAAGCGTAAAAAATCCTGTTGTAATGCGGGCTTTGTTCCAGCTTAGAAAACTCGTGAACTATCTTATCAAAACAGATGAAATCGACAGTGAAACCAGAGTTCATGTAGAGCTTGCAAACGAAGTGAATGATAAAAACTGGCGCAAAGCTATTGAAGATTTCCAAAGAGATAATGAAAAGAAAAATGCAGAGTACAAGGCACGGATGATTGGACTTTGTAAAGAGTGCGGATTTGAAATTGAGCCAACGGATTCTGATGTTAAAAAGTTCCGCTTATGGAAGGAGCAGAATGAAACATGTCCGTACACAGGAAAGAAAATAAACATCTGTGATTTGTTTGGCCCGCATCCGAAATTTGATTTTGAGCATACGATTCCGAGAAGTCTCTCTTATGATGATTCGTTGGAAAATCTTACTCTCTGTGACTCTGATTTTAATAGAAATGTAAAGAAACAGCACATTCCGTTTGAGCTTCCTAATTGTGAGGAAATAATTGGGCGATTTGAACGAATGTACGAAGCCAAAATTGATGAATGCCTTTCCGCAATTGAGCGAAACAAAACACGTGGTGGCTATATTGACCCAGAAATTAAAAACAGGAAAATTGTTGCCCGCCATAAAGCCCAGCTTGAGCTTGATTATTACAAAGGCAAACTTAGGCGATTTACGGCAAAGGAAGTTACATCCGGCTTTAAGCACAGCCAGCTCAACGACACCAGAATCATTACGAAATTCGCCTTGCAGTATCTAAAGTCTGTTTTTCCGCATACATTCCCGGTAAAAGGCTCTATGACCGACACATTCAAGCGCCAGTGGGGCTTGCTCGATAGGGCGGAAAACAAAGACCGTACTAATTACCGCCACCATGCAGTGGATGCATTAACAATTGCTTGTGTTAACCGAACTAAATTTAACTTGCTTTCAGAGGCCGTTCGGGCAAGTTCTGATGGGGCGCATTTAAAATTTGCAAAACCATGGGATTCCTTTGATAAAGATGTTCTCTCTGCTGTTCAATACATTGTGCCGAAGCATTTTGTGGATGACAATTCGCTCAGGCAGACAAAGAAAGTTCTACGTGATCCGCGTACGGGAAAGCCGAAGTTAGACAAAAATGGAAACAAAATCTATATTCAGGGGAATACGGCACGAGGTTCTTTGCATAAAGATACATTCTACGGCTGCATTATGACTCCACCAGAAAAAGGCGAAAATTTACAAGATAAAAAGCCAATATTTGTCCAGCGCGTTTCTGTTGATAAGCTTACAAAAGATTCTGCTGACAAAATTGTGGATAAGGGAATTCGCAATACTTTTATAAACAATCTTGAAAGCGGAAAACAATCTCTTGCTGAAATTCAGGAAAGGGGAATTCTTTTACCATATCAGATGAATGGGAAAAATGTTTATGTAAAACGGATAAGAGTTAAAGCAAAACCAACTTCTCCGCTTGTTCTCAAAAAGCATAATAATGTTATTGAACGCAACCCTAAAGATTATAAGCAGAACTATTATGTTGTGAACGATGAAAATTATCTTATTGCATTATACCGTGGAAAAGATGATAAAGGAAAAGAAAAATCTGTAAGTAGAACATTAAATCTTTTAGAGGCAATAAAAAATAAACACAATGGTAAAAGTTTGTATGAATCTAAAGTTGATGGACTTGATTTATATAAAGTCTTGAAAATCGGAAAGATTGTCATTTTGCAAAATTCATATGATGAAAATATTTTTGATTTATCAGCTGAACAAATCTGGAAGAGAATGTATCGGGTTGCTGGATTAGCGAAATCAGGAAACAGAGTGTTTATTTGCTTAGCACATATTATTCGCCAAAAAGCATGGGAATATATTTCTGGAAAGTTTGAACTTGATAGCTTTGTAGATTGTCGCCGTTATCAAGATAATCAGTTCATCGGTCTCGTTGAAGGCACTGACTTCACCATATCCCCAATAGGCGAAATTATTCCCCGAAACTAAAAAAACGGTACAAATCGTAACTTGAACTTGCGATTTGTACCGTTTTGCACTATAATTCAATTATGAATGAGATAAAACGCCTTATAGATTCAGAATTAAAGCGGTGTTCGGAATTTTTCCCCGTGGTTACTATTTTAGGACCGCGGCAGTCTGGGAAAACGACCCTGGCTAAGACATTTTTTTCAGATTACTCTTACATAAATCTTGAAGACCCTGAATACTTTGAACTTGCAAAAAATGACATTAATGCTTTTTTTAGTACGGTAAAAATGCCTGTAATAATTGACGAAGTTCAACGTGTTCCAGAAGTGCTTTCTAAAATACAAGTGATTGTGGACAAAGAAAAATCCAATGGCCAATTCATTCTGACCGTTAGTTTTCAGCAGGGGTTAAAATCTGCAATTTCACAGTCGCTTGCTGGAAGAACGGCTATCTTAAATCTCCTGCCTTTTTCAATTAAAGAAGTTAATTCTGTGGGATTAGACTTTTCAAAAGATGAATTTTTGTATCAGGGATTCATGCCTCGCCATTATTCAGAAAATCAGCCTGTTGATTTGCTTTACCGCTCGTACTTTCAGACTTATGTTGAACGCGATGTGCAAAGCTTGTTGAATGTAAAGCATAAGAATTTATTTGAAAAATTCCTTCGCTTGCTTGCGGGTAGAATTGGCCAGGTTGTAAATTATGAATCCCTTGCAAATGACACTGGTGTTTCTAAAACAACCATCAGCGAGTGGATTTCTGTCCTTGAATCTTCATTTATAATTTTTAAGCTTGAACCGTATTTTGAAAATTATACGAAGCGACTTGTAAAGTCACCAAAAATTTATTTTTATGAACCAGGACTTGCAAGCTATCTTTTAGGAATAAAAAATGCAGAGCAGGTTTCCCGCGATCCTCTTGTTGGAAATCTTTTTGAGAATATGGTGATTCTTGAAATCTTAAAGGCGCAATATGCCAAAGGCCTTGAAAAAAGTTTATATTATTTCCGTGACAGTAAAGGTTTTGAAGTTGATTTAATCATTGCAAACGGCAGGGATATTATTCCTGTGGAAATAAAATCTGCTTCGACATTTAACAAAGATTTCTGCAGGAATCTAAAAAAAATGTGCGGGTTTGCAAAAAATGCTTATTCGCCAACAGTTGTGTACAGCGGTGATATTGAATTAGAATCAGAAGGCATAAGGTTTATAAATTTCAAAAACTGTGGAAATCTGATTGAATAGCCGATAATAAAGGCATGATTAAACGAACGCTATTTTTTTCGAATGCTGTTTGTTTAACTATGAAGAACAGGCAGCTTGTTATTCAGAATAAAGAATCTCAAGAAGAATCTTCGGTTCCAATAGAAGATATTGGATTTGTTGTTATTGAAAATAATCAGGTTTATATTTCAATTCCTCTTATAAATGCTTTGACGGAAAACAACGTTGCCGTTATTTTTTGCAACGAGAAACATCTGCCTTTTACCATGACCTTGCCTTTGGATTGCAATACGGTTCAGAATCAAATTTTTTCGGCACAGATAGAAGCTGGCCTACCATTAAAAAAGCAATGTTGGAAATCTATTATTGAGCAGAAAATTAGAAATCAGTCAAAAGTTTTAGAGAAGTATTCAAAGAGTGCGGTAGAGTTAAAAAGGCTTGCTTGTGAAGTAAAGAGTGGGGATGTTACAAACCGAGAAGCGGTGGCCGCAAAAATTTATTGGGATTCATTTTTTGAAGAAAATTGGACTCGCGACCGTTATGGGGAATTTCCGAATAATTTGCTGAATTATGGATATGCTATCTTGCGGGCAGCAACAGCGCGGGCTTTGAGCGGTTCGGGACTTTTGCCAACGTTTGGAATTCATCATCATAATAAATATGATGCCTATGCACTTGCAGATGACATGATGGAACCATACAGGCCGTTCGTTGATGATATTGTAATTGAATATGTAAATAAAAATAGTGGCGAAATGGAACTTACAAAAGAATTCAAAAGCGAAATTCTAAAAAGTTTAACTGGAGATGTTCATATTGGGAAAATGACGCATCCATTGATGGTTGCCCTTTCAATGACGAGTGCGTCCTTTTCAAAAGTGTTGACAGGTAAGGCTCAGAAACTTGCACTTCCGGAGTTTTGTTAGATGAATTATGAAAGGTTCAATGCGTATAAGATTATGTGGTTGTTCTGTTTGTTTGATTTGCCGACAAATACAAAATCTCAGCGGAAAAGAGCAACGGAATTTAGAAAGAATCTTATTGATGACGGTTTTGACATGATGCAATACAGTGTTTACAAGCGTTTCTGCGGAAGTCTTGAGGCTTGTGATGTTCACATTAAGAGGATAAAAAAATGGCTTCCAAAGGAAGGAACGGTGAGTATACTAAAATTTACCGATAAACAGTTCAGCGATATTGAAACGTATATCGGAGAAACTGTTGAAAAAAAGCCAAAGCACCCAGCACAGCTGGAATTTTATTAAAAAATGCAGACTTTCTACCAATTTTGATAGAAAGCCTGCATTTTTTTTGATGTATAATCTGTATATTTCTTTATATAATATGGCCTTGTGCGGGCTCATATTATTATACATCAAAAAAAGAAATCAAACCACAACAGAAACGAGCAGAGGGCTTTGCATCCATATATTATTATACATCAAAAAAAGAAATCAAACCACAACTGGTTTTTTGGCTAACAAAAAGGATATAAATTATTATACATCAAAAAAAGAAATCAAACCACAACCAGCTGGTCAGCCTTATTGGGTTGCAAAGTTATTATTATACATCAAAAAAAGAAATCAAACCACAACTGGTGGCCCGTTTGGATGCTTACCCTACTTATTATTATACATCAAAAAAAGAAATCAAACCACAACCGCGTTACAGGCATATCTGTTACGCCTAGGATTATTATACATCAAAAAAAGAAATCAAACCACAACCACCGCTTGGTTCATACGCCGGCCATGGCATTATTATACATCAAAAAAAGAAATCAAACCACAACTTGGTTGTATGCAATTTCAAAAAGGCGAGTATTATTATACATCAAAAAAAGAAATCAAACCACAACTTGTTTATCTCGTCATTGACGGCAACGAAGATTATTATACATCAAAAAAAGAAATCAAACCACAACGGAGGTGGCGCAGTAACATTTACTATGCCTATTATTATACATCAAAAAAAGAAATCAAACCACAACATTTTACTTTTGCATACGAATGCATACAAGATTATTATACATCAAAAAAAGAAATCAAACCACAACTGAAGAAAGTTCTTATCACCATGACTTTGCATTATTATACATCAAAAAAAGAAATCAAACCACAACATACGGCAGTCCTTAAAGGGTCTGCAAGGAATTATTATACATCAAAAAAAGAAATCAAACCACAACTGCAACTTGTTGAGATGTCGCACCATCAACATTATTATACATCAAAAAAAGAAATCGAACCACTGCTTTGTTTGGCAGGAGCAGTTTTTGTGAAAGAAACTGTTTGCAAAAGAGAGCACGGCAGGCACTGGAGGGGCGAGTTGCTTGCAACTCGTTGCGATAGCAATAGAGGCCGGAGGGCCGGAACCCCGCAAGCGCCACATAAAGGGCACATTCGGTTTGCAAAAAGAATATGCGCTTAAAATTTAAAAGTGCCGCAAAAGAAAAATCCAAAGAAAAACCTTGTAATTTTATTGATTTTTGTTTATTTTTTAAGAGATGGACGATTTGTATTCGGTGCTGGGCGTTACAAAAAGCGCCTCCGCTGATGAGATAAAAAAGGCTTATAGGACTCTCGCATTTAAGTATCATCCGGACAGGAATGCCGGTGATAAGACCGCAGAGGAAAAATTCAAGCAGGTGAATGCGGCTTATTCCGTTCTTGGGGACGAGGACAAGCGCAGGCAGTACGACATGTACGGTTCTTCCTCACAGAGCTCTTCTTATGGCTACGGTCAGGGGGCAAGCGGCCGTGCACAGGGAAGCGGCAAGACTTACGGAAACTGGGGCTTTTACGGGAGCGGAAATTCCTATGGTGGCTACAATCATGGTCCGGACGGTTATGGAGAGGAGAATTTCTATAGCAACGGCTTTGACCCTTTTGAGGAGTTCTTTAGGGCGGCAAGAAGCGGCAGTTCACAGCAAAATCCAAATTCTTTCAAGTGGTCGTCTGGTTTTAACAAGCAGGATTTGTCGCGCAAAGACGGTTTTGCCATGCTCTTTAAGGGAGCCTTGCAGTCTGTTGTGGCGTTTTTTATTCTAAGGATTATAGTTCTTTTCTTCCCGCTGAACATTTTGGCATTGGTCTTTCTTGTTCAGGGGATTAAAGATGTTTTCAAGTCGTTAAAATATATTTTCCAACCTGAAAAAAAATAGCTTGCAGTTGTTAGCGTTCGCGGAAAATAATACGGCCACGGTTCAGGTCGTAAGGGGAAAGTTCAACCTTTACGCTGTCACCCGGAACAATGCGGATGTAGTGTTTGCGCATCTTGCCACTCAAATGGGCAAGGATAACGTGCTGATTCTGCAATTCAACACGGAACATGGTGTTAGGAAGGGCTTCTTTTACAATACCTTCAACTTCTATAGCGTCATCTTTATTAGCCACAAATTCCTCCAGAATTTATTTGCCTTTTGCTGAATTTGTTTGTATACTAGTATGTACAAAAAAACATAAATTGTCAATAAAGGTGAATAGTATGAAGAAAAGCTTTATAGAAAGTCAGAAAAAAATGCTCCTTGCAAAGCGTCAGGAAATAATGGACACTTTAAAAGGCCGCAATGAACAGCTTTCCAACCTTGTAGAAGCAGCAGAACCAGGAGACGAAGCGGATATTGCATCCGACAGAATAGACGGTAATTTGGCTCTTAAGCTTGGCGATGAGGATATGCGCCGTCTGGAGCAGATTAATTCGGCTCTTGAACGCATTACAAAGGGAACTTACGGTGTTTGCCAGAACTGCGGAGATGACATTAGCGAGGGCCGTCTTGAAGCCATGCCTTACGCAATGCTCTGTCTTAACTGCCAGGCCGCAGAAGAAAGACGCAACAGGTAAAATTACATCAGAGTGGCTGCATTTTGAACGAGTTTTTTCCTTCTATAAAGGCGAGTTCTTTGCAGCCAGCTTTTTTTAGCATTTGAACCGTTTCGTCAAAGGCAAAGTCCAAGGTTTCTGCCGAATGGGAGTCGGAGCTTAGGGTTAGCGGTACATTTTTTTGTATCAGTAGCGAAAGAAGCTCTCCGTGGGGGAAGGGGGTTGCCATGTAACCGCGTGCCATTCCGCCTACGTTAACTTCCGCAACTACACCTGCGCTTGCAATTTCGTCGGCTAAAAGGGCTATCTCTTTTTTGTACCAGTCGCTGTTTTGGTCAAAAAGTGGGGATTTTACCTTTGGGCCGTTCTGCTTTTTGATTAAGTCGCAATGGGCAATTATGGTAAAGTCGCAGCTTTTTAGCATCTGCCGCTCAAGGTAAAAATATTCCTGCACGGCTTTCTGCACATCTCCGTCAAAGTAGTTTTTTATTCCTTCAATAACATCCTCTTGGCTTCCGTCTGCTTCTATGAATCCCCTCTTGCCAGGAACATAATGAACTGCACCGATTAGATAGTCTGGGTCAAATTCCGCATAATTGCTCATCTTGGGGGCGCAAACACCTTCTATGAAGTCTGCCTCAAAGCCAAGCTTTATATCCAGCCGCCCGCTGTATTGGCTTTGCAGTCGCTTTATTTCTTTTGCGTATGCTGAGTGTTCTCTTGACTGAAGGTGCCAGTCTGATGAAAAGGGGTACATGGAATGGGAGCTGAATCCCAGGGCATCAAAACCTTTCTGCAGGGCAACCTGTACTATTTGTTCAGGCGTGTTCTTTCCGTCGCAAAAAGTTGAGTGAGTGTGATAGTTTGTTTTTTTCATTTGAGTGAATCCGCCCATTTTTTTTCTAGATTTTTAAATTCAATGAAGGCAAGTTCAAATTCTGTTTCCGAAGCTTCTACGGTAACAAAGTCGTTTTTTCGCGCAGCTTCGTTCATTGTTTTGGATGGAGTGTAAAGGCTGTTTATGCTTAGTGTTGCGCAGCTGCCCTTTAGCTTGTGGGAAAGTTCGTCAAGCTTGGCAAAATCCTTCTGGGGCTTTTTTAGTTCCGGGCGCAGGGCTGCAAGAACTTCTTCCGTCTGCTTGATAAAGTCGTCCATAAGGCTGACTGCAAGCTCTTCGTCTCCGCCAACCGTGTCCATAAAGTCGCTTATGTCCCATTTGTCGCCGGCAGAATTGTTCACTTCGGTAAGGGAAACAATTTCTTTTGCCGCTGGAATAGAAAGAACCGTTGTCCATTTTTCCAGCATTTCGCGGACACCGTTTTTTTTGAAGGGTTTTACGAGAATGTCGTTAATGCCAAGCTCGCGGTAGGTCTTAAAGTCGTTGGGGTCGTTGTTTGCGGTGCAGGCAATGATGATTCCGTTGTAGTTCTTTGCCCTAAGTTCAACAGTGGCATCTATTCCGCTCTTTATTGGCATAAGAATGTCCATGAAGACCAGGTCTATTTCCGGATGCTGTTCAATCTGCTTTACTGCGGCCTCTCCGTCTTCCGCAGAATATACTGTTGCGCCAAATTTCCTTAGGAATGTTTCTATAAGCTTTCTGTTTACAGGATGGTCTTCTGCAACAAGAACCTTGCAGTTTCCGGCAATTTCGTTTTCTTCAATCAGCGGAACCAGGTTGGTTGGGGCAAGGTTTATGTTTTTTATTGCCTCCATTTCTACAGGATAGATGTTTGGCAGGCTGGTAAAGGCTTCGTTCAAAAGGGTAAAGAGCTGCTTTCTTTTGACCGGTTTGTAAAGGTAGCCGTTGAACCAGTCAAGAATCTTCATCTTGGCATCCTTGCCCATCTGGCCTTCGGGAACAACAAGGTACATCTTTAGCTTGTTGGTTATAAGGCTGCTCGTTACCTCTGATGCAAAGCGCCAACCGTCCATCTTGGGCATAATCATGTCCACAAAGACGACTGTGTAGGGGTGCTTCTCCTTTGCGGCGGTCGAAATTTTTTCCAGAGCCTGTTCACCGGAAAGGGCTGTGTCTATAGTTTCTATGCCAAGGTTTTTTATCTTTGTGGCAAGGGCTGCCAGTGCAAGTTCGTTGTCGTCAACAAGAAGGATTTTTGTATGCTCCGGAATTGTAAGCTGCGGGGTAAATTCTTCCAGCTGGGCGTCTATCTGCGAAACCTGCATTGGTATGCAGAACCAGAAAATCGATCCTCCAGCCGGGTTGTCCTTTACGCCTATTTTGCCCTTCATGATTTCCACAAGGTTTTTGCAAATTGCAAGCCCCATGCCTGAACCGCCGTATTTGCGCGTTGTGCTTGCGTCCACCTGGTAAAAGTTTTCAAAGACAAGGTCCTGCTTTTCTTTTGGAACGCCAATGCCGCTGTCTATTACTTCAAAGAAGAGCTTTTCTTTTTTGTTGTAAACGCGGACGACTACATAGCCTTTTTCCGTAAACTTAACCGCATTCTTTACAAGGTTCAGTATGACTTGCTGAAGGCGGGTAGGGTCTCCCATGATGATTTTGGGGAAGGTCGTGTCTATGTCCGTAACAATTTCCAGCCCCTTGTTGATTGCCTCTATGCTTACAAGGTCAACAACGTGTTCGGTAAGGTCAACCACGTCAAAGGGAATGTTTTCTATTTTAAGGTCGCCGGAGTGGATTTTTGTATAGTCAAGAATATCGTTTGCAAGCTGAAGAAGCACGTTTGCGCTGAATTCAATCTGATGGACATATTCATTCTGCTCTTTGTCCAGCGAAGTTTCACCCAGCAGTTCTACTGTACTGATTATTGTCTGGATTGGAGTGCGCACTTCATGAAGGGTGCTGGCCAAAAACCTAGAACCTGCGTCTATTGAATTAACTTCCACAAGAATCCCCCTGCGAAGGCAAATATGGCAGCCTTAAGAGTGAAGGACTTCCATGGCCTTTTGCACGATAACGTCAGCTTTCTGTGGCTTTATTAGATAGCCTTTTGCGCCAAGACTTAGCGACTTTACTACGGCATCGCGCATGGTTGCTTGAGAATAAATAAGGATTGGCGCCTTAAAATTATCCCTCTGAAGGGTACGCAGAATATCAAAACCGTTGATGTCTGGAATATAGATGTCCAGGATAACAAGGTCAAATTCCTGGTCCTCAATGGCATGCATAAAATCTACGCCGTTTGAAAAGAGGACGGATTTTGCGCTTACAGCTGCAAAGGCTTTTTCCAAGAGGCGGCGGATAACAACGTCGTCGTCAACAATTGCCACTTTTAGGACGTTGCCGGAATCCTGCTCAGAAATAACACCTTCTGCATTGTCGTTCATAAAGCGCATTTCTATAGAAGATTCCTGCGTGCTGTGGTCGTCAACAGAAAGAATCCTTTCCGACACGATTTCGTTCATGCTTTCGCCCTGGCTTGCGTCTACCAGAGAATTGATAATATCGTTCATGTTGTCGGAAACTTCTATGTCCTTGTAAAGCGGGTGTCCCTTAATCAATTCCTTTGTAAAGGTGTCGAAAGAAAGAATCTTTACGTTTTTGGGTTTTATGCGCTTGTCCTCAAGAACGTTGTCGATGAGGACTTCCAGGTTTGAGCCGTCTATAAAGGTGAGCTTTATATTTGTCATCATGATGATGATTTTTGGCTCGTTAATCTTATTTTTGTCCAAAAGCTCCTGAAGGCGGTATTTTAGAAGGTAAAGCTTTTCCCTGTTAAGGCCAAGGGCTATTTCCGTAAAGACAATCAGGCCGTTAACATGCATTTCCATAATGCTGGGCGTTGTGTCCAGAGAAAAGTTTGCCTTGAGCACTTTTCCGATTGATTCAAAGAAAATGTCGAATTTTATGGGCTTGGTAAAATATTTTACTACTGCGAACTGGGCCAGCGTTGCAACGTGGTGGCGGGGGATGTCAGGACCGCTTATGATGATAGGTATTTTTTTTGCGTTGGGGTCATCGTGCTTCTTGAGCAAGAATTCCTGCAGTGTGCTTATGTCGCTTTCTACATCGATGATGATTAAATCGGGAAGAGTCGTTATCATTTTTGTATATGCGTCCCGGTTGCCGACTGCATATTCAACATTCACCTGTTCCGCAACAAGCTTTTCCTTGAGAAATTCGCGGAACATTGGAGATGCATCTATTAACAATACCTTCTTCATGCTATTCATTTTACTTTATTAAGTGTATAATTTCAAGGTATATTACATGGGGGCTTGGAGGAAAAATTATGAAAAAAGCTGTTGTTTTTATTGCAGACGGAACGGAAGAAATTGAAGTAATTACTCCCGTTGACTATTTAAGAAGGGCTGCTGTCCAGGTAACACTGGTTTCTGTGAGCCAGTCGCGTACAGTTACCGCATCCCACGGAGTTAGCATAAACGCAGACATGACGCTTGAATCCTACCTTTCCGCCGGTGAAGAGCTGCCGGATGCTGTTGTAGTGCCAGGAGGCATGCCTGGAACAACAAATATTGCGGAATGCCGTGCCGCCGTTGATTTTGTTAGCCAGATGAATGATGCCGGAAAGCTTGTCTGTGCAATCTGTGCAGCTCCGGGACTTGTGCTTCCGCTTACGGGTGCGCTAAAGGGCAAGTCTTGGACATGTTACCCTGGCTGCGAGGAAAAGGCCGGGGAATTTGTAAAGACCCACAAGGAAGAGGCCTTTGTTCACGATGCAAACCTTATTACAGGCAGAGGCCCCGGGGCAGCAGAGCAGTTTTCCATGGAAATTGTGCGCACGCTTACCGGGGATGCAATATTTACCAAGATAAAGGAAGGTTCCATGCAGCGCTAAGGGAAAGTTACCTAGCGCTTGTCCACTATGACCTTTACTATTTCTGCGATGTACATTGTATGGAAGTCATCCTTCTTGTAATTCTGATTCATGACTTTTTCGTCAGTAAAGCAGTAGGGGTCAAAGGGTTGGGCGTAGAGCTTTCTGCAAAAGAGCACCAGACGCGCCTGCTTTACCCAAGGAATGTTGTTCATGTATTCAACGTCAAGCTTTGCGGGGCCAAATTTGTCTCCGTTCCTTCCGCTGTGGCTTCCACAGTAGTTGAGGGCTGTCTTGTATTTTTCACCAAGCACGCTGAGCGAAAAGTATTCAGATGAATCAACCAGTTCCTTTGTATAGCGGGAAGGACGCAGGTAGATGGTTGCAACCGGCTTGTTCCAGAGGATTCCTACTCCTCCCCAGCTTGCAGTCATTGTGTTTACGCGGCCAGTCCTTATAGTGCCGTCTTCGTCTTCTGTTGTCGTGCATGCCGTTACCAGCATCCAGTCCTTTCCTATCATTCTAAAAGAGTTGTCTGCAATGTCTTCCGGTCGTATTGTCTTAAACATAATTACCCCTTCGCTTAGTTTTTCCAAAGTATAGCATAAACCTTGAAAAAGGTCTAATAAAAATATATTATTCTAATCATGACTGTTAATTTAAAGGCCGCATTTTTTAGAAGCGTTTTTGGCGCACTTTTTGTCCTGTCTTTTTTCTCTTGTAGCAATGGAAAAAAATGGTACACAAACTTTGACGAAGCCTCGGCAAAAGCAAAGAAGTCGGGCAAGAACATATTCCTGCTTTTTAGCGGAGACGACTGGGACAATACAAGCGCAGACTTTAAGACAAATGTTCTTCAGACAGAAGAATTTGCCAAGGAAATAGGCAAAAAGTATATCCTGCTCAATCTGGACTTCTCCCAGAATGAATATGAGAAAACAGAAGTGGAAGAAAATGCCACGGAAGAAGAAAAAAACGCCGCTCAGGAAATAGCTGCCCTCTACTTGGAAAAAGAAAAGCTTGTCCTTGAGTATCACGTTCAGCAGTACCCGGCTATATTCATTACAACTCCAGAAGGCTACTACATTGACTCAATCAATTACGATGCATCTTTTACCGACTTTGCAAGCTTCCAGGGAAAATTCAATGACCATCAGGGGCTTATAGACAAGGCAAATAGTTTAACCCAGACAATAAAAAAAGCAAAGGGCAAAGACAAGGCTCTTGCAATCGACGCATTTTACGAAGCCACGCCAACAGACTACCAGCCGCTTCTTGTGCCCATGTTCAAAGAGGTGCTCTCTCTTGACGAAGAAAACGAAACTGGGCTCCTTGGCAAATACGAGCTTGCCCAGGCCTACATTCAGTCTTTTGACGTTGCAAACGAAGGCAATGTGGAAGGTGCGGTAACAGTTATAACTTCTGTTGCAGACAATCCAGCCCTTCATCTGGACAAAGACCAGAAGCAGATGGCCTACTACACAGGGGCATATATTCTGTCTCTTTCGGGAAGCCATGATTTTGACAAGATTCTTGACCTTCTGCAAAAAGCCTACGACGCTTCTCCAAACGGAATCCACGCAAAGGATGTTCAGACAGCAAAGGGCTATACAGAAAATTTGGTAAAGATAATGGAAGAATATTCTTCATCAGAAAACGAAAATGAAAACGAAAGCGAAAACAACGGACAGCCTGAACAGGAAAACTAGATGAACCTTCCGCTGCTCATAATTGCCGCAAGTGTCCTCATTTTATTTTCCATGATATTTTCCGCAACGGAAAGCGCATTCCTTTCCATAAACAAGCTAAGGGTACGCTTTCTGCGCAACAAAAGGAACAAGACTGCAATGCGGATTTGGCGTCTTCTTAGCAACAAAGAGCGCCTGATTAACACCCTGCTGGTGGGCAACAATATAGTAAACATTTCCCTTTCGGCAATACTGTCCTACATTGCAATCCGTCTTTTTGGAAATGCTGGCGTTGGAATTGCAACCTTTGTAACGACAATGTTGCTTTTGATTTTTGGCGAGATTACCCCCAAGACAATAGCAACCCATCACCCGGAGCCGATAGCATTTTTCTTTAGCGGATTTATTTCCGTAATGGAAGTCCTGCTTGCCCCATTGGTTTTTGTCTTTACAAAAATCTCAAGGCTCATTCTAAGTCCATTCAAAATCAATACAAAAAATTCAAAGGTTTCTTTTACGGAAGAAGAAATAAAGACTTTTATAGACGTCAGTTCAGAACAGGGCATTCTTGAAAAAAACGAAAAGAACATGATGCACCGCGTCTTTAAGTTTACGGACCTTGCTGCAAAAGACATTATGATTCCCCGAAAAAAAATAAAGGCACTAAAGCTGACCGAATCATACAATTCAATCATAGAGCTTTCCGAGCGCTATGGAATTTCCCGCTTCCCAGTTTACAAGGACGACATAGACGACATTGTTGGAATTTTGTACATAAAGGATTTGCTCTTTTACAAGGACAACATTTCTTCTTTTAGCGTTCAAAAAGTGATGAGGCCACCGCTCTTTATTCTGGAAACAAAAAAGATGTCTTCCATACAGCAGATGCTTCGCGAAAACAAACAGAGCATGGCTGTTGTTATAGATGAATATTCTGGAACCTATGGAGTTCTTACTACAGAAGACATTGCCCGCGAAATCTTTGGCCCCATTTCTGATGAATACAAAAGCTACGCCCATAGAATCCAAGACCAGATAAAGAATCCTTCAAATTCAGAGGTGGACGGCCTTTCCCGCCTTTCAGATTTGAACGATCAGCTGCATATAAAACTCCTTTCTCAAAACTGCGAAACAATAGGCGGCTACATTATGGAAGCCTTGGGCCACATTCCGCAAGAGGGGGAAAGCATTACAAAAGACGGTTTTGCCTTTGCGGTTTCTAAAATGGAAGACAAGCGCATTGCAAGGGTTCACATAAGGCAGCTAAAGGTGGAGGGTGAAGAATGATGGTCTTGCTTAACATTGTATGCCCGGTTGCCGCTTTTCTCTGCCTCTTGTTCTGCGGGGCATTCTTTGCCTCGTCGGAAACATCCTACACGTCTCTTTCTAAAATTACAATCCACCAGATGCTAAAGAACAGGGAACGCAATGCAAAAAAAGTTTCCGCGCTAAAGAACAACCTGGATTCCCTTATTTCCACAACGCTGATTGGAACAAATTTTGTAACAACGCTCATGTCTTCTTTGGCAACAGCTTTTGCAATGGCAGTCTTTGGGCCGCAAAGCGTAAGTACTGCAACATTCATTGTAACTTTCCTCGTAATAATTTTTAGCGAAATTGTCCCCAAGACCTATGCGGCTGTAAAACCCAAGGAATCGTCACAAAATGCAGCAAGCGCACTTGCCGTAATACAAAAGGTTTTATTTCCGGCTGTCTGGTTCTTCAATCAGTTTGGGAAATTCATCAATCTTATAGAGCGCATATTCTTTAAAAAAAGGCAGCCCCTTGTAACCCAGGAAGAATTGCGCACACTTCTTGATGTTGGTGAACACGAAGGAACCCTTGAACAGGACGAACGCAAAATGCTTGAGCGCATATTTGAATTCTCCGACCTCCGCGTACACGACATAATGCGTCACCGTTCACTCGTAAGCTACATAAGCGAAAGTGCATCTTTGGATGAAGTTATAGAAGCCTTTGCTAAGTCTGGATATTCCCGCCTGCCCGTATACAAAGACAGCCCGGAAACCGTAACAGGCGTACTGCATTACAAGGCGGTTCTTTTTGCGGGGCCAGAGATAACAAGCAGCAAGGATTTTGTAAGAATTTGCATGGTTCCGGTAATGTTTGTGCCAGAATCATTGAGCGCGGTAGAGTTGCTTGGAAAATTCAAATTTGAAAAATCCCAGTTTGCGGTTGCGGTGAATGAATACGGCAGCACGGCAGGCATAGTCACAATGGACGACATCTTGCGGGAAGTGTTTGGCCGCGTAACAGATGAATACGGAATGTCGGACATACCGCCAGAACAAAAGGTAAGGGTTTTGAATGTAAACGAATTCCTTGTTCCCGGAGACATGAAGCTGGAAGACGTTAATGATGTGCTAAGCCTAAATCTGGACAGCGAAGTTTCAGAAACGCTTGGTGGATGGCTCTTGGAAAAGCTTGGGGAACTCCCGCCAACAGGCACGGTCTACAAAAACAAAAATTCCATCTTTATAATAGAAGACCAGAGTTCCCGTCGCGTTCAAAGCGTCCGAATAAAACTCAACTAGTATGGCAAATAACAATTAACTGTCACCCTGAACTTGCTTCAGGGTCTGTTCCACCATCCATTCTAGGAATTCTTTGCAATTTCCACGATTAGGTCGGCAGACTTTTCCATCCCCATGAGTGAGCTGTTCAGAAGAATGTCGTAGTGGTCTCTTTTGCCCCAGGTTCTTTCCGTAAAAGTGTTGTAGTGGTTTGCGCGGCATTTGTCTATCCGCTTTACTTCTCGTTCCGCAGTCTTTGGGTCCAGGCCCTTTGTTTCTATTGCGCGTTTTACCTTAAAGGCAAGAGGGGCGTAAACAAACACGTTAAGAATATCCTGCTTGTCCACTTCATCGCAATGGCGCAAAACGTAATCAGAGCAGCGGCCAACAATTACACAGGGGCCTTTCTTTGCAAAGTCAATGATAACCTTTCTCTGGGCATTAAAAACCTGATCTGCCAAGGGAAGGGATGGTACGGAAGCTCCTGCAGAAATTCCTGCCGTACCAGGAGCCGCATAGCTTGCACCAAGCAAAAGTGAATAAAGCAAGCCTGAAGAAAGATTCTGCTCGGTCTTTTTGATAAAGTCGGGAGAAAGCCCAGAATCTTCCGCAGCCTTGTCTATAATTTCGTTGTCGTAAAAAGGAATGCCAAGTTTTTCGGCAACCAGGCGGGCAATAGTGCGACCTCCGCTGCCATATTCGCGTCCAAAAGTTATTATCTTTTTCATACAAATTTCTCCTTATCCTAGTCACCTCCTATTATAGCACAAGTTTTGCAAAGTGCAAAAAAAAAGAACCGGTCTGAGCGGCAAAGTTGCACTTTAAAAGCTCAAACCGGTTCTTCTTAGGATTTTGTTATGCTGCCTGAATACGGATCTTCTGGGCTTCGGCTTCTGCCTTTACTGGAATTGTTACCGTAAGCACGCCGTTTTTAAGCTGGGCTGATATTTTTGCCGCATCGCAGTCGTTTGCAAGCGTAAAGGTGCGCTTAAAATTACCGGCATGGATGCGTTCGCAAAGCAAGTAGCGGCTTTCCTCTTCCTTCTTTGCAGAATCATTTGTGGCATTGTCCGCATTGTTTGTGCTGTCATTTGCACCGCTATTCGCGCCGTCAGCCTTTGCAGATGCAATCGTCAGAATGTTTTCCTTAACACTAAGCTCTATGTCTGCTTCTGTTTTTCCGGGCAAGTCCATGTAGAGGACATAAGCGTTGCCATTTTTTTCAATATCAACTGCCGGAACAAAATTGTAGTCACCCTTGCGTCCGCCACAGTTTGCAGCTCCGTAAACACCATCCAAAATTGAATCAATAAGTGAAAGTCCGTTCATAATATACCTCCATGCCCTTAGGCAAAATATTTTAGATTTACACTTACTATATAGCATATTCCGTGCCAAGTTTTTTTTATTCTGGACGGCAGTTTTAATTTTGCGGTATTTTGTTATCTATAACAAATAGCGCCATGGACGGCGCGTCAGCTGTTCTTGTAATAAGTTTGCAAGTTTTCGTAAGAAAACTTGCGTGATAAAAATTGCAAGGATGCAATTTTTATCACACGGCCTCATGCCTCTGCTATAAGTGGGTCAAAACGATACATTTCTTTTGGAAGGGCTGTATTAAAGCGCGTCAAATTCACGCAGATTTTTGCTACTTTACGCTTACGGTTCTCAATAATTAACAAAGAGGCATTCGGGGTCAGCAAGAAGATATTTTTCTCCGTTTACATTAATTTGATAATTTGGCTCCGTAACAGCAGAACTGAAAGACTCGTAGGTGTTATTGGGATTTACATCAACCAGATAATCACGGTATTCATAGCCACCGCTAAAATTGTCTGGACCATAACAAACAGTTCCTTGCTCAGTTATGGCACTGTTTGTACTTGAATCAAATCTAAAGTTTCTGTGATCCATCCATCTGTAGCCAATGTCTACAACAAAAGTATAATCATAGATGTTTATATTTGGATTTTCTTTCCATTGCCATAAATGTTCATAGTCTGCCATCAATTTTTTATAATCATCAACACCTCTAAACCAGCAGTCATAAAAACTTATTTCGCGACCATCAAATACAATGACATACCCTTTTTCATCACTGGTATTGAGTGGAAGAAGAAATGCTTTGCCGTTTTGTTTTCCATCTTGGGTCTGATAATAACGCTTTGCCCTTTTGGCTAATTTTTTGTAAAGTGCTGAATCTTCATCCGGGTCTTTGGAAGCTTTTTCCTTAGCATCTTTTTTTGCCTGCTTTAAAGTTTCAACATTTTTAATTTCAATTTTTTTTCCTTTGTAGTAAAATCTAATTTCATCAATGCAGGTATCATTGTATTTTGTTCCCCTGTAAACATCTTGAATTGTAAAAACAAGGGCATCTACAGTAGCTGTTTCTTTAAGATGAATCGATTGGAAATCTTCGCAGTCGTCTTCCAGAGTGTAATCAGTAGCAGGACCAGCATCAGTATGAAGACAGGCAATGTTCAAAGTCTTTACGCGGTTATTCTTTTTGTATAAGTCTTTGTGGGCAAATCCGTTTATAATCCTAATTTCGTCAATTTTAATTGGCTCGTAAAAAACAAGGGTCAGCCTTTCATCAATTCCAGAGTTGCTTTTGTCTTCAACCCAGACTGTGTCCCATTTGCCATCAAACGCATTCAATGCGTCATACACAGCTTCCTTTCCCGAAATCCATTCAGAAAAAGTGCTGCTTGCTTCTGCCGACCTAACAAAAGCATAATCGGTGCGGCCTTCTGTATATGCAAAAAGATGAAGTGATACTAGCATTAAGATTGCTGCTGCAAAAATTCTTTTCATTTTTTACTCCTGTTTTTTAAAGCTAAGCGTACTGCCTGGAAATGCGCTCTTCTGGATTTGTGCTGAACAAATATAATGCAAAGGCAAAGATCCATTCAAGGGGCTTCATCAAAAGGTATACAAGGTCTGCACGAAGCGGCGTTGTAATAATCTTGGAAAGCGGATAGCCGTGGCTGTCGTAAAAGCGGCGGATTTTTTTGTGCAGGGATGGGGCTTTTTCTGCTACCAGTTCTTCAAAGGCATTTGCCACCATAAGCTGCCTGTTCACAATGATTTTGCTTCCCCTTCTGTTTCCAAAGCGGAGAGGCTTTACCAGGTTTTTGTGGCCGCCTGCTGCAACCGTGCAAAGATAATGCCCGCTGTGTTCAAGGGGAGGCGGCGGTATCTGCTGGGAAAAAGTCCAGTCTGCCGTCATAGTAAACATTTTTACAGGACCAGCTGCTCCCTGTCCAAAGAGAAGCAGAATAATTTCTATTAAGAGTGCCAGGGGAATTAGGGCAAGAAAAGCGGCTATGGGCCAGTTGGAAACTTTTTTTAGAAAGACATAGAGTTTTTTTAAGCGGGGTGAATTTGTCTTTGCAATTTTTTGGTCCATTAGCAGAATCTGTTCAAGGATTTGTTTTCTTGCATAATAAAGAGAAAGCAGCAGAATGTTAAAGTGAAAGATAAGCGGTTCGCATTTAATTGGATCTTCAAAATATGGAAATTCTTTTGTAAAGAAAAAGGGCGCAAGGTGGATTGCATAAAAAAGATTTAACAGGTTTCCAATAAGAAGTCCTGCTAGTGCAAAGCTTGCGGCAAGCGGCGGAAGTTTTTTTGCGGGAACAAGGGCAAGCGTAAAAAGTGATGCAGCACCAAGAGCAATCAAAGCTAGAAAGGAAAAACGGTATTCACTTGCAATCGGAGTGTGGTATTCCCCTATAACAGTAGCTGTGTTCCATTCACAAGGAGTTACACGACAAACATCTAGGCAAAAGACATAAAAGCATAGTCCCATAATAACAGTTAGGAAAAGCAGCACGCGCGGAATAATCTTTTTCTTGGCAAATACATTCCTAATGTTCAGTACTGTGATTACTACAGGGCTTAATACAAAAAGGGAGAAAAAAAGTATTATCATAAGTCGTCTTCAACATCCTGGAAAAAGACAGTGTATTCTTTGCCTGCTATTTTTAATGAAGTTGTAAATGTTGAGTTTTCTTCGCATTCTTTGTATATTTCGGCAAAAGTTTCTCCGTCAAGGTCTAGTTCCTCACTAACTGAGCTGTCCAGATTGAGCCTGAGGCCTGTAAAGATTATGTAGCCTTTTCTGCTGGGGCGCGTATAGATGACGCTGATAAAGTTATTCAGGCCGTTGGCTGGCTCCGGGTTGTGGATTTTATGGTAGGCATAGGGAGTGTCTGCCTTTAGGTTTACCAGGAATGTGTTGCCGAAGGCTTTTTGGTAGGCATAGCCGTCTTTTTTTTCGTAGCCTGATTTTTTTATTTTCTTTTGGATTTTGCTTTCCAGAGTTACAATTTCTTTTAGGATTTCTTTGAAGCGCTTTTCTGTTACCTGAGGAATATTTTTGTCGGCATCAAAACCTTCTTTTATTAAGGTTAGGGCGTAAAGCGTAATGAAGTTTTCGTTTTCTTCCGTGGATAAAAGCTCGCACAATTCTTTGGGGCTTAGCCTGGAAAGTTCTTTAAGTTCAGCATCGTAATCATCGCCGTCTTCTTCATATTCATAGGCGTCCGTCTGGGAATTTGTCTTGGCTTTTTCTGGAAACATAAGCGCCATTCCTGATAGGATGAATAAAAATACCAATGCAAGTTTTTTCATATTTGCTCCTTCTTGTGCGGTTGGCTTACTTGCCATTAAGCCTAGCCGGGATTGGAGGGGCGGCGCAGCCGTTGCGAAGCAATGGAGCGGGAAGGGACCCGCGGTTTTCGCAACGCAGTTTCAAGCGACCCCGGAAAGCCCGTTCCAAAAGGCCTCCCCGAAGGGGCAGTTTTACAGGAAAAAGTGGCTCCAGATAAGAAAAAAAATCTTCCAGAAAAACTGTCCCAGGGTTTTTATTTGTTTGCTCTATGCAAAATAGGAAACGCCTGCGCGGAAAATGTTCTGGCAGGAGTTTTCGTTTTTGCTTGCAATGCCCTCCACGGCAATGTTTTTGATTAGGTCTGCGGATGAACCGTTTGCGTCAAGGCCTACGGTGCGCTCGTTGTGTCCCATTTTGCCGAGGACGTGTCCGTCTGGGCTTGTGAGGCCTTCGATTGCAAAGAGGCTGCCGTTGGGGTTATCCGGTTCGCTGATGCTTGGCATGCCGTTTTCGTCTACGTACTGGGTAAAGACTTGTCCTGCCTGGAAGAGCTGTTTGGCAAGCTCCTTTTCCATTACAATGCGGCCTTCTCCGTGGCTTACGGGGATTAGGTGCATCTTTGGTTCAAGGACGCTTTTGTCCAGTGCCCAGGGGCTGTTTGCGCTTACGATTCTTGTGCGGACCACGCGGCTTACGAGGCGGCCAACATTGTTAAAGGTAAGGGTTGGCGTTTTGTCCGTCATGTCGCGGATTTCTCCGTAGGGGACAAGGCCTGTCTTGATAAGGGCCTGGAATCCGTTGCAGATGCCAAGTACAAGGCCGTTGCGCTTTTTGAGCAAGTCCATGATTGCGTCTGCTACCTGGTGCTCGCGGATTACGTTTGCAATGTATTTGCCGGAACCGTCGGGTTCGTCTCCGCTGCTGAATCCACCGGAGAATGCAAGGATCTGTGCCTCCTGAATTTCTTTTGCAAAGTCCTTTAGGCTTTGAGAAAGTTCTTCTGGCGTGCGGTTGCGGAATACCATGATTTTTGTTTCCGCTCCGTTCAGGTTGAATGCGCGTGCCATGTCGTACTCGCAGTTTGTTCCTGGGAATACGGGGATGATTACGCGTGGCTTTGATGCAGGAAGATTCTTAATGTTGAAGCTTGCGCGTGCTTTTGCAAGGGATTCGTGCTCTTTTTTTGCCCAGTCTTCAAGTGCGTCCTGTTCCTTTTTGCCGCTTACCGGAGGGAATACGACAGAAAGTTTTTCTTCCCAGGCTTTTTCTATCTTGTCCAGGGCGATTGTTGTGCCAAAGACGTTGATTGATTTTTCTGCTGTTGTTTCTCCAAGCTTTACAACTGTTCCTTCTGCGAAGTCTGCAACAGCTTCCAGGTCTTCTGCGCTTTCCACGATGATTGAACCGTAGAGCGGGGTAAAGAGGTCGCGTGCGCTTACTTCAAGGCCAAGCTCGGCAGCGGTTGCGCTTTCTGGAATCATCCTGATTGCGGCACCGATTCTGTTGCCCATTGCCATTTTGCTTACGGCTTCTGCAATACCGCCGGCAGTTACCGGGTACATTGCGCTGATTTTACCGCTGGCATTAAGCTTGTAGAGAACTTCGGAGTTCTGCTTGAAGGTTTCAAAGTCTGGTGCAAGGGCTTGTGAATATGGAACGCTTACAAGGTAAATTCCGTTTCCGGCTTTCTGGAATGAACCGCTTCTGATGTTCTTTGCGGTGTCGGTTGTTACGGCAAAGCTTACGAGTGTGTGTGGAACGTTGAGCTTTTCAAAGGTTCCGCTCATGCTGTCCTTGCCGCCGATTGAACCTGTGCCCATGGAATTCTGTGCGTCCAAGGCTCCAAGCAGGGCTGCTGCGGGGTAGCCCCAGGTCTTTTTGTCTACAGCGCGTCCAAAGAATTCCTGGAATGAGAGGTAGCAAGTAGATGCGCGTCCTCCAAGACATGTAATCTTTGCAAGGCTTGACAATACAGCTGTCTGTCCGCCGTGCCATGCTGACCACTGGGCAACGCGGGGGTCAAAGCCGTAGCTCATAAGGCTGACGGTAGAAGTTTCGCGGGGAGAAAGGACAGGAATCTTTGCGGCCATACCGGCTTCCGGTGTGCACTGGTACTTTCCACCATAAGGCATAAGAACTGATGATGCACCGATTGAACCGTCAAAGCCTTCTCCCAAGCCACGCTGTGAGCAACAGGCAAGGTCCTGCATGTTTGCAATCCAGGCTTTTTCTACAGCGGCTGAATCCGGGTTATTGCCCAAGACCTGTGCAACGCTTTCAAGCGGATTTACAAGAGGAGACTTCTTTGGTTCAGCAGGGCTTTCGAGAAGAGCTTCTGCTTCGTGTGGGGCGCCAGCTGTATCTATGAATGAGCGGTCAATGTCTACGATTGTTTTTCCGCGCCACTTCATTACCATGCGGTTTGTGTCCGTAACGGTTGCAACAACAACTGCGTTAAGGTTTTCTGCATTTGCGGCTTCGATGAACTTCTGCACGTTTTCTTTGCGGACAACAACTGCCATGCGTTCCTGGCTTTCGCTTATTGCAAGTTCTGTTCCGTCAAGACCTTCATACTTCTTTGGAACTGCATCAAGGTTAATGTCAAGACCAGGTGCTAGTTCTCCAACGGCTACGCTTACGCCACCAGCACCAAAGTCGTTGCAGCGGCGGATCATAAGGCATGCTTCTTTGTTGCGGAAGAGGCGCTGAATCTTTCTCTCTTCTACGGCATTTCCCTTCTGAACTTCTGCGGCGGCTGTAGTAACGGACTTTTGTGTGTGAACCTTGGAAGAACCTGTAGCTCCACCAATACCATCGCGTCCTGTTCCTCCGCCAAGCAAAATGATAATGTCTCCGGCTTCCGGGGTTTCGCGCAGAACAAGGTCAACTGGGGCAGCGGCAATAACCGCACCAAGTTCCATGCGCTTTGCAAGGTAGCCTGGGTGGTAAACTTCTGCAACTTGGCCAGTGGTTAGGCCAATCTGGTTTCCGTAAGAAGAGAAGCCTTGGGCAGCCTCGCGAGTAAGCTTCATCTGCGGGAGCTTTCCGGGCAGGGTCTGGTTAAGAGGAACTGTTGGGTCTGCCGCACCTGTTACGCGGAGTGCCTGGTAAACCCAAGAGCGTGCGCTAAGCGGGTCACGGATTGCTCCTCCAATACATGTTGCAGCTCCACCAAAGGGTTCAATTTCCGTTGGGTGGTTGTGGGTCTCGTTCTTGAATTCAAGCAGCCAGCGTTCAGTTTCTTCTTTTGCCAAAGGCTTGCCGGAAGCATCTGTTGTATAATGAACGTCAATGTAAATGGAACAGGCGTTGTTTTCTTCGCTAACTTCCAGTTCTTTTAGGCCGCCGTGGGCACGAAGGTATTTTGCACCAATGCAGGCCATGTCCATAAGGGTTACTTTCTTGTCCGGACGGTTTGCGTAGAGGTCTGCCCTCATGTCCGTGTAGTGCTGGTAGCTTGAACGGAAAAGGTCTGCATAAGGACCGTCTTCTATCTGAATGTCCTTAAGAATCGTGTTGAATGTTGTGTGGCGGCAGTGGTCGCTCCAGTAAGTGTCAAGAACGCGGATCTCCGTAATGGTTGGGTCGCGGTTAATCTTCTTAAAGTAATCCTGCATCCACTTGATGTCTGCAAAATCCATTGCAAGGCCAAGCTGGTTGCGGTAGGCTTCAAGGTCCTTTTCGTTCAAAGAGATAAAGCCTGTTACAATTTCTATGTCCCCGGGAACATGGGTTTGCATTTGCAGAGTCTTTGGCTTTGCTGAATCTGCCAAACGGCTGTCCACCGGGTTTATAAGGTAATGCTGAATTTTTTCTACGTCGCTAGCGGCAACGTTTCCGCTAAGCAAAACGATTTTTGCGCATTTTACGCGGGGAGGTTCTGTGCCAACCGTAACGGAACCTTTTAGGCCTTCACGCAAAAGGCTAAGGCACTGCTCTGCAGAATCCGCACGCTGGTCGTACTGCCCGGGCAGGTATTCCCAGATAATCTGAGTTGAACCTGCGGGCACTTCAAAATCTTCAAAGAAAACATTGTCCGACTGGGGTTCGGAGAAAATGCGTGTGGCTGCCAATTTTGCAACAGCGTCAGAAACATTTTCTATATCGTACCGGTTCAGGTAACGAACACCGGTAACACCGCCAATTCCCAAAAAACCGCTTATTTCGGAATAAATCCGCGCCGCTTCGTTTGCAAAGCCGGCCTTTCTTTCTACGTAGATACGAACCATGGGTGTATTATAGAAGAATTTTGGTCTTTATGCAACAAAGCGATTCTTTTGCATAGTGAAGGATAATTCATACCCAAGGAGGGGGAAGTCTCCCCCTCGGCTCCAATTCGCTTCGCTCATTTCCG
>Ga0310691_10000327_pt1 | contig 94303 bp, 140 predicted proteins | sample 176DNAGHGlowgp2_FD_203887 | JGI IMG/M metagenome (GOLD analysis project Ga0310691, IMG submission 203887) | Sheep rumen microbial communities from Palmerston North, Manawatu-Wanganui, New Zealand - 1766 DNA GHGlow gp2 (v2) (version 2) | ecosystem: Host-associated > Mammals > Digestive system >...
GGGAACCCCAACTCTATACTAAAATAAAGCCTTAGAGTCTCTCACTTCAATCGGAAAGACTCTAAGACCATTATTCTAACAAAACTTACTTAAAAATTCTATACCAATCTGTATCATTTGGTGTAAGATCATCTCTAAACTGAACGAGTTTGGGATGTCTGATACCTCCAGTGTCCATTATCTGCATACCCGTAATCTCTATAACTTTTCCAAGATAGGCTCTCCAATTAGACAAAACTTCTTCTGTAATACCACTAAGTGATCCAATTTGTACCATTTGCCCATCTTTTTTCGCGCCGATAATCAAACTTCCTGCCCAGCCATTAAAATACGCTTTTGTTACTGGTTCAATCGGAAGTCCAGAAGTATGATCCATAAAATGCTCGCCAAGAATTTTTTCTCCTGTCTTTGTATTTTCCCAATACTTCCAGGTCTCAATTTCCTTTCCGTTATATTCACGAGTCGGCGCATTTGCACCAATTATTACAACATCAAGGGTTTCTTTTAATTCCTTCTTTATTTTTATACTTACGCGCGCTGGGGTGCGCTTAAAATAAACCGGAGCATCTTTTCGCATTATTACAACTCCTTCGCGCCCATTAGCAAGATAAGATTGAAGATTTGACCACAATTCTTCTCCTTCAAAATATTGCGCGAAAGATACAAAATCAGATTTAAAAATAGAAAGAGTTTTTAAATATTTTACTCGATCTACAAAAGGAACTTTTGTAAGATTTTGTCCATCATATGCCATTACATCAAATATATAAAAATGAAGTGGTGTTTTCTCTTGGCGTGCGATAGCCTTCTCTTTAAGGCAGCCAAGAATCGAAGTTATGTTCTTACTACCTTCATTTCCAGGAAGATAACATTCAGAAAGCACACAAGTCCCATTTGGAAGCAAATCCATCCATTCTTTTACTTGTGGCGCCCAATCAATTTTGTTCACAATTTCTCCATTAACATTACGACTGCGCGCGATCATAAAACAATTTCCATCTTCATCTTTCAATAATCTTTCGTAATATCCATCGACTTTCATGCTCCCTATATAGTCGCCGCTAAATATTGCGTCTTTTACTGTTTTCTGTCTTGTTTCAAGACTTATAGATGATCCAAAAGACCAATACTTCATAGCTTCTGCTTCTTTCCAGTCAAAACCGTTAATATATCCTTCCATACAATTCTACCTTCCTTTTCTTTCTATATATAGTATATCACAAATTCAAATAATTTTCAAATTCTAAAAGCTAAAATTAAAATTTGAAATTTAGTATAAATTCTGTTATAATATATATAGATTTAAAAGGAGAAATATTATAAATGGAAATATTCATATTATTATCTATTATAGGAATTATAGGAATTATAGTTCTTTTTAAATAGAATAAGGATTTAAAAGAAAAATATAATTTACTTTCTTAGAACAAAATTCAAGATATGTCAGAAGAAAGTATAAGACTTAGAAATGAAATTCAACATCTTTCAAATGAAATAAAAGAAAAACAAAATTTTAATTCATCTCTTAAAAAGATAAGAGAAGAAGAATTAGATCGACTTCTAGCCGAACAAAAAGAATTTAAAAAGAATCAAATTGAAGAAGAAATATGTGAATGGACAGAAAGCGCGCAAGAGGCGGCAACGGCGCAAATAGAACACTTAAAATCAAAAATGTGCCAAGAAATTGAATCTCAAAAAATAGACCTCTCAGAATTAAAAACTCTTATAGAAGAATATAAGGCACAAAGAGATGTCATAAATGAAGAAATTCTACGTTCGCGCGCGATGGAATCCCAACAAGACTTTTATCGAGTCCAATTTGACGCAGAGACTCTCGGTGATATTGAAATACTGAATTCTGTGCGTCCAAGGCTTCAAAAATTTGAACTTTTTAATAAATTTTTATATAGTAATTATATATCAAAGCCCACGAAAGAAATGGTAAAACGAGTTCTTGCTGGGCGCAATCCAAGTGGGATCTATAAAGTTACGAATATAGACACAAAAGAAATTTATATTGGAAAAAGTGTTACGGTCGCTACAAGGTTTGAGAATCATATAAAAAGTGCGTATGGCTTGGAGGGAGTCGCTGACTCTCAATTTTAGCGCGCCCTTAAAAAGTATGGAGTAGATCATTTTACCTGGGAACTTTTAGAAGAAGTTCCGAAGGATAAACTCGGAGAGAAAGAAAAATATTGGATACAATTCTATGGAACTAAAGAATATGGATATAATATGAAAGAAGGTGGCTAATGGAACTCTCAATATTACAGAAAAACATCATAAGCGCGCCATATGATAAGATTGTTGTAAAGTCTTGCGCTGGATCTGGTAAGACTACAATTCTAACCGAAAAAGTTCGCTAGATCTTGCGCGCGGGTGCTGACCCAACGAAGATTGCTGTTATTACTTTTACGAATTTAGCAGCAGAGACTTTGCGTGATAGACTCGGCGCAGATTATCCTAAAGGACTATTTGTTGGAACAATTCACGCACTTGCGAATTTGTTGCTTGTGCGCGCAGGCATAAAAACAGAGAAAGTCTTAAAGCAAGAGAGATTTGATGAATTATTTCAAATGGTAGAAGAAAATCCATAGTGCTTGCGTCATTATGACTGGGTTTTATTAGATGAAGCATAGGACGCAGATGAACACCAATATTTCTTTTTATTTGAAATGTTGAATCCGACTTATTTTTTTGTAGTAGGAGATCCACGCCAAACAATCTACCAATTTCGCGGTTGTAGTTATCAATATATGCAAACGCTTAGTAGAAAATCAGGCGTCAAACTTTTTTCTCTTAATGAGAATTATAGAAATGGATCCAATATCCTAAATTTCGCGCGCCGTATTATTGTTAAAACTGGACTTACAGATGATTCAATCCCAATTAGAGAGATTAGTGGTTTTGTCCACGAAGAGCCACTTTCATATAAATTTATTTTAGATGAGGTAGTTGGTGCATATCCCTGTTACAATAATTGCGCGGTCTTATGTCGGACAAATGCCTAGCTCGACGATCTTGCAGCGATTTTTGCTTCTCAAAAGATTCCATATGAATCTTTTAAACAAGGAGATTTGACCGCGCAAGAATTAAAAGACAAAATGGCAAATAACACAATAAAACTTTTAACAATTCATTCCTCAAAAGGACTTGAATGGAAAAAAGTTATAGTGGTCGGCGCGCGAATGTATAATGATGATGAGTGTAATGTTGCATATGTCGCCGCAACACGCGCGCGAGATAAATTAATTTGGATGCGTCCGCGCGCGAGACAGAAAAAGAAAGATTTTGGATTTTAAAACTTGAAATTTTAAAGTTTTTATGTTATAATAAAAGAAAAAGGAGAATAAAATGCTAGTAAGATTATGCGATCGTTGTGGTCGAGAAACAAAACAAAATACTCCATATCTATATTGTTTGGGTGAAAGCGAGAGCTCTTTAAAATCAATTAATGGTGAGTATTATTTTCCTTTATATTTTTGTAATAATTGCATAAATGAATTTGAAACAGACTTTCGTCATGACCATCCAATGTTTAACAATAGATTGATAAAGGAAGATGAAATAAAATGATAAAAGATTATGGCATTAATGACATAAAATCATTGGATTTCCGCGAAGGTGTACGCACTCGAATACAAATGTATCTTGGGAGTGACGATAACGAAGGAACATACCAAGCATTAAAAGAAATTATAAACAACTCAACAGATGAAGCTATTGCTGGTTTCGGGCAAAAGATTGAAATTCAAGTATCAGAAAAAGAAAATGAAATCTCAGTTCGTGACTATGGTCGTGGTGTCCCATTCGGTATCCGTGAAGATGGAGAAAATGTATTGGTCTCAATTTATTCACGATCTCATACTGGTGGAAAATTTGAAGAAGGCGCATATAAAAACTCGTCGGGGCTTAATGGTATTGGAGCCAAATGTGTTTGCCTTAGCTCTAAATATTTTGAAGTATTTTCATATCGAGATAAAAAATATGCTCATGCTATTTTTAATAAAGGAGTTCTCGAAGGCTATGATTCAGGTGAATCAAATGCTCCAAACGGAACTTGGGTAAAATTTAGTCCAGATCCTACTGTATTTAAGAATGGAGAAATTGGTTATTCATTTGATCGAATTTGCAATGATATTCATGATATATCTTATCTTTACACTGGTATAACATTTAGTATTATAAATATAGACACAGGAAATAAAACTTCTTATTGCGCTAAAAATGGAATAGTGGATTTCATTAAAGATAATAATAAAAACCCCTTACATAAACATATTATAACAGGTTCCGCGCAAGATGAAACAGATAAAATTGAAATTGCTTTTCAATGGGGCGATGGGAAAGAATCAGAATATGTTTTTGTTAATGGGTTGAGATGTCCTGAGGGAGGAAGTCCAATCACTGGTGCAAAGAGTGCCATAACACGAACTTTTAATTCATTATCTGGACAGAAATTTGATGGTGATAGTATTAGAGATGGACTATTTTATGTTATAAATTGTTCTGTAGCACAACCATCTTTTGCAAATCAAACAAAATCAAAAATCAATAATGCAAATCTACGCACACTCGCTTCTAATGCTTTTTCAGATGCTTTAAAACAGATGAAAGCAAAATATGGAGATGAGTTTGATTCTATTGTTGAAATGCTAAAAAAAGTAGCTCGCGCAGAAGCCGCCGCAGAACGCGCGCGCCAACAAGTTCTTAATAATGAAAAAGAACAAACTCGCGCGCAAAAAGCAAAAATTTTAAATGTAGATAAATTGGCAGACGCGCGTGAATTAGGCGAAAATAGTACCTTAATTCTTTGCGAGGGCTTATCTGCTGGTGGATCTATGAAAATCGGACGCGACATTAATAAATATGGAATCTTAATGCTTCGTGGAAAGTGTAAGAACCTATTGAATTGCACGATTGAAGAAGGGCTTCAAAACGAAGAAGTTAAGCTCTTCCAGCAAGCACTTGGAGTTATTTATGGAAAAGTAACAAAAAATCTTCGCTATGGAAAAATCGCAATAGCATCCGATTCAGATTTTGACGGGAGCCATATAGGACTCTTAATTCTTGCGATGTCTCAAGTTATTTGTCCTTCAGTTCTCACAGAAAATCGCCTATTCTGGTTGCGTGCACCCATATATAAGGTAGAAACGAAATCTAAGAAATATTTTTATTATACAGAAGATGAATTTAAATCACATCCAAGTGGAACCATTACAAAATACAAAGGCTTGGGACAAATGGATGATGACGACCTAAAAAGTTCAATGTTTAGTCCCGAATGGCAAAAACTTGAGCCAATTACATTTTCTGAAGAAGGACTCGAACTCCTTATAAACTTAATGGGAAAAAATATTGACTATCGAAAAGAATTTGTGTATAATTATATTGATTTTAGTAAGTTTGTAATAGAATAAGGTGAAGAAATGTCAGATTTAAAACAAATAGTTAGTGAAAACTTCGCGCGCTACGCTGGGAATGTAATACTCGATCGTGCTATCTGTGATGCGCGCGACCTTTTAAAGCCTTCTGCACGTATGTTAATGTATTCTCAATTACACATAACAAAGAATATTCCATCTAAGCCTTTTGTAAAAAGCGCGCGAGTCGTTGGTGATTGTCTTGGGCGCTATTATACGCACGGTGATGGAAGCTGTTATGCAACCTATATGAGAATGGCAAAGCCTTTTGCTATGCGATACCCCCTTGAAGATTGTCAAGGAAATAGTGGAACAATTACAGAAACTGGCGATGAAGCAGCATCCCGTTATACAGAACTTCGCCTAAGCAAACTTGGCGCGCGCCTTTTTGAGGATATAGAGAAAGAAATCATAACCGAATGGTCAGATAACTTTGATGAAACAGAAACTTATCCAAAAGTTTTAGGATCAAAAGGATACTATAATATATGTAATGGATCACAAGGAATCGGTGTGTCTTTAAGTGCGAGCATTCCTCAGTTCAATCTAAAAGATATAAACGAAGCGATGATAAAACTTATAAATGATCCTAGTGCAGATATAGATATTTTGCCTGACTTTGCAACGGGCGCGCTATTAATTAATGCCGATCAAGTTCGAGAATCTCTAAAGAATGGCACTGGCTTCGCTTGTAAATTAAGAAGTGTGGTGGAGTTTGATCCTAAACAAAAAGCCTTTATCGTAAAAGAACTTCCATATGGTGTTTATACAAATACAATTTCGGGAGAAATCCAAAAGTTGGTAGAAGCCGATCCCGAATGCGGAGTTGACCACATTAATGATGGATCTGGTAAAACTCCAGATTATGTAATCTATCTAACAAAGAAAGCCAATCCCGATAAAGTTCTTAAATTGTTGTATAAAGAGACTTCATTACAGTCATTCTTTTCCATTAATATGAATGTGCTGGTTGATGGCGGGCGCAGACCACAGACTCTTGGATTGCGTGAAATGCTTATCGCGCATATAGATCACGAAAAGATTGTATATCGTCGTGGTTTTGAATTCGATCTTCGCAAGATTCTCGCGCGCCTTCATATAATCGAAGGCTTGATGAAAGCCTATGATATGATCGATGAAGTCGTGCAGACAATTAAATCTTCTGCTTCAACTGCGGCGGCTTCTATTGCACTTCAAAAGCTCCTAACAATTGATGAAGTCCAGGCAAAAGCAATTCTCGATCTTAAACTCTCAAAGCTCTCAAAGCTTGATATTTCAAAATTGCGCGATGAGGCAAACGATCTTGAACAAAAGCGCATACACATAACCCAAATTCTCGAAAGCGAGGAACTATTCAACAATGAACTCATTAAAGGATGGAGAGAAGTTGCTGAAACTTTTGGAGACGCTCGGCGCACCAAAATTCTCAATCTATCAGAAGATGCTGATAATGAAACTATTGAAGAAAAGCAACTCTCAATCTCTTTTAATAATGCCGCGGCATTATGGGCAACTACAACTTCAACGCTATATCGAAATAGTAGAAACTCTGTGGGGTCAAAATTCAAACTCAAAAAAGGCGAATATATCATAAACAATCTCGTCTGTAAGAATACTGATACGCTTTTGATCTTTACTTCGCGTGGAAACTTCTATCACATTCGCGCGCGAGACATCAACCTTGATGAATTAGTCTATCTTAGTGCTATATGTCCTATCACAGAAAATGAGAAGATTGTAGCAGTTACAAGTCTCTCAAAAGAAAACCCATATAAATACATATGTTTTATTACAAAGAATGGAATCCTAAAGAAATCTTCAATAGAAGAATATAACTTGTCTCGTAATGTCGGCGCCGCCGCTTTAAAACTTGATGAAAATGATGAAATAAAATCTGTTCTATTCTTGAATAATGAGAAAATAGGAATTGCAACAAAAAACAGTAACTTTATTATAATAGAAACAGAGGATATTCGTTCTATCGGAAGGGTCGCGCGCGGAGTTCAGGGCATAAAGTTGAATCCTGGCGATAGTGTTGTTTGCGCCAATCGCCTCGATCCAAATGCGCGAGCCATTATATCTGTAACGGAAGACGGGTATATTAAGTCTTCTCCTATAGATGAAATAAAAGTTACAGGGCGCGCAACAAAGGGTCGGCGCATACAAAATACAGATTGTCTCCAAGATTTTATCTTTGTGTATAACTCAAATGATCTATTGATTACATCAGAAACGTCCCAACTTAGACTACGCCAAAGCGAAGTACCAGAACTCTCGCTTAGCGCGCAAGGCGTGAAATCTTTAAAATTAAAAGATTCAAAAATTTTAAAATTAGAAACGGTTTAAAATTTGAAAATATCAGAAATTTCTGATATAATATATTCAGAAAGTTAAGAAAGGCTTTCGACCAAGCCGCCTTGGGAATAAAAACTATAAAAAATAAATTTAAATGCGGCGGACAAAAGGAGATTAGAATGAAGCTTAAGGAAAAGACTTATGAAGTGTTTATGTATGTGAAGAATCATGGCGGTAAGTGCAAGACCACTGAGATCCAGGCAGGTCTTGGTCTAGAGAAGATTGCTAGTGTTACCGGTTGCGTGAACTCTCTTGTGAAGAACGAGCTTGCTATCAGAGAGGATGGCGGCAAGACTGAGGACGGCAAGAAGATCACTTATGTTGTTCTTACTGAGGCTGGTCAGAACTTTGTTCAGGAAGAGGATACCGACGCTGAGTAAGTCGAATAAAGAGAGGGGAGATTTCTCCCCTCTCATCTAATACCCACTTAACACAATACAAAAAGGAGAAATAAAATGTTTAGAAAGGCACAGAATACTGTACGAATTGAAGGAATACTTGCTGAAGTTGATTTGAGAAATGTATCTTATTCGAATAAGGTGGGTGGCACAACTGAAGCTATCGCGGGCACTATTAAGGTTCTTGTTGACCAACCTATTGATGGAAAACTTATGAATCTTGAGATTCCTGTCGATGTTTTTGCAATCAAGTATAAGAATAACGGCGATTTGAATCCCGTTTATGAATCCATTGAAAAGTTGAAGACTGATTATGTTTCTATTGCGGCTTGCGGTAATAAGGAACAGGCAGATAAGATTAGAATCACTAATGCTTCGTTTAGAAAGAACGAATTTTATAACCAAAATGGCGAGTTGAAGTCAACTCCTCGTGTAAATGCTAGTTTCTTCTCAAAGGTAACTGGTGAGTTTAATCCCGAAGCAACTTTCACAGTTGAACTTTTTGTTTCTAGCATTGCGCGCGAAGTCGATGCAGATGGAGTTGAGCTTGATCCCGCTCGTTTGAAGGTGCAGGCTGTTGTTCCTCTCTACACAAGAGAAGACGCAAATGCGCTTAACATTGATTTGTTTGACTTTGTCGCTACCAATCCTAATGTTATTAATGCTATTGAATCTCATTGGGAAGCTGGAAAGGCTTATAAGGCAAACGGTAAGCTTTGCTTCACTTCTAAGACTGAGAAGATCACTGATGCAGTTGACTTTGGTGAGTCAAGAGAACGCGTAAGAACTATTAGTGTTCATGATATAATGATTACTGGTGGTTCTGAAACTCCTCTTGATGAGGAAGAGTCTTGGACTATTGATGAGATTAAAGCTGGTGTTGCCGCGCGCAAGGCTAGACTCGAAGCTCTAAAGAATAAGTCTAAGAAAACAGCAGAGACCTCTACTGCGGCAGTCGATAAGAAGAAAGCCGATCTCGGATTTTAAGAGGTGAGAGCTAATGGCAGTAGATATCTTTAACATCCAAGAAAACACCATTAGCCGCGATCTGAAAGGAAGATTTCTTTGTATCTATGGTGCAGAGAAAGTCGGGAAGTCTACATTCGGTGCTAGACTTCCCCGTCCTCTTTTTTGTAATTTCGAGGTTGGAACCAACTATCTCCCCGTTAAACCTGTAAATATTGATAAGTGGTCAACCTTTAAACAAGTATTACGCCAACTTGCTGATCCGCGCGCGAAAGAAATGTACGACACAGTTGTAATAGATACTGTATCGGAAGCTTGGTCAGCTTGTGAGAAATTCATTTGTACTCAAAATGGTGTACAAAAGCTTGGAGACATTCCTTGGGGTCAAGGCTATAGTGGATGTAAAACAGAGTTTGAAAGTGCTTTAAGATCAATTACAATGTTAGGATTTGGGTTATGTTGTATCTGTCACGCAGAAAAGAAGAATATCCCTGGTCCTAATGACACAGTAATTGAAACAGTTCAACCAGCAATGCCTTCGCGCGCGGCAGATATTGTTAATCGTATGGTCGATATAATTGCATATATAGATCAACGCTTTGATGAAAATGGTGAAAGCGTAAGAAGATTTATTACTAGAAGATCTCCAAGAGTTCTTGCTGGTAGTAGACTTCCATATCTTGATCCAGTAATTCCTTTCTCTTATGAAGATTTAATCGCCGCAATCGGGCGCGCGATAGATAAACAAGAAGAGATAGATAAAATTAAAGTTGTCGATCACAAAGAGACGACACCAGTTGAATCTCTTTCCTTTACTGCTGTTCGTAACGAAGCGCGCGAACTATGGACAAAACTTGTTGGCGAAGGCGAAAACGCCGACGAAGAAATGGCAAAACGAATTATGAAACGAATTGAAATGATTTTCGGACGACAAATGAAACTCTCAGAGATTACAGAGGATTAGACCGATTTGTTTAATCTCGTAGTTCTCGAAATGAAAGATCTCTTAGCGGAAAAGGCAGTTTAAACTGCCTTTTCTTTTTCTAATTTGAAATTTTTTCAAATTTGTGGTATAATATAATTATAGAAAGGAGAATATAAATGCCTCATATAATTATGTGCCGTTTATGTAAACAACGATTTGATACAGAAAAAGAACCTTTTGTAATAGTAGGAAAGCAATCTTACTATCACAAGGAATGTTATGATACCTGGGTTACAAATAGAAACGATGCCAATGCAGTTGAGACTGAAGATTTCTGGTATGAAAGTATGATAGATTATTTGTATAGAGATGTTCATTTGCAAATGGACTTCCAAAAAATAGAATCTCAGTGGAATAACTTCATAAAACCAGATAGAAAGATGACACCAAAGGGCATATATTTTGCATTGAAATATTTTTATGAAATTCAAAAAGGTGATAAATCTAAAGCCCTTGGTGGTATTGGCATTGTAACATCTATTTATAACGAATCTGCTAAATATTGGACAGAACTCGAAATAAAGAAAACTGGAACTATCGAAGCAATTATAGAGCAAATTAGAGCTCGTGATGCGCGCCCTGTCTCTACAATTATAAGACAATCGCGCAAAAAGAAAAAAGAACAATGGTCTATAGATAATGTGTGAGGTGAGAAATGATTGATAGAAATTCTATTCTTCAAATCTTTGGTTCTCTCATGAAGCATCCACAGTATCTAAGCGAAACAGATAAATATACTCTAACCCCAGATGACTTTTATTATAGATTTGATAAATATATCTTTATAGCAATATCAAATCTTTATACAAATGGCGCGCAAAGGATTCAACCTATAGATGTAGAGAATTATCTCTCAACAAATGAGCCCGCACGCATCATATTCAAGCAACAAAACGGAATTGAGTTTTTACAAGATGCAGATGAATTATCAGAAGAATTAAACTTTCAGTATTATTATAAAAGACTAAAGAAATTTAATCTCCTGGAATCATTTAAGTCAAAAGGATTTGATACTTCTGATATTTATGTTGATGATCCTTTAAACGATAAAGATTTAAAAGTAAATGAATCTTTTGAAAGTCTTGAAATTGATGATATTCTTGCAAAGATAAAACAAAAACTTTTAAAAATTGAAAGAAATTTCATACAGAATGATACAACTGAAACCACAGATGTGTTTCAAGGCATAGAAGAGATAATTGAATCTGCAAATGATCGACTTGATGTAGGTATTCCACTTCAAGGAGAGATCTTTAATGAAATTTGTGCTGGCGCGCGCAAAGGAACGTTTTATTTGCGCTCAGGTTCAAGTGGTGTTGGTAAATCTCGTCAAGCCGTTGGGGATGCTTGTTATATAGCTTTTCCTTTTTATTATGTTGAAGAACAAAAAAAATGGATATTTCGTGGCTCAAACAAAAAGGTTTTGTTTATTGCAACAGAGCAAGATCACAAAGAAATTCAAAAGATGATACTTGCATATCTTACGGGATTTAATGAAACAAAATTTAGATATGGTGGTTTCACCTCTGAAGAAGAGCGAATATTGCGGCAAGCAGTTGAACTTATAAAGATCTTTAAAGAGAATTTTTATATAGTAAGAATGCCCAATCCAACGATTGAACTTTTAAAGACAATTGTAAGAGAAAATGTGCTGATGCACGATATAGAATATGTATTTTTTGATTACATTCATATCGCGCCGAGTCTTTTAAATGAGTTTAAGGGGTTCTCGTTAAGAAATGATGAGTTATTGCTCATGATGTCCACGGCGCTTAAAGATCTAGCAGTTGAACTCCAAATCTTTGTTATGTCTTCAACTCAGGTAAATGCAAATGCAGATTCAACATAGAATATCCGAAATGAATCAACGCTTGCTGGTAGCCGTAGTATTATTAACAAAGCAGACTTGGGTGTTGTATGCGCTCGTCCCACAAAAGAAGAAATAGATCTTTTAACTTCAAGCAAAATAAGTCTAAGTGTAATGCCAAATATGGTAACAGATGTGTACAAAGTTAGAAGTGGTGAATGGACGCAAGTTAGAATTTGGAGCGATGTGAATCTTGGAAACCTTCGGAAAAAAGATTTGTTTGTTACAAATTCTCGAATGGAAGTTGTCGATGTTGGATTTTCTACTGCTTTTGAAGCGGCTTGGGACACAGAAGAGTATGAGCAACTTTCAAAAGTCTTGGACGAGATAAATGGAATGGAGTAAAAATGGCAATAAACTACAATGAGATTATTGAGAATTTAAAAGATGAAGATGTGTTTCATCTTTTAGAACGACTTGGCGCGGAGCCGATTGATAAAGGAGATTTTATTCTTTGTAAGACAATTTGTCATAATCCAGACCCAAAAGAAGCATCATATAAACTATATTATTATAAAAATAGTCATATCTTCTATTGCTATACAGAGGATGGCGCGCAGTCCATATTTAAGTTCTTGAAGCATTATTATGAAACAAGAAATCTAGTTTATGACTGGTTTCAAGATATCTTACAAGTTGTTCTTACGTGCGCGCCCACAGCTTCGTGCGAGACAGAGGCAACGTATCGCGCGCAACGCGAGCAATATACGCGGCGCAAAATAAATCGAGTTCTTCCTACTTTTAATAAAGGAATCATAGACAGTTTTAATACATACTATCCAATCGAATGGCTTCAAGATGGAATATCTAAAGAGACAATGGAAAAATTTAACATTCGATTCGATTCCATAAATAACAAAGTTATAATTCCACATTATGATATAAAAGGACGACTCGTAGGAATTAGAGGGCGCGCGCTAAATCCAGAAGAAGTAGAACAATTTGGGAAATATGCGCCCATTCAACTTGAAGGTAAATGGTATTCACACCCATTAAGCCTAAATCTTTATGGATTAAATTTCACAAAAGGCGCAATAAAAGAACTTGGGATTGTTTATGTACTTGAAGCCGAAAAAGGAGTCTTGTAGCTAGATTCTTTTCCAAAGTTTCGTAATTGCGGCGTTGCAGTCTGCGGCAGCAACTTCAATAAATTTCAAATGGACATTCTTATTCGTAATATAAAGCCGCGCGAAGTCGTTTTATGTTTTGATAACGAAGAGAAACCAAAAGAAGACATATATTTTCAAAAGCTTTGGAATATATGTCAAAAATACAAACAATATTGTAATATGAGTTTTATATATGATAGAGATCATATAACAAATTTGAAAGATTCTCCAACTGATAAAGGACCAGAGATCTTTCAAAAACTTTTAAAAGAAAGGGTAAGAGTATATTAAATGGATGTAAAATTAGTAAATCCAAATTTTGAATCGAACTATGTTGAAAACTTGCTTCGCGCGCGAGGTGTGAGTTCTATTGAAGATTATATGGATCCTTAGTCTTATGAACTTCAAAATCCTAAAGACTTGAAGAATATTGGTATTGGCGCGGCATTATATAATCGAATTGTCTTAAATAATAAGCCGCCATACTCACGGATTCTTTTGATCGTCGACAGTGACGTGGACGGGTTCTCAAGTGCAGCAATCTTTTATCTCTTTACAAAGCAAGTAAACTGTCATTGTCAAATTGATTATTGGCTACATAGCGGAAAGCAACATGGGCTTCAAGATCATATAGAACGTCTTATGAGTGAAAATATTGAGTATGATTTGATTGTCTGTCCAGATAGTAGCAGTAATGATGCGACATACCACGATATGTTAAGTGAGATTAAAATTCCTTGTCTCGTATTAGACCACCACTTGACAGATGTGAAACTTAGTGATAATGCGGTTGTTATTAATAATTAGATTTCTCCCAATTATCGTAACAAAGAATTGGTCGGCGCGGGTGTGACTTTTCAATTTTGTCGATATATAGATTCACTTTTAGGGTCTCACTTTGCAGATAAACTGATTGATCTCGCGGCGCTCGGTCAGATAGGTGATATGGGTAGTGTTTTAACTTTAGAAAACCGATATATTATAAAAGAAGGATTATCTCATATTTAGAATAAAATGTTTCGCGCGATTCTTGAGAAACAATCATATTCTATAACTGGAACAATGAATGCCTCTTGGGAAGAAATTGTAGAAAAGACGAATCCAATTTCAGTTGCTTTTTATGTTGTTCCTCTTGTAAATGCAGTTATACGCGTCGGGACAATGGAAGAAAAGGAACTTCTGTTTAAAGCCTTTTTAGATGGCGATAAAATGGTTCCTTGCAATAAAAGGGGCGCAAAAGGAACTTTAGAGCGTGCTTGTGTAGAAGCAACTCGAATTGCCACAAATGCACGCGCCCATCAAAATAAGTTTCTTGACGCTGCCGTTGAAAAATTAGAGGCGCGTATTTTCAAATATGATCTCTTAGAGAATAAAATTTTGTGTGTTGTATTAGATGATACCGATACCTTTCCAAGTGAATTAAACGGTCTTCTCGCTATGCGTCTGAGTGCTAAGTATCACCATCCAACAATGGTTGTGCGCGAAAATGATGAGGGATATTTGCGCGGAAGCATGAGAGGTCTTAGTAACAATAAATTCTCAAACTTTAAGGACTATTTGCAATCGACAGGATTATTTGAATATGTAATGGGACATTAGGGCGCCGCTGGTTGCTCACTACCAGCTCGCTCGCTTGAAACATTTTTTGAGTGCTCAAATTATGATTTAAAAGATTATGACTTTAATGAAAGCGAATATCTTGTGAATTTTATGCGTGATGCATCAGACTAGGATGTTATTGATATTATTAGCGATATTAGTAATGCTGGTGGAATCTGGGGACAAGGGTCGCCTGAACCTTTGATTTATATAAGAAATATTCCACTTTCTAATATCAAAATTATGGGGAGCAATAAAGACACCCTAAAAATTGAGTATAATGGTATTGCTTATATGAAATTCCATGCAAAAGATTTAATAGAAGAAATCTCAAATGGAAATAAAATAGATATTGTAGGACGCGCGAATCTAAATGAGTGGAACGGAACGGTTACACCTTAGATTTTTATTGATGCTTATGAGGTGAAAAATGAAAGAAACCTTGGATTTTAATTCGTTTTTAAATATTGATTGTATGGAATATATGAAAGAAATGAAAGATAAAAGTGTTGATTTTACTTTAACTGATATTCCATATGGAGAAGTGTCGCGCGCGACAGGAACTTTAACCCAACTCTCAAATCTCGACAAACTCGGTGTAGCAGATATTGTAACTTTTAATGTGCAAAAATTTTGTGAAGAAGTGTATAGAATTACAAAGAATATGATATGTATTTTTTGTGGTAGAGAATAGTTCTCTGATATTTTTAAGTTTTTTGCTTCTAAGCCTGGAACTACGCGCCCGATTGTTTGGCAGAAGACTAATCCAGTTCCTTCCAATGGGCAATATGTGTATTTAAGCGGTGTAGAATTTGCGGTATGGTTTAAGCGCAAAGGCGGCACGCACTTTAATGCAAATTGTAAGAATACGGTGTTTTCTTATCCGATTCCTGGTGGTAAGAATCGAATTCATCCCACTCAAAAGCATTGGGGACTTTGGAAAGAGCTTATGCTAGATTGCAGTTGCGAAGGAGATTTAATATTTGATCCTTGCGCGGGTTCTGGTGTGACTGCATGGGTCGCCGCAGAAAATAAACGCAACTTTCTGTGTCTTGAACTTGATAAAGAGACATATGAAAAAAGTTATGAATGGTTAAAAAGAGAGAAAGGATTATTTAAAAATGAGACTAATACAAATTCTAAAGATTCTTGAGCCTTATATGAATGATTTTCAAAAAGAATATTCTTTATGGGCAGAACATGATATTGTAGGCTTTTAGGTTGACCCAGAATTAATTCAAAAATGTCACTTAGAAGAATTAGAAAGTCTTGGGGTACATTTTGATCCTGAATATGATAGTTTAGTAATGTATGTATAAAAGGAGATTAAATGAAAGTATTAGTAGCTTGTGAAGAATCTCAGCGAGTCTGCGCCGCATTTCGCGCGCGAGGTCACGAAGCATATTCTTGTGATATAATTGATCCAAGCGGCGGTCATCCAGAATGGCACATAAAACAAGATGTATTAGGAATTTTAAATCCTTATAATACTTGCCCTGATGCGCCAGTAGCTGATCTAGGAATTTTATTTAAAACTATGAATGGACAATATCACTTTGTGTCTAAATGGGATCTAATTATAGCCCATCCACCTTGCACTCTGCTTACTTGTACTGGTAATCGTTGGTTTAATATCGAAAAATATGGTGATAAGGCGCGCAAGCGTCTCGAAGACAGAGAAGAAGCTGTGAAATTCTTTATGGCTTTTGTAAATGCAAATTGCGATCATATTGCAATTGAGAATCCTGTAGGTATAATGTCAACACGTTGGCGCAAACCTGATCAAATTATCTAGCCCTGGTGGTTTGGCGATCCATATGAAAAGAAGACTTGTTTATGGCTAAAAGGATTGCCAAAACTTGAAAAAACAAATCCAGTCAAACCAGAAGAACGCATAAAATTCTCAAGTGGAAAATCAATGCCGGCTTGGTATTGCGAAGCAGCATCTTTGCCGCCTGCAGAGCGCAGTAGAGTTCGTAGTCAAACTTTTCCTGGCTTCGCGCAAGCTATGGCAGAATAGTGGGGTATTTTATGAATACATTTATTGATATAGCATATAAAGCATATTGCGAAGAAGGCGATTAGTTTGATTGTCGTTCTTGTGATATGTATGATTATTTAAAAGACTGTTTAAAAATGCCTTTTAATTCAACTTCGTGCAGAGAATAGCTTCTTTTTGAAGTGACTAAAGAAGGTAAACATTTACAAGAGCTTTTAAAACTAGAGTATTTTGGCAAATGCAAGCACTGTAAGCATTTAAAAGATTGCCAAATTGATAGCGGTCATTATAATACCATTAATTGCTATCAATGGAATGGTAAATTTGAATAAGAAGAAGAAGGATTATTAAATGTCTAAAACTTTAAACTGTCCTAACTGTGGCGCACCATTGAATCCAGACGCAAATAAATGTTCTTATTGTGGAACTTCTTATTTTGATATGACATCAATTAATATTGATGATGGAGAACCTTTTTATTTAAAACTTAAAAGACGAACACCAGATGGTGGATATGATATTATTACTGCTTTTGTCCGCGCCGATCCTAATCTAAGTATAACTTGTGAACAAGATACTATTTATTGTGGAGGTCCAGGAATAGGCTATAAACCTTTTAGTAGTCCAGCGCGATTGGAATTTAGTATGAATTTTCATTCCGTAAATAGAAGATTTAGCGACGAACCCCATCCAGTTACTTTTGAACATATTAAAGCCAAAACTTGAAAAATTTTTAAAAATATGATATAATATATACAGAAAGATAGAAAAGGAGATAAGAATGTATTTAGCAATTTTAAACTTTAAAGACGGACACTCCTGGAATATGGCATTTGAAAATTCTTAGATATCAACTTTAAATATTAGCATAAATCCTACTAAAACTAATGATAAAATAGAAGATTTTTTGAGCATAAAACTCTTTAATGTCTAGCTTATAATCGCGCCCATGTCTGAAGTTATTTGTTATGAACTAAAATATGAAAGAAATGAAAAAGAACTCAGCGATGAGACATTAGAACTTTTTAAGGAACGGTTAAAAAGGTGATTCTAAAAAATGAAAGAAGTATTTAATTATCCAGGCAGTCTTCATAATCATACTGAATTTTCAAATCTTCGTTTACGCGATTGTATCATAAAAATTCCTCAAGCCATGACTCGCGCGGAAGAACTTAATCATAAGGTAATTGCTTTTACAGATCACGAATCAGTTTCTTCTTGGATTCAAATAGAAAAAGAGGCTAAAAAGCATCCAAACTTAAAAGTTCTAAGAGGTAATGAAATTTATCTTGTTAGAAATGGTTTAAATGCAGATAATTTTGATAGGGAAAAAGATAGATATTATCATTTCTTATTGATTGCTAAGGACCTCAAGGGAATGAAACAAATAATGGAAATCTCAACTCGTGCTTGGATGAGATCTTATATGGCGCGCGGTATGAGACGAGTACCAACCTATTATCAAGATTTGTTTGATATTATCGGCGCAAATCCTGGTCATGTTATTGGTTCAACAGCTTGTCTTGGTGGCGCGCTTCCTACACAGATTTTGCGTGGGACTGAGGAAGAGAAACTTCATCGTTGGATTAATCAGATGATAGAAATTTTTGGAAAAAAAGATTTTTATCTTGAAATGCAACCAAGTTTTAATAAAGACCAAATTAAAGTCAATAAAAAATTATTTAAGTTCGCAACTTATCACGGTCTTAACTATATCATTACTACCGACTCGCACTATTTGAAAAAAGAAGATCGTCCAATCCACAAAGCTTTTTTAAATTCTCAAAATGGTGACAGAGAAGTAGATGACTTCTATGCAAGCACATATATGATGGGAACTGAAGAACTCGAATCATATATGAAGGCCAGCTTTGATGATATTGATCTCATTCGTGCTTCATATAAAACCATCCAAGACATCGCAGATAAATGTGAAGATTTTAGTTTGTTAAAGCCACTAAAAATCCCCGAGCTTTTATGGCGCCCAGTCATTAAACATAGTAGTCGTAATGTACAAATATTTATTGATTTAATGCCTACTTTGGAAAAGTTTTATACTTCACCATATAAAAGCGATCAATATCTAGTAGATGCAATTATCGATGGGATTGAAAACCACCCAGATCTTCAAAACAAAGAAGCATACGCTGCTCTTGAAGATAACCTTCAGCGTACTTGGGAATCATCAGAAGTAAATAAAGCAAGATGGAGTGCATACTTTCTTAATCTTCAGCGCAATATTGATGAGTGCTGGAACGCAGGAACGATCGTAGGTCCCGCGCGTGGATCTGGCGGAGGATTCTTGCTTCTTTATTGTTTGGATATCATCCAAATGAATACGTTAAGAGAAGCTACTAAATGTTTCCCTTGGAGGTTTTTGAATCCTAAGCGTGAATCTGTCTTGGATATTGATACAGATATCGAAGGTTCAAAGCGCGCGCAAGTTCTCACGCACTTTCGTAAGGTTTATGGAGAAGATAGGGTTGCAAATGTATCTACTTTTAGAACTGAAAAATCTAAATCAGCAATTCTAACTGCGTGCAGAGGTTTAAATATAGATGTCGATATCGCGCAGTATATTGCAAGTTTGATACCAGCTGATCGTGGACAACTTCGCAGTCTAAAACAGTGTTTAGAAGGCGATGAAGAACAAGGTTGGGCACCAATCAAACAATTTGTATTTGAAATGACTGAAAATTATCCAGAGGTATGGAATGTTGCTTCAAATATTGAAGGTTTGATAAATGGATCTGGTATTCACGCAGGAGGCGTTATATTCGTTGATGAACCTTTTACAGAATCAACTGGACTTATGCGCGCGCCTGATGGTACAATTTGTACAGCTTTTGATCTTCATGACTGCGAAGATGCTAGTCTTATAAAGATTGACCTTTTATCAGTTGAAGCGATGGATAAAATTCATAATTGTATTGATTTACTTTGTGAATATGGTTATGCAGAACGCAAACCAACTTTGCGCGAAACATACGAATCAATTGTGGGTATTTATAATCTTGAGCGCACAGATTCTCAAATGTGGGATATGGTTTTAAATCATAAAATTAGTTCCTTGTTCCAAATGGAGAAGCAATCTGGAATAAACGGAATTGCTTTAGCTAAGCCGCAATCTGTTGATGAACTTGCCGTTCTAAACTCAGTTATTCGTCTTATGGCGCCAGAGAAAGGAGCCGAGCAGCCTCTTGATACTTGGGCAAAATATCGTAAAAATATAAATATTTGGAAACAAGAGATGCAGCAATATGGTCTTCTTGAAGATCAAATTGAATGGCTAATGCACAACTCAGCAATCACAGATGGAATTTGTGAAAGTCAAGAGGGATTGATGTCATTGTTACAAGATCCTAGACTTGGTGGAAATGATCTATCTTTTGCTGATAAGTGCCGTAAAGCAATTGCAAAGAAACAAGGTAAGCTCTTTGAAGAATGTGAGCAGTTTTATTTTCAAAATGCAAAAGATAAAAATTGCGATATGAAACTCGTACATTATGTATGGGATGTATTACTTAGAGTGCAGAGAGGTTATTCTTTCTGCCGCGCGCACTGTTTGGCTTATAGCCTTGTCGCTCTTCAAGAAATGAACTTAGCTTATAAATATCCAATAATCTTTTGGAATACAGCTTGTCTTATAAATGATGCTGGCGGTGATAATGAAGATGAAGAAGATGAAACTGCCGCAGAAGAATTAAAAGTAGAAGAGTCTTATTCTAACGAAATGGAAGAATTTAATGAAGAAGAGGACGAAGAAGAGGACTCTTATGAAGAAGAAGATTGTGATGGATATCCAGCGGATGTAATTAAAACAAAAGATGGAAAGAAAAAGAAAAAAGTTAAAAGTACAAACTACGGTAAAGTTGCATCTGCTATTGGAAAGATTATGTCAGAAGGCGTGAAGATCGCACCGCCGAACATTAATAATTCTACTTTTACTTTCTCTCCAGATGTCGAGCAAAATGTTATTAGATATGGATTAGCTGGTATCACAAGAATTGGAAACGATCTCATAAAGTTAATTATTGAGAATCGTCCATATAAAAGTATAGATGACTTCCTCGCGCGCGTTAAAGTGACAAAGCCGCAAATGGTAAATCTTATAAAGTGCGGCGCATTTGATGATTTTGGGATTAGAGACGAGCTTATGTTTCAATATATTAGTTCAATAAGCGGCGCGAAGTCAACTCTTAATCTTCGTAATATGAAAATGTTACTAGACTTTAAGTTGATTCCTGAGAAGTATAGTTTTGAATGTAAGATTTTTAACTTCACAAAATATCTGCGCACAATGAAACTTGGTACAGATTTTTATGGGCTTGATAATATTGCATTTGAGTTTTATGAGAAGAATTGTGATGTGGACCTTTTAGTCCAAACGGATGAAACTGAAAGTGGTTTCAAAATAGAACAAAAGAAATGGGACAAAATCTATAAAAAGTATATGACTGTAATAAGTGATTATATCAAAAAGAATTTATCTCAACTTCTAAAGACAGTAAATGATAAACTTACTTTTGATATGTGGCACAAATATTGCGAAGGAACTATTAGTAAGTGGGAAATGGATTCTATTTCTTGTTATATTCATCCGCACGAGTTATGTCGCGCCGACCTTGAGCAATATGGGATTGATGAATTTGAATTCTTGTCGCGCACACCAGAAATAGATCGATATATTCCAATAAAGGGAAAACAGATTCCACTTTTCAAGCTCCATAGAATCGCGGGAACAGTTCTCGATCGTGATAAAACAAAGAAGACTGTTACTTTGCTTACAACTAGCGGCGTTGTCCTCGTAAAAATATATGGCGCTTTTCAAGCTTATGATAGACAGATAAGCGAACGCGATTCAACTGGTAAAAAACACATAATTGAAAAAAGTGCGTTTTCGCGCGGAAATAAGATTGTTGTAACTGGGATTCGTAGTGAAGATGATTTTATTGCAAAAGTCTACAAAGCAACTCCATATCATAGAGTTGAACTTATTGATACAATAAGCGACAATGGTTCTCTTACATTCCGCGCGCGACAAGAGGAGGCATAATGTCAATCGGAATTTATGATTTTGATTTTTTTAACTATCCAGAAGTAGTGCCAAATCTCGAATGCGCGAAGCTCCTTGCATATTATCGAAATCATAATCAAATTACAGTTCTAACTGATCGACTAAATCCTTATGCTTACTCTAAATTCTTTATACGAAAAGACTATGATGATGGAACTGTTTTTCCTAAAGAATTGATCTCAAATTGTGAAATCGGTGGGAGATATTTCTCTGGTGAAAAATATCTCCCACTCTCCAAAGAAATCGAACTGACTAAACCAGACTTCTATGCGTATCAAAAATTCATAAATCTTTTTTCAGTTGTCCCAAGTTATCGTGATAAACTCAAAAGAATCTTGAATTGCGCGCATTTTAGATTCGCGCCCGACTCTAAGAATCTCTTGCCACTTGAATTTTTGAAGTCTTAGATTGAAAAAAAATAGAACGGATTGTTCGCGCATGATTTTGATCTTGCTAGTTTTAAATCTGCGCCCGATCTTATAGTTGAGTTGTAGGATTCTTTTTTAAAGTCGAATAATGAAACAAGGCTACCCTTTGGGAATAAGTTCCCGCTAAAAATCTATGAGTATTCTGATCTTTAGAAATGGTGTCAAGTAAAGTTTATTCCAGATGCTTTCTTCTTATAGTATGAAGGATTGATGGACACAGAGAATTTAATTTCTTTTTCGGAGTCTTGCCCGCATATTTGCGCGCGAACCTTTTATAATGTTTCTTTCGGGTGCTTCGATGAAAACGATTTTTTGATGAATCGCGCACCAATAATTTTTCTTTAGTCTTTGATTTTGCGAAGAAATAAGAAGAAAATTCTACTTACTTATGATCGGAATATTCTTATTAAGAAAATCGTAAGAGATTTCATTACACTTTTAAATTTATTCCTTGATTTTAGGTGTGATGATGGACGCGGCGATTCAACGATTACAATGTTTCGATTTGTGAAATATTGGACAAAAATTCATCCAACTGGATCTGGTCTTTCAACTGAAGAAATAAGACAAATATTCCGATTCTTTGAAGAAACAAATCCAGAGTTATTTAAAGCCTTTTATGACTTATAGTCTGTGGATTTTATAGGAGGAAAGTATATAAATGACAGGAGAAGAAATAAGACAACAAATTGATGAAAATAATAAGCATATCGAAGAGTTGTTAAACCCCGCTTTTTTTGTATTAAATAAAGACATTTAGACTTATATGCAAAAAAATATGGCTTTGCGCGCGATATGTAAGCATGAATTTAAAGGAAGAAAATGTATCTTTTGTGATTACGAGGTGGACTAAATGAGGGTTATATTATATAGCACAAATTGCCCACGCTGTCAAGTTCTGAAACGAAAGCTAGAAGAAAAAGGAATAAGTTTTGAGCTTGAGGCTAATGTGGATAAAATGTTAGATCTTGGAATTGAAATCGCGCCAGCTCTATTTGTCGATGGAAATTTAATGGATTTTGGAAAAGCGATTAAGTGGATTGAGACTTTGGAGGGTTAATGGCGACAATAAATGTAAAACTTGGAAAGAATTTCACTACTCAATTTAATAAAATGGTAGAGAAATATGGAGAAGATTTTCTCAAACTTCAAGGCTTAGATGATGATAAGTTAAGCCATACTGATTTTATTGATGCTTTCATTGATTCAGATAATGTCGCTAATTCTTCAATTGATGCAAACTCGAACATTACGCAAAAAGATATCGTAACTCTTATGAGTGAAATGTCAAAACCCCATCAAAAACTTTTAGCATTTAATAAGATTTATTATGAATGTTAGAAAAAATATGGTTTTAAATTCGCAAATGAAGCGATGGAATCACTTTGGAATTATGACCTATATCTTCACGATTTCAACACATCCACATTTTTCGATTACTGTTTTGCGGCAGACTTAAAACCTCTCGTAGAAAAAGGTTTATTTTTTGTAAGTGGGTATAATGCAAAGCCGCCGAAGCATTTGGACTCTTTCGTACAGATGATTTTGGAATGGGTTGCTTACCTCTCTAAGAGATAGTCGGGCGCCGTTGGGATGCCCAATCTTATTCCATATTTATTCTATTTCTGGAAAGAAGATGTACTAAATGGATATTATACCCAATCTCCAGAAAGATATAGAGATCAACAGATACAAGCCCTAATCTATCGTTTAAATTAGAACTGGGTGCGCGGCGATCAAAGTGCTTTTACAAATGTTACTATTTTTGACCATCCATACTTTGAAGCAATTTTTGGTGGCGCGCAATATCCAAATGGCGAATTTATGATAGATTATGAAGAAGAGATATTACAATTCCAAAAAGATTTTATAAGAATTGTAAATAATATACGCGAAGAAAATGTATTTACTTTTCCAGTTCTTTCTGCATCGCTTTTATATCAAAATCAAAAGTTTGTAGATGAACCCTATGCGCGCTGGTGCTGCGAAGTCAATATGAAATGGAATATCTTTAATTTCTTTACAGATAGCACGGTTAATTCACTTTCAAATTGTTGCAGATTAAAGAGTGATATTCAAGATCTTTATTTTAATTCTATAGGTGGTACTGCTCTTGAAGTGGGTAGTGTAAAAGTTGTCACGCTCAATCTCGCGCGCCTTGCTTATCGTTCAAATAGCGAACAAGAATTCCTCGTAAATGTAAAAGAAATGACAGAGCGTGCCTTAAAAATCTTAGATATAGTTCGATCTATTATAAAAAGAAATGTCGAAAAAGGATTACTTCCTACTTATACCTATGGATTAAAAAGTCTAGACCATTAGTACAGTACAGTTGGTATAAATGGCGTGTATGAGGCAATTAAAACTTTTGGATATCTAACAACCGATGAATTTGGAAATGTTAAATATACAGATGAAGCCTTCGCTCTTGGCGAAAAAATGTTTAAGGTTATTACTAATACTGGCGATAATTTCTGTTTAGACAAAAACTATCGTTGGAATAAAGAGCAAGTGCCCGCGGAACAAGCCGCCGCGAAAATGTAGCGCGCAGATGAACTTCTATATCCTTCTAAAGTTGTAAAAGATTTACCACTTTATGGGAATTAGTGGGTTCCTCTTGGAATCAAAACCACACTTGTCGAAAGAACTCGTATTTGTGCTGCCTTTGACTCTTACTGTAATGGCGGTTCAATTCTTCACTTGAATGTTGATCGTCCATTCTCTAATTTCGACTAGGCTTGGAAAATGTTAAATTGGGTTGCTCAATAGGGAGTAACTTATTTTGCCTTTAATGGTAAAGTTTCTTAGTGTGAAAATTATCACTCTTTTTATGGAAATGTATGCCCAATATGTGGCAAGCCAACAAAATATACATATACAAGAACGGTAGGTTTTTATACTAAAACCGAATCTTGGTCAGATGCACGCAAAGAAGAATTTAAATTGAGAGAATGGCAAGAAATTGATGCTAAAGGAGAAAACGCATAATGAAAGCCCACATTCAAGAAATCCCTACAATCGCGCCCGTCCCTTTGTCACATCTACGCAAAATTGCTGATTCTTTAAAAGATAAACCAGATGATATGCCACTTTCTTTTGAGTTTTTAATGAGTGCATTTTTCCCAGTTGTTTTTAATAACATTTAGGCACATATGAAAAAGATGTTCAATGATGGATATGCGCAGGGACTCAAGGATGCAAACCAAAGCAAAGAGAAAGAAGATAAAGAATGAAAATAAAAGGAATTATAGATGAAGATTTTGTGAATTATAAACTTCCTTCAATGTTTATAATTATGCCATATTGTAATTTTAAATGTGGAGAGATGAATTGCCAAAATTCATCTCTCGCGCGTGAACCCGTGCAAGAGATCAGCGCAGAAGAATTAATTCAAAGATTTATTGAGAATCCAATTTCAGAAGCAGTTGTCTTTGGTGGACTTGAACCATTCGATAGCGCAGAGGATTTACAAACTTTTATTATAGAATTTAGGCACTATAGCGATGCGCCCATCGTGATCTATACGGGTTACACATTAGAAGAAGTTCAAGATAATTTTTCTTGGGTTTATCTTTATGAGAATATTGTTATAAAATATGGACGATATATTCCAAATCAAAAACCACATTATGATGAGGTATTAGGAGTTGAACTTATAAGCGACAATCAATTTGCTATGGCTTATAATGAAACTTATAAATTTTAATGAAACGAAAAGTAAAAGAAAATTCTGATAAGAAACTAGTCGCGCAAGTTAGAAAAGATCTAAGAGAGCATCACGGATACTGTCCTTGCGCACTGCTCCAAACAGAAGACACAAAATGTATGTGTAAAGATTTCCGCGATAAAATTGAAAATGGATATGTTGGCGAATGTAATTGCGGTTTATATGAGGTAGAATAATGTTAAAAGTTGAACTAATTGCTTATACTCCAAATCCAGAAAAGATTGTAGCAGCCGCCGCGAAGTTATGTTACTCTAAGGTTGGCGCGATGCAACTACTAGATGGATTAGATGAGGAAAAAACACAAAAATTCTTACAAATGTTGGGACAACTTGGACACACTAGTCCAATCGAACACGCTTCTTTCACATTCGCCGTCGAGGGTGTCTCGCGCGCCCTACTAGCCCAAATTACGCGCCACAGAATTGCATCTTTCTCAGTCCAAAGCCAAAGATATGTAAGATTAGAAGACTTTCAATATGTTATTCCTCCTGAGATCGAAAACGATGTTGAAGCAAAAGGAAGTTTTATTCGTAATATGGAAGATATGAGCGCGCAATATCTTGATATGGCAAATCTTCTAACAAATAAATATATATTGGAAGGAATGGATAAAAAGTCTGCTGAAAAGAAAGCAAACGAAGACGCGCGCTTCTTACTACCAAATGCGTGCGAGACAAAATTCGTTGTGACTATGAACGCGCGCAGTCTACACAATTTCTTCAAACTAAGATGTTGCAACCGCGCGCAATGGGAGATTCGCAACCTCGCGCGCGAGATGTACCGACTAGTGTACCAAGTCGCACCAAATCTATTTGCAAATGCCGGACCTTCTTGTGTTTGCGGCAAATGTGAAGAAGGACAAATGAGTTGTGGACAAATGAAACAAGTCCGCAAAGATTTTAAGGAGTTAAAAGGAGAAACTAATGAGACTAATTGAAACCACACAGAAATATGTATGTGAAACTGAAATTGAAGCAAAAGACACAATTGAAAGCTTTCGCGCAGAAGCCGCGCAAAAAGGATATATCATAAAGAAGGCTTCATATGAAAGAAAGACAAAGAAAGCAAAAGGTGTTATAATTGCAGAGGCTTTTGTTACTACAATCGTAATGACTTTTGGTGGAGTTTGGGATGAATTGGAGGCAGATGAATGAACGCAATACCAATTAATGAAAGAGTCCAAGAGATAAAGAAAACACTTCAAGATCTTGTGGATCCAAATACTGAGAATGATTTCCTCGATAAATTTCTTAATCTTCTAGCATTGTCTGACGAAGATTTCGAGCTTCTCGCGCCTGGTATCCTTCAATCGTATCAGTAGTCTCTTAACAACCCAAATGATAAGTTGACTTTGGTGTATGCGCTTAATGCCCAAGGAACTAAAGTTGAAGATCTTCAAAAAGATTTTGAACGCGTTCAAAAGATTATTGATGATTCTGAATTTTCTACGCGCAAGAAAGATTTTTTGAAAGAGATTATTGGATCTTTGCTAAATGCGATAAATGATACAGAAGGAATCTCAAAGAGAATTGTTAATGTTCCTATTGAAATTTGCGATCCACGCGCGACTTTGCCGCAATATGCACACATAAGTGATAGCGGAATGGATGTTTGCGCGCTTGAAGATATTACAATTCCTTGCGGCGAAACAGTCTTAATCCATACAGGTATTAAAGTTTCACTTCCTGTCGGCTTTGAACTCCAAGGGCGCCCGCGCAGTGGGAAATCTTTGAAATCTAAAGTTCGTATCGCCAATGCGCCCGGTACAATTGACTAGGGGTATCGTGGAGAGGTTTGCGTAATTGCAGAGAATATCGATCCTCGTGTAAAGGATATTACGATAGATGAAAATGGACACGTCACCTCTATTCTCTATGGAAGAGACGAATATATCGCCGCAGGTGAAAAAATTTGTCAACTTGTTCTTGCAGAAGTACCAAAGGTTTCTTGGGTAAGAGTTGACAAAATTGAAGACGATACTGACCGTGGAGAAGGTGGATTTGGTTCTACTGATAAAAAGAATGGGGAAAATTAAATTAGAAGATATATCACTTTCTCTTGAGGCATCTGGTTGGAAAGTCTTATCTACTTCTTATGTAAATTTATCGACAGAAATGGAATTTGAGTGCGCCGAAGGTCATAAAGTTTTTTCGACCTGGGGCAAACTCAGAGATCATTTAGAATGTCCAATATGTAAAAAGAATACGGCGCGCTAGATACAAAACATATCTGCGCGCCCTAAAGAAAAAGATACATACCGTATTTTAGCATTGGACCAAAGTTCTCACTTAACGGGCTGGAGCATTTATGATGACCAAAAACTCATAGCTTATGGTGTGCACGAAGCAACTGGCGCGCGCGAAGATGAGAGAAACCATGAAATAAAAGAGTGGGTTCTCTCAATGGTGAGTAATTGGAAGGTCGATAAAGTTGGAATAGAAGGTATATAGTATCAATAGTCTATTGGTGTAACAACTTTCTAGACACTCGCGCGCCTTCAAGGAATTTTAATAGATTTGTGTATTGAATTAAAGATTCCATATTTGATTTGTCCAACAAATACTTGGCGCGCGCACTGTGATGTGAAGGGTCGCGCGAGAAGTGACAAGAAAAAATCAATGTAGTTATTAGTGAAAAAGTGGTTTGATGTGAGTGTAAGTGAAGATGAGGCCGATGCAGTTGGAATTGGAAAGTATTGTGCGGATTTAAGAGAGAGAAAGGAAATAAAAAATTGGGAGTAAGCGATTTGCTTACTCCCTTTTCAATTTATTACATTACAATTTCTTCTTGGCATTTAAATTTGTAAATAGCAGCAAATTTTCCTTTATATGAATCTTGCTCTCCAATTTTTATTATTATAATATCTCCATTCTATGCAAGAATATTATCAGTATAAATATTAGAGCACTTTTCATCAAATTCGCAAACACCATTTCTGATTATTCTTACTCTTATTGTCTCGCCCTATACAATTGCATGAAAATCTAAAACAATAGAACCAGGCGTTATTGTGTATTCATAAATATCTTTATTAAATGTAAATCCAATTCCTTGCTATACATTTATGGAAAATTCATAAGACGGTTTTCTAGGCTCTAAATAATGGTTATGGATTAAAGGTGTAAGAAGAGACATTATAATTATCCCTCTGTGTTAGGTTCTAAAATATGATTGTGTACTAATGTTACATTCTTTTCTACATCATTTCCACTCACATCATACCTCACAAGTCTAACCATAGGCTATCCTCTTCCAGACTTCAATACTCTCATATTAAAGTCAAAAACCGAAGGGTCCCCACCGGCTTCAAGCGTTAAAGTATTATCCACCATAATCTTCGCTTTAGGAATTACTATCTAGAACATCTCATCTTCTCCATTCTCACTACCGCGTGCGAGTGTATCGCCAACGACGTAGTAAGTACCAGGGAATGTATCGGCGGTTATATCTATTATATCTTCAAGAGGTCTTACTAATTGAGAAGTAATAATTACATCACCATCTAGGGGAACTGAAAAAATTTTAGGAATGTCGGTTATTTGGATTTCTTTGATAAACTCTACACTTGAGTCAGTTAAATACTATTGAAGTATAGTCATATCTACTGTATCAATTTGCCCATCTCCATTTACGTCTGCTGCCAATTTATCAATTTCTACATTTGAGTCAGTTAAATACTATCGAAGTATAGTCATATCTACTGTATCAATTTGCCCATCTCCATTTACATCACCGATCAAAACGCCGTAATGAGTTGCTTCTTCAACATCTAATCTTGGAAACACTTTAAACAGCATATTCCCATTTTCATCAATTGTATAATTCTCCCAGCCGAGACTTTTAATTGTATTTAAATCAATATCAGTCTATCCACTAAAAGTAACTGTATCTTCTACGGTTCCTGCATAAGATTCATCAGTTAAAATATCAATATCAAAAGTACAAAAATACTTTTCATCTTTACTTAATACTTCAACCTTATCTCCATAATCATCAAAAAATGTCGGATTTATCTTCTCGCTTCTTTTTCCTTCAAATTGTATATAAGGATTCCAAGCTGGATCATTTTCAATATTTGCTACTGAAGTATTGATGCTAGGAGCAAAAGTCTCAGTTCTCATTATTAAAGATGCAGCCTTCCATTTACCCGCTTTTGTAACTATTTCAGTAATAGGAACATTTCCTATTTTTCCCCCATACATAGTCGCAAGAGACTTCATAGAAAATAGCGCATCTTGCACATTAAATGTAATTTCCTTCCCAAAGTCCCATTGTATTAAAGGAGCGTTTCCTTTGCCACCAACTGCCTATGTATTCTCAGCAGTTTGCTCAAGTGTCGAAATCTTTAGAGTATCGAGATAGAGGGCGGGAACGGTTGGATTCCCGTCCTCATCTATTTTATAAAATGTTACGTCGCACACTTCTTGTATGCCGTAAGTATCAAGTATTGACATTTGTACATCTCCTTTTAAGTTATTTGTTGCCAATAGTCGCCATTCCAGATTAAGAATTGTTTTGCAGTTGAATCGTACATTATTTGTCCAAGATAAGATCCAGCAGGTGGCATGTTTCCACGTATAGTCGTTAATGTTACTCCAGTTGCAATTCGAGCTTCATTTGCAATATTCTAACTAATACAATATAAATTCTAAGAAGAATAATTGGTGATATTATTTGTATTTGTAGCGCGAAGAAAACAATAATCATCCGATCTTAAAGCATCTACAAAACACACATTATTCCGATATTCAAAATTTCCAGTAGCTGCTGTTATAGAGAAAAAAACATTTCCTGCTCCCGCACTAGCACTTATTGCTCGAACTAGACAATTATTGATATGGAGATCTTTTCCACCCTATGCAAAAAATCCTTTGAAAAAACTATTAGTAGATGGTAATGCGGAAAAATTCCCACTTTTATTTTCTAATTTATTTACACTACACTATTCAAAAGTAACATTTGAAACCGTATTGCAAAATAAACCGCACCAATTAACTTCTAAATTACTATTCGAATCACAATAGATATGAACATTTTTAAATGTTGAACTCGCTATACTATTTGCAAAAATTGGGGCGTTTCGATGACTAGAAACATAAATATTTAAATCTTGAAAATATGCACTCTAAATAGAGCTAAAAAATGGCTTATCCTTCGCCAGATAAATCGTATTACTATTTCCATATAAAGAAAAATCAACGTTGCTTGTAAGAGACCAATCTGATGAACTAGCAATTGCTATCTAGTACTTTAAAAATCCAGATTTAATGTCACCTGAAAGCCATAAACTAAAATTATCCTAACTAACTTCAGTACCAGTTGTAACTTCTGTTCCCTAAAGATAGCTATTTTTTAAATACCCATTTCTATAACTCCAAATTGTTTGATTTAATGCTGTCTTATCTAAAGAAAATCCATTAGGAGTAAATGTAACCATGCACCCATCAGGAGTATAAGTAGAAACCGCATTTTGAACAACACTTATTTCTTTTTTCCCATCATTTGTTTGCACCCATAACTTATTCTATCCATCCATTGGAACTACATAAATTTTATTAGAAGCCCAAGTGCCAGTAGTACCGCTTACATATTCAAAGGATGGTCTAGAGCTATCATTCACATATCCAATTGTAGCAAGCGATAATCCACTAGTAATATTAGCAGCAATAAGATCACTAACTGCACTTATAAATGCATTATTTGATACAAAAGCATTAATCTAACTACTAACTGCCTCAACAACATAACCACCACTAACTGCGCCAATATTATTACGCGCATTGGTCTAATTTTCAGGAGTAAGAACCTAACGAGTAAATTTGACTGCACTTGCTTGCAATTCTGCAACCGCGTTTAAAAGTTCTTTAACTTCTCCACCGGTCTTATTTAAATTATAATAATTCATTTGTCACCTCCTCACGGCACAGGTATGCGCCCCTCTGTAATCCATTCTCCGCCATAAAAGCGTGCGAAAGTAATACCATCATCTACATCTATTCTGACTCTCCATAATGCTATATCATTAGAACCATATCGGCTTGCCGCGTTATAATAAAACTCAAGATAAGGATTGCCATACAACCCATAAATTGGACCCTATGGTCTATCACTTGGCGACACACCGCTAAGATCAACTTCTCCAAATCCCATTCGATTTATGCCATAAGAAGTCACAATCGGATTCTTATTTGCATTTAAAACACCAGTCTAAAGTGCGTCCATCGGCATTGTACCTGAATCCACAACTTTAGTCCAAGTTACACCACCATCAGTAGAAGAACATAATCCACGCGAAGTAAGTTTTGTCATAATATTAGGATTTTCTTTATCTATAACAGTATAACCAGTACCATCTTGAAGTATATTATTCATATTACCGCTAATTTTTTGATTGGCTTGAATCGCTTCTTGAACTTTTTGCGCGCTCAATGCACCAGAAGAACTCAAAAGATTTGCCGCCCGCGCATAAGAACCTTGCGCGAACTATAAGCTCTATGTTTCAGCAGTTATTCTCTAAAACAAATCTTCAAACTAAGTCTTATAATTCTAAACTTTCACAACATCTTTTTCTGGCTCTTCAAAATAATAAGTAATCTCATATATATAAACAGGCTCTTTGTGTGGAGTCTTTACACCATAAACTAAATCATATCCAAAATACTCTACATCCTCAATAAATGTAATATCTCCCACATCAAAGTCTTTACCTTTGAACTCTTCAAGCGCGCCGACTCTTAGAACATCAATTGTATAAGATACTTCGGGGCGCGCGGATGTATAGGCAACTTGAAGTGCATCTAAGTAGTATAAATTATCATCATAATACTTTTCATCATTCCAAGTTCCTTCTTGGATAAAGCGCGAATATGATTCATAGAATTTCTTTTCTGCATTAGAAATAGCCGCTTCATGGGCTTTAATTTCTATTTCTAAATCTTTAAGTTTCCCATCAATACCAGTTTCGCTTATCTACTTTCCATATGCCTCATACTACGCTTCAAACTTAGCTTTCTCAGCCTACGCATTTTTATACTTATAATATTCTGATTGAATTGAACTTACGCCGCCACCTTGTGTTTTCTATTTACTAATGTAATTAAAAACGGCAACATCAAAGTTAGTATCACTAGGAGGAGCATCGCGCATAAGTGAACGGATTCGTTCTTTAGAACTTATAATCTATTTTTCAGCGCTTGTACGACCTTCTTCTGCCATATTATAAAGCGCTAAAAACTTTTCTTTTTCAGTTATATAACTTTGTTTCAAAGCACCCTTTTCAGTAAGAGGCTTTATATTCTTACTTAAAACAGTATAAAGACCTTCTGGTCCATACATATCTCTTGTCAACTATTTTCTATCAATCAAACCTTTAGAAATATAATAATCAAAATTCAGTATATAATCTGCGCCAGACGTATTGTCTTGCGCGCGACCTATCGCGCAGAAGCCATAGGTTCCAAATTCATTTGAATTTTGTAAGACAATTGTTTTTGTTGAAAGTGCATTTGATTTTATATTTCGTTTAATAGATTTTAGATCTATGCCATATACAAAACCATATCCTAAATTCACGCCGAGCGTTGTATCGCCTTTTTTAATACGAACTTTTTTCTATAAGATCATACCATCTTCATCGTGGTCAATAATAAATTGAACCCAACACTTAAATTGCTCAGCAATTGTTTGAAGAATATTGAAACGATTTGATTGTTTCGCGCTAATTGTAGCTTGGCGCTCATAGTTAAGATAAACGGGTTTAAGATTTGGATTAACCCAATCTACTTTATCTTGGTATAAATAGGCTAAATCCTTAATATCCGTAATATTTTGTTGTTCAGTATGATTATAATAATTATAACGAACATAGGCTAGTGGTTCAGCATCAAAATCTTCAACATTATCGGGTGTAATAACAACTGGATCTGATTGCCCATCTTTTTCTAATTTGACTTCAGGATAGAACCTAAAAACATAAGGTCTTAATGGAGAATCTAAAGAGCCGCCACCCTATTCCTAGCTATATGTATATTCAGAGAACATAAACCCATACTTATAAATACCACCATCAACAAATCCATTAAATTGCTCTTTTCGAGATACAGACTCAGTAATTTCAATCTCTATTGTCCAGACCATAATTTTAAAAGTTGGCGGAATTACAGCACTACCTTCTGGCTATAAGTAATTTTCTTTATAATCAGTCTACTCATCAGAGTTCTTTTTAATTTTTGCTTCAACACTATTAATTTTTAAGAAATCATTAGTGTTAATATTCTATATTATGTCTCCACTATCCTGATAAATATATATATGTGGCTCAAGTGGCGCGCGTTTGTCTTGTACTGATATACGATTTAATTCTTCTATTTCTTCGTTAGTTACTAAAAGTTCATAAGAAACTCTATACTTATTACCTTTTACTAACCCATTTGGAAAGTATGTCGCCGCGCCCTATAAAGTAGTATTATATAAATACTAATCAGGAATAAGTGCTAGTCCACCATAATCTGCACTATCTGAGCTTTGTCTAAACCAAGTTCTTTGTGCGTATCCATCTCGAAGAACTGCATATCCGATTGCTGGCTAAGATTTATTAGCATTTCTTCTAAAGAAATACCAATTCATACTATCTGTAAACTGCTCTGGATTTACAATTAAATTATTAACTGCCGTGCAATCAAGAGTATCGGTATCTGTAAAACGATAAATTTCGTCGTTGCTACTTCCCAATTGCCATATCTAACAAACTCGATTTGTTAATGGATCGCACCTACTTTTTATATGATTTACTATCCTTTGCGCGCGATATTGAGTTGAAACTAAAGCATTCGCACTTAATGTAAAATATGAGGTACTCTAATCTTTTAAATGAAAACTCCAAAGATTAGCATTATAGGTCGCCGCGAAATTATCTACATAACACTAAACTCCATTTATTACAAGCATTCCGTCTTTTTCAACAATCGGCGTGCTATCAACATAATAAAATCCAAATCGACCTAAATCTACCTAAGTATTGTCTTCATAAGTTTGAGTCAATAACTAACTAACCTAAGAATAGAATAACATAACTCTCCCGTATCCAGATAAAACAATTCGTCCTTCGCCATTTTCTAAAATGGTAGTTACACCAGCGCCGCCATTTGGTGAATTAGCTTCATAAACCGGTTCTTCTACATACTCTCTTATCGTATCACTATTTTCCGCATCATAACTCCAATCTGTACCTTTCAACACATCCGTTATTAAGTTCGGAGCAGTATCAATATTATTCTATAACTCAATATCATAAGTAAGATTAAAACCCTATCGTGACAACTCAGAAATAAACTAATCTTCGCAAGTATAAGTTATGAGTTTTGAATCAGAACTTTCATCACAATTCTTTATGATAAAATCATACCACTTATCTTTCCATTTAACTTTCAATTTCTACTCATTAAAAAGATATTGAATAAATGGATTTATATAATGATCATCATAAACTTGGATTCTTCGATAGATTAGAGGTGTCGTATCTGGCTAAACTGCAAGCGCTTTGTTTTCATTATTATGTTGCACGAAATATCCATATAGACTCTCAATAATATCTAAATCGTAACACTCTCTTAGCATTTTAAATGTGAAAGTAGAAGTTCCGTTTATGTTCTTTGTTAAGACGGGTTCAAGAGCGGAGCATTGAGCTTTAAATGTGTCAGTGCCAATTATTGCAACTTTTTTCTCAGTCGGAATTTTTTTTAAAGACGGAACATCAACTAAATTTGGAAACTCTGATTCAAAAAACTATATCTATTCATGTGCCTCATAGAAAATTGAATCACTAGAATTTTCTCCAATCACACAGCAATAATTATAAACTAGTATTCCAATATTATTTGATAAAATAGTAGAAGTATTATCTAAATTATAAACCGCCTCTGGATATAATGTTCGACCGCGTACATTCTCATTATTATGCAATATCTAATAATATAAACCCTCTTTTCTGTTATTAGACTATTTAATAAAAGTATAATTATATGAAGAATCCCAGTCATTATTGGGAATAGCAAGCCTTAAAGCGTGGTTATATCCAAATCCCCTATGTTCCCAACCATCTTTATATAAAGTCTTAATAAATGTAGCAGCCTTATTCTTATTTTCAGGAGTTTGATTCTCTTGTCTCCAATATTCAAAAGTAAAAGTAATACCTTCTTTTGGAATAATCTCTTTTATTTGTGCTGAAGCCACGAGATAAAACCAACCTACAACAGATGGCTTAAATGTGTCTTCCCATACGCTTATTTCATAAGGTTCTTGTATTGCAGCCATTATCTCACCTCCTTAGAAATAGCGATAATCTAGCTTAAATGTAGAAGTTACATCATCAGCAGAAAGAATCGACATTGATGCCGGATTCCAAGCAGGAATCGTCACCGAAGGGATTCCAGTAGATGTTGAACTAATATAAATAACATAAGTTGCATCTGGTTGTATTTTTGGACTAATAGCACCGTTCTGAACATTCTCATATAAACTAATCTACTAATCACATAAAAAAGGAGTTGCTTTTATAACTCTATTTAATGAGCTTGGAGCAGTCGCACCACTACTTGGAGTACAAAAAACAGAAACCCAATAATTAGTTCCCGAACCACGCCCTCTATTTTTAAAGAAAGTAAAATAACTTGTTACTTCCGCGCCGAGTGCAGCCTCCGCAGGATAGTCATTCTTATCAAAATAAAACTCAGTAGGAGTTGAAAAAACTATTGTTGCGTTTTGTGCTGACTCTAATGTTGAACCGCCTTTAAAAACCCACTCATTACTTGTATTTTCAAAAGGACCATAACCAAAACCAAATGTATCACCAACATAGTTCTAAGCACTACTAAGACTCGTTTCTGTCATAAAAATAACTCGATTGGTAGGTCGTTTTGTCGGCTCTATCCAACCTTTAGTTCTATTACCAATTATTTCCACCTTTATTTCGCGCCCATCACTAATTGGTAAATTACCAAAGGTTCCAGATATAATATAACTATTATAAATAGTTCCAGTTGGAACTCTTTCGAAATTTGCTCCTTTTATAAGATGTCTTTCCATATCAATCAATATAAAATCATCATTTGTATTAAGTTTTGTAGTTATCGCGCCCAATTGAAGGATATAAAGATTTTCATCACCAGCAGAGATCCTTAAAGTTAAAGGCTCTTCCATAAGTTCAAAAGGAATATAAATTTTATATTCTGCTGGATAGTCTCCATTATTATATAACACAAGCTTTTTATCAGTAAAGTCTTGCGGACCAGCTTCTAAACCACTTGCTTCCGCCCACTCGCCAATATTCGGATAGTTAAATTCATCATACTGTGACAAATATGGATGCACAGCCCGCGCGAAAGGATCGTAGCAAATGAAGTTTATTGTACCCTCACCTTTATATACCCTTTCAAAAATTGGAGTAACCTCATCTTCTCTCACTCCAACTTCCTCATCAAAACACACATACTTAACTTGAAGAGGCTACTGTAACTTAACAGTATAAGCCTTGAAAGGATACTCATCAAAAATTAATTCTCCCATATTCTTTCCATCAAAGCGTTTTCTCAAGGCGCGCAGTTGTGTCTCAGACATATGGTCAAATGCAAATGAAACTTGGATCTAACGCGCATTATAAAAACTCTCGAAGTAATAAGCCCCATCACGCCCAGGGGCTTGATAGGTCTTATCTTGAAAAGGGGGAGAAGTTATGTCATTATATCTTGAACCGTCACTGACACGAGTAATCCCAAAGTCGCTTGAGTGAACCCAATCAGAACACACTCTAGGTTTTGGTTCATCTTCAGTGGAAGGCTCAATCTCTTCAAAAGTTTCGCCAGGTAACACAAAGCAGAAACCTTCGAAATCTACTCTTTTAAATCTTTCCATTGTCTTTCCTCCTTTAAACTCCTTTCTATTATAAGTGAGATTTTTGGACTATGTATAAAGAGAAATGGGTCATCGAAATGACCCATTCTCATATTTTGTTTTATCGGAGATAGCTTATGACGCGTGTGTTACGGTATTGTCCATCTTGGTAAATTTGTTGTTTAATGCGCGCGGCAAGTTGGTCTACGTCGTAATCAGATCCAATGTCGGCATCGATTTTTATGTCGAAGTATGTGTCACCAGTTAAGGAGTTTTGTTGAGTTGGATCGAAGTTACGAAGAATATCGCGGAGAGCGATAAAGTTTTGAGAATCGGATGGGTCTAGGACGACTTCGGGATGGGATTTTGTACCATCGAGCCAAGCAGGACCAGTAAAGTCTGCGAGACCACCTGCCTAATAGGTGAACCCAGCATTTGTGAGTTTTTTTCGAGTATATTCTGCCCAATCTTTCCAACTTGAGTAATTCCAAATATAGGGAACTTTAACACTTCCAGAAGGTCTAAGATCCTTTTCCCCAGTCTTCACGCCAGGCAAATCCATAAAATTAAGATCCTTTAGAGCGTTCCAAATATCTGTTGGCATTAAATTCCCCTAAGACCAGTCCCACACATAATATGGATGATATAAACGAGAGCTATGATCGAGTTCATATCTTAACTTAGTTAATTTATCATACGTCTTTGTTATTGTATCATCGCTCCAAGTATTAACCTATTTTTCATCATAAAATTCGCTTTGCAAAATAGAATTCATTTTTCGATAAATGTCACCATCTCTAATAAGATTTTCTTCACTCTCAGAAATATTATCTTGACTAGTATTCTATTCTCCATTAGTTTCCTAAGTTATCTTATTTCTATTTCGTCTATTTTCAGCCGTCACGCCCATCTCTACAAGATCATAAATATATCCTTTTTCATTTCGTGCTTTGTTTAATAGATAAGAAGGCTATAGCTCTGGCTCTGATCCAAAAACTCCCTTTTGTTCATCGTACATAAGTCTATTCCAATCATCATAACCATAAATTTTATTTATTGCTTTTTTTGCTTCTTCTTCATCAAAAATATCTTTTGTACCTGGCTCTTCACCATCGCCAATAGACTAATTGCCCGTCTTATCAGCATCTTCTTTAGCTTTTGGTATCTTTTTTCCAAGTTCAACTAAATCGCCATCTGTTGCTAATTTATTACCTTTTGAGATATCTTTATTTATTTTTGTGGCACTTAATCCGCTTTCAATTTCTGTTTCTAAATCAGAAGTCCACTTTTTCTATTGCGCATCAGTCATACCAAAAAATCCGTCTGCAGCCTATAAACGGCCAATAATTGATTTATCACCATTACTAAGCGCATCCTTCAAGTCTTGAATGTCTTTAGCTTTCCCGCCTTCTTGCCACATCTTATACTGACTCTATAAAACTTCAAGCTAATCAGTCTAAACTTTCATAACTTCTTCATTCTAAGTCTCAATCTCTTTCAGCGCGCTATCTACAATTCCATCAATATAAGACTCTCTTTTTGCATCCAATTCCTTCTAAGTCTTCATAATCTCAAGGCCATTTGCGCCAGTCGTATCTCTCTATAAATACGCAAGTCGATTCTCAAGTTCAGCAACTTCTTCTTCTTTTTTCGTGTTCTCTCTTATTTCTCTCTCAAGATCAATACTCTTCCTTAATTCATCAACAATTCTCTAATTACTTTGCTAAATTGCGTCATTTAATGCTTCTTGATCTTCAATTCTTTGTTCCCATTCTTTCTCTAGCATATTTCCAAGACGATCTTCAAGAGTAATAATATCTTCGAGTCTTTCATCTTGTAAAGCCTTTAAATCATCAGTATTCTCATAAATCTCATCTTCTTTCTTACGAACCAAATCAACCGCTTTTTGTAACTCTTCACGATATTTATCTGCTGCTTCTGAATCATCTTTATCTGTCAATTTTGTATACGCATCGGTCATCTAAATGGTTCCAAACTCATCAACAGTAAAGTATTTCTATTGCTCAGCATATGTATGATCGACGCCGTTTTCATCTATCCAATGCTTGTTTCCAATATTCGCAAGTTCTTCCTTAGCAATTTCAAGTTCATTTTCCAAATTCTATCTTTGAAGCTATAATGCAGAAATCTCAAGCTCGCGCGCAGTTGTAACCTTTTGAATATCAAGAGTTCCATCTGCAAGAAGTGCATTATATTCTCTCTAGTATTTTGAACGTTCTCTTTGAAGAGTAACTTGAATTTGATCCAAGTTATAAAGACGATCAATTTCATGAATAAAAGTCTCAAGACCTTTCGCGCCATTTTCAGTAGCAGTAATAAGATTCTTTAATGACTTTCCAAGATTCTCAGTACCTTCACCATATTTCTTTTCAAGCTTTATGATATCTTCCCAAGCAATTCCTACTGCTAATGCTCTTTCTATAAGAATATCTGTAGCAGTATTTGAGATAAAATCTAATTCTTGAATTGTGTCTTGTATAGCAAGTTGAGCATCTGTTAAACCTTCATTATATGACTAAAGATATCCAACTACTTCTTTTGCAGTTTCTGGCTTAATAAACCAAGTTCCATCTTGCTTAAATGCTTTACCTTCAATATAATCTCCCATATGTGAATATAGGTTCTAATATTCTTCTTCTGTTAGCCCCTTATTTAACTGAAGTTTTAAAGCAATATCTACGAATTCTTGCCACTGGTCGGTTGTTTGCGCCATCTTACGACCAGCCTTTTCGCCATCTTTATACAGGATCTTAATTAATGCATCAAAATCTTTTAAATCTACGCCTAAACTTTTAAGATAGTTGATAAACTATTGAACCGCAGGCATACCTTCTTTTGTTATATCAATACCTATTAAAGCCTAAGCAGCAATTTGTTGATTCTTACTAGATAGCTCATTAAAACTAAACTAAACACCAGAAGATTGTCTATGAACAGCTTCAGACTATTCCTTCGTTAATCCATTGATCATATTATCCGCAAGCCCTTGTAAAATATCAAGAAGTCTACTTCCACCTGCTTTTTTATAATCATCTATAAAACTATTCAATTGTTCTTTTGTTATAGTCCCAGCTTCAAATTCTGTTAAAAATTTTGAATTATTATTAAGTAAAGCATCTGATTCTAATTCAGCTATTTTTTCTGGAAACCTTGCTATTTCTTTTATTATATCCTGATTAAAGAGTGTTTTTGTCTTATACAAACCCGCTTTAGATAAGTCATCCTCTAAAATTCCTATATTATTTTCAATTAAATGTTCATAATATTCTGGATCAAAATAAGTATTTGTTATAATTTCAGCTAATTTATCTCCATTACCAAAAATGTTAAGATCAATCATCGCTTTTTCAAAAGCTTTTTTAACATTATCACTTTCACCGCTTAAAATAGCAGAAGCAATATCATCTAATTCTTCGGCGGTAACTTCTCTATCTGCTAGTCCACTCCAAAGTCCATAAGAACTTCCAATTAATTCATTAAATTCTGTTATACTACGATCTTTTATGGCTTGCTATATATCTTTATAGTTTGCAACTCTAAGTGTAAGTGGGCTTCCTATAAAATGTTCCCACCACTGAATGCCAGTTGTAATTCCTCCAGAGCTTGCAATAGATGTCATTTCTTTATTTTCTGCTAGTGCGGCATTGTAATCTTCATAGGCTCTTTGAATATTAGACTGTCTTAGTTTAGACATCTCTGCTCTAAGACCTTCTTCGCCACCCTCTTTAAGTTTCCATTCGCCGTTTTCATAGGTAAAGAACTCTCTTAATCTAGGAATTGTCTTTAAAAGATTATTAACTGTATCATTTACTTTTTGTACTGATTGATTCCATTCATCGGTACCTTTTACTAACTCAGTAGTCTATTTTGAATATTCTGTTGTTAAGGTATCTAAAGCCTTCTCACAAGTATCGATTTCTTTGTTGGTCTCTTCAATTTTTTCTTTTAATTCTTCTTGCTTCTCTCTTAACTCATCAATTCTTCTTGAACTTGCGTTTGCAGCATCTGAAAAAGCTTTAATTGCTACAACTGCTCCCGCAATAACCGCAGCAATTCCAAGTATCCACCAAAAAGCCGCTTGCATAATAACTCCTTTACCAGCAGCCTTTAAAGATTCATTACCTAAAGCCTAAATTGCTTGTCCTACTACTGGTAAAATGGCGCCGACAACCGATAATGCAGTACCAACTGTAGTTATTGCCTTACCAAAATCAGAAGTCTATTCTGGGTCCATCGCCGCAGAAAGCATTACTAGTGCAGTACCAGCCGTTGATAAAGCCATACCCATTTTTTGAGTATCTACAGTAGTCTTTTGAGTTGTTAATCCAAATTCTAAGAATACCTTATCAACATTTTCTGCTGACATACCAGTTGCAACTAAATTATTTCGTAAAGTTTCCACACTTCCATTAGCAGACTCAACCGCTTGAATCATCTAGCCAGTCTTTTCAGGATCTAAATTAGATTTTGTAATTAAACCATTCTAGCCAAATAGAAGATTATCTTGCTAATCAGAGCCGAAAGTTTTTTTCGCTAAAAAAGATGTCTTATTAAACCCAATTAAATTTTTAAAAGATCTTTTCTAACCTACTCCACTAACATTGGTCTTTTTTATCTCGCCTTCTACCGCAGCTTTAAATGCTTTTCCAGCTTCGGTTCCAGCCTCTCTAAATATTTTATTAATACTTCCAAAAAGTCCATTAAACACAGTTCTTGCAACCTTAAATCCACTCCAAAGCATTAGAATCTTTGGAAGAATTCCAGCCCAGCCATTTAATCCTTTTGTAATATTATTAATCGCATTAATAATACCAGTCAAGATATCTACAACACCCTTCACAAGATCAGATTCCATTAATCCCATCGTAAAGGTATCATACGCATTTTGCAAACGATTTAATTTACTATCTAATGAATCTAGAGTCTTTCCAAATTGCTCATTAGATGCTCCAGCTGAATTTTCAGCAATGCTTACAAGTTCTTGTGTGCGCGCATAGTCTTGCATAAGTGCAATAAAACGCGATTGCTAACGCGAACCTGCCGCTTGTGTTGCAATATATCTCTATTGAACAGTGCTTAAAGTATCCCATTTCTCTGAAAGTTTCATAAGAATAGAATCCAAACCTTCAGTTCCCGCGAAGAAACCAGACATATCAATTCCCGCAACTTCTCTCAAAGCCGCAGAAATCTTGTTAAGATTTATAACTTCTCCTTCTTCATCTGTTCCAGTCAGTCCACCTTCAGAAGCAAGTTTTTTAACTTCACCAAATCTAGAAACAATAGTTTTTAATGCGGTACCAGCAGTCTCAGGAGATTCTTGTGTAGTTTCAATAATCTATGTTAAGAATGCAGAAGTTGTTTCAAATTCCATACCCGCCGACTTAGCAAGTGAAGCAACTTTAGTCATAGCAGTTGAAATTTCATCCACATTAGCCGCAGCTTTAGCCGCAAGAGCAGAATAAACATTATTGATACGTCCCGCACTAGCTTCATTAATTTCCATATTAAAACCACGCAAGGCGTTCGTCATACGTTTTGTAGCATCTTCCGCACCGAGTCCCGCAATACGAGCCATTTTTAGGGTTTCATTAGAAACTGCCATAACTTCATTTGTTTTTAAGCCCTATTGATAAAACAAAGTAGCAGACTCATATGCATCATGAACCGATACACCAAGTTCATTTGCTCTACGTGTATATTCTGGTAACTGTGACCACATATCTCCAACAGAGAAGTTTGTAACCACAGCCGCTTCTGTCATAACTTTGTCAAGGTCTTTAATAGTTGCAAAAGCCGAACGAGCCGCGCGCTTTAAAAGATTAATAGCATTTGCAGCGCCAAAGAAATAAGTAATTTTGTTTTTAAAATTCTCCATTTCTTGGTTCATTTCATTTTGAGCCTTTGCCGCGCCGAGCTATTCTTGAGTCATATTATCGAGCGCTTGAGCACCCTATTTTAACTCTCCAGTCTAAGCATCTATATATGCGTTGCCTTCGGCAAGTGCTTGCGCATAAAGCTTCGCAATTTCAGCGTTCTAGCCATCAACAATGCCTAAACGCTATTTAACCTCTGCTAAATTCTATGCTTTTTTAAGAGCATATTCCATCGCAGCAGCTAAATCTCGCATTTCTTTTGCATTAAAACCGCCGGCCTTGTTGAGTTTGGAAGTTGCTGTTATTGCAGCTTGTGCCGCCGCAAAATCTCCACTTCCCATTGCAGATTCAAAAGTGCCGACCGTTCCAGGAAGTTTTGTAGTGATTGCTGCTTTCGCGCGCTAATACTTTGTATTCTTCGCTTTAATAGATTTTGCCGCAATTGCGCCAATTTCAGTCTATGTCTATTTTATTGAATTATTGATGTCATCAATCTATTGTTTTACACTCGCACTAAAAAAATCTTTTAATTTATCCTTTGGAATTTTATTTAAAAGTTCTGTTAAATGCGTCCAAGTATCGCCAATTTGTTTACTAGCCGTATTAAAAGCATTAATATCTTTATTGTCTTTTAGTCCGCGCGCGAGTGCCGCTCCAGCTTTCGCACCAGCATCCTCAATTTTTGTAAACGCTTTTGAGAAAGATGACTAAAGTTTTTCAGGTACGCCTAATTTATTTAGAAATTCTTGAAGTTGCTTAGTTTTTGTAAGAGCGTCTTGAATGTCAGTTACTACATTAAACTAAACAACTCTTTCAATTTTATCTGCCATTCTCCTTCAACTCCTTATATATCACTATTAATATCATCATTCAAAACTAAGAACTCGATAATATGTGATTGACCTCTTTGTCCCACTGGAATAGCGCGTCCCTAAAAATCTAAAACATATGGATTACCATTTCTTCCAAGCATAAGACTTAAAGTACTTGTAATTTTAATTTTTGGGATTCGTATAATTCCAGTTTTTATAACTCCACTTACATCATCTTTTACTTTTGTTTGTCCTTCCAAATAAATATATCCATTAAATAATCTCTAGTCAAATAAAAACGCATTATAACCATTATTATAATTATAGTTATAATAAACGCTTACTTCTTTAAAAGCATCATTAATTTTTATGCTTCGCGCGCTAAGTATTTCATATTGTAACTTTTCTCCAGTATTAAAATCATATATAAAAAGCAAATCGGCAAAATCTTTTGAAAGCGTTATAATTCCTTCTGCTGAACTCTCGAGATGTTCAGTAGTACTAATTTCAATTCGATCTAATTCCGAAGACTGAATAAGTCGTGAATTTTTCAAAAGTGCTAATTGCTCATTTGTCATTGTGCCTTTTGAAAATTGAAGATTAATTTCTTTTACTGTATTCCAAAAAACCCAACTTCTGTTGCCAAATCCACCATCTGCGCTCACAAACTCAGAACTTTCTTGTAATCCAAATATTTCCAAATGATCGAAAAAAGCAATTGGCTCATTTTTCTCGATCTGTCGATTGCCTACTTGGAACGGATAGGTCGCGCGCAGAGTTATGTTATCGATTTCTCGAAAAGTAAATTCTGACATTCCTTTTTCTCCTTATAATAATAAAAGGTGAAGGAGTTTTACCTCCTCCACCCATTTTTAGTTTTTATGTTTTTAGGTACCAGGATTTTTTAAATCGTGGTTATGAATTAAAGTATGTGTAGCAGTTGTAGCATTTCCAGTCACATCATACTTAATCAATTTCATCATAACTTTATCAGCAGGACGAAGCACTGTCAAGTTAAGATTGAAAACAGAAGGATCTCCACCAGCTTCAAGAGTTAGAGTGTTTTCAGCAGAAACTTTTGCCTTAGGAATAACGATCTGGAAGAACTCATCCTCACCAGATGCTTCATTTCTTGCATAAGTATCACCAACCACATAGTAGGTACCGGGGAAAGTATCAGCAGAAATTTCAATAATACCATAATTCTTAGCAACAACATCATAATTAATGAAAAGTCTGTCATTAGCACTTACTGTTGCATTAGATAGTAATGCACTACCATTTGCATCAAAAACTTTTACATCAAAAGCTTGAGGTTCAGAACTTATCGTTGGTGCTGTTGTACTAAGAGTTGCCTTAGCCATCTTTCCATTTCCAAGATCAATGGTTAAGCCATCAACCATTGCTGAAACAGTAGTTTCTGATCCAACAGTATAAGTCATAGTTCTCATGATATACGGAGAAGAAACCGATTCATAAACATTTCCGTCACCATACATAACTGCAAGAGACTTCGCAGAGAAAAGCGCATCCTCAAGAGTCACTGTAATCTCTTTTCCATAGTCCCACATGATAAGAGGCGCATTACCCTTACCACCTTGAGCCATAGTAGTTTCAGCAGTAGTCTCAACAGTAGAGATCTTCAAAGTATCCAAGAAAAGAACTGGAACAGTAGGAAAACCAGCGCTGTTCAACTTATAGAAGGTAACATCGCAGACTTCTTGAATACCATATTTATCTAAAATACTTGCCATTTATAGCCTCCTATTAAATTTTATTCTAAATTCGTCACCCAATATTTTGGATGAACCTTTTTACTATCAGCGCCCGCAAGTAAGGATTTAATATCAAGATCATATTTTTCTTTCTCTTGATATCTCTATAACAACATTTGCGCCGCCGCATAACTTAACTCTCCGATATTAAGTGGAGTTATTCCACAATTCATAAAGCAAAGTGAAGACATTAAAGTCTCAAGTGTAATGCCACCATTTTTTTGCTTTGCTTTAATTCTATCTCTCAATCGCGCCTTCGCTTTCATCTCTGCAATACGCGGATTAAGTTTTTTGTCTAACTTCTCAACTATCTTCTCACCAAGCGCCGCTCTAACGCAATTCTAAAAATCAAAATAGTCTTCTTCAGTTAAAAACCTTAAATTATCTCGTTTCTTTTTGTTAGTAATATCTCCAATTAGAAGCTATTTCCTTTCATACAAAAAGAACACATCTTCCCGAATAAAAAACTTAAAAGCGGCGACAACTAAATCTTTCATTTTCTAATCATAAATTGCAAGATTAAAAAGTTGTTCAAAAGGAGAAAGCATTTGAGACAAATCAATTTTATTCTCAACATAAGAATCTTCTATATCTTCTCTCGTCACTGTTAAAATTTGACGATAGAGAGAAAAATTCTCACAAGTTATAATTTCTCTTATTGTAGGAGGATATACATAACAGATATCTTTAAACTTTAGTGGCGCGCCAATGAATAAAGCTTCTTTATTCATAAGTAGACACCTCAAAATTCATTTCATAGCAAGAAATTTCATCAGTTAAAAAGTTAATTGAGAACTCTCCGCCCCGAATTTTCCCAAGCCCATTAACAGATTTATTGTTTAAAGATTTTTCTATTTCTCCCATAATTGCGAAGGGGCGCAAATTAGAGTCTTTTATAAACCACTACGTTAATGGTACAAAAACCTCAATTGCAAGCGACAAATCCTAAACTTCAGAATTAGTCGGATTTGTTTCTCCTCTTACAACTCTTAAAGAAATAATACTTTGCGCCGTTTCTTTATATGCAATTCTAGGAACAATCTTAATGAGCTTCTCGTACACTTCTGATTTAATCTATTCTTCTGTTAGATCAGCGCCCGCCGCAGGATCCTTATCAGTATAATACAGAAGCTTCACAAGATTCTAATTATTCATTAGACGAGTTACAATTCTTTGTAACACAATTCCTAATTCTCCAAGGTCTCTAACATTACTCATTAGTTATTACCTCCTTGAAGCCAATAGAAATCTTCATCATCTTCTGGCGTACTAGGATCTGGTTTTTGAGGCGGCGCGCTTAAATCAAATTCGTAAACAGGATCAATAGTTACATACTCTACATTCTCAGTAGACTATATATCATAACCAGTAACTCTATAATATTCCTAAAAGGGCTTTTCTCCTACAATAAAATAGTCATCTCTTCTTACATACTAATTGCGCGGCATAATAAAGAAACTCGTCTTCAGATTCTCAGCATAAATAGTGTCCATACGACTACGAGATCGAATCTCATTCTTTAACATATTATCTTCTTGCCCATACATATATGCCCAAGATGTTTGCGCGCTACCGTCGCGCGCAGACCAGGTCAAGTAATGTGTCATTCGTAACATAATGTAACGATTATATCCACTTGCCTTAATCCTTTCGATATAATATACCATCCAAGGCTTCAATTCATTATCTTTATTTGGAAGCATAAGAATTGTCCCACCTGGCATATTTAAATTTACATTTGTTAAAAGATAATGTAAAGTTTCAGTTTCATCCTATTTATACTTTTCAAAGCTTCCGACGTGTTCCGCACCATCATACTCAAATTTTATACGATAAACAGATCTAGCGAGATAAAGTTCAAAGCCTTTCTCTCGCTCGGTCTGGATTCTTGACTAATAATCAATCCCATATCGGTTTAATCTAAGAGTATAGATATCATAATATTTCATTATCCATCCTCCTTAGATATTAATCCCATACAATCAAAAATCGTCTTTCTAAAATACTCGTATCGAAGATATCTTAGAGAGTTCAATTTATTAAGTAAAATATAATAGTTGATTGTTTTTTGATCTTCTTGAAAACCAAGAAGTTCAATAACTAAAGAATCTAAATAAGGAAGCCACTCTCCTCCTTTTTCAAATTCGCACAAAAGTCCAAATAGTCGATTCTTTAGTTTGTTAGAATAGCCTTCTGCTAGTTTCATTCTACCTTTGAGGCTAATTGAGTATAATCGAAACTTTTCTTTTTAATAGAGCGGTAATACTTAGCTTCGAGCTTCTCAGCATTTTTTCTTTCTGCGGCAAGCATCTAGTTAAATTTATCGAGCAAGTTCGCTTGAGAGAAATCCCTTTCAATATACAAGGGTTTTACATTTTCCCAAGTCAAAATTGTTCTATTTAGCCATTCACATTTCATATAGGTTGCAAGAATCTAGATCTCATCATTCGTTAGAGTATCTACAAATCCCGCTTCTGTATAATCAAGTGAAACTCTAGGGAACTTAAATTGAACAAGAGCCGCGCCAAGTAGTTGAAACAAATCTTCTTCAACTTGTGTTTCTTCCCATAGTTCCCATTCATCATCGAGAATTTTACTTAAAAATGCTGCATAAACTTCATCAAAAGAGGTCATTTATTATCCCTCCTGATTCATCTTCTTTAACCTCACAGCGCCGATAATATCTCTACCTGTAAGCTCCTTCAGAAATTCGTTCTTTTCAAAATCTAAAAGATGATTATCAATAGCATAATCAATTAAAAATCCAATTTGTTCAAGCGAAAGAGCCTTAACTTTTTCTTTAAATTCATCAAATGGCATAATTGTCATATAATTGCGCCGTTCCTTATCACTTAAAACAATAATATTAACTGGTTCGGTTGCATCTTCTGGTTCAAGTCCAAGTTCTTGCTTTTCAGTAAGATCTTCAATATATAATATTCCATTATCAATTGCATATTTTACACCAGGATAGTATAAAAGTTGTTCAAGCACTTCTTTTTCAATGTAAAAACTACTACCAGGCTGCCACATATGACGAAATCTTATTTCGGGCAAATAAATACCCGCAGGACTATTACTAACATTAGTAACCTTAATTTTGTTGTTTTCCATTATACTCCTTTAACTCCTTTTTAAAGAAGGGAGGAGTTTCCTCCTCCCCTCAAATTTATAATATATTAGATCTTATAGATTAAAACCCATAAGGATTTTCCATGGTTTGTGGAATATTGCTCATTTTATAAGTAGCCCAGTTATAATTAGTCAAAATAGCACAACCCATCTTCTTCCAAGCATAAAGCTCGATAGAATTATCTCTATTCTCATGATCCTTAATCTGAGTTTGACCCTCAAGCACAACCTTCACAACCTTCTCTTTTCCAGTAGGAAGTATGTAAGCAAGTTGAGGATCGATCCAAGTCTTAGTATTGGTTTCATCAATGAAAGACTGAGGAATCTGAACGATCGGCGCGCCACGGAAGATATTGATATATCCAGTTCTATGAATGGCTTCAATATCATCTGGAGAATAAATACCAACCACAGGATTAGTATTAGCACCGCCAATAGGAACAATAGCATCAGGACCCATAGCCGCAACAAACTCAGGTGGTGCAAAGATAGTCACACCATCACCATAAGCTCTTACGACGTTCATAAGTTGAACCATCTTATCAGCTTCAAAATCACCAAGGGCCTCATATTTATTTGTATTTGGCATATTATTGAAAGCAGCACGAAGAGCCTTCTGAACTTCCATATAGACAGCATCAATCAAGCCATCGCTAATAATGCTAGCAACCTCTGCAAGAGACTCAGCGCCATCAAGCATACGCTCGAAGTCAATAGTAGCACCGCCACCAACTGCGTGAGCAGCAACTTCAAAAGTATTGCTATCAAGTCTGAAAGTTTCATAAACACCAGAAAGACCAACTTGAGTCAAAAACTTCTTAGCGCGCTCTTTACCAGCTCTCTTCTTAAAGATAGCCTTCTCACCTTGTGCCACAGTCTGCACCTCAGCGAAAGGAGCAAGAGCAGAAGCAACAGTCTTAGGAAGAACTTCATCAACACTCTCAACAATAATTTGATAAATGTCGTATCTGTTCTTCATAAACATATTAACAGAACCAGCAAGTTCCTTTAGACCATCGGCAAAAGCCGCATCCATATCAATTTGAGTTCCTTCCTTCGCATAGTTAGCAGGAACAGTGCCCTTAATTGCATGAAGGGCGATTTCTCTTAATTCACTAAAAGTCATTATTATACCCTCCTTTCAATTAAGCATTATAAACTTGGAACTTCACGCCATACTGACCATCAGGCATTGTAGTACCCTTAACTGCGCGCAGAACAACGCCAACAGTAGGAACAGTAGTAGAAACAGCGATAGAACCATCAGAACTTGTAGTACCATAAACAGTACCACTCTCAACCGCCGACTTCAAAGCAGTCTCAGTAGCAAACTCAGTGGTATTATAAGAAATGCAGTTAGTAGTGAACTTATCACCAACGGAAAGATAACCAAGACGAGGATAGAAGTCATTTGTTCCAAGAGCAAAATTCTTCAAACCAGGAGTTCTTTCATCATAAATGTGTTCTGAACTATAATTAATAGCAACAGGAAGAGAGGTGTCAACTGCAAACTTCACAACTCTATTCACATTATCAACAGCAAGAATCATACCATTTTCGGCAACCTTGCCATTAAAATCAGTGGTGTCTAGGGCACATTGAGCTTCAATACGACCATCTCTACGGAAGGCGCAGTTATTGATCTCAAGCTGACCATAGCCATCGATAACTAATCTAGCCATTTTATATTCCTCCAAATATATTATTTCTTGTATTTATCTAAAAAGGCTTCAATTCCAGATTTTGGCTGCTCCTTTGGAAGCACACCGCCCGCATTAGAATTTTTGAAGAAAGCAAAGTTTGTTTTCTTTAATTCATAAGCAAGTCTCATATCAAGTTCTTCAGCAGTATAAGAATCTAAGTTAGAAGAATAAGTATCTAGGACTTCCTCAGACAACTTATCATTATACTCTGCAATTACAGCAAGTTTATTCTGTTTCTCAATATCAGACTTATATGTTCTTAAAGATTCAACTTCAGTCTTCAAACCTTCAAGTTCTGCGGTTTGCGCAGTATAAGTTGTATTAAGAGCGTCAAAATCATTTTGAATTTTTTCCTTATCCATTTCTAAAGTAGAAATCTAATTTGATTTCTCGTCTAATTTGGTGACATAATCTGCATTTTGAGTGTAAATTTCTTCAACCTTTTCAATCTTTTCATTTACAAGCTCAAAATTACCACCATTAAGTTCACGCAAACGATTTAAAACTGCGCGCTCTGTTTCAGTCACATCTTCAATAAAACAAACTTCTTCTTTTGTAATTTGAAGACTATTGGTTTCATCGTTCTTCTAATAATAAGCTCTACGATGCGCGCCAGTCTCTGTATCCATTACAATTGCATACTCATCATAAACCGCGCAAATGCAAGAAGTGATAATCCAACCACCCTCTTCAGAGTACAAAGGGTTCAGTAAGGTCCAAAGAGCATCAAACTTCTCATCATCAGATAATTTAAAATTAAGCTTTGGCATTGGCTCCTCCTTCTATAAACTAAATTGTTTTATTCTTTCTATTGTATCTTCAATTTGTTTCTAAAGGGTGAAGAATGAAGCCCCTTCAAAACAAGGCTCTACTTTATCTCCTAAAACCTAAAGTCCTAAGAAGGAGCCACTCTCAAAAACTGCATATTTCACACCTTGAATTATTTCAAAGTGGTACTTTAAAGTAGGCGGAAAAAGTTCCATTGAAAGTCCTTTTCCAGTTATGGTATTTGCTTCTGGATAAAGTGCAGTATAAAGCAAAACGTCCGCGCAAGCATATATTCTTTCCACCCCATCTTCATCTAAATGAGGTTCCCACGCAAAGTTTAAATCTGCAGGAACGATACCATAAATGCGCCCCTCTGTTCTTTTTTTTCCATGATCGGTAAAATCATCAGTATCAAAAATTCCCTTTACTGGCACATAAGGAAGTGAATCAATAAGGCTCTATGCAAAATCGTCAGTTATAAAAGTACCATTACGATTCGCGCCCTTATAAAAAATTCTTGCGCGCGCTCTAGATAAAGTTTCATTTACCTAAGTTAATTCGCTATAAATCACTATAGGAAAATCTAAACTTATAGCCACTTATCATTCACCTCCCTAATTATCAATTGCTTGTTGATTTTGAATCGTTTTGTCCGATTTATCCTCAAGCTTTTTCTCTGGTGCGCCAGGCTCTCCAGACTATGTATAAGAAGAAGTAAGTGGGCGCATTTTATCAGCAAGTTGAAGCACATCATTTTCTAGGTCTTTAATATCAGTAAATTGCTTCTAAGTAAGACCCGCCGCAACTGCTGGCACTAAGAAACTGTAACCGCTTGAAGCAAGCTTCAATGCAGTTGTAATATACTCATCTTGATTATAATAACTTACGGGAAGAATTTCAAAGCTAAAGGAAATATTAGAATTACTAAACAAAGAATTCAAAATATTCGTAAAGAAATGTGCATATTTATTTCCAAGTATCATCATAAGAGATAAATCATTTTTTATTGAAATTGGAATTGCTTGCGAGCCAGTCGGCGCAAATATTTCAGAACTTACACCAGCATTAGCATAAACATTTTGAAAGATTTGTTTAATTGCATTTGCAACATTTTCGCCCGAAGTTTTAGATACGACCGCATCAACATCAGTATAAGTGGTTAAAACTGAAAGATTTTTATTTCCACTTAACATTTTTACTGAACCTTCATGCATTACTTTCGCTTCTTCTGGTTCAAAAAGTAATTGTCCATCTGTTAAATGTGGCACTTTTTGTACTATAATCTTTTTAATTTCTTCTAATTGGCGCTCAAGATCTGTATCAATTGCCTAATCATATTTTAAAATATCTGGTATAATAGGTATAAGAATTGGCAAACTATCATCAAAGAAAGTAAAACAAACTCCCACATCTGCTGATACCATACACCAAGGATTTGATACTTTTCCTTTAGAATAACGTCTATAATGATTTGCGATCTCTTTAGGGTAAGTTTTTAATGCGGTTTCTCTTAGATATTCATCAACAATAGAATCAAAATATGTTACCTTAAACTCTAAAATATCATTTCCATAAATATCTTTGTAAATAGAACGGCAATATTCTGTTGGCAAATCAAAAAGAACAAAACTATCTTTTGTTTTCTCTTGAATAATTCCATAATACGCGCCATAAATCAAAACTCGTAATGAAACACGAGTTAAGACTTCGCGCAAATGTAAATTTTCGATATAATCTAAAGAGGTATAATACTTCTTTAATATATTTTGGGTGGAGAGTTTACTATTGGTTCTTATATGAGGAATCAATAACCCGCTATATGTTAAAAGAGAAGCATAATACATTAAGATACGGCGATAAATTGCATTTCGATCATAGAAGTATCTTGAGAGATATTGTTGAGAAATTGCCTCACCAGAATTTATTATACGTTCTATTTCTTCAAGAGAGTAATCATATCGAGGAGAAAAATATTGAGAGTAATATGTTTCTTTCCAGGACGCGGCATTTTTTGCTACGAGTTCGCGCGAAATGTTAGAGAAACAACTTAGATCTCTTTTCACATCTTTCATTTTTATCCTCCTGTAAAGAATACTAATTGTCTATTTGAAGATTGTTGGCGTTTATACCTTTTTAGATTTTCTTCTTCGAGTTCTTTTATGCGCCAAAGCCCATATTCAAAAGCAGAAAATTTATCTTTAGGAAAACGAGAATTTATTTTCTCTAAGACAATATCCAAACCGCTTCTTTTAAGTCGAAGATTCGCCATTTCTTCAAAAAGACGAGTAGTCATTTCATGCGGCATTAATCGTTGAGTTCGTTGCTCGAAACTCATTTTTTGACCTATTTTTGTAGCGAGTAATCTCGCGCGCGCCTCTTGTTCTGTAATAAGAAATCTCACCATGCCGCTATTTACTCTTGTGTAAGCATTACTATGGATTTTTGAGTTAAGTGGTCCATTTGCTTTTAAAGAGTATAAGATTTGAGGCGCTTCTTTTGGCTAAACTTTTTGGTAATCTTTACTATTAAAGAAACCAAGTGGAGCAAGTTCCTATCCTTTTTCATTGAATTGGGTTTGAATCATTTCATCTGCAAGACCTACCAGTTACCTTCCGCGCGAGTCGTTAAGTCGCGCGCGTTCATATGAACTGCTATATATTTCTATATAGTTGAGACTATATCTTTATCTTTTATAAGATATCCCCTATTTCGACTCACTTGAGCCTACGGTATAAAACCTAGTCGTTGAACATTATTTAAGATTGGAAGTAACTTCGCGCCACATTCTACCATTTTTAATCTTACCGATTATATCTGGATGTACACCATATTCATTAGATAAATCTATATTCCGTTCACCATTATTTCCACGGATATAAATTTCTTTTACCTAATTTGGTGTTAGCTTTGCAGCGCCATTCACTTTTGCTCGTAATCCATTTTCCATGGCGTGATGAATATTTTCTTCACAAGTTACCCATTCAAGGTTATATAAACAATTATTTGTTTTGTCTCCATCAATATGATTAACTTGAAGTTGATCCATGTTTGGGACTGGACAAAAATTTTCCATTATCAGACGATGCACTGAATAACGATGAACCTTCTTAGGCGGTAAATCAGTTGAACATAATGCAACCTTCATATATCCATCCTTATCTTTGGTTTGAGAAAGAAATTTATTGCTTCTTTCACTCCAAATTCTGCCATCATCTGTTACATAATAATTGAATTTTAATGGATACTTACAAATAGTAATTAGTTTCTTTTCCATATATATACACCTCCAATAAAAGTGTTTTTATCTTAAATCTTTGCTGCTGATTGTCCATAAGGAGTTTCCAGCAATTAAAGGGATTTTACTTGAGCATTTAGTCTACCCAAGCCGTTGCAATCCATCACGACTTCTCGCGGATTAAATCTCTCAATCAATGTTTTCAAATCTGCTGCTTGGCGCGCGAAAGTTTTAGTTTCTGCTTGGCGTCCAATAACATATAAATTAACGAGCGTAGCATAGTATTTTCCATTTCGCACTATAACTTTAAAGATACAAACAACAGATTGGTCGTGTAATCTACCTACCAATACTTTCTATATGACGCGTTAAGTCATATACGTTCTCTTATGAACTGCTATATGTTTCCATATAGATAAGACTATATCTTTATCTCATAGAGATATTTTCCATTTCGATCTACTTAGATCTACTTCCTCTCGGAATAGTCGTTGAGCCAGTTTATACTGGCGCGGATTGGCTATTTTTTGTAGTACTTAGGTTTACACCATATACCATCTTGATATTTGTTTCTACTTTCGTAACGTCATAATCTGAGGAAGATTATTTTAGTATATCAAGCTTTAAGCGTTCCCCGCATTAAAGAAAATTTACGCACACCGATTACTCGGTGTGGGGACATAAATTTTATCCACCGAAAATAAGTAAAAATAATCGCTATTCTATAAACTTTTTTGCTGCCATTCTGGATTAACAAGTTTTCGATATTTTCCAATTTTATTAAAATCAAACCAAGATTCTTTACTTCCCCCATCCCAAATTCCTAAATACTCTGCCGCAAAAGTCTTTTCATCATAAGAAGGAGAAAGCTTTAAGTTCTATACATACTTTTTATCAATAAGTCCGTGCAAAACTGGAATACGATAATCTAGCCCCATACAGAAACTAGTTTTAGGACTTATAATTGATTGTTCAAGTACATCTATAAGCGCCGCATATGCGTAAGAAGATTTCTATCCCGCAGATGTAGCATATATAACTTGTGTATTAATAGACTCGTTTTGGTTTATAAGTCCATTTTCCATTCTTCTAGACACGTTCATCTAAGGAAGAATGATTTCTGCTATTGCGTCACCGTCCTAATCGCGCGCTTCATCTATGAGCGTTGCGTGCGTTCTAATTCCTCTGTCGGAATCAAGCGCACCGACCACTGATAATTTACTTCCATTTTTGAAGTATAACTCAGCATAATCTTTTGAAAAGTTCGCGCGCGGCTCTCCACCATAAACTTCTAACTCATCTTTTAATAGAGGCCAAATGCGCCATATCTCTTGAACTTTTTGTTTTGTTATCTTTGAAGCCTATGACTTGTTCGGCGCAACGATAGAGCCAACATGATGTGGCAAGAACATACACTAAAGATACTTCGCAAGTATTGCAAGAAATGTTTTTGATGTAGCACGCGCCGCAGTAATGTACACATTCGTATATCTCATGCAGGCGCGCAAGAATAATCTCTAATAAGGAAAAAGCTTAAAATTTGATTTTACTGGAGTAATGTGATCCAAATATATATCAGGATACACAGTATATAGACTCCACATATTCGTTAAGAAATCTTCGTGCTATTCGAGCCAAGTGGGAGTAAGTATAACTCCTTTTTCTACCTCAACACCGTCGCGCAACACACGGTCGCGCGCATTAAAAGTCATTATAGGCTCGCGCAGTTTAATAGGTTCTGACATTATACACCCCCTATTGCTCCGCCGCCATCAAACTCTTCGTTTTCAAATTGCTCGAAACCTTCGTTATCGTATTTATCTTCATCAAATTCAAATTGAATGCCATATATATCAGAGCTTTCTGTTTGAACGCCTTCTTTTGAATTTTCTTCTTGAATTGCTTTGAGTCGGCGCGTAATCTCATCACCAATACCACCTTCGTTAATATAGAGTCGTTGGTTATAGGATTGGATGTTTTTAATTGTCTCGTCTATAACGTCGCGAGTCGCGCCATCGTAGAATTGGTTTTCGCGCCCGCGCTTTTCGAGCCAAACCGCAAGTTCTCCGAAGGAACTAAAATCATTGTCGTCTTTTGAGTTCTTTGGATTAAATTCTGCGGTTTTTACGAGTTTGTCATAAGAGGATAAGAATTTATCGACATCTTTGCTACCCGCGCGAATTTGTGAGTCAATTTCAAGTGAGAGTTTGCAAATCTTTTGAGCTTGGTCGATTTGAAGTGCGCCGTTTATGTTTTGTGTTGCGACTAAGCCTTTGTATAGGTCTTCGAGATAATCGAGTTGTTCAGGTGAGTAGTTTGCGCCCCATTTCTTTTGAAGATCTTTAACTCGTTTTTCATCGAGAAGTGGAATCTCATACTCTATTTGTGAAGCCTCTTTGAGCTTTTGATATTGATGAAAGTAATCGATCCACCCAAGAGATTTGTATTCGTCTCCGCTAAAGGTGCGCGCGTATGTAGCCCAAGTTTGCGCTGGCTATGTAAGTTCAGATATGCGTTCCCACTCTTTTACAATGAAAGGAATATCTGCCCACTAACAGACTTTGTCTATTGCTTCCCAAGAAAATTCATTTTCCCGCAAATAGTATGTAACACAAGAATTACAGAGAGGAATATGTCCATCTTTGTAGAAGTAGGAGTGAGTGGGCGCGAACTCTTCGATGTCAAAGGAGCGACCGCATTGGGCGCACGTTTTAAGGTGGGACTCACGCTCTGGAATTTTAGGGATTATGGGCATTAGATTCCTACCTCCGATGCCTCGCGCGCCGTTACTGGCGAAGAAGAATCAGAAGAAGAAGAATCAGTAGAAGGTTCTATTACTTCTTTTTGTTCTATCTTCGCGCGATTAGCATCTCCTAGAATTTGGACGAGTTCTTTTCTTCTTTTCTTACTTTGCTTCTCAAAAGAGTCCAACATAAGACCCAAAAGTACCCAAAAATCTGGAGTTTCGTCTTTCTAGAACTTAATGCCTAAAATGCGCGCGACCCCAAGAAAAATTTCGGGCTCTTTTATGCGCGCGACCTCTGTCGCGAATTTATCTTTTAATTTCATTTTGTGTTTTATCTCCTTTTTAATTTCTCACATTCCTTACAGCGAGGACTAAGTCCGTCACTAGATCTAGCCCTTCTCACAAAGAAGCGTGGATCCTTGAGATAGACGCGGCCGCAGTCTTTGCAAACCTTAAAGTTTTCGGGGAAGGCGCAGTTTTCTAAGAGTTCTCGGTGTAATGCTGCCGCGCCCGCTATTTTCGGAATGATTTTCTTATAGAAAAGTACAGAGATGTAATTATCTGTATAGAGTTTGGAGTATTTTTGATTGATTTCATCTCGTATTAAGAGATTTGGGGCGCCCGCACTTTTGCGCATTAGAATGTGAGATTCTATGGGGCTGAGTCGCGCGCCCGTCACGTAGAAGTCGAATGTGTCGAGGAAGGGGCGCAATTCAGAGTAGAGTGATTGGGGGAGAGTTGATTCTGCGCGGAAGCGTGGAATAAGGGGTAGGAGGGCGCGCAAATGGGATTCGTTACGGAAGTCGAAGGAGAATTTAGTGGGGGTTGTGGGCGCCCATAAGCGCGATGAGACCGCGCGCAATACTGGCTCAGAGAGTGTAGTGGGAAGTGGGAACTATGGAGCCCAGAGAGGACTTGTGGGGTCTGAGGGTTTAGTGGGTTTTAGTCCGAATGGTAGGACGCATATATCTGCGCCGAAGATTGGGGGATCTTCGGTTGGAGTGGGTTCGAGTTTGCGCGGGAAGATTGTGGGCGCAAAAGAGTCTTTGTAGTAGAATTGCGAGCTTCGGAGTTGGACCAATTGGTGACGAAGCTTAAGGTATGAGTAGGGGGTTAGAGACTTTGCGCGGGCTTCAAGGGCGGGGCGCGCAGAAGGGTCGATACGAGCTAGGAGTTCTTCGCGAGGGGTGGCGCCCGCATAAGTCGTTAGAATGTAGTCGGTTTCGTCAATTGTGTGCCAAAGGGACTCGAGTTCGCGCAAATGGGTCGGATTTGCGAGAGCTTGCGCGCGAGATCGTGAGAATTTTGTGGGTGGAATACGAGGGCGCGGTGCGTCTAGTGGTTGGAGATCAATTTCGTTAAAAGCGGGATCTTCTAGGAGGGATTCGAGCGATTCTACGGGTTTTGAATCCCAAGTTTTATGGCGGGTTTCAAGATCAAGACCTTCTTGGCGCCCATTCTAGCCTTCGGAGTTTTTGCCCCAAAGGATATAGTTTGATAGGGTTTCGAGTTCAGTCTCGGAAAATTTTAAACGAGAGTGTTGCGCGAGAAAGTTTTGAACATATTGTGTGCGCTCTTCTCGGGTTTGGAGTGAGAAATTTAGGTTTAAGCGATTTTGGGACATTATCCTAGCGGATATTCTAGCCAATATCTCCTAGTGGAGATATCCTATCGGGGATTTTGGCTAGTATTTGACCTCCTTTAAATTTTATGTGGGCGGGATATCCCTTTGGGATATCCCTTTAGGATATATCCTATCCTATTTATAGTATATACGAAATTGGGGTAGATGTCAAATTTTCGGGCTAGAAATTTCGGTTAGAAATTTCGGACTAGAAAGTCCCGAAAGAATATGCTGTAAGGAAATTTGAATTTTTAATGTTGTAAGGAAATGTTATATTTTTGATGTTGTAAGGAAATGTTTCCAGGCGCGCACCCGGAAAATTTCCAGGTTTTGGCAAATACTGAATATACCCCCGACTCCCACCAAAAAATTTTTTTAACTTTTTTTCAAAAACCCCTTGACATTTTCTTTTTATTATGTTATCATAAGACCGTCGGGAGGGAACACCAAACGACACCACAGGTGACCGACGGCGCCATATTCCGTCGGAGAAGGAGATACTATCATGGACGAAAAAGTTACCTATAGGGAACTCATGGAAAAGGTTCACGCTATGCCACGCGCTGGCAAAAAGCCTCACGGCTTTTATCTTGACCTGGCGATTGATGAGGCACTTGAACTGTACAAGCAAGAGCATGGCTATAGAGTCACCTATTATGATGACAGTGTAACCGATGACCTCACCATGTTCGCAGGAACGCTTGAAGAATGCGAACACTACGCGCAGGAACACGCAACGGATGACCCACTAACCATCTGGGATAGCGATTGCAACGTGGTGAAGGAGGTGATAGCATGACCCGCTTCAAATTTGAAATGCTGGACTGCTATCCTCACAACGCGGGCGCGCGGATAGAATGCTCTATCCGCTTCAGGCTGACGGGCGACGCGGGACGGCTTGACAATGTGCGGGCTGACCGCGGGAGCGACGTGCTGACCTATCAGGTCAAGAGCGCCCGCGCAACAGTCGCCCACGGCACTGACCTGAGAGCCTACCTGGCAAGCGATGCGAGTACTGAATATATCTATGGAACGCGAGACGGACAAGCTTACGTGATGAACCGCGAGACCTATATAAGCTTTTGCGAGAGGTTCGGAGCTATCACGAGAGACAGTGAAAAGAACGGCGGTGAGCAAAAGATACGACTCGGGCACGAAACGAAGGCTCTGCTGAGGTGGCTCGAGGAGCGGGTGGATTGACCACCCGCCCCACCCAGGCGGGTGAGATGGTCATCCGCTCGGGTATTCACAGACTGTTTACAATTCGGCTCTTGACAAAGCGAGAGCCAGATGGTATAATAAAGGCACAAGGAGGATGAAGCTAATGTATGAACTGAGAGTCAATGGAGAGACCGTCCAGGTCATAAACGGCGCTGAAGCCGCGGGCGCCGCCTATTGCGAGGCAAGAGCGCGCTACAGCGAGATGGCGCTTATCGAACTCATAGAGGTTCGATAAGCCCTCTCACCAGGCAAGACGTTCATAATTTATTAACAATCAAGCTATTGACAAATCAAATATAATATGTTATAATACAATCACAGGAGGAAGAAAAATGAGTATTGAGAAAAGAATTGAAGAAAATGAATACAAAATCTGGCTTATCGAGGTATCAACGGATTTTTTGAGTGAAAAGGACTGGGACAAAATCCGCGCGCTTCAGCGTGAAAACAGAGAACTTAAGAAGATTCTGGAAAAGTAAAAGGGTTATGACTTTATCACAATAAAGTGATAAAGTTATAATTTACTTCAAGTTAGTTATGACTAACTTTGTGCCCGGGCGTTCAGTTAGTTATAACTAACTTTACAGTAGTTCGGGTTAGTCATGACTAACTTTCTATAATAAAATTGTGAATAAATTGTAAACAATTAAAAAAAGTATTGACTTTTCCTTTAATATATGATATAATAGACTGGGGTAGAAGGGGAAGGTTGATCTGCGGTTAGTTATAACTAACTAATTCCAGAATTTTTGTTCATAAAAAATTCATAAAGAAATTTTGCGAAAACTATTGACAAATCTGCCCGAGCGTGATATAATATACTCGTAAGATAAAGAAAGGAAGTCACAACAATGACCAAATTCAACTTCACTCTTCTCAACAACTACAAGAACAATGGACAGAATGTCGAGCAGTCAATCAGGTTCACTCTCACAGGCAAAATCGAAAAAGCCGACAACATCGCCCACAACAAAGGCACTGATTGCCTCAACTACCAAATCAAGAGCGCTCGCGCTACAGTATGCAAGGGACGGAACCTTAAAACTTATCTTGATGAAGACGCAAGCAAGGCTTACATATACGGCACGCTTGATGGAATGGCTTACATAATGAGTCGCCAGGAATATGAAAACTTTATAGCGAATTTTGGATCTCTCACAAGAGAAAGCGAAAAAAATGGCGGCGGCGAAAAAATTCGACTCGGACATGAAACGAAAAAAATGCGGGAATGGTTGGAGAGACTCTGAGTCTCTCCAAATTTTTGCCCATAAAGTTAGTCACAACTAATCGCGCCCGGGCGGATCCCGAGATTATGAACATTTTGTAAACAATTCAGGAATCTCTTGACTTTTCTGAAAAACTGTTGTATAATATACTCGTAAGATAAAGAACACAAAAGGAACTTCCTACAATGAAAGAATATCAAGAATTTATCTCGCGCGCGATAGGACTCATCATCGGGGCTCTTCTCTCCATAGTCCTAATACTTGTAGTTGGCAACTATGTCGGAGCTATAGGACTGGGCATTCTGTTCGTCGGCTACTTTACGAACTTTATGTATAACATAAAGAAAGAAAAGCCCTATTTGGTGTTAAATCTCATTTTTCTTGTTTGGACTTTTCTCTGGTTCATAGCGAGCATACTTTAAAATGATTCCCTCTCAATCTGGGCGCGATAGTGCGCCCTTCCTTCTTTGCATGAGTTAGTCATAACTAACTTGTGCCCGGGCGCATCAGTGCAATTTATGAACAATTTGTAAACAATTCAAAATTCTATTGACTTTTGCTTTTTCATATGTTATAATATACCCGTAAAGAGGACAAGGACAGTCCAAAAAACCGAGGAGGAACCACAATGATGAATAATAAAATTTACTGGGTGAGCGCGAAGGCGGTTGACGGAACAGTTATCTCCAAGAAGTGCATAAGCCGCGAGCTGGCTTTTCAGTATCACTGCGCGCTGAGTGAGTGCGATGACCTTGCAAGGCTTGACCTACTGGACGCTTTTACAGGCGAGGTTCTTGACCCAAAGGAAGAGTTCTGGAAGATTGCGGAACCCAAAGAAGAGGAAGAGGACGAAGAAGAAGAGGAAGAAGAGGACGATTTTTGGAAGTTCAAAATGGAATGGTGAGGGCCATTCCTTCGCCCGGGCGCGCACCAGATTCGGTAGACTAGATCCAACATACCACCAGACCCAGGCGAAAAAATTTTTTAATTTTTTTAGAAAACCACTTGACAAATGGCGCAAGGTGTGATATAATATAGACACTGAGGGAGGGGAAGCAAAGCCCAAAAGCACCGAAGAGGGTGAGGGTGTGACCCACGAGAGTCTGTAAGCCTTCCACGATAAAGTCCTCGACCGCATGGAGTCCTGTTGTGCGGTATATAAGTGTGAGCCAAGCCTTTAAGTGGGCAACCCAAAGCCTTTGGAAAGGGGACGGCAGGACAAGGCACGAGGCGGAGCAATTACGATTGCTCCCCCTATTTTTATGAAGTGGTTAATTATAACTAACCGACCGGGCGAAGAAAAAATTTTTAAAAACTTTTAAAAAACTATTGACAAATCTAAAAAATTATGTTATAATATTCCCAGAAAGAAAGAGGAGGAATAAAAAAATGAAGTATTCAAATCCCGAAGGTTCCATAAACTTGAACGAACTGTTCAAACTCGCGGCGGGTCTTCATGCACGCGGAAAGAAAGTCGAGGTTCGGTCACTTCATGGAGGCGCGCAGGTTTTGGTTTACAACGACGAAAATGAAAGAGAATGGGATGCGGTCTGCCACTCGTTCTCATACGGAGGAGACAGGGGACTCATTGAGATAATGGGAGGACCAGTCGAAGATTCCGACGATGTCGAAGGATACTTGACCGCCGATGAAATACTCGCGCGCATTGATAGAGAAGAGTCGTGAAACTCTTCTCCGTCGCCCGGGCGCGAATTGTGAACAATTTGTAAACAATTAAAAATTCTATTGACAGATTTAATTCAATAGTGTATAATATACTCGTAAGATAAAGAGAAGGAACAACTCTTAAAAACCAGAAAGAGGATAAAAAATGGGAATGATGATTAAACAGAACAAGTCCGCCGTTGAGAACTCAAAGCGCGAACAGGCTATCAAAGCCGCGCAGACCCTCAAGCAGTATTGCGCAGAGAAAAAGGGCAGTTGCGAAGGTTGTTTGTTCCTCGCTGGATGTTGCCTGCTTCAGGACCATGAGCCCGAAGACTGGGATATTCCTTCCACTCCCGTCACTCGCGAGGAAATGCACAAATATGTCCGCACTTTTGAGCGCACTGTTTTCTTCGCGCGCAATGGGCGCACCACTGCGGCAATGTTCAGCGGCAAACTCTATACCGTCACGAGGTATTATAAGGACGCGGAGGACGAACTCGTTGCGAAATACGAACTTCTGAAAAAGATTTTCGGATAAGACGAGTTCAGTGCGAAAAATGGGAAGAAATTCCCATTTTTCGTAGTGTGCCCGGGCGCATTCACAATTTGTTTACAATTTTTCTCTTGACAAAATTAACTTTATGTGTTATAATATTTACAGAAAAGAAAAGCGAGGTAAAAAAATGATTTTCAAATCCAGAAAACAATATCGCAAGTTTGCCACCTATTTTCAGGTAATCAAGAAAACCGAAATTTCTTTTGAAAAACAAGTTCCTATTCCATGGCAATCTGAAAAAGAGTGTCTTGAAGGATACTTAAAGGGAATGGAGAAATATTATAACATAGGGCGTTATGGTATTTATCTAAAATCTGAATATTATCACAATCGTCCTACTGTTCCTCTGGTAGTTAAGCGCATCGAAATTGAAGCCGAATTTTATCTCGACGGGCGCAAAGAATTACAAAAATATAGAAGTAGACTCTCTAAAAAAATTACGGAAATCGACTACCTCTTGGGGTGAGTCGATGCCCGGGCGCGCCGTCATTTTGCACAAAAACCGGTGAGAAATTCCCGAAAGTTTGTGCATTTTGACGATTGACTTTCCAGGTCTCTTATGCTATAATATAATCGTCAAGGGGAGAGAGCCGAGAGTAACGGCACCGAGTACAAAATAACGAGGTTAAGTAGTCAAATAATAATAGACCAAATTTCAAAAAAATGAAAAATTTTTTGAAAAACCCCTTGACAAATCCGCGGAAGCGTGATATAATATAAGTGTCGAGAGGGAGAGAGAGTAACTCCCTAAAAGACAAAAACTGCGCGCCGACTGCGTAAAGTCGGAGAAAGGTCAATACCATGACTAACAGAGAATTTTTCGCCGCCATCGTCAAGAACGAGAACATTGACGAGGCTCTGCGCCAGCACGCGCAGGAAGCCATCGCGAAGCTCGATGCGACTCTCGCCAAGAGAGCCGAGAAGCCCACGAAGGCGCAGGAAGCCAACAAGCCCATCGCTGAGGCGATTATGAAGGCTTTTGGTGAGAACCCCAACCTCGTCGTGACCGCCTCTACCGTCGCAAGCGGTACGAAGGTTTCCGTCCAGAGAGCAAGCGCGATTCTGCGCGGACTCGTCGCGGACAAGAGGCTTGAGGGCTTCGACGCGAAGGTCAAGGTCGATGGCAAGAGTCGGAAGGTGAAGTGCTATCGACTCCCGAAGGTCGAGGAGACGGTCGAGGAGACCGCTTCCGAGGAGACCACTTCTGAAGAGACTTCCGAGGAGTGAGAACGGAGAGAGGGGCGGAGTGATACCGCCCCTCTCTTTTGCGCGCGAGTTAGTCACAACTAACTCCACCCGGGCGCACAGTTAGACCTTATAGGTCTAAGATTCCGGAAATTAAATTATGAACAAATTGTAAACAATTAAATTAGGACTTGACATTCCCTTTATTGTGTGTTATAATATACTCACAAAAGAAAGGAGAAGAAAAAAAATGTGGATTTTAACTTTAGAAGATGTTACTTGGCGTTTTTCTACGGAAGAATTAGCAAGAGACGCAATCGAATTTTTTGAACTTGATGAAAACGATTACGATCTTGAATTCTGCAATAGTACCGATGATGAAGAAATCATTGAGAGATTTCAAAATGAAAACTTCAAACCCGAAAAATATGGACACAAGGAGGATTAAAAAATGACAATCAATGAGTTTATTAAAATCTTAAAATCTCATAAAGTAGATTTTGAAAAAGATTTGTGCGTTGCTATGGGAGAAGATGACGGAGAAGATTTTCATATCGAAGAGGGTCACTTATCTGTGTTTCTTGTAGGGACAGAGTGGGGAGAAAAAATCGAGCATCATTTTCTCGACAATGAAAGAAAATAAAAATGAGTCGGCGCGGATTCGCGCCGATCTTTTGCCCCGGGATGGTTAGTCACAACTAACTCGCGCGAATATAATTAGACCTTAAAGGTCTAATAAATTCTGAAAATTAAATTATGAATAAATTATGAATTTTTGAAATAAGTCTTGACAATCCCGAAAGTTTATGATATAATATACTTGTAAAAAAAAAGAGAGAGGGAATAAAAAAATGAAATACGAATTTCAAAAAGAATTTTTTGTTGTGTATGATTTAGATACTAAAAATGGAAAATTATTTCATCTTTGGACAAACCTTATTCACTTTTTAACAGATGAAGTTATGAAGGGCAGTTGCCGCATTATCTATGATGGAGACTGCTGGCGTATGCCAAAAAGTTATGCAGAATGTTTTGACACTCTTTGGAATGTCGAAAGTCTTGATGACTTGAACGAAATTCTTGAGGACTTGTATCGAGTTCAATTAGTTCATTTCGAGGACTGAGTTGAGGCTTCGGTCTCAACCATATATGGGGTGGTCGATTTGAGTATATGGACAAGTCTTAATCCGTAAAAGTCCCATTGGGTCAGATTAAACGCGGGTTCGAATCCCGTCCACTCCACCATAGGGCGCGTCTTGCGCCTTTTCTTTGTTAGACCTTAAAGGTCTAACTCCCGGGCGCAATTTATGAACAAATTGTAAACTCGAAAATTTTTTTTGATTTCCTCTTGACAAATCCGCGCGCGTGGTGTATAATATACTCGTAAAGAACAAAAGACGAAAGGAACAAAAAAAATGAACACTTTACTTCTCTTTATCATTTTGAACGCGGTCAATGTCCTTGTGCAGACCATCAAGTCAATTTGCACCGTCAAAAGCGGTAAGACTGTCGCCGCCCTCGTGAACGCCGTCGCCTATGGTATATATACGGTTGTTCTGGTCTATATGACCTGCGAGCTCCCTCTCTGGGAGAAGGTGGTAATCGTCGGCGGGTGTAACCTCGTCTGTGTCTGGATTGTGAAATTTCTGGAAGAAAAGATGGCGAAGGACAAGCTCTGGAAGATATCCGCGACAATCTCCCAAAAGATGGAGCAGATGGCAACTGACCTCTTGAATGAAAAGAAACTCTCCTTCTCGCTTCTCGATATTGAAAACGGCGATTACAAGCGGTTTGAAATCTACTCCGCAACGCAAGCCGAAAGTATGGAAGCGAAGAAGATTCTTGAGGCGGTCGGCGCGAAGTATTTCGTGAGCGAAAGCAAGACACTTTAAGACGATGAGGGCGCGCAAGCGTCCTCCTCCTTCTTCCGCGCGGTTAGTTGCGACTAACTCCGCGTACCCGGGCGAATTAGACCTTTTAGGTCTAATAAGTCCGAAATATGAATAATTTGTAAACAATTAAAATAAGTCTTGACTTTTAGAGAAAATCGTGTTATAATATACTCGTAGAAAGGACAAGGAAAGTCCAAAAAACCAGAAAGAGAACGATATGAATTATATCAAGGATTGTCCCGTCGTCAAGTTGTATGTAAACGATATCGCGCAGATTGTTGACGATTCGTGGGTTGATATCTACGAATGGTCAGAAGAAAAGGGCGAAATCGTTTGTATCTACAAGGACGAACCAGGCGCGCCCAATGCTTCAGATGATATTCTGAGAAGAGAAATCGATGTTATCTATCCCGAAGACGGAGAAGACCGTGATGGCGATGGATATACCGAAAGAGTTCTTTCAATTATGTTGAAGGATGCGCAGATTTAATCTGCGCTTCCCTCTCCGCGCGAGTTAGTCACAACTAACTGCGCGAGTATATTAGACCTTTTAGGTCTAATACTATACCCGGGCAAATTATGAACATTTTGTAAACACTCAAAATCTTTTCAAAAACTATTGACACCGCGCGCAAAGTATGATATAATATAGACACTAAAGGAGACGGACACTCCAAAAAACCAGAAAGAAAAACTTATGTCCAAAGAGAAGTTTGTCATCAAAGTTGCGCTTAAAAATGGCACAATTATGAAGGGACCAGATCGTTATGCTCGTGATGCCGCCATAGTAATTATCGAAAAAATTTTTGAGGAATTTACAAAAGATACCCCAGAAACCGAAAAAGGTGAACGATATTTCAGAGGTATGGGAACATTTTTCCCTGTTGAGCAACTCTCAGGGATATGGTTTGAAAAAGAATAAAAGGAGAAAAAACTTATGCTGACCGAAAAAACTATTAAATTCACACTTGACGATTGCGAGCGCGCCTCAATTAGTCGTTCACTTTCCGTATTGAGCGAAATATGCGATAATATGGATTCTGAAGATAACGTTGTTATCAATCACGAGGTATATGATAAGGACTTCGTAGAAAATACAAAACTTCTTTTGTCTGAACTTTGGGCGATTGGTAGAGACCCGTTCTTTATAACAAGAGACTAAAAGAGACTTCGGTCTCTTTTTCTTTTATTAGACCTTAATGGTCTAATTTAATGCCCGGGCGCATTTATGAACAATTTATGAATTTTCAAAATAAAACTTGACAAATTTAAAAATTTGTGTTATAATATTTATAGAAAAAAAGAAAGGAAAAGAAAAAATGAAGGTTGTTGTTATCTATGAAAATAATCACGGTATGATTGGAATTGCAAATAATTACTACAATGCAATTCGTCTCCTTTTAGAGGAACAATGGATTACTTATGAAACTACCATATATAATAGAAAAACTTCTCATTGGGACTTTATTGAAGAATATTTAGGCGAAAATTGGGAAGAGGATTTACTGAACGAATGCGACCTTGATACTTTTAATGAAATTTTTGAAGATTGGTTAGAATTGTCTCTAATAGAAGTTTATGGCACAGATTAAGTGCCTTTTCCTCATTAGACCTTATAGGTCTAACTTCCCGGGCGCCGGACTTTACCACACTAAAGTGATACCACACTAAAGCGATAAAGTGCGCGCAAAATTTTTTTTATTTTTTTTGAAAAACCCCTTGACAAATCCATTTTTATGGTGTATAATATACTCGTAAGATAAAGAAAGGATGTGGTGCTTATATGGCAACCAACGAAAACAAACTGAAGAGCGCTCTCCGCGCGAACTGCCTCAAAATCTGTCTTGAGGCACTCATCGCCGCAGGTGAGGATGTCCGAATCGTCGGCTCAGGGTCTATCGCTTATCCCTGTGTCGATACCGAAGGGAATGAAAGATGGTGTGAAGTCACCGCAAAAATCCCGACGGGCTCTCGCGATGGTGAACCCTATGATGGGTACGCTCTCGAAGCCGACTACAAGTTGAAGCTTGAGAACGATGCGGCAAAAGCCGCCGCCAATGCCGCCAAGAAAGAGGCAAAGATTGCCAAGGACAAGGCAGCGCGTGAGGCGAAGGCGAAGGCAAAAGCCGAACGCGAAGCGAAGAAGAAGGAGGCGGAGTAATCCGCCCCTTTTCCTTTTCCTGGAAGTTAGTCATGACTAACTGCCCGGGACGAATTAGACCTTATAGGTCTAACAACCGGGCGGGCGCAATTGTGAACAAATTGTAAACTTGAAAAATTTTCAAAAACCCCTTGACAATCTCCTCCCCTTGTGCTATAATATACACAGAACGAAAGAGAACAAGAAAGGAACTCAACCGAATGGACAAGCGCAAACACTACTACCTCACAATCGACACGGAGACCGCGAACTCCCTTGATGACCCGATGATGTATGACCTCGGCGGGGCTGTTCACGACAAGCAGGGCAATGTCGTCGAAACTTTCAGCTTCATCATTTATGAAGTCTTCTGCCTGGACCGCGCCCTCTTTGATACTGCGTACTATGCCGAAAAGCGCCCCCTCTACGAGGAAGCCCTCGCGCGCAACGAACGCCGCATCGTCTCAATCTACACCGCGCGCAACTACCTGCGCGAACTCTGCGAGAAGTACAACATAAAGGCGATAATCGCCCACAATGCGCGGTTTGACTACTCCGCAACCACCAAAACCCTCCGCTATCTCACAAAGTCGCGCGCTCGCTACTTCCTCCCCTATGGGATTCCCGTCTGGGACACTCTCAAGATGGCGCAGGATACAATTTGCAAGCAAAAAACCTACATTTCCTGGGCGCGCGAGAATGGGTACACGATGAAGAACGGAAGACCGCGCGCAACTGCCGAAATCCTCTACCGATACATTAGCGGCACGGAAGATTTTGAGGAGTCCCACACTGGGCTTGAAGATGTGCTAATCGAAAAAGAGATTTTCGCGCACTGTATGCGGCAACATAAAAAGATGAGGAAAAATTTATGGGAGAGTTAAGACTCTCCCAATTTTTTCCATCTCAATTCCCGGAATTAGACCTTATAGGTCTAGTTTTGCCCGGGCACAAATTTTTATCAAAGTCAAGTCTTTTATGTAACAAAATTTTAGATTTTGTGTAACGAAATTTTGAACGAATTCACGGCACCAGAATTGCCAATTTTTGGCAATTCCCACGACTGCGTCAAAATTGCCAATTTTTACCAATGAGTGCCGTGTCAAATTTTATCGGCGAAAAAATTTACCATTTTTTGGCAGCTGCAAGAGCTGCGAAAGCTACAGCTGCGTCGTGTCAAATTTTAGGAGCTACGACACAGCTGCACAGAGCGCGCCGAAATTTTTAGGGGTTTTAAAATTTGACAGCTGCGTCAAATTCTGAGAGCTACGAAAGTTCCAGGAGCTACGAATTTTTAGAGCTACAAAAATTTGATAAGGAGTTGAAAGGAATTTTTGCTAGGCACATAATACTAGCAATATATTTCTAGCAATATAATTCTAGTAATATAATACTAGCAAAGCCTTGCTAGCCTAGCTCTGCTAACTTTTTCCTCTTCTTTCTCTCTTTTATTTCTTTCTAATTTTTTCTTTTATTTTTTCTTTAAATTTTTCTAATTTTTTTCTAAATTTTTCTTTTTTTAATTTTAAAATCTTTACAAATTTGAAGTTTTTATTCTCTTTAATCTTAAAATTTCACATTATTTTTAAGGGACCCTCTGTCGTTACATCGGGTCCTATATCGAGCAGAAGTTCTCTACTGGCTTCTCTGAGCTAGCTCCTTTTCACCCAAATTTTTTCTCTCTTCCCTTCTCCTATTCTTTTCCTATTTTCTCTTCTCACATAAACCCAAAAGCCCCTAAACTCTCAAATCTTCTATCTCCTCTTACGATCTCTTTTCGCGCGAACCCCATTTTCCCTCTCACTACACCTTCTTCCAATTTAATTCCTCTTAATCTTCTCCCCTTTCTCCCCTTCAATTTCTACCCCTTCTTCTCTTTTTTCCCTATACGCTACGAATTTCAATTTCTTTTTCCACCTCTACGCTACGAGTTTGCTTCGCAAACCCGTAGCTTAGCCACGCCATAAGTTCGCTTCGCGAACAGATGGCTAAGGGCGCACGAGTTTTGGCTCCGCCAAAACCCGCGCTATAGCCATCACTTCTTCTTCTCTTTCATTTTGTCTTTTAACGCGCCCAAGTTTTTGCTTCGCAAAAACCCGGTCGCTAACCGATAAAGAAAAAAGAAAGGGTTTTAACCCTTTCCTCTATTATATATTATATTATATTTCTTGCTTACATCAAAATGTAAACTTTTGCTCACATTCTTCTAAAATTTTGGTGCATCTAATCTTTTGGAAAATTTTGAGCTTTCTTTTTCCCAATTTTTTTGACACAACTGCGCCCAAGGCATAAATTCCTTTGATGTAATCCCAAAAACTCATAAAATTTCTAGAAAATTCTGGATTACATCCGCGCGCGAAGCATAAAATCCTTTGATGTAATCCCACAATTCTTAAAATCTATGAAGGCGCGCACATTTCTAGCCCACATAACCGAAAAGAGATAAGACCATTTAGATCTTATCTCTCTTATCTTACTCATACTTCAAATTCTTCAAATTTTTCGCGCCGTATTCTTGGAATTTTTCACGGACTCGCGCATTTTGTGTAGACACGACAATCGGAACTTCCCACAAACTCGGCAATTTCTCATTTATAAAACAGAAAGCATTAAATCCAGTTGCATCAAGTCTTATTCTTTTGATCGTAAGGCGCGCGCCTTCATAAAATTCTTGCATCTCTATGAAATGCTTCAAAAAGAGGCTTAAGTTTGTCCCATTTTTGAAGATCAAAGCTTCGCGCGGAGCATCTGCGCCGCACCAAAGCTCTAATGCGCGCCCTGCTTTAAATCCATTCCGAAAGGCAACCTCACTTGCTCTGTAAGCATCCACTTAACTTTTCCTCCATTTCCTTAGCTTTTTCAGGATTTTTTCTTATCCAGTCGATTGCCCACTCAGTAGCAACCCATTCACTTCCCATATCAAAATACTGGTCTATCATAAGATCCGAACTCGCGTCAAACATAAATCTTATTCTCAGACTATTCTCTTCTTCGAGTATATCTTCGGGAGTCTCTTCATAATACTCATCAAGAGTATAAAAATGTCCAATCTCGTGTAAAAGAGTCATCAGAGCAATAGACCAGTTCTCCTCGAACTTATGCGCCGCGCGCAAATGTCTCATAAAATCAGCGCTTTCATCTTCAGAATCGAAATCGCCGCCAATAGTAAGGATAGAAGTCGCCGCATTATATGCAGTATCATCTTCCAGATCCACTTCAACTTCAAGTTCTCCATCGGTAATCTCGTCCACAATCTCTCCAATGACCGCGCGCATAAGTTCAGTATTCATAAGTTTCTTCCTTTCGTTTAGTCGTCTATATCAGATTCCAATACACCTTTTAACTCATCTAAGGTCACGATATCCTCAAAAGCCAACTGATGCAATTCACACTCTGCGGCGCTCGCTTCTCCATAAGTTTCCAGGACTCTTTCTAGCGCCGCTCCAAAGCAATCTCCAACCGTCAATCCCGCCTTTTCTTCCTGGCACTCGATAATGTCATTATAATACTTAATTCGATACAGATAAAAGTTCATTTAGTTTTCTCTCCTCTTCCTTTCTTTCTATATATATTATAGCATAAATTTCTGGAAAATTCAAATTTAAAAGCCGAAAGGAGAAGACTCGAAAGCCTTCTCCTTCCCATAATGCGCGCCTTACTGCGCGAGACCGTAACCAATGTGCTTGCCCTTGCCCTTAACCTTGACATCGCCCTTTACGACAGTACCGTCGGCAACAAGAGACTTCAGAAGGGAAGGAACCGCCTGAGGCTTAATCTCCAGACCCGCCTCGGCAATCAGAGTGGAAGCAGTCTTGAACTCAGTAGCGCTCATAGCGCCAACCAGAGCCTCTCTGATAGGAGCCTTCTCGGCATCCTTCTCAGCCGCCTTCTCCGCAACCTTAGCGGCGCGAGCAGCATTGGTCTTGTCCAGACCCTCAATCAGACCCTTCAGAGCCTCGGTCAGATCAGCCACATTCACAGTCTCCTCACCGACCTTAACCTCGGTCTCCACATCCTTGAGCATAGCAATCGCAGTCTCGTAAATCTCTCTCTTAGTAAGCTTCATAGTGTTTCTCCATTTCTTGCGTAGGTCGCAACCCTAAATTAGTTTTGTTTTATTCCAAAGCGAAGATTACTTTCTCCGCGCTTTGTCCAATTTGTAGGCGGCATTGTCCCAACCACCGGAAGGCTTTGCTCTTTTGGTCGAAGCCGGTTCTTGCCTACTTAGCGCGAGGTCGAATGGACACCCGCGTTATACTGAGCTTTCGGACTTGCTTACGCCTTGTTGGCGCGTGGTCCTTGTTGACCATCTCTCTACGAATGGCGGTGCTCTTCAACCGAATTACGAACCTCAGCGCGTCTCGGTCTTATTGGAGGTTGTTTCCAGTGTGATTTGAGTAGAACTCGGTTCACACTCCGCGCACTTTCTATCTCTCTTACTTTCTATATATATTATAACAGAAATTTCAGAGATTTTCAAATTTTTTAGTTTATAAACCGAAGATTGATTCTTCGTTTGTTGGCGTAGAAGAGGAATCAGACGCATCTAATTCCTCTGGGCTTAGTCCGCAGACATAAGCCGCGATTCGAAATTGACAGTCTCGGCATTACAACCCAACCTAGATGGACTTTGTAAACTTCACTCCTGCTGTCACAGCGCAATCACCACTTGCGATTTTTAATCTCTGCGTTTAAAGAGAGGTGGCATCTTCTTTTTTCCTTTGTAGGTGCGTAAAGAGTTCAGAAACGCGGCGCCTTTGCGTTAGCCGAAGCTTTTTGGAGGCGTAATTTGTTGATGGGCGACTCACATAGGCAAAAGCCCAACGCGCTATGCAACGCATTTTTTCGTACTTTCTCTTCCGATCTTTCTATATATATTATAGCAGAAATTTCGGAGTTTTTCAAATTTTCAGTCTGTCTTTTTTGTAGAAGGTCGAGCACGATTTCAAGACCTTAGGGACGGCGTTCACTCTGTTTGATTCCCTTTCCTTACCTTCTATATATATTATAGCAGAAAATCTAAAAACTTTCAAATTTTAATCTCCAATTATTTCATTGGAGATATCCACCCATATAGGAAAGATCTCAATATCCGAAATCCCTTCATCTTCAAAATCAGTTGTCTCAAAGACACCTCCGCAACAGCCACAAATCAGATACTTCTCAAAGCCAATGCCGCCGAGACGATTACCCTCGTCATCTGTAAACCGAACTTGCATCGGTCTAATAAAGTAGCGAATAATTCCCTTTTCATCTCTTATGACATTCTGTTCCATTTCGATTCCTTTCTGCGGCGGACCGCTCTCTCACTTTCTATATATATTATAGCATAAAATCTTTTGAATTTCAAATTTTAAGGCTCCAGTTTCCAGAACCAGCCAAACGACCTATAGGCTTCTGCCTCGCCCGCAGTCATTCGCGCGGCTTCTGTCACATCAAAAGACCACTTTGCACCATCAGGCGCAATAGAAACGAGGTACTTTGATCTACCCTTCTCTACTATATACACAACATACTTTCTCATAAACGCTACCTCTTTTCTTTCTTTCTATATATATTATAGCAGAAATTTCGGAGTTTTTCAAATTTTCTTACCACACATCTTCAGAATAGAGTTCGTTATAGGTTTCGTTTAATGGAACTATGAGTTGATTCGCGGCGACCGCAATTTTCTTTGCCTCAATACGATCTACAAAACGGTCATTAGAAGTCCAAAAGCCTTGAGTGCAGTAATAAAATTTTTCACGAATATTCATAGCGCGCATCAACTCAAATATGTCACAATGACGAAACGCAGTCAGAACCATCGGATAAGTAGATAAGCTTTTATTAGCGACTTTGATAGCCGCCGCAGTGATTCTTTCTTGTTCCATAGCCGATCTCCTTTCTTTCTTTCTATAAATATTATAGCATAAAATTTAGAGATTTTCAAATTTTCTTAGAGTTGGGCTTTGCACTCCTTAACTTTTGCCTCACATTCTCCTATAATCTCTTCAATAGAGACGGGCGCGCATTGGTGTGAGTCCACGCCGCAGTGGTACATATAAGGTATATCATCAAAGAAGTTTGTAGTCTGGTGAGTATGCCCATAAAGCCCAATAGTGCATTGTCGCAAAGATTCTTTCTCAAAATTTGAAGTCATAGTAGGGAAATGTGACAAATAGAAGTGATATCCATCATAGTTGAGCCTTGCGGCAAGTGTGACTTCTACAACATTTGGCAAAGTTCGATATAGTTGTTCACGCGCAAGTGTATCGTGATTCCCAAGGATTATGTGAAGCTCTCCATTTAGATGCTTTATGAGGTTTAATCCAGATTCATAGGCTTGCGCGCTAGCTCCACCGAGCATAAGATCACCGAGTATATAGCCTACTTCATCCGCGCGAACCCTTTGATTCCAATTTTGAATAATTGCCGCATTCATTTCTTCTACAGAATCAAAACCGCGCGCTTCGTATATGAACTCTCGATTGTGGTTAAAATGAAAGTCACTTGAAATCCATATCTGTCCCATATTACTCCTCCTCATATACATTCATTCCAAAGAAAGAACGCGGCAACTCATGATATTGACAATATTCCTCTAATACAGATACTTGCGCGCGAGTAAGATCGTCATACATTCCATCTTCGTAGTAATATTGTGTCATAAGAGAAGTTTGAGCTTTAACCCAACCTCTCTTTATAAGTTCATCACTCGCTGGTCCTATATCAAGATCAAGTCCAAACAAATCTTCAACAATATACTCGGCATCAACATCGTGGCACTCGTCTCCCCAAATACCACCACTTGGATCAACCCATATCTCGGTTTCTTTTATAGAGCTTTTCATCCAAGAGAAACCAGTCAACATAAAAAGCTCGTGCCAGCCATCACATTCAATCTTTTCGTCAGTAGGAATATCTTCTGTAGAGTTGCGCACAAAGAATCCACTACGCCGATTAAATAGAACTTGTGGATTGTGTTCAGATTGTTCATACCAGTTGCCATTGAATTTTATGAAAATCATATTATTCTCCAAACTTTTAGTTTCTTACCTTCTCCCATATCTATGCGTATCTTTCCAGAAGAGAAGCCATTGTCTGATATGACTTGTAGCATAGTTATTACTTTCATTGTCGAATTTTTCAAAGCCAATAGGCATTTCAGCAATAGCAAGATTTTTTTCAGTATCTATTACTACCCAAGTTACGCCATTATAAACGAACTTGTCACCAACAGGAATAAGATTAAGTAGTGTATCATGTGGGTTATATCTCAAAGCTGGTCGAACAGCGTGATAGCCATTTTCGATACTATCGCCAGATTTAAATATAGAGCCGAGACCAGAAACAAGAGCTGCACTATGAGAATCACAACCAGGCGACCGTAACCACCACCAGCAATTTATTATAGGTATATTTTCTTTATATTTATTATACTCTTTTGCACTCAAAAGAAAAATAGGATCATTTGCAATAGATTCCTCTTCTACCTCTTTCTTTTTCAGCTTTTCAATCTCGTCTCCGAGCTCTTTATATCTCTTTTCCAGTTCTTTTAGATCTTCCATAGCCCTTACTCCTCCATCACAACACAATTCACAATTCCGCTATACGCAGTACACGCATCAAGGGCGCAAATTCCTTCTCTTTCAAAAGGTGTAAAATCTTCCCATTCGTTACTCGCATCGCCAAGTGCATAGTTTGCCCAAGAACAATGCCAGTGACCACAGTAAATAGTCTTGTCACTAACTCTTACACCATCACTCCAACAAGCTACGCCGTTGAGCCAGCGCGCACTCTCCCAGGCGGATTCTGGGGCATCGCGCCATTTTTCAACGAAATCATAGCGTTCATAATCAGTCGTAAAACCTTTCCGCTCAGTGTGACAAGGAATCCAACCGTGAACAAAAATTCCAGTCTTCGTCTCTGCATAAACACACAATGCGCTATGATAACTCAAAAGCAAATCAAACTTATCTGCCTCTTTTATTACGTCGTAGGTTTCCGCAGTTCCATTATGATAATCGTGAGAAAGATTATGTCCTCTCAAGATGCGATCTTCCATAAGATCTTCGTGGTTTCCTCTGACCAAGATTCTGCGCGCGGGATTAACCTTATTCATCACAAAGTCTAAACATTCAATAGGCTGAGGACCTCTATCATACAAGTCACCCAGACTTACAAAGCAGTGATTAGGATTATGGAGATCATAACCCGCCGCATCAAGAGCCGCGCACATTTGGTCATAAAAACCGTGTACATCGGTTACAATAAAATATCTCATTTTTTACTCCTCTTCTATCATCGTAAAGCCGCAAATTGGGCAACCAAATCCTTCTTCGGTATTGAAATCTTCGTCTTTCCAATCACAGAGATAGACCGGTTCTCCACATTCAGGGCAAGTAAACCAACCCTCTTCACGATCAATACACATTCCATACTCTTCATCTGCGGCGGTACAAAGTCTATCGAATATATCCATTTATAGTTTCTTCCTTTCAGTGCTCATATTCTGGAAAAAATTCGTCGAACACAACTTCATCTGTTTCACAGTCCTTAAATTTAACTTCCATATCTGGTCTCCAACTAGCGTAGTAAAGTTTTCGACCGTTTACGCAAAGTTCATCAAGCTCTTCATCACTACAATCGCTAAAGATTACAACCCGCGCGGCGTCTCGAAACAGACGATCAATCTCAGAAGAATGATAAGATTTTACATAAAACTCTTCGGGTTCATACCCAAATCTATAGACATAATAATTCTTCGCGCGCATTTGAAATCTCCTTTTCTTTTTCTATATATATTATAGCATAAAATTCTTAAAATTTCAATTTTTATCTTCCTTCTTTTATAATCTCCACAATCGTATGGATAATAACATAAACGATTGCAGTAATTGCTACTGCGTATCCCAATCCGATAGTGGGAATACAAAGAAAAAGAATTGCAAGCACTAAAAGCACAAGATCCATTTTACTCTTCTCCTCCCATTAGACTCCAAATAAAAAGAATTAAAAGGGTTAAATCAACTGCGCCAACAATTATACATTCCATTTTAAATCTCCTTGTACTATATGCACATAATCAAATCCTTCAGAAGCTCTCGGAAGAGTCATAAACTCCGCCATTCTCCGTATTACTTCTACTGGAACCTTGCGCGCCCTTTGATCCTGTCTTTTAATACACTCTTCAATAGGAGTATTAAAGAAGTAGCAAGCGCACCAGCAATTTATGCCCTCAATCCAACTCAGAACTTTCTTACGATCTCTTTCTTTAAGGTTAGTTGCATCAAACATCACTTTCTTATCATCAGAAAGAAGAGACTGGATTCTATCTTTTGCAATCATAAAGACCTTAGAGTTTTGAGACTGATCAGACTCATCGCCGCATATTTCCGCGCGGATAGCATCAGTTGAAACAATCTCGGTATCGGGATAAAATTCTTTAAATTGTTTACAAAAAGTAGACTTCCCACTTCCAGGCAGTCCGCCGACCATATAAAACTCAGCCATTTTATCTCTCCTATTCTACAATTTTTATTTGATATCCAAAGACAGAACCTTTTCTTTTTGCAACTCTATCTTTTACAGTATTCATAATTCCATCTATTGTATATCGAGCTTTTTCGTTTGGACCCATTCTCGATTTTATAAACTCTGAAACTTGTTTGATAGATAATTGTTTTTCTCCCACATGAGGAACACAAATTATCATTTTTGTATCTTCAGAAAGAGAATTTTTTCTTTTTAACAAATCAGCAACAGTATTGCCATCTTCAAATATTTGGTCACTCTGCGCCCGTCGCTGGTTCTCTTGTCTAGTAACCCACTCAAGATTTGTAAGAGCATTGTTTCTCTTGTTGTGATCTAAGTGGTCAACCGTTAAAGACTCAGCTTCTATCGTAGGTCTCCAAGTGTGCATCACAACTCTATGCGCCGACGTATATCTCGGATTTGAACCGTAGGTATAAACGTACAAATATCCGTCATCCTTAACTTTCGGAGCAAGCGGTTTCTTTTCTCTGTTACGAAAATGCCCCTTATTTGAAACCCAAATTTCAAACTGTTTATTCCACTTCCAACGCTCAATCGAGAGTGAGATTCTTGGTAACATAAAACTTTTACTTCCTTTCCTACTTTCTATATATATTATACCATAAAATTTTTAAAAAATCAAATTGCCTTGAGCGTTTGCACGCCCAAGGCTCTTCGTTAATGTTTCAATAGATATTCGCGACTGACATTCTTAAAGGATCTTTGTCCATCTTGGCTTCTATAAACCCATCCTTCGCGCGGACCAGAACCAACAATACAAGGACCATCTGCATCAAGCTTTAAAGTCTCCATATCATCAGGAAGTATGTACTGAGTATCAACGATAGGAACCCAAGAAATCCCAGCGAGTTCACAAATCTTCGATGCCTCAATGCTGCTAATGCGCCCGACGTCAGATCTAATAAAGTTATAACCAAAGAAGCACAGTTCTTTGAACTTATGTGGGTTGCCTTGAATAGAAGGACCGCAAATTTCACCTTGCAAGCACACATAGTCCAAATCATGATTTAGCAGATATCCCTTTAAGAAGTCAAAGATATGATACTTATCTGCCATCATCCAATACACATTTCCTTCAATCTCAGTATGATAGTTCTTCTGAGAAGGAGTCAACTGCCGCACATTACGAGAACAAACATACTGCTCAAACTTGCGCCGACCCTTGCGCGCGAGAATATAGGTTGAAGAAGTTCCATCGAGCTTTTGAGTCTTAACCCAAGGCTCTTTATCTTTTAAGAGCTCTGGGCAATTTTCTGCCCTCTCTTCATCAGTCGGTTTGACGAATGGAAACTGAGTCGGAAATTTCTTATTGTCTTTCTTCTTACTTCCAAAGAAGATAAACAAAAGCTTCCTACCCAAGTTATACTTCATAAGCCAACGAAATACTGGCTTCTTAAAGAGCTTAGCGTGACGCGCTGCCATAGACTTATACTTATCTATACCCGAACCCTTGCGCGCGTTATCTTCAGCAGAAGCATAAGTTACACCCAATACATCAGTCAGAAATCTTGCTTCACTATTCAATACATCTGCGCCCGAAGCAAGGGCTAGCTGAAGAGTTGCCATCCATACTGGACATCTTCCTTCATTATCAACCCAAGCACTCAGCGGTATCAAAAGCCCCTGTGATACAACTCCTCTGATCTTCTGTGACTTAATCTTAAAGTTCTTTGAGCGCAAAAACTCCATAGCAGAAAAAGGAGGCTTATCAGGAATAAGAGAGTCAATTTCAAAATAGACCGCATAATCTCCAGCCTTAAACTCTCCCTTTCCTACGACACAATTCCAACCACCAACTCGCGCGCACTCAAGTCGATCGGCGTTCATAGGAAGAATTTCATCAACTTTCACTAGGTAAGCTAATTCTCTCTTTGAATCCTTATTTAACATTTTATTTTATCCTTTCTTTATATAATTTCTATTGCACATTTTTCCATTACTTTTAATGCTGCTTTATGATTGTCAGGTGTAGTTCCCGCGCAACAAGAGGCTTCAACTGCAATCTGAAGACTTGGGCGCAAAGATCTGAGCATCAAAGCATTCGATATTACACATATATCAGTACAAACACCACAGAAAGTTACATTTTCATATTTCTCACTGTCAATATATTTCAGAAATTCTATGGTGCCAAAAGTTTTTTTCTTAAAACTAAGTTGATAAGATCTCGTAAGTTCGTGCTGTCTATTCAAAGCCTGGAATACTTCATAATTCATTTCCCAACCACTTGTTCCAAGCTCACAATGAAAAGGAATCTGTTCAGCCTCTTCGGTTACTTCATATCTTTCGCGCAAATGGGTGTCCATTGTGAAGAAGATATCCCCTTTCCAATAGTCTATAAGATCCACAACATTGGGAACTATGTCGCGCGCGGCTTGTGATCCGAGTTTTCCATCTATGAAATCATTTTGCATATCAACAACTATTAAAAGACTTTTCATTTTACACTCCTTTAAGTCCAAGTTTTCTGACCTAAAATACAATGACAAATACCTGAGCCTCCGTTAGATGGATGATTAGGACAATATCTACAAGTTTCGGGAATATTAGCTAAAGAGTTACTCACATAGGGAAGAGAGTTATTTAACTCCTAAGCCGCGCGTTTACAACTTTCAGCAGATATATCTCCAAATTTTACATAACTATAAAATGGACATTCATCTTTAAAACAATCTTTAAAGTCATTATAGGGACACTTCATTTTATACTCCTTTTAATTATAAGGATAGTGTGAAAGCGAGAGTGGAATCGAAAGTAACTCACTTAACTCTTTTCTCTTGCGCGCCTTCTCTTCGTCATAGGCTTTCTTTTCTTCATCGGTCATTTTAGCATAGGCTTCAGCCTCTTCTTTCTGCCGACGAAGGAAATCTTCGTGTTCTAATTCTCTTTGGTGTTTGTAGTGAGTTTTAAGTATATTCATTTTATACTCCTTCAAAAAGATCCGTATTTATGAACACCTTTGTCACACACTTCTTACAGAAATAGACAAACTTTTGATTGGGGTAAACCCACTAATACTTTGGAGATATTAAATCTCCACAAATAGCGCAAGGTATATTCTCTTCGAAATTAAGTTCTATTGATTTAAATGTGAGTTCCATTTTATTCTCCACAAATAGGACAAGTAGATTCACAAAGCATATAGGTTCCTTTATCTCCTACAAATATACTCGCCCGTATGAACAATATACGCAGAATCCGTTATCCTCTCAAGCATTTCAATAGGCTGAATAAATTCGTCATCCTCTTTTATTTTCCAAACACCTTCATCATATATGTACATATGGTACAAATCATTCATATAAAAAATTTGATCATGGTGATCATTATCACAAGGAATCAGTCTAACTCGATATCCATTGTCAAAAGAATACCAGTCATTTTTATCAGTCGATATTCTTGCTTCGCAAAGACTTGTATTTGAAGGATTGTAGAAAAACTCTCCAAATATATTATGCGCTCTTTTAGGAAGTCGAATCCAGATTCTTACTTTCTCAGGACCACCATGTTCATACACGAGTTTCTGAAAGTCATTGAGTTTATTCATTGTAGGTATCTCAAATTTAACATTAGACATATTTACTTACTCCTTTCTTAAACTCTTGCTACACTATACTGCTTTATATGCTGATTGTAATACTTCCCAACACTCGGCGCACTCACAAGATTTCTAAACTCATACTCAGGCACATTCGGATACTCATACTCGCGCCCTTGCTTAAATTCAATTCTTAGAGTCTGAGTTTCCTTGTCATAAGATGCGCTATTAATAGCAGATGAACTAACAGAAATCTTCTCAAACATTTTCTTCATTCCTTTCTTTATGCTTCGTGCGTATATTCTCTTCTTTTTCCTTGCGAGTTTTAGTGCGCCGCATAGGCGGGATTGGAGGCTTGCGGCGACTCTTACGATCTTCTTTTTCTTTCGTTTTCTCAAGCATCTCTCGAAGCCCCTTTCTCATTTTCTATATATATTATAGCATAAATTTTAAAAATTTTCAAATTAAAAGGAAGCATTTAATTACCAAATGCTTCCTACCTTTTCCATATTCAAAACTAAGCCTTTATATTGATCTAATATTGCCACATTACCCGCGCGCCGTATGCGCGAATCAAGGTGTTCTTTACTTACAATAAACTCACAAACACAACCGCTTCGATATGAGATCTTATGCGTTGAATCTGTATCCTTGTATGCTTTGTAATCTCCCACTACTATTGTATATGTGCTTTGATCTGTCGTAATTTCGACGATATCTCCAATTACATATCCCCATCCGTGACCAATCGCCGCAAGCGGATATTCAGAATGGTATAAGAATCCATACTCGCCGACTTCTGCTTCGTGAACTATCTTCCATTGTTTAGAAGTGGTGTTAGTGATTGCATTTGAATACTCAAAGCATCTAAACCCAGTGTCTTTGCCCACATTAACCGCGCGAAGGCTCTTCTGTTTTGCGCCGGACGCCGTCTCTGTCACGACAGGGACAGTGGGCGCGCAGACGCAATCAGAGATCGGGCGCATTGGATAAGCAGGACTCCCAACTTTCGCCGTCTCATATACTTTCTCTTCAAAAGTATATATACCCTCTCGCGCAAAGGGGCGGGCGCAACTCACCAGCAAAATCACACACGCCCCAGCACACAGTAACTTCCAGACCTTATTCATCGGTATCCTCGAATGAAGTATTACTCCAAGTAGGCGCCGCATCAAATACTTTATGACAATAAGATATCGCATACTTATCATCTTTGAAGAACTCTCTCCACTCTTCATTCGTATCAATATCAGTAGTAGAAAGAATAAATTCTATTTCAGGGTGCTTGTGCGCCAATTCTTTCATATCATCGGTTGAAGTTTCCCAGATCCACGGATCATTATGGTTATAAACTACCTCATATATAGGATCAATATACGCGTCAAAGTTCATATCGAAATCTTTATGATAGGTGGTATCAAGATCCTCGTGAGAGGTTATAATCTCATAGAGATCTCGCGCAATAGAAGTTACGAGACTACGAATTGCAACACTTTTTGTAATTCCGCGCGCCTCGTGGATTTCTTTTTCGAGTGTGGGAGAGTCGATAGAGTAGAAGCACAGCATATAGGGTACCTTCCTTTCTTATTTTCTATATATATTATAGCAGAAATTTTTTTAAATATCAATTTTTAATATATATCATTAATAGTCATGCCACCACTTGATCCAAAATCATAAGCAGAAGTTAAAACTTTTTTTAAATCAAATCTTAAATTAACACGATCAATATATGTTTTACTTAATATTTGGAACCCTTCTTCTTTACCAACTTCAAGAACTCTTGCACCATATTGTGGTCCTTTCCAATCTTTATCTTTTGCCGCATCTTTTTCTTTTTCTAAAATTTTTGCTTTTTTATTTATTTCCGCAGAAAAAGTTACCTATAAACGGTTATATTGATTTTCATAATCTGCTAATTGTTTAATTATATATTCTATTATTAAATAAGTAGGATATAAAATAATATTATCAATAACAAAAAAAGTGTTATTGCCTCCCGTAAATATAAAAGATCCATCAAATCTTTTAGATAAGGTGAAGGCATCAAACCCCACAAAAAAACCTATATCTTCTGCAAGAATTCGATTTATAATTTCTCTTATACCCTATAGTTTGCTATTATATTGTTGCCCAGTACTTTTATTTACACCTTTTGCCTAAAGTCCCTTTTTTTTGCTTTGAGAAGCTCGCTTAGAAAACCATAATGTATTAGCTATTAGATAATCTAATAATTTCTAGTCTTCTTTATTTATATAATTATATCTATAGTTTTGTAGTTTTTCTTTTAAAGACAAATACTAAATTTTATCGTGTAGTTTAATTGGCTAAATAAAATTATCTGAATCGTCTTCTAATCTTTTTAAGAAGGTACTTGAATTTTTATCTTGCGCTCTAACTATAAAACCATTTTTATTCTATAATACCCAGTCAGAATGAGATTGTCCACTTTTTGAAGTTAGTGTCATGTCTTGAATTGAACGACCAAACTTTTCTCTTACCTACTTTATTAAATCAGCCTCGCTTTTTTTGCCCACATTTATAGCTTTAAAACTAAGCTAAATACCCTTATCTGTTTCAATAGCTTTCCAAAGAGCATCTTTAAAATCTTCACCAAGCCAACCCTAAATATTTGAGCTATCTCGCAAAGAAACGGCATTATCCAATGCACGATAAAAGGGATTTTTTAAATTGGTTAAAAAATTCTTTTCTATGTCTTCAGCATAACCACCCTATGCTAAATTTTTCTTAAAATCATCTATAAAAGCACCCCATATTTTATCTTTATCTATCGGAGAAATTTTTTTTAAGATTTTTTTCACATCAGAATGAAAAGATTTAGATGGTGTAAAATAATGTCTTTCTTCTTGAAGTTGCTCATTAAAAACCTTTATTAATTTTTTATTAATATCCTACTAAGAATTATTACTTCTTTTATTAAAAATATATGAGACTAAATAGCTTGTAGCCTCATCAAAATTTGAACTATGCTCTATTTTCTCCAAGGTCTTTTTTGCAGTTTGAGTAATATTTTCTTTTATAAATTGAGAAATACTTTCTCCATTAAACTAAACCGCAGATAAAATAACATTTATAAAATCTGGATTTCTTATTACTTTTAAAGCCTCTTTTATATAGTTATCAGGGTAAAACAACTCTTTAGAAACCTACTAATAAGTTTTTCCATCTAAAAATTTATCAGCTTCTGCTTTTAAATAATCTCTAATTTTTTCTAAATTATCTATCGCGTTTCCTAAATTCTAGGCGGTTGAAGAACCAACTCCTAGCTAGTGAGCAGCATCTAAACGAAAATTAAAGATATCGCTATGAATATATGGACGGTTTTGTTCCAAAAACTAATTACTTATTGCCATAAGTTCTCACCCCAATAACTTCTCTGCTAATCGCGCGACCGGACCTCTTTCGCATTTCTCAAGTTCCACAAATCCGAACTCCTTCTCGCCACTTAGTCTCTCAACAATCCTCTCCAAACCTTGTGACTTCTCAAAAGCAGTCCTATCACGCTACACAATATCACCATCAATCCAAATCTAAGAACCCTCATCCACTCTACACATTAGCATATACAAGTGCTCAAGTGTTAGATTCTCCGCTTCCATAACATAAACAATAGAATTTCTAATACTGCGCCCGCGCGCAAAGCCAAGTGGCATTATCTCTAAATGTCCACTTCCAATTAACTATTCCAAACCATCATAGCCGCCGCAGTGGTCTGCGAAAGGCAGCACATAATTCAACATCTTTGCGTTTACATCACCAGGAAGCGCGCCAAGTGCATCGGTTTCTCTTACTTGGACATTATTTCGTACTACACAAATTTTCTCGAATTTTCCTTTTTGTATCGCTTCAAGCGCGCCAACAACGCAACCGAGTGTTTTACCACTACCAGCGCGCCCCATAATCAACTTAATCGGCACATCGTCCGCGCGCAACAAATCAATCATACATCTCTACTAAGGATTGCGCGGCTTCATTTCTCCACTAAAACTATTCTATAAAGTCTAAAACTTAACAGGAATAAATTTAGAATCTTTTAATTTGAAGTAATCTTTTATTTCACCCTCGCTCTAAACTAAAAGATATTGATTTTCTTTAAAACCTTCAATCTAAAGTTCTCCTTTATATAAAAGGTCTAGGTCATCTGCGCCGAGTTCTTTTATGTCATATCCTTTGTAACTCATTTAGTATTCTATACCTCCTAAAAGAAAACAGAAATATCATCAACCCAATCAGTAATGACGCCTTTTTCTTTTAGTATATCACCTCGAAGATACCAGTCTTTTACGATATTTTGTTTGACTTCTTCTTCTGTAAAGAGAGTATGTTCAATATAGAACTTTTCCATTTTCTAGACCTAAATTTTATAATCATCCATCATAGCCTAAACTTCTGCAAAAGAACCGCCAACATTCTCGCATCCACCCTAATGGAAGATGAAATATGAACTATGAAGTGCAAATCTTTTATGACAAGCAAGATATATCATAGATGCCGCAGAAGCCACAAGTCCAAGCGCATATCCATAAACTGGAGTCTTTGAAACATTTATCATAGATACAACAGTTTCCTCTACATCCAACGATCCGCCTGGACTATTAAAAAATATACGGATTGGCTTGCGCCCATTCTCTGGAAGCGCGCGGTCTTCTCTATTCCAATATATAATTTTAGATACAATATCTAATGTATCTCCATCTATTTCTTCGTTTATCCAAATAACTCTATTTTTTAAGTCATCATAATACTACAAAAGAGTAGGGTCTGGTAATGCAAGTGAGGGGTCTATAGTTTCACTTACTAATAATTCTACAAAGTCCTTGTTATTCATTGATACACCTCCATAGACTTCTCTTATACATAAGTGAACTTTCGCGCCCATCTTTATACAAAAGAAAAGAGACTAAGTATCACCCTTAGTCTCTAAAATCTTTATTCTACAATAAGGAGTTATTCGATCGTCTCCCAACCGATCAAATTACTTACCAAAAGAAATTAAACAACGAATCAAAAAATGCGTCTGAAATTGCGCCCTTGCCCGCGTAGGTTGCGTGGTAAGAGCCATAGTCTTCTACGAACTTTTCGATGAGTTCGTTCAGTTCCTTGCGCGCAGCCGCAACAGATTGAATCTTATCTTCAATCTCTTGCGCGCGAGCCTTTCGCTCAGAGAGTTTCTTCTCTTCTTCGATTTTCTTTTTCTTAGCTTTATCAAGGGCGAGAGTTTCAGCCTTCTCACACTCTTCAACTGTCTTATAAAATTCCTTTGTAACGTCAGAATAAATTCTCATTATGAACCCTCCTATTGATTCTAAATGATAAACAGAAACCGCGCTCTTCACACAAATAGAGCGCGGGAAAAGAGAAAGATTGTGATCTCTTTACTCGTTTTTCTTAACGACAAGGGCTACTTGCCTATTCCTATTTCCGGACCACGGGTACTTTTACGCGTCATTTCACCGCTCACGCCGCCATAGGTGCGGGGTAGACTTTTAACTATTATAAGGGCGTCCCACTTATGCAAGTTAAAAATCTTATAGTTTCATCACTCCTGAAACTCAGTCCTCATAGGTTATGATCCTTTGAGTCTACTTGAAATCGTCCCACTCACGCTTGGGCGCGCCAGAACATTAGGACGAACTGGTGTCTACAACTTCACGCAATTACTACGCTAGATTTAAGGCTTCTAGATCCGTAACTGATATCTTTACATTCGAGAGTAGCACAATTACCACAAGACTCTCCCGCGCCCATGTCGTACGCGTCACGAGCAAGCTCTTAATTTAACTTCTTATAAAACCCGCGAGCGGCGCTCTTACCAAGCCCCAATACGGAGAACTAAATTGTATAGTCTCTTAGTTCCAAGGACCACATTTCGCTAACGGGGAAATGCCAATAACGGAATTAACAACGCGAATTCAACGGAGGAGTATTCTAACAGAAATACTCAAGCTGACGCCGCGAGTGCACTTACAGCGATTTAGGCTACTTTAGCGCTTCTTTGGAAGTATAATTTTGGACAACTAGGTCTCGCGCTTGGGGGCGAAGGAGGGAATCGAACCCCCGACCTCCGGATAATGAAACCGGCAAGCTACCACTGCTCCACTTCGCGATATAGAATTTGAAGCTCTCTTTCATTTTCTATAAATATTATACCAAAAATTTCAGAAAATTTCAAATTTTGGAAGCTCTCAAATTTTCAAAATTACACTAAATCTTTTTCCGACACATCGTCGCCACATTCGCAACCAAAATATAGTGTAGTTTCTGCTGAACTTATTCCTTGAAGAAATTCGATATAAGATTTTGCATACTCTACTTCTTTTCTTTCTTCAACAAGTTCTTCTATAAAATTTTGTGCTTCTTCGATAGCCGAAAGACGATCTTCAATAGAAGTTTCTTTCATATCAACAATGAGCTTTATACGGAGTTGCGCGCGATTTATCGAGTCATTATAGTTTTCGATCTCGATTTGAAGTTTGTCAGAAGCAGTGGAAAGCTTTTGATCCGAAAGTCGCATAATATGTTGCCAGGGAGCGTTTGACAAAGCTTCAGAAATTTTAGAACTGCCGCAGAAGCATCCAAGCTGGACAAATTCTGCGCCGCCTTGCTTGCGCGCAAAGATATGAGTATATTCAGACATTTGAAAACTCCTTTCTTTTCTTTCTGTATATATTATAGCAGAAATTTTAAAAGATTTCAAATTTTGTGGTCTCGGAGGCGCCGCTCGAAGACGCAGTAATGTCCTGATCCCAAATCAGGCGGGGTCCCTCTTCCCCTACTCCGAGATATATATTTATGAATAATAGGCTGTTCCTTATTCCATTTAACATTTATGTCTCTTCAAATTCATGTCGACGCTTACTTTTGAAGCCTTGCACCTATTATTCAATTTGGCGGCGGGCGACGGTGCCGCCCCGTCATCTTCGGTTTTAGAGACCGATGCATTTGCTGATATGCTAGCCCGCAATCTCTCTTAACTTTCTATATATATTATACAAAAATTTTTATAGATTTTCAAATTTTAATAATCTATAAAACGAGAAGGCTCTCTAATTCTTGTTTTAAGTTCATTCCAACTTAACTCAACAATTGCATCGTCTTCTTTGACCCCATCTTCTGCGGCAAGTCGAATAATGTCTTCGCTTAAAAATACCATTCCATCCCAGCCGTCAACTACATATTCGTGGAACGCAATTCCATAACCATAACGCTCCCAATCTCTTTGATAGAATCGAACTTGCACTGGATGATCGTAATACATCTTAAACTCCTCGTTTTATTTTTGGAGCCCCCGTCGGGGTATGATCCCGAATCAGTAGATTACAAATCTACCACACTCTCCATTTGTGCTACAGGGGCAAATATCCGAGACACTTTTTTTAAAGCAGGAATACCTGACAGTCGGCGAACTAAAGCCAAAAATTGCTGGAAGTGTCTCTACAACATTAAAATAACCAAGGCGCCTTTTGGTAGCAGAAATTAAAAGTTTCTTCCAATTAAAAATTGCTGTAGGCGCCTTTTCATTAATCATAAATCAAGACGGCTAAATTAAATTCAATATCGGCGAATTTTTTCTAAAGAAGATTGCTGAAACCGTCTTTTAAAACTTAAAGTTCAGTTACGACCTTATCGTATCTTTCGTCCATTAAAGCCGTAAGCATAACATTTATAGGATCAATAGTTTCCTTCTTTTGGATCTTTCCATTTTCCATAGTGTACTCAACAGTAGTTCCATCAATTACAGACTTAAACAAAGAAGGAGAATATCCGCTAACCATAGCGCAATTTTCACCATTAACAGTTTCTTGGAACATACCCTTATCGCTAGCTCTTACATTCCAATAAACAATCGCAGGCATAGTATATCCATAAGACTCATACTTAGCGCGCATTTGGCGCATAAAAGTCAAACCAGAATTACGAGTCTTAGTCTTTGCATAACGATTAGAAAAATCGTAGTAATACTCAGTGGTTGCCGCATCGAACTGCATATCAGAAATAATATACAACTTCTTAGGCATATCCTTATCCTTAAGGTGCGCGCTAACTGCGGTTTGGAGAATCAAATCAAATACTGCTTCGAGGTTAGTATTTGAATCCCAATTAGCTCGCTCCATATTCTGAACCTTAGAGTAAATATCTGCGCCAATAATGGACTGAAGCTGAGGTCTCGCAGAGAAGGTAATGAAATGCCCCTTAAAAGGTCCACGGCACTTATCTGCGCAATACATACCAAGAGAAAGAGCAACTTCGATAGGAGTTCCACTCATAGATCCAGAAGTATCTACAACGCAGATTCCAGTCTCTTCTCTTCCCTCAAGATAATTAGGCAAAGACTTCCACATCTTATCAAGCATTTCTCGTGACAAAGTATCCCCGCTAGGAAGTCGAAGCGCCTGATGTACAATATCTACAGGGAAGAGCGCAGTTGCATTTATCTTTCCAGTAGTCAAATAGCGAGAATATCTATTATAATCGTGACGTGCGAAAGCCTTACGATAGTTAAGATGTGCCTTGCCAGGGACGGTATCATACTTAATATCTTGCCATCTGTTCTTGCTCATCTTCTGCTCTACAATATTGATATGAGATCTAAGAGCAGAAAGAATCTTACGATACTGACGAGGAGTCATCTTCAGATTAATTCTTATATCGCGCGCAATAGCACGGGTTCTAGGAGATGAAGTATTCTCAGAAGGAAGCCACTTAGCAAGAAGAGAAATAGACTTTCCATTTCTCATACCAGTCAAATCCTCATCAATCTGAGTTGCAATAAACTTATAGATAGACTGACGAGTTCTAGGTGCAAACGCATACAAAAGATCATCACTGCGACCATATTCCAAAAAGTTAGGAAGGTTTGCGATTACATAGCGAGGATGAAATTCTGCTAGCCACTTAGAAATAACGCGGAAAACTCTACGCATACCCTGACCACCGCGGCAGTCTCTAATATAAAACCAGAGACGAAGCGCGAGGTCCTTATTTTCTTCAAAAGCCTTCTCAAAAGTAAGAGTAATCTGAGAATCGGGCGCATCCTTCATCGCGCCGAGACTTCCAAATGCGTCTAATACCGCATTATTGGTTGACTTCAGCGCGCCCGCGCCATTTTCAGTCTCAGTAAAGTTAAATTCGTTCTTAAGATTCTTCAAAAATTCATTCATTTTTAATACCTAGACTCTCAAAAATAATATCCAAATTATTATTATAAAAAATAATTGCTGTAAGAGTCTTTTATCCTTTCCTTTTTTTCTTTCTGTAAATATTATAACATAAATTTTAAAAGATTTCAAATTTTCAAGACACTATTTAGTGCTCTACCAACTGAGCTAAAACACAACTTTGTGTCTATGGGATTCGAACCCATAACCCCTGCATTCTGAGTGCAAAGTAATTGCTGTAAGTGTCTTTGGTAGCGGCAGGGAGGGTTGAACTCACCTTTTTAGCGTTGAAGGCGCTATGTACTAACCGTTATACGATGCCGCCAGATTGTTTATTTGATCGTCTTTTATTATTACAAGATATACATCTTTTAGCATTTTTTGTAATTACTTTTCCACAATCAATACAATAGTTTAGCGTATGCTCTTTATGCTATTTATTTTTACCATTTGTTGTATCCAGCTAATAATTACAATTAGGACAAACCCAACGAAGATTTTCTAATCTATCATCAGTGTTTTTCCCATTAATATGGTCTAAAATTAAAGTTAGCTCTTTATTGTTCCAAAATGGCAACTAGCCACAAATTGAACATTTATATTCCGAATAATTTCCTTTATAATACCATTCTCTTAAAGTTTTCTGAGCAGCGGTTGAGTTTTCTATAAATATATTTTCAACAGAGCGTTTAGTTGGATTTGTGTTTGAAGTAAAATGAGAAATAGATAAATTTAAAGATTGAATCCGTAATTTCAAATTAGCTAAAGTTTTACCTGAAAAAGAGTTGTAACCCAACTAAAGCAAACAATTCTTATAGCTTGTACTTTCCTATACAATTCTAGCAAATTCTTCATCAGAATACTAACTTAAAATAGACATTAATATCTCCTTGTCACTCACCATTTAGACGATAGCGCCATATAAGTGGTGGGAGTGGAGGGAATCGAACCCTCGCCCTACGGTTTAAAAGACCGTTACTCTACCAACTGAGTTACACTCCCATAAGCCAATAAATAACATATAAGAGCCAGTATCCCGCGCGCAAGCATAAATTTTCATCATCATTTAAATCTACATCTTTTGTATGAGATCTAAACAATCCAATCTCGTATAAGAAATTATGCGCGCACCATTCTGCGACATAACTCTCAATAGAACGATTCTTTCCTAAAAGCCCTTTATCATAGAAATCTATGACTCGCGCGCGGATGTCAGCAATAGCAGTAGTTTTGTAACTGTCTTTTATGTGTAAGTTCATTTTCTTTTAAGTTGTGTAAATGCAAGTATAAGTTGTACAAGACAAATTACACAAATCGCAAAAGAAAAATTTCCCATACACATTTCATTCCAAATCGTTTCCCAAAACATTATGACTTATACTTTTCGTTAAGAGTTTCATCTAGGACGCCGAGCGTAGCTTCAAGAGTTTCATATGCCTCATCGAGACTATTTTCTCTCTCATAGATTTTTCTATCAAGCCCATCATACTGCTCTTCAAGTTCAGAAAGAATCCTTGCGTGATGTTTAATGCGCGCCCTTGCAACTTTCACATCGCAACGAGCTTGCGCGAGACGCTTTCCGTATTCAATATCGAAAGTGTCAAGAGGACTACATTTTGCGCGACCTTTGTATTCTTTGCCCGCGAAATGCGAAACACAAACGACTTCTTTCTTCCCAAAGTAAAACTTATACATAACTTATCTCCTTTTTTATTTTCTATAAATATTATAGCATAAATTTTTTGAAATGTCAAAATTTCTTAGTGGAGTCCGTAGCGAGTGCTGCCCTCGCGCCCGAAGCTTGGAAGGCTTCTATACTACTGTTATACGACACGGACAAGTGGTGGCGCCTGTGGGACTCGAACCCACAAAACCACGCTTTTGAGGCGCGTATGTCTACCAGTTGCATCACGACGCCATATGGTGTGCAAAGTGGGATTTGAACCCACAAGCCAAAGGCAAAAGTTTCTAAGACTTTCATGTCTACCGGTTCCATCATTTGCACATATGGTAGGGGAAGTGGGACTCGAACCCACACGCTTTGCGGCATCGCGTCTTAAGCGCGATGTGGCTACCAATTACACCATTCCCCCATAGATTGGTGCGCCGGGTTGGAGTTGCACCAACGATGTTTCTCGTGTTATGGTTTTACAGACCACTGCCCTCGCTGCTAGGCATACCGACGCATATAGTGGTGCACCATCTTAGAATTGAACTAAGGACCTTCGACTTATGAGATCGTTGCTCTAACCAACTGAGCTAATGGTACATTTGGGGTAAGAGATCGGTTACGATCCGACGTCAGAGGAGCCACAATCCTCCGTTCTACCATTGAACTACTCTCACCATTTAGATTTTTGGCGGTTCTACCGAGGTTTGAACTCGGATTTTCAATGTGACAGACTGATGTTTTAGCCGCTTAAACTATAGAACCATATATTTTGGAGAGAAGGAACAGATTCGAACTGTTGAATAACGGTTTTGCAAACCGCCGCGATACCAGACTACGCCACCTTCCCATTTACCACCACATAGCGGGCGCAATTATCGCCCAAGCTTCAAGAACTTCTTTTTCTTCTTCATAGGTATCAATTTTTTGTTCTGAAAAGATTATATTCAAAAGACCAATCATATGTCTTATAAGTTCTTTTTG